>Ga0081539_10005187_pt1 | contig 13526 bp, 13 predicted proteins | sample TabmetS4T2R2_FD_71023 | JGI IMG/M metagenome (GOLD analysis project Ga0081539, IMG submission 71023) | Tabebuia heterophylla rhizosphere microbial communities from the University of Puerto Rico - S4T2R2 | ecosystem: Host-associated > Plants > Roots > Rhizosphere ...
GGCGTGGCGGGGCCCCGCGGCGACGAGCCGCGCGATCTCGCGCTCGCGCGGGGTCAGCTCGGCGAGCAGCGGCGACGGATCGGCGGGATCGGGGCGTGCAGCGAACTCCGCGATGAGCCGCCGCGTGATGCCGGGAGCGAGGAGCGCGTCGCCCGCCGCGACAACCTCGATGGCTCGCAGCAGGTCGCGGGGGCGGGTCTCCTTGAGCAGGAACCCGCTGGCGCCGGCGCGCAAGGCGCCGTACACGTACTCGTCGAGATCGAAGGTGGTGAGCACGAGCACGCGCGTGGCCTGCAGGTGCGGATCGCTGCAGATGATCCGGGTCGCCTCCACGCCGTCGAGGACGGGCATGCGGATGTCCATGAGCACCACGCGCGGCAACACGCGCCGCGCGAGGTCCACGGCCTCGCGCCCGTTCGACGCCTGGCCGACGACCGCCATCTCCTCCTGCGCGTCGATCAGCGCGGCGAAGCCGCCGCGCACCGCGGCCTGGTCGTCGGCGACGAGCACGCGGATCACGAGCGGACGAACGGCAGCTCGGCGTCGACGCGGAACCCGTGCGCGACCGGGCCGGCGGTCACCTTCCCGCCCACCGCGGCGGCCCGCTCGGCCATGCCCATGATCCCGACGCCGGGGCCGTGTCCGTTGGCCCGGTCGCGGGTGCCCTCGCCGTTCTCGACCGCCAGCGCGACGCGATCGGGCGAGAACGCGAGCGTGACGTGGACCGGCGCGCCCGCGGCGTGGCGCCGGGCGTTGGTCAGCGACTCCTGCACGATGCGGTAGCCGGCGAGCGAAACGGCCTCGGGCAGGCGCGGCGGACGATCGCCGACGACGTCCATGCGCACGTCGACGCCGTCGTCGCGCGTTCGCCTCACCAGCTCGCCGACGTCCTCGAGCCCGGGCGCCGGCCGCAGCGGGGCGTCGCCTTCGTCGCCGCGGAGCACACCGAGGATCGCGCGCAGCTCGTGGATCGCGTCGCGGCTGGCGTCCTCGATCGTCTCGAGCGCGCCGCGGACGTGCCGCGGGTCGCGATCGAGCAGCGCCGCGGCCGTCGAGGCCTGGACGTTGATCGTCGTCAGCGTGTGGGCGATGACGTCGTGCAGGTCGCGCGCGATGCGCAGGCGCTCCTGCTCGGCCCGGCGCTCGGCCTCCTGCTCGCGGGTGCGCTCGGCGAGCTCGAGGCGCTCGCGCAGCAGCGCGACGTTGGCATGGCGCGTGCGGTGAACGTCGGCGATGAGCACCGGGATGGCGACGAGCAGCGCGTGCGCGAGCGTCTGCAGGACGGTGAGGCCGCCGCTGTGAAGCGTCTCGGCCAGGATCACCGCGCCGACCGCCGCTACGGCGGCGACGATCCGCGTTCGGGCGCCCCTGCGCAACGAGAGCGAGTACAGCGCGACCGCGGGGGCGATGACGGCCGTCACGCCGGCCGTCCGATCGACGTGAAGCAGGACGAGCGCGAGCGCGCCGGAGACGGCCAGAGTCGCCGCGGGCATGCGGCGGCGGCCGAAGAGCGAGAGCCCGGCAGCGCATCCGAGGATCAGCGGCACCGGCCGCACGTCGCCGCCGCGGGCGACGCCGGCGATGGCGATCACGGCGGCGACCAGCACGGGCACGAGGGCGTCGGCAGCAGATGGAGCGCGCGTTGGCACCGTGCGACGAAGGTAACGGCCGCGCGCCGGCGTCGAGTACTCCCGGCGGAGTAGATCGATTACCGCGCTCGGCGCATGCGCGACGCGCGGCGCCGGCCGAGCATCCCGAGCGGTGCTCAGCGTCACCCACCTCACCAAGCGCTACGGCGAGGTCGTGGCGGTCGACGATCTCACCTTTGCGCTCGAGCCGGGCAGCATCACCGCGCTGCTCGGGCCCAACGGCGCCGGCAAGACGACGACGCTGCGGCTGCTGCTCGGCCTCGCCGAGCCGACCGAGGGAACCGCAACTGTGTTCGGCCGGCCCTACCGCGAGCTCGAGGCCCCGTGCCGGCGGGTCGGCGCGGTGCTGGAGTCAGGCGACTTCGACCCGGGGCGCTCCGGACGCAACCACCTGCGCGCACTCGCGCTGGCCGCCGGGATCGGCTTCGATCGGGTCGAGGACGTCCTCGCGCTCGTCGACCTCGATGCCGCGGCCGACCGGCGCGTCCGGACCTACTCGCTGGGGATGCGCCAGCGCCTCGGGCTGGCCGGCGCGTTGCTCGGCGACCCCGAGCTGCTCGTGCTGGACGAGCCCGCCAACGGGCTCGACCCGGCCGGCGTGCACTGGCTGCGCGGGTTCCTGCGCCAGTTCGCCGACGCCGGCGGGACCGTGCTGATCTGCAGCCACGTCCTCGCCGAGGTGGCTCAGACCGTCGACTCGGTCCTGATCCTCAGCGCCGGGCGCCTGGTCGCCGAGCGGCGCATCGACGAGCTGAGCGATCTCGAGGCCCTGTACCTCGAGCTCACGACGGCGCCAGTCGCATGACCGCCCAGCTGCGCTCGGAGCTGCTCAAGCAGCGCACCACGCGAACGAACCTCGTGCTGCTGGCGTGGATGGTCGCTCTCGTCCTGCTCGTGCTGGCGTTGCACGTCCTCAGCTTCGGCTCCGACGATCTCGCCCGCGCGAGCAACCAGATGAAGATCCTCGGGCTGGGGACGAGCATCGGCGCGCTCTTCGCTGCCTTGCTCGGCGCGCTCTCGATCACCGGCGAGCTGCGCACCGGCACGATCCGGCCGACCTTCCTCGTGACGCCCCGGCGCTCCCGGGTCGTCGCGGCGAAGGTCGTCGCGGGCATGCTCGCCGGGGTCGGCGTGGGACTTCTCGCCGAGGCGCTTACCGCCGGCGCCGAGGCCGCCGGGCTCGCCGCGCGCGGCATCGACATCGAGCTCGGCGCCGGCGACTACGCGCAGCTGCTCGCGGGCGGCGCGCTCGCCGCCGCGCTGTTCGCCGCGATCGGGGTCGGCGTCGGGGCGCTGGTGCGCAACCAGGTCGCCACGGTCGCCGGGCTGTGCGTGTGGCTGCTCTTCGTCGAGCCGCTGCTGCTCGGAGACGTCCCGGCGGCCGCCAAGTACGCGCCCGAAGCGAGCGCCGGCGCCATCGCGGGCGCCATCCAGAGCCAGATCGCCGACGCCCTCGTCGCACCGGCCCTGGGCGTCCTGCTGCTCGTCGCCTACGCGGCGCTCGCCGCCGTCGGCGGCGCCGTGGTCATCAACCGCCGCGACGTCGAATGAGAGGAGAGGCCATGTCCGTCTGGCTCGTCGCGCTGGTCGCCATCGTCGTCTTCGCGATGGTCGTCCTGCACCTCACCGGCGTCGTGGGCCCCGGCTAGCCGTGATGCGCATGCACGACGGCGTGCCCCTTGCCGCGTGAGATCAGCCAGCGGTTCAGAGGGAAGGCGACCGCGCCGGCGATCAGCAGGCTGACCGCCAGGCTCCACCAGAACAGCCCATCGGCGAGGCCGGCCGCCAGGGCGCCGGGCACCACGACGATGAACAGGTTGTCGACGATCTCCATCGTCCCGATCGAGGCGGTGTCCGAGGCGAAGGCCAGCGGCGCTGCTTGGCGCAGCGACATGCCCGCCCGCAGCAGCGGCAGGCTCGTCAGCGTGTAGCCGAAGAAGAAGGCCAGCACGACGGCGAGCAGGATCGAGGCGACGTCGCCCCATCCCCACCAGGTGGCAAGGATCATCCCGAGCACCTCGCCGATGGCGCAGCCGGTCAGGCAGTGCACGGTCGCGCTGAAGGCCAGGCGGTTGAGCGTCATGCCCACGACGGTAGCGCACACCCCCTACGGGTATTTGTAGACCCCGCGCTCCTGGAGCAGCCGCACCTGCGCCTCGAGCACCTCGCGGCGGTAGTCGTCGTGCTTGTACGGGGCCCGATCGGCGTAGAGGTTCTTCGGGTAGATCGGCTGCTCGTAGATGAGGCGGTACTGCTCGGTGGTGAGGTCCTTCATCCAGTTGCCCCACTTCGCGTTGGCGCGGAAGTGGCGCAGCGCGCCGACGTCGATCGTCCCCGCCACCCATGAGGAGCCGCCGCTGTAGGCGTGCTCGCCGACGATGCGGCCGAGGTAGTCGACGATCAGCGAGTGGCCGCCGAACGTGTCGATCGGCGCGTCGTCCTCGGGCGTGAGGTAGTAGGTGCCGACGTTGGGCGCGATGACGTAGAGGTTGTTGTCCAGCGCTCGTGCGCGGGTCTGCACCTCGAACGCGTCGCTGGCACGATGCGGGAACGAGGCGCGGTAGATCACCTCGGCGCCGTTCATCGCCAGGCCGCGGGCGTTCTCGGGATACGACCCTTCGTTGGCCATCATGATCCCGAGCCGCCCGATCTCGGTGTCGGCGACCGGGTAGAAGGCGTCGAGGGTCTCGCCGTAGAGCTCGACCCAGCGGTCGTAGACGTTGTGCGGCGTCACCGAGTGCTCGACCGGCAGCAGCGGGACGACCTTGTGGTGGCGCAGCACGACCTCGCCGTCCGGGTTGAGCACGAAGCCGACGTTGAAGAACCGCCCGGGGAACTCCGGGTGGCGCGCCTTGGCCTGGGCCATGACGAAGACGCCCCACTTGCGGGCCAGCCGCCCGAGCTCGTCGGTCTCGGGGCCTGGGATGTCGATCGCGCATTCGCGGGCGAAGGTCTCGTGGTCGACGTCGAGGACCTCGTCGTTGAAGCCCTGCAGCGCGCCCTCCGGCACCGCGACGAGGCGCACCGGTAGGTCCAGCCCGCCCAACCAGGTCGACGCGGTCACGAGGTGGTCGAGGTGCTCGAGGTTGCGGCGTATGTCCTCGCGCCGCCGGATGCCCCACATCGTCGGCACCAGCCCGATCGCCTGATACGGCTCGACCATCTCGTCCTCCCGTCGATCGACGTCAGCGGCGTCAGTGTCGCGCGTGGGCGTTGACGAAGTGCGCTTGGACACCCCTAGGGGGTATATGATACGGTGCTCTCCGATACCCCTCCCCCGTACTTCAGGAGACGACGAATGAGCACCGAGACCCTCACCTACCGCGTCGACGGCATGACCTGCGAGCACTGCCGGGCCGCGGTCAGCGAGGAGGTTGCCCGGGTGGCCGGCGTCGCCAACGTCGAGGTGGACCTGCAGAGCAAGCTCGTCCGCGTATCGGGCGAGGGCGTCGCCGCCGACGCCGTCGTCGCCGCGATCGACGAGGCCGGCTACGACGCGGAGCGCGCTTCATGAGCGCCGCCGCACGACTCATCGCGTTCGCCGGGCTGCTGGCGCTGGTCTTCGCGGTCGCCGCCGTCGCGGGCGATCGCGCGGGCTGGACGCCGCGCACGAGCGACGGCGAGCCCAAGCACGGCGCGGATGACACCATGGCCGGGGGTCACGAGGGCGAGGCCGAGGCCGTCCACGGCCTGGCGGTCAGCGAGGAGGGCCTCACGCTCGCCCTCGACCGCACCCGTCTTGAGCCCGGGCGCGCGACGACGCTGCGCTTCCGCGTGGTCGGCAAGGACGGCCGCGTCGTTCGCGACTTCGACGTCGAGCACACCAAGCGCATGCACGTGATCGTGGTCCGCCGCGACCTCTCGGGCTTCCAGCACCTGCACCCCACGCAGGATCGCGACGGCAGCTGGCGCGTCGCCCTGCGCCTGGACGACCCCGGCAGCTACCGGGTCTTCGCCGACTTCGCGGTCGACGGCGAGCGCCACACGCTGGGCGCCGATCTCGCGGTCGATGGCGCGGCGTTCGCGCGCCCGCTGCCCGAGCCGGCCCGCAGCACGACCGTCGACGGCTACCGCGTCACCCTCGACGACGACGGCGCGGACGAGCTGCGCTTCACGGTGACCCGCGGAGGCAAGCCGGTCGCGGTCGAGCCCTACCTGGGCGCGCGCGGCCACCTCGTGGCACTGCGCGAGGGCGATCTCGCCTTCCTGCACGTCCACCCCGACGCCGACTCGCTGTCGTTCATGGCCGAGTTCCCGTCGGCCGGCCGCTACCGCCTGTTCCTGCAGTTCCAGCACGAGGGCCGCGTCCACACCGCTGAGTTCACGCGGGAGGTGGCGTGATGGGCACGCTCGAGCTGCCGATCACCGGCATGACCTGCGCCTCGTGCGCCAACCGCATCGAACGCAAGCTCAACAAGCTCGACGGCGTCACTGCGACGGTGAACTACGCCACCGAGAAGGCGGCGATCGACTTCGATCGCCGCCTGGTGGGGCCCGACGACCTCGTGGCGACGGTCGAGTCCGCCGGGTACGGCGCGGCGCTTCCCTCGGACGCGCCGCCGGCCGACGACGAGCCCGACGAGACCGCCGCTCTGCGCCGGCGGCTGATCGTCTCGGCGCTGCTCGCGCTGCCCGTGCTCGTGCTCTCGATCGTGCCGGCACTGCAGTTCGACAACTGGCAGTGGCTGGCGCTGCAGCTCGCCACCCCGGTCCTCGTCTGGGGCGCGTGGCCGCTGCACCGCACCGCCTGGCAGAACCTCAAGCACGGCGCGGCCACGATGGACACGCTGATCTCGATGGGTGTGATCGCCGCCTTCGGGTGGTCGCTGTACGCCCTGTTCCTCGGCGACGCCGGCATGCCCGGCATGCGGATGACCTTCGACCTCGTGACCGATCCGTCGGAGGGATCGGGCCACCTCTACCTCGAGGTCGCCGCGGCGGTCACCGTCTTCATCCTCGCCGGGCGCTACTTCGAGGCGCGCGCCAAGCGACGTGCCGGCGCGGCGCTGAAGGCGCTGCTCGAGCTCGGGGCCAAGGACGTCTCGATCCTCGATGCCGACGGGCGCGAGCGGCGCGTCGCGGTGCAGGAGCTGACGGTCGGCGACCGCTTCGTCGTCCGGCCCGGCGAGAAGGTCGCCACCGACGGCCTCGTCGAGGAGGGCCGCTCGGCGGTCGACATGAGCATGCTCACCGGCGAGTCCGTCCCGGTCGAGGTCGCGCCCGGCGACCAGGTCGCCGGGGCGACGGTCAACGTGGGCGGCCGGCTCGTCGTGCGGGTGACGAAGGTCGGCGCCGACACCGCGCTGGCGCAGATCGCGCGGCTCGTGACCGACGCGCAGACCGGCAAGGCGCCGGTGCAGCGCCTGGCCGATCGCGTCGCGGGCGTCTTCGTCCCGATCGTCATCGCGCTGTCGGTTGCCACGCTCGGCTACTGGCTGGGAAGCGGCCAGAGCGCCGCCGCGGCGTTCACGGCCGCGGTCGCCGTGCTGATCATCGCCTGCCCGTGCGCGCTGGGCCTGGCCACCCCGACGGCGCTGCTGGTCGGCACCGGCCGCGGCGCCCAGCTCGGCCTGCTGATCAAGGGCCCGCAGATCCTCGAGTCCACGCGGCGCGTCGACACGATCGTGCTCGACAAGACCGGCACCGTCACGAGCGGGCGGATGAGCCTGGTCGACGTGGTCGCGGCCGAGGGCGAGGACCGCGACGAGGTCCTGCGGATCGCCGGCGCGCTGGAGGATGCCTCCGAGCACCCGATCGCCCGCGCGATCGCCGACGCCGCGGGGCGCAACCACGATCTCCCGGCGGTCGAGGGCTTCGCCAACCGCGAGGGCCTGGGCGTCGAGGGCGTCGTCGACGGCCACGGCGTGCAGGTCGGCCGCCCGACGCTCATGGCCGATTGGGGCCTGCGGGTTCCCGACGAGCTCGACGCGGCTCGCCGCGAGGCCGAGGCCCGCGGCCGCACCGCCGTCGTGGTCGCCTGGGACGGCGCCGTGCGCGGCGTCCTCACCGTGGCCGACACCGTGAAGCCGACGTCGGCGGAGGCGGTCGCGTCGCTGCGCGCGCTCGGGCTGCGGCCGGTCCTGCTGACCGGCGACAACGAGACGACCGCGCGCGCCGTGGCGGCCGACGTGGGCATCGACGAGGTGATCGCCGAGGTCATGCCCGCCGACAAGGCCGATGTCGTGCGCCGGCTGCAGGCCGAGGGGCGCGTCGTGGCGATGGTGGGCGACGGCGTCAACGACGCGCCGGCGCTCGCCCAGGCCGATCTCGGCCTGAGCATCGGCACCGGGACCGACGTGGCCATCGAGGCGTCGGACCTGACCCTCGTGTCGGGCGACCTGCGCGCCGCGGCCGACGCCATCCGCCTCTCGCGCGCGACCTTGCGCACGATCAAGCAGAACCTCGCGTGGGCGTTCGGCTACAACGTCGCCGCGCTCCCGCTCGCCGCGCTCGGGCTGCTCAACCCGCTCATCGCCGGCGCGGCGATGGGGTTCTCGAGCGTCTCGGTCGTCGCCAACGCGCTGCGACTGCGGCGCTTCCGGGTGGAGAGGGGCTAGGAGGCCGCGAGAGCCTGGCGGATCTTCTTGGGCAGCATGAAGCGCACGTCCTCGCGGACGACCTGGAACTCCTCGATCGTCTTCGTGCCGCGCGCCTTGAAGAACTCGATCAGGCGCTGGACGAGCTCCTCGGGGGCGCTCGCGCCGGAGCTGATGCCCACGACGCGGGCGCCGTCGAGCCACTCCTCCTGGACCTGGCCCTCGTGGTCGATGAGGTGCGAGGCGGCGCCGTGCTCGCGGGCAACCTCGACCAGGCGGTTGGAGTTCGAGGAGTTGCGCGAGCCGATGACCAGGACGAGGTCGCAGGCATCGGCCATCTGCTTGACCGCGGCCTGGCGGTTGGTCGTCGCGTAGCAGATGTCGTCGGTGCGGGGACCGACGATGTTGGGGAAGCGCTCGCGCAGGCGGTTGATGATCGAGCGCGTCTCGTCGACCGAGAGCGTGGTCTGCGAGATGTAGGCCAGGCGGTCGGGGTCGGCGACCTGGAGGTTGTCGACGTCCTCCTCGCTCTCCACGAGCACGATGTCGTTCGGCGCCTCGCCCATCGTGCCCTCGACCTCCTCGTGGCCGCTGTGGCCGATGAGGATGATCGTGTAGCCCTCGGCGGCGAACTTCACCGCCTCACGATGGACCTTCGTCACCAGCGGGCAGGTCGCGTCGATCGTGCGCAGCTGGCGGCGCTCGGCCTCCTCGTGCACGGTGGGCGCAACGCCGTGGGCGCTGAAGACGGTCACCGCGCCCTCGGGGATCGAGTCGTCGAGCTCGTCGACGAAGATCGCCCCGCGCTGGCGCAGCTGCTCGACCACGTGCTTGTTGTGGACGATCTCCTTGCGCACGTAGACGGGCGCGCCATACAGGGCGAGCGCGTGCTCGACGGTCTGCACGGCGCGGTCCACCCCCGCGCAGTAGCCGCGCGGCGAAGCGAGCAGGAGCTTCTCGGGGACGCCCATGGCCACCATGGTACGAGGCCGGGGCCGCTCAAGCGGCACCCACCAATGCCGATTGACCCGGGGACGAAAGATGCGCCCGGTCTCTCTCACCGCGGTCCTACTGGCCATAGCGCTGCTGCCGCTGAGCCTCGGTCTCGCCGTGAACGATCACAATCACCGGCAGGCGGCCGCCCAGCGCGCGATGGACGACGAGGCGGGCACCCGCGCATCCGCGCTGGAGGCCACGCTGGCGCGGGCGCGGACGATCACGCTCGTCATGGCCCACAACGCGGCCTTCCGCGGCTTCTATCTCGAGCCCGGCAGCCGCGCGTCGAAGCTGCGCCCCGGATCGACCTATATCGACGGCGCCAACGATGCGCTCGTCTACCTCGAGAGCCTGTTTCCCCGCCAGATCGGCGAGTTGTGCTTCATCGACCGCAGCGGCTCGGAGAACGCGCGCGTCGTGCACGGCAAGCGCGCCGCGGTGTCCGACCTCTCGCCGAACGAGGCCAACAACCCGTTCTTCCGCCCGACCTTCGCGCTGCGGCCCGGGCAGGTCTTCCAGTCCAAGCCTTACGTGTCGCCGGACACGCGCGACTGGGTCATCGGGAACGCAACGCCGATCCCGCTCGGGCCGGGACACGAGTCGGTCGCGATCGTGCACTACGAGCTCTCCGTCGAGAGCTTCCGGCGCCAGCTGCGCGCCGAGAAGGGCGAGGACTACGGCGTGTCGGTCGTCGACGCGCGCACCGGCCGGGTCGTAATCGACGGCTCGCGGCGGCAGAGGGTTGGAGCGCCGCTGGGCGTACCCGCCGACCGGCGCTTCGTCAAGGCCCCGTGGGGGCCGCACGACGAAGGCATCCTGAACGTCGACGGACACGTCGCCGCCTACCGGCACCTTCCCGCGGGCACGGGGAACGCCAACGACTGGTACCTCGTCGCCACGGCCACGAACTCGGTTCCCGGCTTCCTGGCCAGCTTCGGAGCCGCGCCGCTGGCCATGCTCGCCGTGGCGCTCCTGCTGCTGGTGCTCGGCGGGCTGGCGCTGCGCGCCTCGCACCGCGAGCTCTCGACCGCCGCGGGAACCGATCCGCTGACCGGCCTGCCGAACCGCCGCCGCCTCTACGTCGACCTCGAGCGCTGCACGGCGCGCGACTCGGGCGACGAGGTGCTGCTGCTCTTCGACCTCGACGGCTTCAAGAACTACAACGACAGCTTCGGCCACCTGGCCGGCGACGCCCTGCTCGCGCGCCTCGGGCACGCGCTGGCCGACGCCGTGAAGGGCCACGGCCGCGCCTACCGGCTCGGGGGCGACGAGTTCTGCGTGCTCGCCGACGCTCGCGACCGCGCACGGCTCGAGCTCGCGTCCACCGCCGCGCTGTCCGAGCACGGCGACGGCTTCGCGGTGACCGCCTCGTATGGCGCGGTCGCGATCCCCGAGGAGGCGTCGAACGCCGCTGACGCGATGCGCCTGGCCGACCAGCGCATGTACGCGCAGAAGAGCTCGGCGCGGGTCAGCGCCGGGCGCCAGAGCACCGACGTCCTCCTGCGCGCGCTGACCGAGCGCCACCCCGACCTCGAAGGCCACCTCGACGGTGTGTCGCGGCTGGCGGTCGGCGTCGGGCGCCGGCTGGGGCTCGACGACGAAGCGCTCGAACAGCTTCGCCTCGCGGCCGAGCTGCACGACGTCGGCAAGGTCGCCATCCCGGACGCGATCATCGCCAAGCCCGGCCCCCTCGACGACGACGAGTGGGCGTTCATGCGCCGCCACACGATCATCGGCGAGCGGATCGTCGCCGCGGCGCCCGCGCTCGGCCCGGTGGCCAAGCTCGTGCGCGCCAGCCACGAGCGCTGGGACGGCGGCGGCTATCCGGACGGGCTTGCCGGCAATGACATCCCGCTCGGCGCGCGGATCGTCGCCGTCTGCGACGCCTACGACGCGATGCGCGCCGACCGGCCCTACCGGCGCCCCCGCAGCGCCGCCGACGCGGCCGCCGAGCTGCGCGGCTGCGCCGGCACGCAGTTCGACCCGGCGGTGGTCGAGGCGTTCGTCGCCGAGCTCGCCGCTCAGGCGACGCGCAGCTCGCTCACCAGCGCGTAGACCGTCTCGCCGACCGCATCGAGGCTCGCGAGCGAGAGCTTGTCGATGGTGTCATGCAGGCCGTCGGCGTAGCGGTAGGAGAAGTCGATGAGGTCGACGGCGGGGATGCCGGCGCGCAGGAACGGCGTGTGGTCGTCGTAGATGGTGGTCTGGGTGCTCGGCGGGAAGACCTGGGCCACGCCGACGCGGGCGGCGGCCGCGCGCACGCGGGCCCACAGCGCGGGCGTCGAGCTGCCCTCGCGCGGCAGGCGCAGGCCCTTGTTGGCGATGTAGTCGAGCAGGACCATGTCGCCGACCTGGCCGCGGTGGGCGGCGACGTACGCGCGCGAGCCGCGCAGCGCGCACTTGTCGAAGCGCGCGTTGGAGCAGCCGGGGCCCTCCTCCTCGCCGTCGAAGAGCACGAAGCGCACCTCGCGCCCGGAGGTCGAGCGAAGGTCGCGGGCCAGCTCGACCACCGCGGCGGTGCCGGCGGCGCTGTCGTTGGCGCCGACGAAGCCCTTCGGGTGGTACTCGCTGTCGTAGTGGGCGCCCAGGACGATCGCCGGCTGGCGCCCGGGAAGCGTGCCGACGACGTTGCGCAGCCCCGGGTGCCCCGGGACGGCTTCGAAGCGGCCATTGGGCAGCTGACGGCGCAGGACCTCGGCCAGCCGCCGCAGCTGGGGCGAGCCGGCGGGGCGCTGGCCGTAGGCGAGCTGGCGGCGGATGAGGGCGAGGGCCCGCGGCGCGTCGAAGCGGTTGGCCGTCGCCTTCGGCACGGGCGCCGCCGGCGTTGCGGCGGGCCGATGATCGCCGCCGCCGATCATCGGGAAGCCGTTGATCGCGACGACGATCAGCCCGGCGCCTAGCGCCAGCTGGACGACGAGGGCGACGACGAGCGTGCGGACCGACAGCCCGCCGGCACGCCGCGACTCAGTCGTTGGCGGTCACCGCCTCGAGGATCTCGGCGAAGCGCCGCCGGGCCTCCTCGCGGCGCGTGGGCACGTGCTCGCGCGGGATGCCGTCGGCGGGCGGCTCGTAGCCGCGCAGGACCTGCCGCGCGACCGATTGGCGGTGGACCTCGTCGGGGCCGTCGTAGAAGCGCGCGGCGCGCGCGTAGCGGTACATCGCCTCGAGCGGGAGGTCGGTCGAGTAGCCGAGCGAGCCGTGGATCTGCAGCGCGCGGTCGACGACGTCGTGCAGGACCTGCGCGCCGTAGAACTTGATCAGCGAGATGTCGGTGCGGGCGGCGGAGGCGCCCTCGGTGTCCATCCGCCACGCGGCGTGCAGCGTCATCAGCCGGGCGGCCTGCATCTGCGCGGCCGAATCGGCGATCCAGTTCTGCACCGTCTGCTTCTCGGCGAGCACGCTGCCCTGCGCCTCGCGGTAGGTGGCGCGCTCGCAGAGCATGTCGAAGGCGCGGCGCGAGACGCCCAGCCAGCGCATGCAGTGGTGGATGCGCCCCGGGCCGAGCCGGTGCTGGGCGATGAGGAAGCCGGCGCCGACCTCGCCGAGGAGCGCCTCGGGACCGACGCGGACGTCCTCGTAGACGATCTCGGCGTGGTTGCCGAGCTTGCCGAACGAGTCGTAGGGGTGCTCCATCGTGGGCACGTCGCGGACGATCCGCACCCCGGGCGTGTCGACGGGCACGATGAACATCGAGGCGCGCTGGTGCGGGCGCGCATCGGGATCGGTGACCGCCATGACGATGAGGAAGTCGGCGATCGAGCCGTTCGTGGAGAACCACTTGTGGCCGTTGATGACCCAGGTGTCGCCGTCGCGCTGCGCGCTGGTGCGCAGCTGGGTGGGATCCGAGCCGGCGGTCTCGGGCTCGGTCATCGAGAACGCCGACTTCAGGTCGCCGTTGAGCAGCGGGTGAAGCCAGCGCTCCTTCTGCTCATCGGTGCCGGCGAGCGCGAGGATCTCCGAGTTGCCCGAGTCCGGCGCCTGGTTGCCGAACGCGTTGGGCGCGAACGGCGAGCTGCCGAGGATCTCGTGCATGAGGCCGAGCTTGACCTGGCCGAAGCCCTGGCCGCCGAGGTCGGGCGGCAGGTGCGCGGCCCACAGCCCGCGCTCCTTGACCTGCTCCCGGAGCGGCGCGATCGCGCGCTCGAAGCCGTCCTGGCCGAGCTCCTCGAACACGGTCTCGATCGGCCAGATCTCCTCGCGCACGAACTCGTGCATCCAGTCGAGCTTCTGCTGGAACTCGGGTTCCGTCGAGAAGTCCCACGCCATGTCGGTACCGCCTCCTTCGGGTTGCGCTGAGAGGAAGGGTGGCAGGAATGGCCCGCAACTTCCGCGCGGCGGGGCAGTT
>Ga0081539_10005188_pt1 | contig 13524 bp, 11 predicted proteins | sample TabmetS4T2R2_FD_71023 | JGI IMG/M metagenome (GOLD analysis project Ga0081539, IMG submission 71023) | Tabebuia heterophylla rhizosphere microbial communities from the University of Puerto Rico - S4T2R2 | ecosystem: Host-associated > Plants > Roots > Rhizosphere ...
CGCCGTCGACGAACTCCTTGTAGATCGCGGTGAATCCCGGAGCGGTGCGCACGACGCCGTTCTCCAGCTTGGCGCCGACCTTGTCGCCGTCCCGGTTGAGCGGCGCGAGACCGTTGCCGGCAAGCTTGGCTGCCTCCTCGAGCACCGCGTCGATCGTATCGTCGGTGGCGTGCTCGTAGCCCGGCAGGGAAGCCACCTCGCGCAGGTTGGCCACTTCGCGCAGCGCGAAACGCATGTCGGCCAGCGGGGCTGTATAAGTCATCGCGATCCTCCGCAGGCACTATGGCGTGCTCAGTCGCTTTTGGCGACCGGCTCGGCTATTTTCCCGCCTAACATGACAGACACGGTCCTGCTCTCCATCGAAGGCTCGCGCGCCACCATCAAGCTCAATGATCCTGCGAAGCACAATCGTCTCGACCCGGCCGGACTCACGCTTCTGCGCCAGGCCATCGAGCAGGCCGACTCGCTTCCTGGCATACGCGTCACGGTGCTGACCGGTGCCGGCGAGAAGACCTTCTGCTCGGGCTACGACCTGGGCTCGATCCCGTCGGGCAAGGCAGCACGTCCGTCCGATGGCGAGGACAGCTTCGAGAAGGTGATGGATCGGCTCGAAGCGATGAGCATGCCGACCCTCTGCGCCTTGAATGGCGGCGTCTATGGCGGCGCCACCGACATGGCCCTCGCCTGCGACTTCCGGCTGGGGGTCAAGGGCATGCGCTTCTTCATGCCGGCCGCCCGCTTTGGACTGCACTACTATCCAAGCGGGCTGCGGCGCTACACGCAGAAGGTCAGCCCGAGCTTCGCCAAGCGCGCCTTCCTGCTGTCGGAGGACTTCACCGACGAGGATCTGCTGCGCGTCGGTTATCTCGACTGGCTGGCCGAGCGGTCCGACTTCGCTGCCAAAATTGACGAGATCGCGGCAAAGCTTGCGGGCCTTGCGCCCCTGTCGATGTCGAACATGAAGCGCGCCATCGAGCAGTTCACGCAAGCCACACCCGACATTCCGGCCATTCGGGAGGGTATCCGCGAATGCCAGACTTCGGAGGATCTGCGCGAGGGGCTGACCGCCCTCCGAGAGCGACGTGCCCCGGCCTTCAAGGGTCGGTAGAACTTACTTTGTGCTAGACTATCGTCCATGCAGCGTCGTCTCGCCGCCATTGTCCACGCCGACTTGGCCGGATTCACCCGGATGATGGAGGGCGCCGAGACACGCACATTCCGCCATCTCAAGTCGGCGCAAACCGAGGTGTGGCGGCCGGCCATCGAAGCCGCTCACGGGCGCCTGGTCGGCACGGCGGGCGATGCCATGCTGGCCGAATTCGGCTCGGCGGTGACGGCGGTGGGCGCGGCGATCGACATCCAGGAGCGCATGGCTCGCTTCAACGAAGCGCTCGCCGCCGCGCAGCGCATGATGTTCCGCATCGGCGTGCATCTGGGCGAGGTCATCGTCGACGACGAGGACCAGAACATTTTCGGCGATGGCGTCAATCTTGCGGCGCGCATCCAGGCGCTGGCCGAGCCTGGCGGCATCGCCGTGTCGCGCGCCGTGCGCGATCTCGTCGAACTGCGCATGGAGTATTCCTTCATCGACGCGGGCGAGCACCAGCTGAAGAACGTGAGTCGCTCGGTGCAGATCTTCCACGTGCGACCAGCCAAGCCGCCGGTCACGGTCGTCACCACGACGCGTCTGCTGCCCCAGGTAACCCTGCGCTTCGAAGGCACCGATTCGGCCAGCAACAAGCATGCTTTCGAGGTTGCGCTCGAAAAGTTGATGACGCGCTCGCAAGGCATGGTGATCGGGCGCGCCGCCGACCAGTGTGATCTGGTGGTCGCGCACGCCACCGTCTCGCGTCGCCATGCGCGGCTGGTTGTGGCGGGCGATGCGCTGCAGGTCGAGGACCTCGGCTCGACCAACGGCACGTCGATCGGCGGCAAGATGCTGCGGGCCGGGGAACCAACCGTCATTCAGGCCGGCAACAAGTTGAAGCTGGGGGACGTCGACCTGCTGGTGCGACAAGTCTAGAACGACGTTCGCATGACCGGATCTCAGACCCAGTCGCTCGGCCAGGTCCCCGAAGTCGACCACATCGCACTGAAGCCCGGCCAGACGATCGGCCGATACGAGATCATTTCAGTGCTGGGCCAAGGCGGTTTCGGCATCACCTACCGCGCGCGCGACGTGCAACTCGGGCGCGACGTTGCCATCAAGGAATATCTGCCGTCCGCGCTCGCCATCCGCCAGGACGGAGTCACGGTGCTGCCGCGAACCTCCAAGATGGCAGATGATTTCGGCTGGGGACGCGAGCGCTTCGTCACCGAGGGCCGCACCCTCGCCAGCCTGCACCGCGTTCCTGCCATCGTCCAGGTGTTCGACTTCCTGGAAGCCAACGGCACCGCCTACATCGTCATGGAGCTGCTGCATGGCGAGACGCTCGAGGACCGCATTGGCCGCGAGGGACGTCTGACGGCCGACGGAGTGGACCATATCCTGTGGCCGCTGCTCGACGGGCTGGAGCAGGTGCACGGTGCTGGCTTCCTACATCGTGACATCAAGCCGGCAAACATCCTGCTCGACAGCGCCGGGAACCCCACTCTGATCGACTTCGGCGCTTCGCGCGCCGCCATGGCCGGCCGCTCGACGGCTTTGACTGCAATCTTCACGCCGGGCTACGCCGCCGCCGAGCAGATGACGTCGGCGAAGCAGGGTCCGTGGACCGACATCTATGGGCTCTCTGCCACGCTCTATCACGCCATCACCGGAAAGCCGCCGCCGAGCGCTTTCGACCGCATGCTGAGCGATGCCTACGAGCCGCTCGCCCAACTGAAGCCTGTGGGCTTCCCACTGGGCGTCCTGGCCGGCATCGACGCGGGTCTGGCGGTGGTGGCGCGCGAACGGCCGCAGAGCATTGCCGGCTGGCGGCCGGTTCTCGGCATGGCCGGGGCGCCGCAGGCCGAGGCCACCTTGGCGCTCGGCAAGGCTCCCGAACCGCGCCATGTGCCGATCATCACCGGGCCGACGCCGGGCGGGAGCGGCAAGCGTACCGCGATTTGGATCGCTGCCGCTGTGGCGATCCTCACTCTCGCCGGAGGCGGCGGCTACTATTATTACGCCATGCTTCCGCGTGGACCCGATCCGGAAACTGTGCGCGCCCACCAAGCCGCCGAGGAAGCGGAAGCGCGCCGGCTCAAGGCCGAGCAGGAGGCGGCGAAATTGCGCGCCGAGGCCGAACAGCGCAAGCGAGACGAGGAGGCGGCCGCCGAGCGCAAGCGCCAGGAGGAGGCTGAAGCCGCCGCCAAGAAGCAGTTGGAAGAGGAGACCCGCCGCAAGATCGAAGCGGAACTCGCGGCGCAGAAGCGGGCCGAGGAAGAGGCCAGGCGCAAGGCCGACGAGGAGGCCGAAGCGCGCCGCAAGGCAATCGAAGAGGCGCGCAAAGCGATCGAGTTCGTCTCGGGCCCCTTCGACCATTTCGGCAAGTCGCTGATGATGATCGGGCTCAAGGACCACGCCGACGAGATCCGCCTGCAGGGCGTCGACATCGTTGCCGATCCCGGCCTGCACAAGCTCGCGGTCGACGCCTTGGCGGTGCAGCCGCGCGACCTGCATTGCCGGCAGACCGACCGGCTGACCGACGGCACGCCGCTCTATCGCTGCCTGATCACGCCGCTCAACGCCAAGCAGCCACTCGCCGATGTTCCCGATTCGGAGCGCGTCGACCTTGCGTGGGCCCTGGTGAAGAACGGGCTGGTGCTAGCGTCATGCGATGCGCCGCGGTCCTACGCCGACGCCGAAGACGATGCCCGTCAGCGCAAACAGTCCTTGTGGTCGCGTGTAAACGTCCCGGAATACAAACGGAGGTGCAGCAAATGACAACATTGATTGCCGAGCCGTCGGTGCTGAGCGCGACGGGCCGCAGGTTCGCGAGAGCCGTTGTGGGCATCGTCGCTGCGCTCGGCCTGGCGACCGCGGCCTGCACGACCTCGAGCGACGGCAGTGGGCCCTCCAATCAGGCCGTGGGCACGGCACTTGGCGCAGTGGTGGGCGGAACGGTGGGCGGCCTTGCCTTTGGATCGGCGGGCGGCATCATCGGCGGCGCGCTTGTCGGCGCGCTGGCCGGCAACCTCGTTGGCCGCGCCCTCGATCAGCAGGAACGCGCTCGCCTTGCCCAGGCGACTCAGAATGCGTTCGTGGCCGAGACCAACGTACCCACCACCTACACGGTCGAACCGACCTCGACTTCGAGCAGCCAGGCTCCGCCGACGGTCGTCAGCGCCAGGCCGGTCGCGGCGCCGACCAGCCGCGCCGACGGCAGCACCTGCCGGCCGATCGAGCTCACCGCGACCAAGAACGGGCAGACGACGACCGACACGACGACCTTCTGCAAGTCGGCAGGGTCGTCCGACCTGAAGCCGGTCTCCGTGTAAGAGCGTCGGCTGGTCCAGGCGCGCTCGGACGGCAAGCCCGGGCGCGACCTCCGCCGGCGGGTTCCGCCATCAACACGCAGCGCATCCGCTGATATGCTTCCCCGAACGCATCACGACGGGGATCAAGCATGGCGGGCAACGAGAAGGCGAAGGCGCTGCGCGATCGGCTGGCGGCCGGGGAATTCATCCTCGCGCCGGGCATCTATGATGGCATCTCGGCGCGCGTCGCCGACCGCATGGAGTTCGCCGCGCTCTACATGACGGGCTACGGCGCGACGGCGTCGATGCTCGGTCTGCCCGATGCGGGCCTTGCCACCTACTCCGACATGGTGGGACGGGCAGAGATGATCTGCTCGGTGGTGAGCACGCCCCTGATCGCCGACGCCGACACGGGCTACGGCGGCCTGTTGAACGTGCAGCGCACGGTGCGCGGCTACGAGGCGGCCGGTGTCGCGGCGATCCAGATCGAAGACCAGGAGATGCCCAAGAAATGCGGCCATACGCCCGGGCGTCGTGTCGTACCGGCCGAGGAAATGGTGCTCAAGATCAAGGTTGCCTGCGAGGCCCGTCGCCATCCTGAGACGCTGATCGTGGCGCGCACCGACGCACGCACCGCCCATGGTCTGGACGAAGCCCTGCGGCGTGCCCATCTGTTCGAGGCGGCCGGTGCCGATATAATCTTCGTCGAATCGCCGGAAAGCGAGGCGGAGCTGGAACGGATTGGCCGCGAAGTGAGCAAGCCCCTGCTCGCCAACATGGTCGAGTTCGGCAAGACGCCGCGGGTTGAAAGCGCGCGGCTGAAGGAGTGGGGGTTTGATGTCGCGATCTATCCGGGCCTGGGCTTCAGTGTCGCGGCCGAAGCAATGCGACAGGCCTGGGACCATCTCAAGGCGGCCGGCACAAGCAAGGGCATCAACGTGCCGCAATTCAAGGGCATGCACGAGTTGATGGGCTTCCCTGAAGTCTGGGAGTTTGAGAAGCGCTGGGCGACATGAACGGTAAGCAGATCCTCGAGATGCTGGCGCGCCTGCCGGCCCGCGTTTGGCTGCAGGCGATCGGCGGGCTGATCGCCTTCATCGTCCTGGCGGTGCTGGGCTTTGCAGTCATCGCGGGCGTCGCTGCGGTCATCGTGCTGGCGATCCTGGGTATCAAGGCGAAGGACTGGATGCAGCGTTTGGTGGCGGGTACGCCGCGGGGCCAGCCGCCGGCCGATCCCCGTCGCAAGGTGATCGATGTCCAGTACGAGATCGTCGATCGGACGGATCGTTCGTCGCGCCCCTGATCTCAAGTGGCGGATGGCTTCCCCTTCCGCGACACCTCTCCCGCCTCGTTCTCGACCAGGACTTCGTCGGCCTCGGTGAGGAACAGCCCGTGGCCCACCACGCCTGGCATCCTGTCGAGCGCCTGGGCGAGAGCCGCGACATCGAAGTCGGCCAGAAGCTTTGCATCGATGACGGGATTGCCGCCATCGGTGCGATACAAACCGCCATCGTCGTTGCGTCGATCCTGGCCCTGCAGTCCGAGAGATTGAAGCGCTGCGTGGACGCCGGACAATTGCTCCGCCGCGGCTTCGATCGGCAGCAATGCCGTCTGGCCCAGCCGTTCGACCAACTTGTCGGACTGGATCAGGTACACACGTCGCCGGGCGGCGTGCGCTACCCTTTTCTCGCGCGTCATGGCGCCCCCACGCCCTTTGATCATGCGCAGCAAGGGGTCGACCTCGTCAGCACCATCGAACAGGTAGTCGATTTGTCCGACCGCCTGCAGATCGCCGACGCGCAGTCCCAATTGGGTGGCGAGTTCGCGCGACCTCGCACTGGTGGCGACGCAGAGCAGGGTCAGTCGTTCAGCGGTCGCCCGCTCTGCCAGGGCGCGGATGCCGCGGGTCGCGGCCCGGCCAGTACCGAGGCCAACGGTCATGCCGGAGACGATGGGTGCGACGGCCGCGGTAGCGAGAAAATCGGTCATGGAACTTCGCGTCCAATCGTGCGTTAAATCGCGTTTCAGCCCGTGACTGGATGGCATGAACTCGCGCCGTTCTCCAGCTAGTAAAATTTCCGCCATCATCTCCGACGTCGACGGCACGCTGGTCACCGACGACAAGCGGCTGACGGATCGCTCCCGGGCCGCAGTCGCCGCCGTTCGCAAGTCGGGCCTACCCCTTTGCCTGATCAGCAGCCGGCCGCCACGCGGCTTCGCCAAGCTGCTGGAGGCGCTGGAAATCGTCACGCCCAGTGCCGGTTTCAACGGAGGAATGCTGGTGGCGCGGGATCTCTCGGTCCTCGAGCAGCATCTCCTGCCCCCTCAGAGCGCGCGCGACACCGTCGACTTCCTGTCCAGTCAAGGCATCGACATCTGGGTGTTCAGCGGGCCGGACTGGCTGCTCAGCAATACCGCAGCACCTTATATCGACCACGAGAAGCGCACAGTGAGCTTCGATCCAGTGGTGGTCGCAGATTTTGGTCCGGCGCTGGAGAGCGCCGCCAAGATTGTCGGCGTCAGCAAGGATTTCGACCGGCTGGCGCGCTGCGAGGTAGCGCTCGCCAAGCTGATGGGCAGCGCGGCCTCGGTCGCGCGTTCTCAGCTCTATTATCTCGATACGACGGCGCCCGAAGCCAACAAGGGGGCAGGGATGCTGGCCTTGGCCAAGCGGCTTGGCGTACCGCCGGCCGAGATCGCGGTGATCGGCGATGGCGGCAACGATGTCGCCATGTTCGAGCAGGCCGGGTTGAGCATCGCCATGGGCAATGCCCAGCCTGCAGTCAAGGCCGAGGCCCACCTGGTCACCGCCTCCAATGCCGAGGACGGCTTCGCCATGGCCATCGAGCGATTTATTCTCGGCGGGGAGCGGTGAGCGGACGGAAAGTCATCGTCGCTCCCTCGATTCTGTCGGCGGACTTCGGACGCTTGGCGGAGGAAGTACGGTCCGTCGATGCGGCCGGTGCCGATTGGATCCATGTCGACGTGATGGACGGTCGGTTCGTGCCCGACATCACCATTGGCCCCCTAGTCGTGCGGGCGGTGCGGCGGGCCACCGCCAAGCCGCTCAATGTCCATCTGATGGTCATCGAACCCGACCGCCACATCGCCGCCTTTGCCAAGGCCGGCGCGGACCATCTGCTCGTGCACGGCGAGCCGACCGCGACTTTTCACCTGCATCGCGTGCTGTTGCAGATCCGTGAACTCGGCAAGAAGGCGGGCGTCGTACTCGATCCGGCGACGCCGCTCGATGCGGTCGAATACGTCTTGCACCTCTGCGACGTGATCATGATCATGACGGTCAATCCCGGCTTTGCTGGCCAGTCGTTCCTGCCCGAGATGCTGCCCAAGATCCGTCGCCTACGAGAGCTCTGCAACGCCCGCGGCCTGTCGCCCTTCGTGGAAGTGGACGGCGGACAGAATCCCGAACATGCCCGGCAGTCGGTCGAAGCGGGCGCCAACGTCATCGTCGCCGGCACTGCCATCTTCGGCAGTAGCGACTATGCGGCAGCGATTGCCGCGATACGCGGAGCAGTGCCATGAAGCAAATCGAGACCGAGGTCCTGGGCGATCCCGAGCAACTTGCCGAGCGGGCGGCGCACTGGCTGGCCGATTTGGCCAGGGCCTCTCGAGACCGCTTCGTGGTGGCGCTGTCGGGCGGCAGCACGCCGCGCCGGATGTACCAGATCCTGTCGGCCCTGGACCTTCCTTGGACCCGCATCCACTGGTTCTGGGGCGACGAGCGTTTCGTGCCGCCCGACGACGCGCGCAGCAATTATCGCATGGCACACGAAGCGTTGTTCCAGCTAGCGCCCGTGCCGATCGCCAACATCCACCCAGTACCCACCCGAGGCCTTGAGCCGGATGCGGCGGCGACGGCCTACGAGGCCGAACTCAAGAGGTTTTACGGCCAGGACGGGCTCGATTCGGCGAGGCCTTTGTTCGACGTGACACTGCTCGGGCTGGGGCCGGACGGGCATACTGCGTCACTGTTTCCTGGAACTGCAGTTCTGGGCGAACGTCACAAGTGGGTGGCAGCAGTGATCGGCGCCAAGGACGAGGCGCGCATCACCTTCACATATCCGTTGCTGGAAAGCAGCCGGCAGATCGCCTTCTTGGTTGCCGGCGCCGAGAAGCGGCGGATGCTCGGCCTGCTGCTCGGCGGCGACACGGACATACCCGCGGGCCGTCTTTCCAAAGAGCACGTTCGGGTATTTGCCGACAACGCCGCCACGGGGCGCTAGAACTGCGCCGCCGCTGAGCGGTAGAGTCGAGACAAACGGGAGGAGTCGAATGCCCGGTCCTCTGGAAAGTGCTGTCCAATCGCAGAAGCCGACGCTGGCGTCGGACGAGCTTTGCATCAACACCATCCGCACGCTGTCGATGGACGCCGTGCAGAAAGCGAATTCCGGTCACCCGGGCACGCCCATGGCGTTGGCACCGGTTGCCTATACGATCTGGCAGCAGTTCCTGCGCTACGATCCGAAACAGCCGCACTGGCCCAACCGCGACCGCTTCGTGCTGTCCAACGGCCATGCTTCGATGCTGCTCTACTCGCTGATCTTTCTTGCGGGCGTGCAGGACAAGTCCGGTCCGGCCCTCACCCTCGACGAGATCAAGCGCTTCCGCCAGATCGACAGCAAGACGCCGGGCCATCCGGAATACGGCTTGACGGTCGGCGTGGAGACCACCACCGGCCCGCTCGGGCAAGGCTGCGGCAACAGCGTCGGCATGGCGATCGCGTCGCGCTGGCTTGCGCAGCACTTCAACAAGCCGGGATTCGCGATGTTCGACTACGACGTTTACACGCTGTGCGGCGACGGCGACATGATGGAAGGGGTGGCGAGTGAGGCCGCCTCGATGGCCGGCCATCTCAAGCTCGGCAATCTGTGCTGGATCTACGACAACAACGGAATCACCATCGAAGGCAAAACCAACCTCGCCTTCGACGAGGACGTCGGCGCCCGCTTCCGCGCCTACGGCTGGCACGTCGAGCACGTGAAGGATGCCAACGACCGGGAGGCCCTGGCGAAGGCGCTTGCCGAATTCAATTCGCGCACCGACGCGCCCACCATGATCGTCGTCGACAGCCATATCGGCTACGGCGCGCCGAACAAGCAGGATACCGCGGCGGCCCACGGCGAGCCGCTCGGCGCCGACGAAGTGCGCCTCGCCAAACAGAGCTACGGGTGGCCGCCGGATGCGCAGTTCCTCGTGCCCGATGGCGTGCACGAACGCTTCGGGGAAGGCATCGGGCGCCGCGGCGCGCATCACTGGCAGCAGTGGGCGGAGCTGATGGAAGTCTATCGCAAGCAATATCCCAAGGAGGCGCACGCCCTGGACCGCATGCTGGCGGGCGACTTGCCCGACGGCTGGGATAAGGCTCTGCCGACCTTCGCGGCGGATGCCAAGGGTCTGGCAACGCGCGACTCATCGAACAAGGTCATCAACGCGATCGCCGAGCACTATCCTGGCCTGGTCGGAGGCTCGGCCGATCTGGCACCCTCGACCAAGACACGCTTCACGTTCAAGGATGCGGGCGATCTTGAGCCCGGCAATCTCGGCGGCCGCAACATGCACTATGGCATCCGCGAGCACGGCATGGGTGCCATCGTAAATGGCATGAACCTCTGCGGCGTACGTGCCTTCGGATCGACGTTCCTCATTTTCTCGGATTACATGAAGAACTCGATCCGGCTGTCCGCGCTGATGGACCTGCCCGCAATCCACGTCTTCACCCACGATTCAATCGGCTTGGGCGAGGACGGCCCTACTCATCAGTCCATCGAGCAGCTGCCCGGCCTGCGCGCGATTCCGCGGATGGTGGTGCTGCGCCCGGGCGACGCCAACGAGGTGGCCGAGGCGTGGAAGGTGGCGCTCCAGCTGAAGCATGGGCCGGCGCTGCTGGTGCTGAGCCGACAAGCCGTGCCCACCCTGGACCGCAGTCGTTTCGCACCGGCGAGCGGTCTGGCGCGCGGCGCATACGTCCTGGCCGACGCCAAACCAGGCACTCCCAACGTCATCCTGATCGGCACCGGCACCGAGCTCTCGCTGTGCGTCGAGGCCTACGAGGCGTTGAAGGGCGAGGGCATTGCCGTGCGCGTCGTCAGCATGCCGTCGTGGGAACTGTTCGAGGCGCAGAACGATGCCTATCGCGAAAGCGTGCTGCCGCGCGCCGTCACGGCGCGCGTGTCGGTGGAAGCGGCGTCGCCGATCGGTTGGGACCGCTATGTCGGCCGCGATGGCGCGCGCATCGCCATGTACGGCTTCGGCGCTTCGGCCCCGTACAAGGACGTCTACAAGAAATTCGGCCTTACGGCGGAGAAAGTCGTCGCCGCTGCCAAGGATCAACTCGCCAAGGGATCAACTCGCTAAGACGAGGAGCCGCACATGAACCCGCTGAAGCAACTCGAGACTTGTGGCCAGGCGCCCTGGCTGGACTACCTGAAGCGCAGCCTGATCGAGAAGGGCGAACTCAAGACCCTGATCGAGCGTGACGGCTTGAAGGGCATGACCTCAAATCCGTCGATTTTCGAAAAGGCGATCGCTGAATCCGACGAGTATGTCGATGCGATCAAGGCGTTCCAGGCGCAGGGCGACCACAGCGTCATGGCGATCTACGAGCACTTGGCGATCGCCGATATCCGTGCCGCAGCCGATGTGTTGCGCCAGGTCTACGACGCCACCGGCGGCCGCGACGGCTATGTGAGCCTCGAGTGCTCGCCCTATCTCGCCAACGACACCGAGGCCACCATCACCGAAGCCCTGCGGCTTTGGAAAGCAGTCGACCGGCCGAACCTCATGGTCAAGGTGCCCGCGACCCCGGCCGGCCTGCCGGCAATCCGTACGCTGCTGGGCAAGGGCCTCAACATCAACATCACGCTGCTCTTCTCGGTGCAGGTCTACGAGCATGTAGTCGAAGCCTATCTCGCCGGTCTCGAGGAGCTGCAGAAGAGCGGCGGTGACGTTTCCAAGAGTGCCAGCGTAGCCAGCTTCTTCGTCAGCCGCATCGATACGGCAGCCGACAAGCGGTTGGCAAGGATCGCCGACAAGTCCGTGGCCGAGCGGCTGCGCGGCAAGACGGCGATCGCCAATGCCAAGGTCGCCTATGACCGGTACAAGGCGCTGTTCTCTGGCTCGCGCTGGGAGAAGCTGGCGAAGGCGGGCGCTCGCACGCAGCGGCTCTTGTGGGCTTCGACCAGCACCAAGGATCCGACATACAAGGACACGATGTACGTCGAGACGCTGATCGGCCGCGATACCGTCAACACCCTGCCGCCCGCAACCATGGATGCGTTCCGCGACCACGGCCAGCTCGTGCCCGACGCCGTCGAGAAGGATCTCGGAGCGGCGCAGACGGAGCTCGACATGCTCGAGAAGGCCGGCATCTCGCTCAAGGAGATCACCGACGAGCTCGTCGTCGAGGGGGTGCAGTCCTTCGCCGACTCGTTCGACAAGCTGTTGGGCGCGGTGGCCGGACGTCGCCGCACGCTGCTGGCGGGCAGCAGCGCCGAAGTCGACGCTGGCCAGCGCATTCGCGGCGCCGATCCGTTCAAGACTTCGTTCAGCCGCGAACTCGACGCGTGGCGTCACGATGGCCGAATCCGCCGACTGTGGGCCCGCGACAAGGCCGTGTGGACCAGCAGCGACGAGGACAAATGGCTGGGCTGGCTCGACGTCGCCGATCGTGAGCGGGCGGGAATCGCCGAGCTCACGGCTTTTGCCAGTGAGGTGAAGCAGCGCGGCTTCACGGACGTCGTGCTGCTCGGCATGGGCGGCTCGAGCCTGGGGCCCGAGGTGCTGGCCGAGACGTTCGGGCAGCAAGCCGGCTGGCCGCGCTTCCACATGCTCGACAGCACCGATCCGTCGCAGATCGCGCGGCTCGAGACGGCGGTGAATCTCGCGAAGACGCTGGTGATCGTGTCGTCCAAGTCGGGCAGCACGCTCGAGCCCAACATCTTCATGGAGTTCTTCCTCGATCGCGTCGCCAAGGCCAGCGGCGCCGGCAAGGTCGGAGAGCAGTTCGTTGCCGTCACCGATCCAGGCTCTTCGCTCGAGAGGGTCGCCAAGGAGAAGGGGTTTGCCCACATCTTCCATGGCGTCCCATCGATCGGCGGACGCTACTCGGTTCTGTCCAAATTCGGTTTGGTGCCCGCGGCGGCGATGGGCCTCGACGTGAGGCGGCTGCTCGATACGACCAAGGTGATGGAGATCGCCTGCGGGCCGGATGTGCCGCCGCAAGAGAATCCAGGCGTCGCGCTCGGGGTCGCGATGGGCGTTGCGGCAAAGGCCGGACGCGACAAGGTGACGATCATTGCGTCGCCCGGCATCGGCGATCTCGGCGCTTGGCTGGAGCAGCTTCTTGCCGAAAGCACCGGCAAGCACGGGCGCGGTCTCATTCCTGTGGCGGAGGAGCCGGTCGGTGCGGCGGATCGCTACGGCAGTGACCGTTTCTTCGCCTACCTCGAGCTCGAGGGCAAAGCCGACACCGCGCAGCGCGCGGCAGTGGAGGCCATCGAGAAGGCCGGCCATCCCGTCGCGCGCATCCAGGTGAAGGACGCCTGGCACATCGGCCAGGAATTCTTCCGTTGGGAAGTTGCGACGGCCGTGGCCGGCGCGGTGATCGGCATCAATCCATTCGACCAGCCCGACGTCGAGGCGAGCAAGGTGAAGACGCGCGCGCTCACCGACGAGTACGAGAAGACGCACAAGCTGCCCAGCGAGGAGCCGATGTTCCGCGAGAACGGCATTGCGCTCTATGCCGACCCACGCAACGCAGGCGAGCTCGGCCGGCACAACACGCTTGCCGGCTATCTCAAGAGCCATTTTGGCCGCGCCAAGGCGGGCGACTACGTGGCCATGCTGGCCTACATCGATCGCACCAAGGAACACACCGAGGCACTGACCGGCTTGCGCCGTCGTATCCGCGACAGCCAGCAGTCGGCGACGTGCGTTGGCTTCGGCCCGCGTTTCCAGCATTCGACCGGGCAAGCTTACAAGGGCGGCCCCAACTCCGGCGTGTTTCTGCAGATCACTTGCGATGACCCCAAGGACCTCGACGTGCCGGGACACCGCTACAGCTTCGGTGTCGTCAAGGCGGCCCAGGCGAGGGGCGACCTGGAC
>Ga0081539_10005189_pt1 | contig 13522 bp, 13 predicted proteins | sample TabmetS4T2R2_FD_71023 | JGI IMG/M metagenome (GOLD analysis project Ga0081539, IMG submission 71023) | Tabebuia heterophylla rhizosphere microbial communities from the University of Puerto Rico - S4T2R2 | ecosystem: Host-associated > Plants > Roots > Rhizosphere ...
CGCGGGCCGGCCACGGCGACGGACCTGGCGGCCCGCCTGCCCATCACCCGGCAGGCGATCGCCAAACACCTCGCCCTGCTGACCGACGCCGGGCTGGTCGTCGGCGAGCCCGGTGAGCGGCGCCGGGTCCGCTTCCGGCTCCAGTCCGGCCCGATCCAGGTGGCACAGCAGTTCCTGGCCGCCCTGGCCCGGGACTGGGACGCCAGCCTCGACGCGCTCCGGCGCCATCTCGACACCTGACAAGAGGGGGATTCATGACCATCACCAACCCGGCGCGCGCCGCGGTGCGCCCCCGCACCACGGCGCTCGTGGTGACGCTGGGCCTCGCCGCCGCCTGCTGGATCGTCGCACTGTGGCGGATGAACGGGATGAGCATGGGCGTGGCCACCCGGCTCGGCCCGTTCCCCGTCTTCCTCGCCGTGTGGGCGGCGATGATGGCGGCGATGATGCTGCCCGGCGCCGCTCCGGCGGTGTTGCGGCGCGTCGAGGCCACCGGACGAGTACGGGCCGCGGCCCCGTTCCTCGCCGAGTACCTGGCCGTCTGGACCCTGGCCGGCGTCGCTGTGTACGCGGGCTACCGACCACACGGCACGGCCGTCGCCGGAGTCCTCGCCATCGCCGCCGGTGCCTACGAACTCACGCCCGCGAAGCGGTACCTGCGCCGATGCTGCCAACTAGGCGGCCACTCGGGCCTGCGGTACGGGCTGTACTGCGCCGGTTCGAGCCTTGGGCTGACCGTACTCCTGGTGGCATTGGGGGTGATGAGCGTCGGCTGGATGGCCGTCGTCGCCCTCCTCGGCCTCGCCCAGAAGCTGCTGCCGCCCAAGCCCGCCGCGGACATCCCGATCGCCCTGGCCATCGTCGGGCTCGGCGTCCTGATCCTGCTCGCACCGGGCTGGGTGCCCGGCCTCGCCCCATCCATGTCGTCCATGACATCCATGTGACACCCAACCAAAGGAGACACAGCATGACCACGCACCGGATCGCAACCCGGGACGAATGGCTGAAGGCCCGGCTCGACCTGCTGGAGGCGGAGAAGACGCTCACCCGGCAGGGCGACGACGTGGCCCGGCAGCGGCAGAACCTGCCGTGGGTACGCGTCGACAAGCCGTACCGCTTCGACACCGACGACGGGACCGCCACGATTGCCGATCTGTTCCGGGGGCGCTCGCAGCTGATCGTGTACCACTTCATGTTCGGTCCTGACTACACCGCCGGCTGCCCGTCCTGCTCGGCCATCGCGGACGGGTTCAACGGCACCGTCGTCCACCTGGAGAACCACGACGTCGCGTTCACCGCGGTGTCCCGGGCGCCGCTGCCGAAGCTCCAGGCGTACAAGCGGCGGATGGGCTGGACCTTCCCGTGGGCGTCCTCGTTCGGCAGCGACTTCAACTACGACTTCCACACCACGCACACGCCCGAGGAGTGGCAGTCCGGAACCGTGGAATACAACTTCCGCGCGATGGACGTACGCCCGTCGGAATCCGGTGAGGAACTGCCCATCCTCAACGCGCTCGCGTCGAGCGTCGGCACCGACTGGCCCACGTACCGGCAGGAGGGCCCCGGCATGAGCGCCTTCGCGATGGAGGACGGCGTGGTCTACCACACGTACTCGACCTACGAGCGGGGCGTGGACGCGCTCTGGGGCATGTACCAGTGGCTCGACCGGGCGCCGTTGGGCCGCAACGAGAACGGCATGTGGTGGCGCCGCCACGACGAGTACGCCCCGGCGTAGCGCGGTGCCGGCTCAGCTCGCCGGTACCAGGACGAGCTTTCCGCGCACGTGGCCGCTCTCGCTGATCCGGTACGCCTCAGCGGCACGGTCGAACGGGAACGTCTGCACCTTGATCACCACCGTGTTCTCGGCGAGCGACCGGGCGACCAGCGCCAGTGCCTCGGCGGGCCGGCTGTCCGCACCGCCGCCGGTCACCCGGGCGCCGGCCTGGCCGGCCGTGAAGTTCGCGATGCTCAGCACCCGGTCCGGCGCCGGGGCGAGGCCGATCAGCTCCTCGATGGGGGTCTTGCCGGCCACGTCGAAGACCGCGTCGACCGGACCGCCGGCGGCATCCCGCACCCGGTCGGCGACGCCCTCGCCGTACCGCACCGGGGTCGCCCTGATCTCCCGCAGATAGTCGAGATTGGACTCACTGGACGAGGCGATCACCCGGACGCCGCGGGCGACGGCCATCTGCACGGTGACCGCCCCCACGCCACCCGCCCCACCGTCGACGAAGAGCGTGTCGCCCGCCTTGACGTCGAGCAGTCGAAGACCCCGTTCGGCGGTCTCCCCGGACACGCCCGCCGCGGCCGCCACTGCCCAGTCGATCGCCGGGGGTTTGGCGGTCCAGGAATTGAGCACCGCGTACTGCGCCATGGTGTGCCGGCCGTTGCCGAACACCTCGTCGCCCACGGACACCCCGGTGACGCCCTCCCCCACCTCGTCCACTACGCCGGCCGCGTCGTACCCGAGATAGCCCGTGCCGGTCATCGGTTTGCCGCGGGACACCGCCCCGGTGAACACCTTCCAGTCGATCGGGTTCACGCTCGCCGCACGGACCGCGATCCGGATCTGCCCGGGACCGGCGTGCGGATCGGGGGCGTCGCCCCACTCGAGGACGTCGGGATCCCCGTACCGGTGGAACTGCAACGCTCGCATCTCTTGATCCTTACCTGCCGGGCCCGGGACGCCGTAGCGAGCGGACCGCCTCCGCCACGGGAACCTCGCCGGCGAAGAGCTCCGCGGTGACGCCGAGGACGTCCATGACCGCCGACGCTACCCGACGGGCCGGCCGACGACGGCACCGGAAGCCCCGGCGGGGAATCCCGGTCGTGTGCCGGGCACGTACTACCGGGCGTGCCTGGCCTGTTCCCCGCGCCGGTCCTGGCGTCGCTGGCCGCGTTCCCCAGCCGGCCGGCGATCGAGGCCGGCTCCCGCACGGTGACCCGTGGCGAGCTGCTGGCGATGGTGCGCCGGCTGGCGGACGGGATGCGGGCGGCGGGTCTGGGCCCCGGCGTGGGCGTCGCGATGGTGCTGTCCACGTCGCCGGAGGCGTACGCGGCGCACCTGGCGGCACACGCCCTGGGGTGCCGGGTGGCGGCGGCCCGGCCGGGGTGGAGCCCGCCGCAGCTCGCCGGGGCGCTGCGGACGGCTGACGTGGTGGTCGCCGATCTGCCGGTGCCCGGTCCGGCGCTCGCCCCGGCCGAGCTGCTCGACCGCCCCGATCCGGGCGGCCCCGTGCCGGACCTGGCCCTGGCGGACGACATCGCCCGGCTCACCTACACCAGCGGCAGCACCGGGCGGCCCAAAGCGTGCGCGCACACCTACCGGGCGATCAGCCTGGCGTACCGGGCGGACCGGTGGGCACCGGCGCTGGCGCGGTTGCTCACCGGCTTCGACCGCTGCCTGATCCCGGAGAGCCTGGCCAGCCCGGTGATGTTCACCTATCTCGGTCGGTGCCTCGTGGTCGGTGGCACCGCGGCGTTCCCGGACGGTCTGCCGCTCGCCGAGGCGATCGAGCGGCACCGCGTCACCGCCACGATGATGCCGCCGGCCCGGCTGCAACAGCTGCTGCTGGGCGCGCCGGCCGGCCTGGGCAGCCTGCGCGCCGTGGTGCTCGGCGGATCGCCGGCCGGACCGGCGCTGCTGCGGGCGGCGACCGAGCGGCTCGGTCCCGTCGTGTGGCAGGGGTACGGGCAGGGCGAGGCCGGCGTGATCTCCATGCTGACCCCGCAGGACATCCTCGCCGGGTACGAGGCCTCCGTGGGGCGGCCGCTGCCCGCGGTGCGGGTGGCCATCCGGGACGGCGAGATCTGCGTACGCAGCCCGCACATGATGGCCGGCTACTGGGACGACCCGGAGCAGACCGCCGAGGTGCTCCGGGACGGCTGGCTGCACACCCGCGACCTGGGCCACCTGGACGCCGGCGGCCTGCTCCACCTGACCGGCCGTGCCCGCGACGTGATCATGGTGAACGCGGAGGTCTGCTACGCGGGCGCGATCGAGCGGGTGCTGGCCGCGCACGACCGGGTCGCCCAGGCGTACGTCGTCGGCGCACCCGATCCGATGACCGGGGAGGCCGTCCACGCCTTCGTCGTCCCCACGGGTGGGCCGGAACCGGACCGGCAGTCGCTGCTCGACCTGGTCCGGCAGCGGTTGTCCGCGAATAGTGTGCCGAAATCGATAACGATGATACGAGACGTGCCTTTGACCGCCAGCGGAAAACCCGACCGGAGCGCGCTGCTACGTCGAACCGGGGTGACGCCGCACGGGTGAAGGTCAACGTGGACCTCACCGACGAGTCGCTCATGGAGTGCATGACGCTCGGCGACGCGGATGCGCTGGCGACGTTCGTCCGGCGCTTCCATGCCCGGGTCTACGGGCTCGCGCTGAGTGTGGTGAACGATCCCGGCCTGGCCGAGGAGGTGGCGCAGGACGCGTTCCTGCGGACCTGGCGGCAGGCGGCCAGCTACGACCCGCGGCGTGCCCGGGTCGCCACCTGGCTCTTGACCATCACCCGGAACCTGGCCGTGGACGCGATCCGGGCGCGCCGCGACCTGCCGATCGATCCCGGACGGCTGATGGTCGCGCTGGCCACCCGGGTGGAACACGCCCGGTACGACACGGAGGCTCCCCGGCTGCGGGCGGGACTCCGGAACCTCCCGGCCGAGCAGGCGCGGACGGTGCTGCTCGCGGTGGGCTACGGCTGGACGGCACAGCAGATCGCCGACCGGGACGGGATCCCGCTCGGCACCGCCAAGACCCGGATCCGGCGCGGCCTGGCACGGTTGCGCCGCGAACTGGACGGGCCGCTTTTCAGCGCCGCGTCTCGCTGACCCGGGCCGCCACCCGGGCCCAGAATCTGTCCGGGTCGTTGAGATGCGGATACGGCTCGGCCGGGATCTCGGTGCCGAGGAACGCGCACAGCGGCTCCCACCCGGCACCCGGGGGCACCACCAGCAGGCGGTCGGCGGGCACCTCCCGGCGCACCGCGGCGTTGTGCTCCCGGTAGACCCGGATCGCGTGATCCCGGTCGGCGAACCCGCCGGCGAAGAACCCGTCCCAGATCATCCGCCGGTGGAACGCCGTGAACACGTCGAGCCCGGGCACGATCCGGCGCGCCTCGGCCACCCGGTCGTCCGCCGGGCCGTCGCCGAACATCCGGTAGATCGTGGCGTGCACGCTGTCGTACCAGGCGTCGGCGTCCCGTTCGGTCAGGATGATTTTCGAAGCGGGAAACGCCGCGACCAGCTGGCGCCAGAAGGCGGCGCCCGGCCAATCCACCGTGGACGCGTAACCGGCGAACACCGCGGTCCAGTCGACCGGCTTCCCCGCGGCCGCGGCGTGCCACAGCGGCAGCCGGTCCGGATGGTCGAGCACGTGCCGGCCGTGGAAGCAGGGACCACAGCCGAGACGTTCCAGCGCGGCCTTCAGCGAGAGCGTCCCGGTACGCCCCACCCCGACGCCGATGACCTTCACGGCTCCACCTGATCCCGGGTCAGCTGGCCGGGGTGGCCGGCGCCGAGAAGCGTGAGCGCGTTGGTCAATTCCCGGCGCAGCAGCTCCAGCACCCGGGCGACGCCCGCCTCGCCGGCCGCGGCGAGTCCCCACAGCACCGGACGACCGACCGCGACCGCTCGGGCACCCAGCGCGAGCGCCTTGGCCACGTCGGTGCCACGCCGTACGCCGCCGTCGAGCAGCAGCGGCAGCCGCCCGTCCACCGCCTCGGCGACGGGTTCCAGCCGGTCCAGCGTCGCGGGGGTGGTGTCGAGCTGCCGGCCGCCGTGGTTGGACACGATGATCCCGTCCACGCCGTGCTCCACCGCGAGCCGGGCGTCGTCGGCGTGCAGGACGCCCTTGAGCAGCACCGGCAGCGACGTCTGGCACCGCAGCCAGTCGATGTGCGCCCAGGAGATCTCGGGCGAGAGGACGACCTGGCGCACGTCCCCGGCGCCGCCCATGTTGGCGCAGAAGATCCCGGGCGGCAGGTCGTGGAAGTCGTTGCGATCGCCCCGCTCGTTGCGGCCCAGTGCCGGCGAGTCCACGGTGACCACCAGCGCCCGGCAGCCCGCCACCTCCGCGCGCCGCACCAGCGAGGCGGTGAAGTCGAGGTCGGGTTGCAAGTAGAGCTGGAACCACAGGGTCGCCCCGGTTGCCGCGATCTCCTCGATGGTGACCGTGGACAGCATCGCCGCGATCATGGTGACGCCGGCGGCGGCCGCCGCGCGACCGGTCGCCACCTCGGCCTCGGGGCAGGCCAGGCGGTGGAACGCGGTCGGCGCGATGAGGACCGGCATCGGCATGGCCTGCCCCACTACGGTCGTCGTCAGTCGCGGCGGACCGCATCCGCGCAGCACCCGGGGGATGAGCGTGCGCCGCCGGAACGCCGCCTCGTTGGCCGCGACGGTGACCTCGTCCTGGGCGCCGGAGGCGAAGTAGTCGTAGTACACCGGGTCCAGCCGCGCCCGGGCCGCGGCCTCGACGTCGCGCAGGTTCACCAGGGCCGCCGCGGCGTCGACGGTCACCATGCCTCCGCCAGGAACGTGCGGAGCGGCTCGCGGTAGAGCTTGTCGTCGGTCCAGTCGTTGCCGATGTCCTCGGGCAGCCGGCAGGTCGCGACGATCCGGTGGTCGCGGCGCCGGCGGATCACCGGATGCAGGTAGCGGTCGTCGTGCGCCGGGTCCGCCTCCCAGGCCCGGCCGGCCCGGACGTCGAACGGGTCGATGGTGTCGTGGCCGGCGCCGTACTCCAGGCTGACCGTGACGCAGTCGGCGAACGGGACGTAGTCCAGCGGCAACTCCTGGTAGTAGCGCCCGTCCGGGGTGATCACGTCGCACAGGAAGCCGTACTGCTGGAACAGCCCCGACGTCCGGTTGATCCGGTCCAGTACGGCGTCCGCGAGCGACTCCGCCGGGATGGTCCGATGCGGCCATTCGACCCCGTGGTACTTGCGATCGAGCATGTGCACCAGCGCCCGGGTCCCGTACCGGAAACCGTGGATGAACGCGCTTGTGTACTTCTTGAAGTCGCGGGACTGGGTGAGCGTGCCGGCGAAGTACAGCCCCGGCACGTTTACCGACTCCCACTCCGCGGTCAGCGCCGGGAACCGGTCGTTGATGGTCAGGGCCGGCATGGCGTCGCCGGCGAAGATGGACGTGTCCATCCGGAAGCCGGTGCAGGCGATCACCCGGTCGTAGGCGAGCCGGACCACTTTGTCCCGGCGGGCGTAGCTGAAGGTGACCAGGTAGCCGTCGGGACGGCGCTCGATGTTCAGGATGTCGCCGTCCAGCACCATGTTCTGCGACTTGAGCTGGTAGGTGTCCAGGAAGTTGTTGTTGACCGCGCGCAGGTGCCCGATGAAGTGCGTACGCCAGGCGAAGTTGATGGAGCGCGGCCCGGCGACGTGGATCACCGCCGCGTGCTCGGTCAGATGGTCGGCGGTCTCGAAGGCCGAGTTGCCCTTGCCGATGATCAGCACCCGCTGGTCGGTGAATCCGTCCGGGTCGACCGGCATGTCCCAGTAGCCCTCGGTGGTGTCGATTCCCGGGATGGCCGGGCGGTACATGGCACCGAAGCCGGTCGCGACGATCACCCGCTGCGCCTCGAGGAACTGCCCGTTCTCGCAGCTCACCTCGAAGCCGTTCAGGACGCCGCGAGACACCCGGCGGACCCGGCAGCCGTACCGGACGTTCAGGCCCCGGCCGAAGTCGGTGAGGTAGCGGACGTAGTCGTCGGCGTCCGGGAAATACCGTCCGGTGTAGCGGGTGAACCGCGCGGCCGGATCGTCGGAGAGCAGGGAGTTCCAGTCGACGCGCAGATCCTTCTCCGGGTCGTACCAGCCGGTGTGCGGCTTGTTGATGGAGATCATGCGGCGGTGGCGGGGAAACGTCCGGTAGAACGTGCCGGGTGTCGGCCCGGCCTCCAGCACCACGTGCTCCCGTCCGGCCCGCTGCAGCAGGTACGCCAGTTGGAGGCCGGCCGGACCCGCACCGATCACGACGTACTCCATGCCGGTAATACGCATCCGGCCGCTCGCCGGGATTCCCCTGAATCCCGGCTGGAGATCGGCTCCGTATAACCGGCGTGATCGCGGCGATCGCCCTGGGCGCGGCCGTTCTCGTCGTGGTGGCGAGCCTGCCGTACTGGCTTCCCCGCGTCGTGGTCGCGCTGCGGGTGTGGTTGTTCGCCCGGATCAACGGCGCGGAAGGCATCCCCGTGCCCGGCGATCTGGTCGACGCCTCCCGGTTCCTCGAGGTGTACGCGGACCCCGCGGCGAATGGGCGCAGCCGGGGGGCCGGCCTGTCCGACCTGTTCTGGTACTGGCTGTCGCCGGGCGCCGAGGTGCACCAGGAACACCTGGAGCCCGGGCCCCGCTACGACGAGGTCGCCCGCTGCACCCGCCGCATCCTCGCCATGCCCAGCGCCACCGCGGAGGGTCTCGCGGTGGCCAGCCTGCACGCCGCGCTGCCGTCCCGTACCGGCCTGGTCCGGCTGCGCGACCTGGTGATGCCGGTCTGGGCCGAGTTCTACCACCGGGTCGTCTTCGGCCGGCCGTGCTCTACCGAGGTCCGGGACCTGATCGTGGGCAACGCCGACGACGTGGTCACCGCCCTCAAGGGCTGCGGCCTGCGCCACATGGACCGCCGGCTGGCCCTGACCCGGTACCTGGAACGGACGCTCGACCAGGTGCGGCACGACCTCCCGTCCACCCTGGACCGCCGGGAACAGGCCCTCTACCTGCAGGGCACGTTCTTCAACACGGCGGTCGTGCAGAGCTCCGAGGCGACCGCGCACACGCTGATGATGCTCGCCGCGGACCCGGGCCTCCAGCGGACCGCCGGTGTCGACCAGGTCTTCGACGAGGCGTTGCGGCGCTACCCGTTGTTCGGCGTCGCGCACCGGGTCACCACGGCGGACATCCCGGTGTCCGGCGCGTCGGTGATCCCGGCCGGATCGGTTCTCTGCTTCAACTACCCGGACTACCACCGGGCCGGCGGCGACATCCCGTTCGGGGTGGCCGCCAACCGTCCCTGTCCCGCCTGGCACATCGCGCCGGTCACGGTCAAGGCGGTGACCCGGGAACTGCTCCACCGGTTCGAGCTGGCCACCACCGCGGCGCACACCCGGCCCCTGCCCAACCGCGGCCCGTGCCTGCTGATCCCGCGTGGCGCCCGGATGCGCCGGCGCGTACCCACGCTCGCGTTCCTGCGGTTGCGGGACCGCTGGGAGGACGTGTGGCGAAGCCTCGTCCAGCTCACCCTCGGCACGTACATGGTGTGGGACGCCCGCCGCCTGCGGCTCTGCGCCCGCTATTTCGAAGCTCGCCAAGTCGAAGGGACTACCTCATGACCGGTTATGCGGCTGTCAACGGGCGGTATCACCGGGCGGCCCTCAACGTGTTCCTGGTCGTCGTCGTGGCCCACTGGGCCGAGCATGTGGTGCAGGCGTACCAGATCTGGGTGCTGGGGTGGCAACGCCCGGCCGCGCGCGGCGTACTCGGCCAGGTGTTCCCCTGGCTGGTCAGGTCCGAGTGGCTGCATTACGGGTACGCCGTGGTGATGCTCGTGGGACTCTTCCTGCTGCGGCCCGGATTCGCCGGCACGGCCCGCACCTGGTGGACGGTCGCCCTGGTGATCCAGTTCTGGCACCACATCGAGCACGCGCTGCTGCTCGTCCAGGCGCAGACCGGCGTCTTCTTCTTCGGTGCCGCCGCCCCGACCAGCATCGCCCAGCTCGTCGTGCCCCGCGTCGAGCTGCACCTGTTCTACAACTCGATCGTCTTCATTCCCATGATGATCGCCGTGTATCTGCACAAGCGGCCGAACGAGCGGGATCTGCGGGCTTCCTCGTGCGCCTGCGCCGGCGTCCGCGGTGCGGTCCTCCCGGCCGGCTGATGTCCCGGCGTACGCGGGTCGCCGCGGGCGCCGTCGTGGCGCTCGCGGTGGGTCTGGCGGTGCTCGCGGCGTATCCGCGTGGCCGGCCGGCGTTCGGCCTGGTCTCGTCGTACCCGGCCGATCACGCGACGGTGGCCGAAGCACCGGCCGCGATCGAGCTGATCTTCACCGCGGCGGTGGATCCGGAGCGCTCCCACCTGGCCGTCGTGGACGGATCCGGGGCCGCGTCGGCGGCCGGCGCCCCGGGCCTGATCGCGCCCGGGCGGCTTCGCCAGCCGGTCCACGTAGCGTCTCCCGGTGAGGTGACGGTCGCCTACCACGTGACGTCGGCCGAGGGTGCCGAGGTCGCGGGTGTGTTGCGGTTCACCGCGGCGACCGGCACGGCGACCGCACGCGACACCGGCCGGACGTCCACGGCCCCCGGCGACGGCGAGGAGCACGCGCACCGGGTCGATCCGGTCAGCGCGGCGCTGCTCGTGCTCGACGGGCTCGTCGCGCTCGGCGTCGTCGTCCTCCTCGCGGTACGGCCGCCCGGAGGCCCACGCCCGCCGCGGAGTCGCCGCCGTGCCCGGAATCGTCAGCCGGTCTGGTAGTAGCGCAGCGCACCGGGATGCAGCGGGACCGGGTCGGTCTTGGGGGCGTCGGCCCGACCGAACCGGCCGCCCTCCGGGTGCACCTTGGCCAGTTCGGCCTGATGCGCGAAGAGCAGCTCGGTGAGCTGGTAGGCGAGGTCGGCGGGCATGCTGACGGACACCAGCAGCAACGAGAACACCACGATGGTGCCGACGTCCTGCGGCGTCTGGTAGACGGCCTTCGGGATCGGCGCGGTCGCGTAGACCGCCCCGTACCTCTTGGTCAGCGCGCCGATGAGGTCGGCGGTCGGCAGCACGGAGAACTTCGTCGGTGCGCTGCTCAGCAGATCACTGATGCCCGGGGTGGGCAGGCCACCGGTGAAGAACAGCGCGTCGATCTTGTCGGCCTTCATGGCGGCCACGGTGTCCGGGAGCGACAGCCGCAGGCGCCGGATGTCCTTGTCGGGATCGAGGCCGGCGGCCGCGAGCAGGCGCCCGGCCATCACGTCGGTGCCCGAGTTCGCGGTACTCGTGGAGACCCGTTTGTCGCGCATGTCGGCGACCTTGTGGATGTCCGCGTCGTTGCGGACCACGACCTGCATGGTGTTGCGGTACAGCCGGGCCAGCGCCCGGATCGGTTGCGGCTTGCCGGCGTAGACGCCCTGCCCGGTGACCGCGTCGGCGGCCGTGTCGGCATTGCACAGACCGATGTCCATGTCCCCGCTCGCCAGCCGCACGACGTTGTCACCGGACGCCCCGGTCGGTTCGGCACGCGCCTCGTAGCCGGGCAGGTACTTGCTGACCAGGTCGGCATAGCCGCCGCCGAGCTGGTAGTACACGCCGGTGGTGTTGCCGGTCGCGACGAAGAGCCGGCCGTCGTGCCAGAGCTCGGGGGCCCGCGGCGCGGCGGCGCAGCCGGTCAGCCCGAGCACCGAGACGAGCCCGGCGGCGGCGATCCGGCGTCCGAGCGTCACGCCGTCTCCACCGTCCGCGAGGAGGGCTCGAGCGCGTCGGACACCCGGTGCACCAGCATCGCCGTCTCGTACCCGATCTGCCCGAGGTCGCACCCCGGGGCGGCGAGCACGCCGAGCACCGCCCGGTCCCCGACCGACATGAGGAGCAGTACCCCGCCGTCCATGTCGACGATCGTCTGGCGCACCGGGCCGGCCGACATGAGCCGCGCGGTGCCGAGGCAGAGGCTGGCCAGTCCGCTGATCACCGCGGAGAGCTGGTCGGCCATGTCGATGGGCAGGTCGGCGGAGGTGGCGATGCGGAGACCGTCGCCGGACACCGCCACCGCGTGCGCCACGTCCGGCACCTGCCGGGCGAAGTTGGCCAGGAGCCAGTCGAGTCCGCTGGCCTGCTGCTGTTGCTGCATGTTGTCACCTATCTCTGGCCCCGTTGCGGGGGTAGTTGCTCCGGTTGCGCCCCGCGGACACACCTTCCGCGAGAGCCGACAGCCGGGCCCGCACGACGTCGGGATCGATGGGGTCGGCCGGCCGGTGCGCCGGGACGGGCGGCGGAGGCGTGGTGACCCGGCCGCCCGGGTGTCGCCGGGGAAGTCCTGCGGGGCCGTTCCGGGATTGGAGCGTGGGTACCGGCGACGCGAACTCGACGCCGGTGATCGGCAGCGCGACGGTCGGCTCGTTGTGCCATCCCGAGGCGAGGGCGGCGCGAGACCCGGCCCGCGGTATGCCGGCGACGGCCGTGATCGGGGCCGGGTTCCGGTATGGACGGAACCACGTCGCGGGCGCCGACGCGCTGATCCGCCGTGCCCGGCCACCGGTACCGTCCCCGCCGACGAGCGCGGGTTCGGGGCGATCGGATGCGGGCAGTCCGCCGCGGTTGGCCGGGAGGATGGTCATCGGCGTGAGCACAGCGTGCGGCAGCACCAGGTACGCCACGCTGCCGGTGGCGGTCGAGCGCAGTTCGACCTTGATCCGGTGCCGGGCGGCCAGGCGCGCCACCACGTAGAGACCCATGGTGCCGGCCGCGACGCTGGACAGCATCGGCGACCGGGCGGCGAGCCGGGCGTTCACCTCCGCCAGCCGCGCGTCGGACAAGCCGATCCCGCTGTCGTGCACGCCCAGCAGGACGCCGTCGATGGTGTAGCGGGCGTCCACCCGTACCGGGGAGTCGGGAGCGGAGAACGACGCGGCGTTCTCCAGCAGCTCGGCGAGGAGATGAACCAGGTCGCCCACCGCGGAAGCGGCGACCGCGACGTCCAGGGGCTGCGCCTCGACCCGGTGGAAGTCCTCGATCTCGGAGGCCGCCGCGGCGACCACGGCGTCGAGCGCGACCGCACTGGTCACCGACCGGCCCGGCTCACCGCCGGCCAGCACGAGCAGGTTCTCGCCGTTGCGGCGCAGACGCGCGGCGACGTGGTCGAGGGCGAACAGGCGTGACAGGACGTCCGGGTCGGTCTCGTCCCGCTCGAACTCGTCGAGCAACCGCAGCTGCCGGGTGATCAGGGTGCGGATGCGGCGGGCGAACGTCTCCGCCATCCGTGCCACGTCCCGGTGGAGTTGAGCCTGGTCGCCGGCCAGCCGCAGGGCGGTGCGGTGCACCGAGGAGAAGGCGTCGGCCAGTTCGCCGACCTCGTCGTGGCTGGCCGCGATGCGACGGGTCGCCGCGGCGGCGGAACCGTGGCCGGTGCTGTGGTCCGGCGGGACACCGGCCATCACCGTCGAGATCGCGTCGGGCAGCTCGTGCCGGGCGACCGTGAGCGCCGCGGCGCGGAGGCGGCGGAGGCGGCGGGTCGTCCACACGGCGAGGGTCACCGCGGCGCCGATCGCGATCAGGCCGACGGCGCCCGCGCCGATGGCCGTCAGCCACGCCCGGCGGGAGGCGGACCGGGCGATAGTGCCGGCGAGACGGTCCAGGTCGTCGGAGAGGCTCAGGCCCACCAGGTTGACCCGGCGGATCGCGCCGCTCTGGGCCACGTACCAGGCGTCGGTGTCGGTCGTCAGCCCGGCCGGGGCGCCGCTGAGCACGGCGTTCAGCATCGCACCGGCCTTCTGGACGTCCGGCCCGGTGACGGTCTGGTCGTAGCGGCGGCG
>Ga0081539_10005190_pt1 | contig 13521 bp, 20 predicted proteins | sample TabmetS4T2R2_FD_71023 | JGI IMG/M metagenome (GOLD analysis project Ga0081539, IMG submission 71023) | Tabebuia heterophylla rhizosphere microbial communities from the University of Puerto Rico - S4T2R2 | ecosystem: Host-associated > Plants > Roots > Rhizosphere ...
TGGAGAAAAGGGAGCTTGATCAGGTAGTTCGGGAGACACTGCGAAATAACGCTCGCGACCTCTACACGTTTTATCACTATATGCACGATCCGAATGCTATGCAACGCATGATCAGCGTAGATCCGAAGGCACGCCAATGGGTTGAACGGTCCGAATTCGCTGAACGCGGATTAGTGATTGTCGGTCTCCACCTCAGTAACTTTGATTTTGTCCTGCAATTTATCTGTCGACAGGGATTTAAGCCAATGATTCTAACGCTCCCTGATCCCCAAGGGGGGAGGCGTGTGGAATATGAACTGAGGAAAAAGACAGGCTTGAACATGGTTCCTGCCTCCTTGAACACATTGCGACAGGCAGTAAACCACCTCGAAAGAGGAGGAATGGTGTTGGCTGGTATGGATCATCCTGTGCTTAACCCCAAGTACCATCCCAGATTCTTCGGCCGCCCTGCTTCTCTCCCCACGCACTATATCTCCCTGGCATTGAAGGCTCAGGTGCCGGTTGTGATTATGGCTGCGCATCAGCACACGGACGGAACATATCACGTCCTGAGTTCCGAACCGATTGAGATGGAATATGATTTTGATCGTCGAAGAGAAATTTTATGCAATGCTGAAAGAGTCCTAAAACAGGCGGAGGATTTTATCCTGTCAGCCCCTCAACAGTGGAACGTTCCCTGGCCGATCTGGCCTGAACTGCTGAAAAATGTGCTGAACTAATTTAAGTTTCAAAAGAAGAAAATCGGGATTTTGATGTAGGAGTAAGCAGTCCATGAAAGAACTTCAAAAACACAAAAGAGTGAATGATATCTTATTAGGTCCATTGGAAAGACCTGCGCTGGGCTGGCTTGCTGCTCATATGCCTGCCTGGGTCACTCCAGACAGTTGCACTGCGATCGGTATCCTTGGCGCATTCGTAGCAGCAATTGGTTACGGACTGAGCAATTACAATCCGGGCTTTCTTTGGTTGGCTTCTCTTGGTTTTGTCCTCAACTGGTTTGGTGACAGCCTGGATGGTACGCTAGCTCGCTACCGCCGCATCGAACGGCCTTTGTATGGTTATTACATCGATCACACGACTGACATGGTTTGCCAGACTACGATCCTCTTAGGATTGGGATTCAGCCCATATGTCAGCTTTAATATTGCCTGTCTCTTATTAATCGCCTATTTGTTACTTTCTGCCCTGGTCTATTTGCGTACATATGTAGCCAGTGAATTCAAAATTTCATACGGTGGATGGGGACCCACAGAAAGCCGCGTCGTAGCAGTGTTACTGAATACAGCCATGTACTTCTTTGGACTCCAAAATTTCAAACTCTTTCAAGCGACAGTCAGTGTATACGATATAGCAATAGCAGGGATTGCTCTGGTTTTATTTTGCTTCTTTGTCAATACTGCCACGCGAGAAGCTCGCAGGTTGGCGGCATTGGGAGAATAATCTGCACCCTGCAGGCTGGGGAAATACAGACGATGAAGAATCGATTCGCGCGATTCATACCGCGCTTGATTTAGGCGTTACCTTCTTCGATACTGCCGCGAATTATGGAGCGGGTCATAGCGAAGTTGTGCTGGGTCGTGCATTAAAGGGCAAACGGGAGGATGTTGTCATCGCTACGAAATTTGGGCACATCGTCAAAGAAGAAAAGAAAACGGTATACGGTGACGCGACTCATATCATTAAGAATGTGCGAACAGATGTGGAGAATAGCCTGCGTCGTTTGCAGACCGATTTCATTGACATTTATCAGTTGCATGATAGTAGCTACGATCCCAAACTGCCTTTGGAACTGCAATCTGTTTTGGAGGAGCTGGTTTCCGTAGGAAAGATCCGCTGGTCAGCACGGATATTGTTCACAGAGCGCGAGAATTCGCAAACGGAAATCACTGCACATCTATTCAATTCCGATTGAATGCTATCTATGACAATGACGAGATGCGTAGGGTCCGCGCAGACTTCTATTTGGCCGGCATCAACAAAGACCCGCTTAACAAAGGCATTTTGACAGGCAAATTCAACTCAACATCCATCTTCCCCGAAAATGACATCCGATCACGAGAAGATTTTTCGAATCCCGAAATCGTAAAGCGACTGAAGATCGTAGACGAAATACGCGACATCCTCATCTCCAACGGGCGGACGACGGTACCGGGTGTGGTGGCATACATTTGGGCGCTGGATGGGCGCATGGTCCCCATCCCGGGATTCAAATCTGTGCAGCAGGTGAAGGATAACGCGGGCGCGATGGAGTTTGGTCCGCTGACAGAGGCGCAGGTGAGGGAGATTCAATCGATTGCAGGGAAGTGTGAATTGAAGGGTTGAGCGCAATATGTTCGTTAGTATCGGTTGGTGAGCATATCTTGACTTAAAAAGAGATATCTTATATGATGTCGTATATGACATCATGAAGAGGTTGCTATGACGCGATATGCTTTAAATCTTCCCGAAGAACTCAAACGCGACGCTGAACGGCTTGCCAAGCAGCAGGGCGTTTCCCTAAACCAATTTATCCTTTGGTCAGTTGCAGAAAAAGTCGGTGGTCTCCTCCAAGGATTAGATGACCCGAATTTTCCCAACATTACTTATCGCCGTGGCGCGTCTGGCGCTCTATCTCCTATTCTTCGGGGAACGGGAATTCGAGTACAGACCATCGTCCTCTCCTCCCAAGATCATACTCCTGCTGAGATTGCCGAAGATTATGATCTACCACAGGCGCAAGTGCAGGAAGCTTTAGGTTTTTACGATGTCCATCGCGTTGAAATCGATGCCTACATTCAAGCTGAAGCCGCGTTGGAGCCAAAGGATGAGTAAGAAATTACACTTACATCTTGATGCAGACACATCTAGCAAAGCTTTACATAATGCACTGCTCAAGCGCGGCCATGACGTGACACGTACTCCTACTGAATGGATGCCACTCGATGCCAGCGATGAGCAGCAACTACTCGGCGCGACCGCACAAGGTCGCGCTATTTTTACTTATAATATTCGTGATTTCATAATCCTTGGAGAACGTTATCTTCATCACGCAGGCATTATCCTCGCCCGACAAAAAAGCATGAGCCTGAACGAACTAATAAATGCATTGGACTGTGTGTTGCGGGAAACAGATGCCGATGAATGGATCGGTCAAACCCGCTGGTTGAGCAATTGGAGAAACCAACAAACACCTTGATCACCAAAACCATCAATAAGACCTATCAAGCAAGTGAAGAAGATTCAAGGGATTGTTAGGCAATATGAGGTGAAATCTTAATCATGAAACCGGATGAGACCGTCAGAAAAGTGAGCAAGCCGCTATGGATCGTGTTGGGAGTTTTATTGTTAAGTATAGTGGCGTTTCTCGATTACATCAGCGGGGTGGAATTTTCGTTCTCGTTGTTTTATTTGCTCCCCATCACTTTGATCTCCTGGGCAATCAGTGAAAGACTTGGACTGGTATTTGCGATCCTTGGTTCTTGTGTCTGGATTGTAGTAGATATTTTGTCGAACAGCAACAGAACATCCAATTTGTTCGCCTATCTGTGGAACGCCACCGCCCGCCTCGGATTCTTTCTGCTGCCTGTTTTCATGATACGGTTGAACAGAGCCTTGCAACGTGAGCAGGAGCTGGCCCGCACCGATTTTCTCACCGGAGTTCTAAACGCCCGTTTTTTTCATGAGCTGGCGCAAATGGAAATTAATCGTTCCCTTCGATATAAACGACCCTTCTCAATTGCGTTTATTGATGTGGATAATTTCAAAACCATCAACGATACATTTGGACACACCGAAGGAGATACAGTCTTGCGGGCCATCGCCATGAATATAAAAGCACATTTGCGAAAAACAGATATCGTCGCGCGCGTGGGCGGAGATGAGTTTGTCGTTTTATTGCCTGAAACTGATGCGCAGACTGCCCCGGTTGTAATTTCCAATATGCAGCGGGCGCTTTTGAGTGAGATGAATGAGAGCGGCTGGTCCGTCACCTTCAGCATCGGGGTTCTTACACTAAGCGACCCGCGCCTCTCCGTAGATGAGATTCTTGGGCGCGCGGATCAACTGATGTATATGGTCAAAAATAGCGGCAAAAACAACATTCAGTATGCAATCCACCCCGCAGAAGATACGTATGCATTAAAACTTTGAAAGGATGATAAATATGAATCATCAAATGACTCTAGGTAAAAGTGATCTGCACGTGCCGCGTATGGGAATCGGGGCGATGGTCTGGGGTCAGCCAAAGGGCATGGCGCGTTGGACTCCGGCGCAGTTGGCATATGGTCCGTCACACGGTACGGTTGAAGAGGAAGAAGCGTTGAAAGTGAGTCTCGATGCCGGCGTGAATCTGATCGACACTGCCGAGATGTACAGTGGTGGCTTTGCGGAGCGTCGTGTGGGCGAACTGACGCGCGACAAGAATGTTCTCATCGCGACCAAATTCCCGCCTTCGCCTTTTTCCAGAGTGGATGCCTTTCCAAAGGCCCTTGAAGATAGCCTCACTCGACTAGAGCGCAGCTCGCTCGATCTCTACCAGCACCACTTCCCCTCAAATCGGATATCCATACCCAAGTTGATGAATCTCATGGCGGATGCAGTCGAGGCGGGCAAAATCAAAACTGTGGGAGTGAGCAATTATTCCGCCGAACAGATGCGCCTCGCGCACGCGGAACTGGCGAAACGAGGCATTCCACTTGCCTCCAACCAGGTGCAATATTCCCTGCTGTATCGAAAACCTGAAGTCGACGGGGTACTGGATGCCTGTCGCGAACTCGGCATCACCCTCATTGCGTACTCGCCGCTGGCAATGGGTGCCCTGACTGGCAAATATTCACCTGAAACAAAAGCCAGGGGGTTGCGCCGCTTCCTCCCGAATTTCAATCGCAAAGCGATGGAGGCGGTACAGCCAGTCCTTGAACTCGTTCGCCAGATCGGTGACCGCTATAGCAAAACTCCCGGCCAGGTTGCATTGCGCTGGCTGATTGAAAACGAACATGTGCTTCCTATTCCTGGTGCGAAAAACAGCAGACAGGCAGCAGAAAATGTCGGTGCGCTCTCGTTCTCACTTACACCGGAAGAGGTTGAAATGCTAAGCCAAGCAACTGTCGCTTGGCGCGTTTGAATAGCTAAAGCCACACAAAACACCTGGCTTTAACATTTGAAAAAGAGGGCGAATTATTGATTGAAATAATCCAACAGTGTCTTGATATCGAAACTAAACAGGTTTTACTACCAGTAAAACCTGTTGACAAAACATATGATCTATTTTATAATGGCAATTAGGCTGAATGCTACCATTCAGAAGCACCTTAACAGTTTATCTCCTACTCTGGCATAGGCTAATGGCATCTTTTGATGTCGGTTGTCTAAAAAAACAATCACCTTATACCCAGCCCACTGCAGCATGCTGCCGCGCCTGCGCGATACGAATGCGTCCGCAACGCGATAGCAAGAGTTACACAACAGCGACTGGTCTCTAGGAAAAATCATGGTTTGGGTTCTCTATGTTGCCCCAATTCGGTGTCAGAGGATTTGGCGACTGGTGCCCCTGGCACCAAATCCCATGAAAGGAGGTAAAGCTAAGATGAAAGCAGAGCTGTTAAGAAGCTCTATCGATACTATGAAGAGCATTCGTTTAGAGCTGCATGGCAACACAGAGAACAGCGTTCTCGAAATGCTTGATAAGGCAATTTCTGACCTTGAAGCCTTACAGCAGGCTCCAGAGGAAATTAGTGCACATGATGTGCTATACACTTTGGGCCAAGTCTTGGAAAAGCTCCCTGTGCTTGTTGAGCTAATCCGTACATTGTCAGATGTATTGAAGTAACGCACCGAACCATCTTTTTCAACTCACCACTGAGGTAAAAATGAATATTGGAAAAGCAATAAAACTCTGCCGCATACAAAAAAACATGCGGCAATCTGATCTTGCTGACTTAGCGAATATTTCTGTGGCTTATCTTTCGTTGATTGAACAAGGCAAAAGAGATCCAAACTTTTCTGTTCTTCAATCAATATCTCATGGTCTTGATGTTCCGTTAAGTATTTTAGTGTTTCTCGCAACAGATAATAGCGAGCTCAAGGAAATGAGTCCAGAATTGTTTGAAAAGCTTTCAGTAACGGCTCTTGAACTTGTCAAGGCATCTGCAAATGAAGCAGCTTAAATATAGATATAAGCCAATCGGAAGTTTACACTCTTTGTCAAGCATATTGAATATTTCTATTAACAACCTCATAGAGGTTGCAGAAAGCAAAGCAATATTCTATGTTCCCAATGAACCTAAAATTAAGCCAAATGGAAGGGTAAGACAAATCTTTGCTGTAAATAAACCCCTGCACAGTCTTCAGGATAAAATTCTCGACAATATAATAAGAGGTGTTGATTTTCCTGAGTATTTGCAAGGTTCAATTAAAGACCCGGACTTGCCAAGAGATTATGTGCGCGATGCAGAGTATCACACAGGAAGAGAAGTTCTTCTTAAAGAAGATATTTCTAGTTTTTTCGCCTCAACCAGAATAAAACTTGTGTACAGAACGTGGAAACACTTTTTCAATTTCCCACCAGAAGTTGCAAAAATATTGACAGAACTTACTACCTACAAAGATTTTATACCTGAGGGAGCCCCTACAAGTTCTGCCATTGCCAATTTAGTTTTTTGGGATCGAGAGCCAAGCTTAGAATTCGAGTTTGCTCTAAACGATTATCGATATTCAAGATATGTTGATGATATAAATGTGTCTTTCTCGAAAAGAGTAGATAAGAAAGTGCTTCAAGGCATTACGACCAAAATTTATGGAATGTTTCTTGCTTGTGGCTTAAAACCTAATCGAGATAAAGATGAAAACGGGTCTCTAATTAAGCGGGTTGTTCGGGGAAAGAATAAACCAATGATCGTACATGGTCTAAACATAAATTCTAGTAGGGTTACTCTTCCCAAAAAGGAAAGATCAAGAATTAGGGCGGCTGTGAAAGAGTTCGTAGAATTAGCGGAAACTGCAAAATCATGGAACGAAATTAATAAATCTTATGAAAAGGTGAATGGTAGAGTTAATCTGATGAAAAGACTTCACCCAAAAGAAGCTCAAGGATATATTGCCAAGCTTAAAGTTGCAAAAGAGAAAGTGTTGGAAAAAGAGAAACATGTTTTTGGTGAGGAGCCACAAGGAGAATAAAACTTCGATGTAGTGACGATTACGGCGGGGACTACCCTAAAGGATGCTTCGCAAAAGTCCGCCGCCTCCATGCTTAAGCCATCTTAAAACGGCTTAAGCATGGAGCCAGAGGATTAATCCTCTGGCGGTTATGGTAAACAAAAAATCGTTTCGAACTGATTCGGCCCTGCTTTACCAGAAAACATTTCCTGCAGCGAATATCTTGGAACGCGATACTCATATTCTCGTGTGCTGTGGTATTCATCAAAGTGCGCAAGAATCGGGTAGGCAGAAATGCAGGTTGCTCATAAAATATACGGAGATCCTAATTCGAGGCTCTCATGAACCAACAGATGATGCTGACCTTGTTCCAATACAACGCCTGGTCCACGGCGAAAATATTGAATACGGCGTCTAACCTTACGCAGGAACAATTCCTTGCCCTTGTCCCATTCCCATATGGAAGTTTGCGGGGCACACTCGTCCATGCCTGCTTTGCTGAGTGGGTCTGGCGCAGGCGCTGGGAAGGAAGTCCCCGAAATCCCGGTTGGAAAGCGGAGGAGTTTCCAACGTTCGAATCCCTGCGAACCCGATGGGAAGAAGAGCAACCAAAGCTCCTGGAATTTGTGGCGAACGTAACCGAGGAGGAGCTAAACCGCAAGTTCAATTACGTTTCCACGGAAGGTCTTCCGCATGAGAGAGTAGTTTGGGAGTCCATGATGCATGTCATCATCCATGGCACCCAACACAAAACCGAAGCTGCTGCAATCTTGACAGGCTTCGATCACTCACCCGGCGATATTGACTTGATCGTATTTTTGAACGAAGGAAGATGAGGTAGTAGGCGGCATAGCAGCCGTGTTGTAGACGGCTTCCGCTTTGAGCCAGCAGGATTCATCCCCTGGCGATCCAAGTTATATATTAGTGAAGCTTTCCATGAATCACTATATCGAAATCCGTATGTGAACCTCACCCAGATTGAGATGATTGATCGGTGTGACGGTTTGCCCCTCTCCTAAAGGAGAGGGCAAGATGTTGACTTCTTTTCTGCGTTGATGGATTTGTTGATTTTCCAAAGTGAAATTTTGTTTTAGATGCAAATAGCTTCTCCCCCGTGGGGGAGACGGGAGAGGGGTCCTAAAGTAGAATCACCTCATGCCCCATCTTATCGAAATTCGCTCCCTCAACCTCAAACCTGGCACGCGCGAGGAATTCCATCAGCTCTATATCGAAAAAGCACTCCCCTTGCTCCGACGTTGGAACTTCGATGTGGTTGTGCATGGTCCTTCCCTGCATGATGAGAATACATATTATGTGATCCGCCGTTATGACAATCTCGCGCAGCGCGAACAAATGGAGGATTCCTATTACGCCAGTGATGATTGGCGGAAAGGTCCGCGCGAGGCAATGTTAGCTTTGATTGAAAGTTACACCGATGTTGTCATTGAAGTGGATGAGGTCACGGTGACGGGATTGCGAAGATAAGGTTTGGGCAAAACGTATCAATTGACATGCAAAAAATATTCCCGCGTGCTATGCTTTACACATCTGTGGTTTAATAGCAACAAAGGATGTGACCGATGGCTGTGAATAAAGACAACGTTGAACAGTTGTGGCACGACTGGTTCACGTCAGATGCTTCAAGCGTTGAAAAACGATTATTTCACACCTTTCGACTCCTGCCACAAGATCCGCGCTGTAAGCTTTGTCACGCCCCTTTTGAGGGAATGGGCGGTTTGGTGATGCGCACACTGTATGGCAAGAAGCAATCTACCCTGAACCCGCACTTCTGTAATATATGTGAGAATTTTGCAAAAAGCAATCCCGGTGGCGCGGAAGTGGAAATGTCCATGTTGTTCGTAGATGTGCGCGGCTCCACAAGTCTCTCTGAACAAATGACAGTAACCGACTTCAGGGACCTTATCAACCGATTTTTTGTGGAATCCACAAGAGCTATCGTCAGGGAGGATGGCCTTCTCGAGAAACTTGCGGGAGATGCGGTCGCTGCGTTCTGGGGTGCGGGATTTGCCGGACGGGATTATGTTGCAAAGACGATCCGCGCTGCACAAAAAATCCAAAAGGTCATGGAGGGACAAAAGATTCCCGTGGGAATAGGGGTCCACGCTGGAGTCGCTTTTTTTGGGGCGATGGGTTCAGCAGATGGGCTGGTAAATATCTCGGCGATCGGTGATGAAGTGAATACCGCAGCAAGGATCGCTTCCAAGGCGGCTGCCGGAGAGATCCTCATCAGCGAGCAAGCTCTCAAAGCCGCGGGGATAGACAGCAGTCAACTGGAGTCGCGGAATCTGGAATTAAAAGGTATTAGTGAACCGGTTTCAGTCCGCGTGATGCGGGCTTGATTTTCAGGGATATCTATCCTCCTGCGATCTTGACTTTGTAACCCAACTTCCGCAAAATATCCGCGATTCGCTCACGTTGTTCGCCCTGTATTTCGATCACGCCGCCTTTGATTGTCCCGCCTGTACCACAGTCCTGTTTTAGTTTCTTGGCCAGCAATTTCAAGTCATCTGCAGAAAGCACCAGATTCTTCACCAGAGTCACCGCATTCCCACGGCGTCCGCTGGTTTCACGGTGCAGGTAAATGGTCTGCTGTTGAGATGGGAGTGATTTCATATTGGCAGTGGTTTGATTTGTCTTCCGCAGGTCTCCGTGCTCAGAGGACCACACTGTTTTATTATTTGTCATGGCTAGTTCAATCTTTTGTTGTGGGATGTTGATTTAGTTTAGAAGAGAAGAGGTGGAATGTCAAATCCAGAAATTGATTGTGATGTGACAACCCGGACTTGACAATAATAACGCCACGCGTTATTATAATATCAATGATAAAAACCTTTGCCGAAAAAGAGACAGAAAAGCTCTTTCAGCGCCAAAGGTCCCGCTCCTTGCCAGCAGAGATCCAACGTAAGGCACGAATGAAATTGGAAATTCTTGACGCAGCTGAAAAACTGGACGATTTGAGAGTCCCGCCGGGAAACCGATTGGAAAAGTTGAGCGGTGACCGAAATGGTCAATACAGCATTCGTGTCAACCAACAATGGCGAATCTGTTTTCGATGGAAGAATGGTGATTGTTACGATGTGGAAATCGTCGACTATCAGTAAGGAGATTGAAATGACTACTAAATTACCACCTATTCATCCGGGTGAAATCCTGCTTGAAGAATTTCTGGAGCCGATGGAGATCAGCCAGTACCGACTTGCAAAGGATATTAGTGTTCCCCCGCGGCGTATCAATGAAATTGTGTTGGGTAAACGCTCTATCACACCTGATACGGCCTTGCGTCTATCCCGGTATTTTGGTCTCTCTGAACGTTTCTGGATGAACTTGCAAACACGCTACGATATTGAGGTAGAAAAGGACAAGCTGGAGGACAGGCTTGAAAAGGAAGTTCATGTTTATGCCTGACAGAGTAATTGGTGGGGATAATAGCTTGTTTTTAATACTGGCAAATGAAATGAACTATGAAACATATTCAAATTGATGAACAAGCAGAACATTTAGCGTCGGCCAGAGCGGGGAATCAGGAGGCATTCGAAAAACTGGTCGAACCGTATCGCCGCGAAATTCTTGTCCATTGTTATCGCATACTCGGCTCGTTCGAAGATGCCGAAGATATTTCGCAAGAGATCCTCCTGCGTGTCTGGAAGCGGCTCGATTCGTTCGAAGGACGTTCTTCCTTTCGCGCCTGGCTGTACAAGATCGCTACCAATGCCTGTCTCGATGCACTGGATAGCCGTCGCGTGCGCGGGCTTTCAAAGGAGTTATACCAGCGCGGCGACCCGACCCGTGACCTGCCTCCGCCTTCGAACGAAGTAATCTGGGTTGAACCGTTCCCCGATGAATATATCGATGGGCAGCCGAGCATCTATCCCGAGGCGCGTTATGAAGTTCGTGAAAGTATCACGCTCGCGTTTGTCGCGGCGCTTCAAAAACTTCCGGGTCGACAGCGTGCCGCGCTGATTCTGTGTGATGTTTTGGGATGGAGCGCGAACGAAGCGGCGGAGATTCTCGACACATCGACGGCCGCGATCAACAGCGCGTTGCAACGCGCTCGCGAGACGATGAAACAGCCCAAACGAAAAACGACATCGACCCGTTTGAACGAACAGCTTTCATCGTTGCTAGCGCGTTACGTCACCGCGTGGGAAGCCGCCGATTCTGCCGCGCTGGTCGCTATCTTGCGCGAAGATGTGGCATTGACCATGCCGCCTTTGCCAGTCTGGTTTGGCGGACGCGATGATGTGCAAACGTTTCTTGAGGGCAAGCTCTTTAAGATGTTCGATGTATTCCGAGTGCAGCTCAAACCGATTCGCGCTAATGGATCGCCCGCCTTCGCGGTCTATCAAATGGATCCGGATGGAATCTATCGCGCCGCGGCTCTACACATCCTCACCGTTGAAGACGATTCGATCACTGAGATTGACGACTTTCTGACCTTCGATGGTCAGCTTTTCTCCCAATTCGGATTACCCGTCATGATTTGACCGATGAATTAGGCAGAGTCCCGCCGTCTTAATAAGTGAAAGACGAAATAAAGAGACTCTATCCGACTCAAAGGAGAAAATCATGAACGACCAATTAACTCTATATTTGCTTACAATTCGCGGGACACTCTCGCCTTCTACACTCGAGGAAGCGCGCAACATCCACAACATGACTGCGGGCAACCCCGATGGTGTCGCTGCTGCAAAATCCCTGGGGGATGTCAGCCACATGGTCTATGTTCCTATGCCGCATAACGGGCATGCCAAATCCAATGGTGCAGGCGAGTTCCTGATCATGGATCTCTGGCATAGCGTCGATGGACTGAATACATTCTTCGCAGATAAGCAGGTACAAGAAGGCGGCAACATGATCTTCAGTCAGCGTGACCCTGTCGTGTGGGCGCCTGCAGAGGGCTTCACGAGTTTCCATATCCCGGCACCGTTTGGAAACAATGATCGCGTCATAGCGGTTGTGCGCGGCACTGTTAATTCAAAAGAGGAAGCCAGGAAACTCCACAACGCCGTCATGGCCAAAACTATCAGCAAGGCGCGCGCACTGGGCATGCTTTCCCATGAAGCCTACTTCCGTCTCGCCGCTCCGGATTCGCCCGAGGCGCTTGAATACTTTGGCGTGGATGTGTGGATGAATGGCGAACGCATGGGTGATTACTATGGTGATGAAGAATTTCTGGCAGGTTTTGATGGCTTTTTCACCGCCGAAGCCACAGACTCAGTTTGGGTGCATCCAAAGGGAGATTGGATTGAGTGGTAATCCACTAAACCTCGCACAAAACGAGAGCGACTGGAAGGTCGCTCTTATTCTTTCTGTAAGTCCGTCCAACAAGTCTGTAAGGGGATTCGACACAACTCTGCCATATAATGCCGGGCATTATCTTCAATAAGGAAATGGAATAACTATGGAAACAACGTTTGAATCTTCATCAGAATCTGTACTGCACTCCCTTCGAAACCGGATTGCAGTCATCGAGTTCATTGAACTCGCTGCCATCGGCTTTGCGCTGTGGTGTTTATTGGCAATTGCTTCGTCAAAAACCCCCGATTCAAGCCTACTGGAACTGATCAGTTTTCTCGCGATTATTCAGGGAATGGTACTGGGTTCATGGCTCATTTACAATGCTTATATCCGCATTGCCCGCGCCGGTGGCAGAGTGGTGGATGTGGCGTTATGGGTTCTTGCATCACTTCTTACAAGCACCTACACCTTTTGGGCGTGGTCAGTTCTGGATCTGAACCGCTTACTCATGTCAAAGTTGTTGTATCTCGGTGAAGCACCGGTCGAATTCGCCTGGAGTTCACGATCCAAGCAGATACGCAAGATTTGGGAGAGAGCACGAAAAGCAGGCGCTATCTAACGAAATAAAATTCATATCTATAATAGAAGGGCTCACCAACAATGGTGAGTCTCTTTTTATTATGGATGGATTTCATGTGTACATTCTACGGAGGAAAATCCTGCGTGCTACAATGAGTCCATGAATCACTTCGTTGAAATTCGCTCATACAATCTAAAACCGGGCACAAGGGACGAGTTCCACCGTCTCTTTATGGAAGCAGCATTCCCTATGCTCAAGCGTTGGAATGTGGACGTTGTGGCCTACGGTCCTTCACTGCACGATGAGAATTCCTATTATTTGATGCGCCGCTTCGATAGTATTGCTCACCGCGAAGAGAGTGAGGAGGCCTTCTATGGCAGCGACGAATGGCGCAAGGGTCCGCGTGAGGCGATTGTGTCTTTGATCGAGACTTACACGGAGGTCGTGATTGAGGTGGATGAGGTCACGTTGAAGGGGTTGCGAAAGTAGAACAAATCCGACACTCAGTTTTGTGCTATGCAGGCAGGCTGGCTCATCAACCAGTCAATGGC
>Ga0081539_10005192_pt1 | contig 13515 bp, 11 predicted proteins | sample TabmetS4T2R2_FD_71023 | JGI IMG/M metagenome (GOLD analysis project Ga0081539, IMG submission 71023) | Tabebuia heterophylla rhizosphere microbial communities from the University of Puerto Rico - S4T2R2 | ecosystem: Host-associated > Plants > Roots > Rhizosphere ...
TCAGGTGCGCAGCGTGGTCAGCTCGGCCAGCACCCGCTGGTGCTCGCGCTGCAGCGGGACGGCGATGTCGTCCAGGTGCTCGGGGTTCGTGCGGGCGGTGGCCTCGGCCTGACGGAGGAGCTCGGACAGGTGGATGGCGCCGAAGGTCGCGCAGCTGGCGCAGAGGTGGTGCGCGAGCGTCATCACGCCGTCGCAGTCGTGGTCCCGCAGCCGCGCGAGGAGCTCGTCGACCTTCCCGGGAACCGTGGCGAGGTACGTGTCGACGAGGTCGCGACGGACGTCCGCGTCCTGCTCACCGTTCCCCATCCGCCGGAGCAGGGTGCGGAACACCTCGTCCGAGACCGCCGGCTCGGCCCCCTCGTCATCCGGCGTGCCGGTGGCGGCCCAGCGGTCGAGGGTGCGGGCGAGCATGTCGGGTTCCAGGGGCTTGGAGACGTAGTCGTCCATGCCCGCGTCCAGGCAGCGCTGGCGGTCCTCGACCATCGCCGAGGCGGTGAGCGCGATGACGGGCATGTGCGGGCTGCCGTTCTCCCGCTCCGCCTGGCGCAGCTGGCGGGTCGCGGTGTACCCGTCCATGACCGGCATCTGGCAGTCCATCAGGACGGCGTCGAAGTCCCCCGCCGCCAGCGCCTCGAGCGCGGCGGCGCCGTCTCCGACGACGTGCACGGTGTGCCCGAGGTGCTGCAGGATGCCCTGGGCGACCTTCTGGTTGATCAGGTTGTCCTCGGCCAGCAGCAGCCGCAGGCCGGCGCCGGTGCCCGGGCCCGGCAGCCGGCCGATCGCCGCCGTCTCCTCGCCGCCCGAGCCGGCACCGGAGCCGACGACGGGGCCGGCGGTCCCCGCCGGCGCCGGGGCGGTCTGCCGGCGGTAGTCGCGCAGGTGCAGGTGGAGCTGGGCGAACCGGATGGGCTTCGTCAGGTACCCGTCGATGCCGGCCTCGACGGCGTCCCGGGTGTTGCCGGGCTGGCCGGAGCTGGTCAGCAGGAGCAGGTGGGTGGCGGCCAGCGTCGGGTCGTCCTTGATGGCGCGCGCCAGGGTGATGCCGTCGACGTCCGGCATGTTCAGGTCGAGCAGGGCCACCTGGTACGGCTGGTGCGCGACGGCGGCCCGCAGGATGTCGAGGGCCTCGCTGGCCCCGGCCGCGGACGCCGGCAGCGCGCCGGACGACGCGAGCATCTTGAGCATCACGCGACGGTTGGTGGCGTTGTCGTCGACGACGAGCACGCGCAGCCCGGCCAGGCCCTGGTCGCCGCCGCGGGCGGGCCGACTCGCCGAGGAGGAGAACGGCAGGCGCAGGGTGAAGCTGCTGCCGACGCCGGGGGTGCTGGTGGCGCTCAGCGCGCCGCCCATGAGCAGGGCCAGCTGGCGGCTGATGCTGAGGCCCAGGCCGGTGCCGCCGTAGCGGCGGGTGGTCGAGGTGTCGGCCTGGGAGAAGCCCTCGAACACGCGCTCCAGGGTCGCGTCGTCCATCCCTATGCCGGTGTCGCGGACGGTCAGCTCCACCCAGGCCGGCTCGGCGCCGTCCGGGACGCCCGCCGTCTCGGCGCGGTCGCCTGCCGCGGCCGCCCCGCGACCCGCCGGGGCCGCGGGCTCGGCCGCCCCGGGCCGCACGGACAGCTCGACGTCGCCGGCCGGCGTGAACTTGATGGCGTTCCCGAGCAGGTTGATCAGGATCTGGCGGACGCGCGTGGGGTCGCCGCGCAGCATGGCCGGGACCTCCGGGTCGACCCAGGCGGTCAGCTCCAGGCCCTTGGCCTGGGCCGACGCCGCCAGCACCGTGACGGCCTCGTCGACGACGACCCGCAGGTCGAGATCGACGGTCTCCACGTCGAGCCGCCCGGCCTCGATCTTGGAGAAGTCGAGGATGTCGTCGATCACCGCCAGCAACGCGTGTGCCGAGGAGCAGATGGCCTCGACCTGCTCGCGCTGCTCGGCCGGCAGGTCCGCGCCCAGCAGCAGCGTCGCCATGCCGATGACCCCGTTCATCGGGGTGCGGATCTCGTGGCTCATGTTCGCCAGGAACTCCGACTTCAGCCGGCTGGCCGCCATGGCCTGGTCGCGGGCCACCTCCAGCTCGGCGCGGGCGGCGCGTTCCGAGGCGAACAGCTCCAGCCGCTCCCACGCGGTGTCGGCCAGGTAGCCCACGTAGCCGAGCAGGCGCAGCTCCGAGGCGCCGATGAACGGCGTCAGGCCGGTGCTCTTCACGACCAGCCGAGCGTGACGCATCGACAGCACGATCAGCCCCGACGCCGTCTGTCGGGCGGTCACCGGCTCCGCCACGGCGAAGCCGGTGTCGCTGGAGAGCATCAGGTCCTGCGCGGTGGCGGCGGTCAGCGCCGCGGTGATGTCGCGGGGGTCGACCGAACGGGCGCACAGCACGGTCCCGTCGGCGTCCACCATCGCCGCGCCCCCGCCCATCAGGCGCGCGGCGACCGGGACCAGCACCTCGGCGATGTCGCTCGGCGAGACCGCGGCCAGGAGCTGGACCTGGGCCCGGGCGAGGGAGTCGGTCTCGCCCTGGCGCCACAGCAGCCGCAGGCTGTTCGGCAGCGCGAAGGACAGCAGGAACAGCAGCATCCCGACCAGGCCGAGCGCGGTCACGGCCACCTTCGCCGCCGGCCCCGGAGCCGCGCTGGCGCCGCTCAGGATCAAGGCCGCGGTCAGGACCAGGGCGCCGGCGCCCAGCATCCGCGCCCGGCGCCGCACCACGGTCGGCTGCCCGCGCCCGGCCGTGAACAGGCCCCACGACGCGATACCGCTGTGCACGCTCCAGCCGGTCAGCAGCAGCACGATGTAGAGCCCGAGCCACAGGGGCCGGTCACCTGGGACCCGCGGCAGCGGCGGCAGCACCAGGGTCGCGACGACCTCGCAGGCCACCAGGCCGGTCGAGGCGTGCATGGCCCACCGGCGCACCGCTCCCACCGCGTGGGCGAAGCACACCAGCAGGTACGGGAAGCACACCAGCAGGACCAGCGTCAGGGTCTCCAGCGGCCGCGGCGGGTCGGCGTCGTTGCGCGACCACATCCCGACGCCGAGGATCAGCGCCAGCGACCCGAAGGCCAGGACCACGTACAGCGTCGAGCGCTCACGCCGCCGCCACCACCCGTGGCCGGCGACCACCAGGACCACGACGACGCTGAGCAGCTCGACGACCCGCACGACGTCGACCAGCACGCCCACCCACGAGCCACCCATCGCGGCCGCTCACCCGTCCCGGAGATTCGCACGGGACCCACGCCCGCGCCTCACCCGCGTCATCGACGCCGGGGATCCCCGACTCAAGCCACGGTACGGATCGGGTTTCGCCCGGCCCCACCGTTCCGTCCGGACAGTCCGGACAGTCCGATGCGGTCAGTCCGAACGCCGCTCCGTCAGCCGCCCGCGACCGGCGCCATGAGGACGTGCCACGGCCGCACGGTGACGCGCAGGACGCCGCCGGCCACCGCGCGGTCGTCCTCCTCCGCGAGCCGCCGCGCCGCCTCGAGGGACGCCGCCCGCAGGACGGTCATCCCCTCGCCGTCGGCGTCCCCGAGCGGCCCGGCGGCGACCAGGGACCCGTCCTCGGCCCGGCGCCGCAGGAACGCGACGTGCTCGCCGAACCCGGGGTGCTCGGAGATCGCCGTGCCGTCCGGCACCGCCGGGCCGGGCACGTGCAGCAGGACGAACCACTCGCGGCCATCGCTCACGGCCGTCATCCTGGAGACACGGCGGGCCGCGCGCCGCGGTGATCCCGGCCTTCTGGAAGAGCGTCTTGTCGTACCAGAAGCCGACGATGCCGAGGCTGTACGGGACGCCGTACTGCTTGCCGTCGGTCTGCCAGCCGGCGGCCGAGCCGCCGAGGCTGCCGATCCAGTCCTTCGACGCCTCGGTGAGGTCCATGACCTTGCCGGACTTCACCTGGTCGGCCATGTTGCCGCCGCCCCACTGCTGGAAGATGTCCGGCGGGTCGTTCGACTGGAGGGCGACCGGCATCTTGGTCTGGAACTGCTCGTTCTGGATCGGCTCGATCTTGAACTTCACCTTGGGGTGCGAGGCGGTGTAGTCGTCGGCGACCTGCTGCCAGAAGCCCTTGAGCGGGTCCGCGGTCGCGTTGTGCCACCAGGTGAGGGTGACGGTGCCGTCGCCGGCTTTGTCACCGGAGTCTCCACCGCCGCAGGCGGTGAGGGCGAGCATGGCGCCCACCGCAAGGGCGCTCCCTTTCCGGACGCTGATCATGCTGGTGGGTCCTCTCCTGACGTCGTCGACCGGACGGCCCCGTGTGAGCGGCGTCTCACGGTTGGCGGCGATTTTGCGCACCATTCGAGACGAGTGTCAATCGTTGTCGATAACGTTTTATACAGGTACGGTTTCCGCCGTGGAGCCCCGAGGACGTGTCACGATCCGGGACGTCGCCGCCCAGGCCGGCGTCTCGGTCGCGACCGTCTCCAAGGTGATCAACGGCCGCTACGGGGTGGCCGCCGCGACGAACGCGCGCGTGCAGGAGGTCATCGACGAGCTCGGCTACGAGGCGAGCCTGGTCGCGCAGAGCCTGCGCAACCACCGGACGAACGTCATCGGCATCCTCGTCGCCGACATCGAGCCGTTCAGCGCCGAGCTGCTCAAGGGCGCCGCCGAGGCGATCCGGGGCAGCGGCTTCGAGCTCGTCGTCTACTCGGCCGGCGGCCTGGCCCGCGAGAAGGACGGCTGGGAGCGGCGCTACCTGTCGCGGCTGTCCGGCACGCTGATCGACGGCGCGGTGCTCGTGACGCCGACCGTGGTCGAGGCCCGCTACCGGGCCCCGATCGTCGCCGTCGACCCGCACACCGGCCCGTCGGACCTGCCCACGATCGACTCGGACAACCTCCACGGCGGCCGGCTGGCCACCGAGCACCTGCTCGAGCTGGGCCACCGGCGGATCGGCCTGCTGGGCGGGCGGCCGGACCTGGAGTCCGCGCGGCTGCGCGAGGCGGGCTACCGCGCGGCGCTGGCGGACGCCGGCCTGCCGGTGGACGACGCGCTGGTCGTGCGCGGCGACTTCAGCCCCGCCGTGTCGCGGGACGCGGCGCGCAGCCTGCTCACGCTGGCCGACCGCCCCACCGCGGTCTTCGCCGCCAACGACTGGTCGGCGTTCGCGCTCATGGAGGTCGCTGCCGACCTCGGACTTCAGGTGCCGGAGGACGTGTCGGTGATCGGATTCGACAACATCCCGGAGTCGGCGCTGACCCATCCGGCGCTCACGACGGTTCACCAGCCGATCCAGGAGATGGGCCGCCGCGCGGTCGAGCTGCTGGTCCGGCTGATCGACGGCGGCCCGGACGACGACGTCGCGCCGGCCCGACAGACGCTGCCGACCAGCCTCGTGGTGCGGCGCTCCACCGGCCCGGTGCCGGAGCACCGATGAGCGAGTACAGCGGCGCAGCCGCGTCTGGACTGAGGAGCTTCACCGGTCGGGGCGTTCGCGACGGAGGAGCCAACGCCCCGACCGGTCAAGCGACGAGGGAAGACGCGGCCTCGAGCGCCGCTGCGCGAGCGAACCAGAGGGCACGATGAGCGCCGACGCCACCGCCGGCCACGAGCCGTGGCGGGACCCGGCGGTCGACGTCGAGAGCCGCGTCGCGGACCTGCTGGCCCGGATGACGGTGCGCGAGAAGGTCGCGCAGCTCTACGGCGTCTGGGTCGGAGCCGACGACTCGCCGGTCGGCGTCGCACCGCACCAGCACGAGTTCGCCGGCGAGCCGGTCGACTGGGACGAGCTGATCCCGCACGGGATCGGGCAGCTCACGCGGCCGTTCGGGACGGCGCCGGTCGACCCGGCGATCGGCGCGCGCTCGGTGGCGCGCAGCCAGCGGCAGATCATGGCGGCCGGCCGGTTCGGGATCCCGGCCGTGGTGCACGAGGAGTGCCTCACCGGGCTGGCCGCGTGGCGCGCGACGGTGTTCCCCGCGCCGCTGTGCTGGGGCGCGAGCTTCGACCCGGCGCTGGTCGAGGCCGTCGGCCGGCGGATCGGCAGGACGATGCGCGCGCTCGGCATCCACCAGGGCCTGGCGCCGGTGCTGGACGTCGTCCGCGACCTGCGGTGGGGACGGGTCGAGGAGACGATCGGCGAGGATCCGCTGCTGGTCGGCACGATCGGTGCCGCGTACGTGCGGGGCCTGGAGGGTGCGGGCGTCGTCGCGACCCTCAAGCACTTCGTCGGGTACTCGGCGTCCCGCGCCGGGCGCAACCACGCGCCGACCGCGGCCGGGCCGCGCGAGGTGGCCGACGTCCTGCTCCCGCCGTTCGAGCACGCGCTGCGCGCCGGCGCGCGGTCGGTGATGAACTCGTACGCCGACCTGGACGGCGTCCCCCCGGCCGCGGACCCGGCGCTGCTCACCGGCCTGCTCCGGGAGACGTACGGGTTCACCGGGACCGTGGTGGCGGACTACTTCGCCGTCTCGTTCCTCCGCACCACGCACGCCGTCGCGGCGGACGACGGCGCGGCCGCCGGGCTCGCGCTGGGGGCGGGCATCGACGTCGAGCTGCCGACCGTGAACTGCTTCGGCGAGCCGCTGCTCGCCGCCCTGGCCGCCGGCGACGTCGACGAGGCGCTCGTCGACCGCGCGGCGGCCCGGGTGCTGCGGCAGAAGTGCGAGCTCGGGCTGCTGGACGCCGGATGGTCGCCGGAGCCGGCCGCCCTCGGTTCGACGGCCGAGGGGCCGATCGACCTCGACGACGCCGAGTCGCGCGAGCTGGCGCGCACGCTGGCGGAGCGGTCCGTCGTCCTGCTGGCGAACGACGGCACGCTGCCGCTGACGCCCGGCCGCCGGGTGGCGGTCGTCGGGCCGCGGGCGGACGAGGCGAGCGCGATGATGGGCTGCTACTCGTTCCCGCTGCACGTCGGCGCGCACCACCCCGAGGTGCCGATGGGCATCGAGGTGCCCACGGTGCTCGAGGCGCTGCGCGCCGAGGGGTACGACGTCTCGCACGCGCTCGGTGTGCCGGTGCTCGGCGGGGACGACGCCGGGATCGCCGAGGCCGCGCGGGCCGCGGCGGCGTCCGACGTCTGCGTCGCGGTGCTCGGCGACCTGGCCGGGCTGTTCGGCGGCGGCACGTCGGGCGAGGGGTGCGACGCCGCCGACCTGCGCCTGCCGGGGCGGCAGGAGGAGCTGCTGGAGGCGCTGCTGGCGACGGGGACGCCGGTGGTGCTGGTGCTGCTGGTCGGCCGGCCGTACGAGCTGGGGCGGCAGGCGGACCGGCTGGCCGCCGTCGTCGCCGGGTTCTTCCCGGGCGAGGAGGGCGGGCCGGCGGTGGCCGGCGTCCTGTCCGGGCGGGTGAACCCGTCGGGGCGGCTGCCGGTGAGCTTCCCGGGCGCCGGCGCGAGCCAGCCGGCGACGTACCTGGCCGCGCCGCTGGCCTCGCGCAGCGAGGTGAGCACGGTCGACCCGACCCCGCTGTACCCGTTCGGCCACGGCCTGACGTACACGCCGGTGGAGTGGGTGGCCGCCGGCCTGACACCCCCGGACCCCGATGCCCCGAACGGCTCCGCCGAGGAGCCCGGCTCCGGTGACCGGCCCGGCTCTGCCGAGGGGCGCGGCTCCGCCGAGGGGCGCGGGTCCGCCGAGGGGCACGGGTCCGCCGAGGGGCACGGGTCCGCCGAGGGGCACGGGTCCGCCGAGGGGCACGGGTCCGCCGACGGGGACCGGCACCGCTCCGGCGACGGGCGCGTGGCGTGGGCGACCGACGGCGTGTGCGACGTGTTCGCCACGCTGCGGAACACCGGCGAGCGGTCCGGTACGGAGGTCGTGCAGGTGTACCTCCACGACCTGGCGTCCGAGGTCGTGCGGCCGGTGCGCCAGCTCGTGGCCGCCACGCGGGTCGACCTCGGGCCGGGCGAGACGCGAACGGTCCGGTTCCGGCTGCACGCCGACCTCACGTCGTTCACCGGGCGCGCCGGGCGCCGCATCGTGGAGCCCGGCGCCGTCGAACTGCTGCTGGCGGCATCCAGCGCGGACGTGCGCGCGACGGTCCCCCTCGTGCTGACCGGCCCGCGGCGCGAGGTCGGCTTCGACCGCGTCCTGCAGGCGGAGGTCGAGGTCTCCGGGGCCGTCGATCCCGCAGACTGAGCGGATGCTCTTCGACCTACCCCTCGCGGAGCTGCGCGAGTACCGGCCCGACGTCGCCGAGCCCGCCGACTTCGACGCCTTCTGGGCCGAGCGGCTCGCCGCGGCGGGCGACGCGCCGCTCGACGCGACGTTCACGCCGGTCGCGACGCCCGTCCGGCACGCCGAGGTGTTCGACGTCGAGTTCGCCGGCCACGGCGGTGACCGTGTCAAGGGCTGGTTGCTGGCGCCCAGGGTGGCCGCGGAGCGGGCGGCGGTCGTCGTCGAGTTCGTCGGCTACGGCGGCGGCCGCGGCGACGCGATCGACTGGCTCGCCTGGAGCGCGGCCGGCCACACGCACCTGGTGATGGACACCCGCGGCCAGGGCGGCAGCTGGCGTCGGTCCGACACGCCGGACCCGGGCGACGGCGGCGCGCCGAGCACGCCCGGCTTCCTGACCCGCGGGATCGCGCACCCGAGGGACCACTACTACACGCGGCTCTTCGTCGACGCGGCCCGCTTCGTCGCCGTCGCCCGGGAGCACGCGGCGTCGTCCGGCGATCCGGTGCTGCCGGTGGCGGTCACCGGCGGTAGCCAGGGCGGTGCGCTGGCGATCGCGGCGACGCACCTCGCCGGTGGCGCGGTGGCGCTCATGCCGGACGTGCCGTTCCTGTCCCACTTCCGGCGGGCCGCCGAGGTGACCGACAGCGCGCCGTACTCGGAGATCGCGGAGTACTGCCGGGTACACCCGGACCGGGTGGAGGCGGTGTTCGAGACGCTCTCCTACCTCGACGTCGTCAACCACGGCCGGCGGACGGACACCCCGGCGCTGTTCTCCGTCGGCCTGAGCGACGACATCACGCCGCCGTCGACGGTGTTCGCCGCCTTCAACGCCTACCGCGGGCCGAAGGAGATCGCGGTCTACCCCTTCAACCAGCACGAGGGCGGTGGCACCCAGCACCAGCTGGCCAAGCTGGCGTTCCTGGACCGCGTGCTCACCACCTGACACGTCGCACCCAGCCGGTCGCGATCTGCCAGGTAGCAACCACGACTCAGCCGGCTGCCGCCGCCAAGTCGCCAGGTAGCAGTTCGCGCCGGCAAGGGGGCGATCGGTCGCCGGCGCCCGGACGCTCGCCGCCGCGGGCGCGGCGTCCTCGGACTCGGGTGCGGCGTTTCTTCGGTGCGGGCCGGGGTCTCAGGCTCGGGTTCAGTTTCCCGTCGGGTCGCGGATGCGGCGCACCTCCAGCTCGTCGCCGTCGCGTAGTGGGCACCGGCGGGCCCACTCGACGGCCTCCTCCGTCGAGGAGACCTGGAGCAGCCAGTACCGGCCGACGAGCCGGCGCCCCGCCTCGGCGCCGGCCAGCATCCGGCGGCGCCCGCCGGCGAGCTGCAGCCGCACGCAGTCGGCCACAGGGTGCAGGCCGTCCCCCGCCAACAGGACGCCCGCCCTGGTCAGAGCCACGTTGTACCGCTCCATGCGGACGGCGTCCGCCCCCTCCACCGGCGTGTCGACGAGCAGGTGCAGGAGCAGCATGAACCGCATCACGCCTCCGGAGGTGGGGCGGCCGACCCGCCCCTCACCTCGGCGTCGAACGGACGGTGCCCGGATCGACACGGGACTGAACCGTTCATCGACGGCGCTCGTATCCCTGGTGATGAAGGTGGTGGTGCGATGACGGCGGCAGGTTGCGGTTGGATGTCCGCATGCCCGGCGACGCGCGGGCCGGCGAAGTTCTCGTCCGGACCCTCTACGACGAGCACGGTCGGTATCTCGTGGCGTACGCCACCCGGCTGACCGGCGACCGGCAGCTCGCCGAGGACATCGTCCAGGAGACGCTTCTGCGCGCCTGGCGCCACGCCGACCGCCTGACCGACGAGCAGGGCTCCGTCCGGGGCTGGCTGCTCACCGTCACCCGCAACATCGCCACGGACAAGGCGCGCGCCCGCAAGGCGCGACCGCCGGAGGTCGAGGAGGGCCCGGAGGTGCACGACGTCCGCTCGGTGCGTGACCACGCCGAGGACGTCGCGAACTCGCTGGTCGTCGCCGATGCTCTGCGAACGCTCTCGCCGGAGCACCGGGCCGCACTCGTGGAGACCTACTACCAGGGACGGACGATGACCGAGGCGGCGCGCGTGCTGGGTATCCCGCCCGGCACCGTGAAGTCGCGGGTGCACTACGCCCTCCAGCAGCTGCGCGTGACGCTCGCGCCGAGGCCGGAGCCGACGCCGTGACGCCCCTCGACGGCCCCGCGGGCAGCTCCGTGAACGGCTCGGAGCACCCGGAGTTCCTCGGCGCCTACGTGCTCGGCCTCGTGGACGACGACGAGCGCGCCGCCATCGAGGCGCACCTGGCCACCTGCGCTTCGTGCCGCGCGGAGGTGGCGGAGCTGTCCGGGCTGAGCGACGTCCTGGCGGCGGCGCCCCCGGACGAGGTCCTGGCCGACCTGGCCGCCCTGGAGGCCGCCGACGCGCCCACCGGCGCGCCCGGCACCGACGACTTGCTGCTGCAGCGCACGCTGCGCGAGATGCGCCGGGAGACACGGCGCTCGGGCCGCCTGCGGCTGGTGAGCGCGGCCGCGGCCGTCGTCGCCGTCGCCGGCCTGGCCGGCGTCGGGGGCATCGTGCTCGGTTCCTCCGAGTACGGCGAGAGGATTCCGATCGCCCAGGGCGAGCACGGCCGCGAGCTGAAGGCCACGGACGCCACGACCGGCGTCCAGCTCACCGCCGAGATCATCCCGGCCAGCGCCTGGACGAAGCTGAACGTCGCGGTCAAGGGTGTGGCGCCGGGCACCATGTGCCAGATCGTCGCCGTCGCCACCGACGGCCGCCGCGACGTCGCGGGCAGCTGGATCGTCGGGTCGCCGAAACCGGGCGCGAAGCGCGGCGTCGACGGGTCGACGGCGATCGCTCCCGGCGACCTGGCCAGGGTGGAGATCATCGACGGCACGGGCAAGCGCCTGGTCTCGGTCAACGCCTGACACTCGCCCGCCCACACCACTGCACGCGACGCAGGGCGACCGCCGGCTCCGGCGCGCCGCACCGCGTGGTGCCCTGCGGCACCGGGGACTTCAGCGTCGGCCTGAGGCCACGCCAGGGCAGTAGACCGCCTTTCGAACGGTCATCACCGCACACCGCACGGCCCGTACCGCACGCCCGAACGCCCGCGCGCCCGCGCGCCCGCGGCATGCTCGCCCCTGCCAGGTACGCATCGGCGTTGTGCGCGCTGCCCGGCAGCCTCTCAGCTCGACGGGCGCAGTCGGCACCGAACGATGTGACACCTCGCAGGTCGGCGCTGCCGGGCTGAACCAGCCGACCTGACACCTGGCGGATCGGCGCCGCCGGGCTGAACCAGCCGACCTGACACCTGGCGGATCGGCGCCGCCGCCTCGGACCAGGGGCGTGACACGTGACGGAAGAGTCAGCGGCGCATCACCCCGTAGCGGGCGGATCCCGCCAGCGCGCTCCCGGCCATCCGATGCGGCTCCCGGGCGACGCCCCGGCCATCGGGCCCGTGCGGGCGCGGTGCCGGAGCGGAGCCCCAGCATCGGGGCCCGTGGGGGCGCGGTGCCGTAGCGGGGCCCAGCCATCGGGGCCCTTGTGGGCGCGGTGCCGGGGCGGCGCCCCGGTCATCGGGGGCGCCATGCGGCGCGGTCCCGGGCCAGCACCGCCGTCTCCCCACCTCCGACGTCACCGCTCGCTTGGCGCACAGCCATCGAGGCGCCACCGGGCGGCGACGTGTCGGGCATGCGACGGCGGCCAGCGGCGGCGTGTGCCGCCCGTCGGTCCGGTGGCGCGCGACCAGCGGCGCCAAAGCGACGGACGCCCACCGTCCACGTCCCCCGACCGGGGCGGGACGGCGGGCGCCGTCGTTCTGGGAGGCGCCGGCTGCGCCCTCCTGGTCCGAGGTCAGGCCAGGTAGACCTTCTTGCTCTTCACCTTGACCGACACCTTCTCGAGCGGCGTCTTGGCGGGGCCGTCGGTCGGCGCGCCGTCCTCGATCGCGAACTTGCTGCCGTGGCAGGGGCAGTTGATCGTGCCGTCGTTCACCTTGGTGACCGCGCAGCCCGCGTGCGTGCACGTCACCGAGAACGCCTTGATCTTGCCCTTCGTCGGCTGGGTCAGCACGACGCCCTGCTTCTTGAGGATCATGCCGCCACCGACCGGGATGTCGGCGACAGCGGCGATGCTCTTCGTGGACTTCTTCTGCGCCCCGTCCTCGCCGGACGCGGCCGAGTTGGCGCCCTCACCCGCGGGCTCGTTCGGCTTGTTCGAGACGACAGCCGCGGCGTCCTGGCCGTACGAGCTGCAGCCGGCCACCGCGAGCACGCAGCCCCCGGCGGCGACGGCGAGCGCCGCGCGCCGCGTCGGAAGCTCGGCGACGGTCTCGACGTCTGCCGTGGTCGGTTCGTTCGTCACGAAGGTCTACCTCCGGGTTCCGGGGTGTCGGGGGGCGTCACCCATCTATACGGACCCGGCGCGCGGCCGGATCAGGCCGGCGCCTCAGAACTGGATGCCGGTGGTGGTGAAGAACCAGTACGCCGAGGACAGCCACAGGCCGGTGAGCACGGCGAACACCGTGCCGCCGAGCAGCGGCAGCAGCCAGCCGGGCATGCCCTCCTTGGTGAGGGACAGCATCTTCGCCGTGAAGGCGCCGAAGAACGTGCAGCCGAGCAGGGAGTGGACCATCGTCCGGGTGTCGTTGTCCTGGAACCCCAGCGCGTACAGGCAATGCATCGCGACCGGCACCGTGAACAGGAACGCCAGGCGCCCCGACCACCGGTGCAGTCGGGCCGTCCCGTCGCCGGCCTCGAAGCCGGGCACCTTGCCGTACATCGCGAACGCCGACAGCAGCTGGACGATCGCGAGGCTGAACGCCGCCGTCGTCAGCCACACCTTCACCTGCAACGGCCCGGAGAACCCGGCGACGTTGATGGCGACACCGCCCGGCTCGTGCAGGTTGCCGTAGACGCCGAGCGCCACCGAGACCGCGGCACCGAAGACCAGCATCCCCAGGATGGGCCGGACGGCGCCGGGCGGCGCGTCGGCGGTGAAGGCGCCGGCCGGGTAGGCGCTCGTCATGAACTCGTCCTCGCCCGCCCTAGCCACGAGAGCCACCCTCAACGGTCGCGCCGCCCGCGAGACCGACGCCGCGCGCGGAGCGGATGACGGGCATGCCCACGGTGTCGACGTCGGCCGCGCCCAGTCGCCCCGATCCCACCCGGAGCGCCAACGGCCGCATGACGTCGTCCGACGGTCGCGCGTCGAGACCCTCGAACCGCAGGATCTCGATCATCGCGTCGCGCATGGCGACGGCCGTGATGCCGCCGCGCCGTGCCGCGGCGTCGTCGAAACCGCCGTCCAGCAGGCTCCGGTTGGCGTCCTCGACGTGCCCGGCGCCGACGCGCCAGGTCACGAACACGCCGCCCGCCGCGTCGTCGCCGGGATCGACCTCGAGCCG
>Ga0081539_10005193_pt1 | contig 13512 bp, 12 predicted proteins | sample TabmetS4T2R2_FD_71023 | JGI IMG/M metagenome (GOLD analysis project Ga0081539, IMG submission 71023) | Tabebuia heterophylla rhizosphere microbial communities from the University of Puerto Rico - S4T2R2 | ecosystem: Host-associated > Plants > Roots > Rhizosphere ...
GATCCGAAACGCCACCCTTATCGGCTTGATTCGCAGAGGGGACGCGTCCAGCTCGATCCAGCGTCTCCGCTCAATCCGCTTCCACTCCCCGAGCAGCCTCGCCCTTCGATCACGCTCGGGGCAAGCCCCTCGACTTCGGTCGGGGCAAACCCCTCGGCTTCGCTCGGGGCAAGCCGATGAACGTGCTCGTCATCCTGTTCCTCGCCGCGTTCGGGCTGGCCATCGGCAGCTTTCTCAACGTGTGCATCTATCGCCTGCCACGCCGGGAGTCGCTGTCGTTTCCCGCATCGCATTGCACGTCGTGCCAGCGGCCCCTCGACTGGTTCGAGAACATTCCCGTGTTTGGATGGCTGGCGCTTCGCGGCCGCTGCCGGACGTGTCACGCCGCGATCAGTCCGATCTATCCGGTGGTCGAGGCGATCACTGCAGCGGTGTTCGTCGTTGGTTACCTGATTTACGGGTTCACACCGCTGCTGGCTGTTCGCGTCCTGTTTGCGTGCGCGATGCTCGTGCTGTTCGCCATCGACTTGCGTCATCGAATCCTGCCCAACGCCATTACCCTCCCCGGCGTTGTCGCCGGATTCCTCTTCAGCATCGTCCTGCCGCCCGGCTGGCTATCGTCGCTGATTGGCCTCCTTGCGGGTGGCGGCATCCTGTTCGCGATTGGGGAAGCGTATTACCGGCTGCGAGGGGTGGAAGGCCTCGGCATGGGCGATGTGAAGATGCTCGCGATGATCGGGGCATTCCTCGGCTGGCAGTTGATGATCCTCACGCTCATCATGGCGTCGTTTGCCGGGTCCATCATCGGCATCGCCCTGATCGTCACTCGGCGTGGCGGCATGCAGTACGCGCTGCCATTCGGCACCTTTCTCGCCGTCGGCGCAGTGCTCGCCGCCGTCGCCGGCGAGCCGATCGTGACCTGGTACACCGGCTTCTATCGTTGACGGGCGCGCGCCTGCGCGATATTGCACGCGGGACACCGTCGCGCTCTGCAGCAATCCAGTGCTGGGACCGAAACGATCGGGCGAGCGGTCTCCGTAGGCGGTCACTCCATGAATCACGCCCTTCGACTCGGTATCGTTGTGTGGGTTCTCGCCCTGGGTACGGCATCTGCCCAATCGCTCGGCGACGTCGCCCGCGAGGAAGAGGCGCGTCGCAAAGCTGTGCAGGGCGGCGCCAAAATCTACACGAACGAAAACCTGCGCCCAGAGCCGCCACCGTCTACGGCACCGACGTCGGACACGACGCTCTCAGGCCAGGGCACGCCCGCAGCCACAGATGGAAACGCCAGTGCGCCGTCGCAGAAAGCCGACGACGGAAAGAAGGCCGCAGACGACGGAAAGAAACCTGCGAGCGACAAGAAGGAAGAGCCCAAGAAGGACGAGGCGTACTGGAAGCAACGGCTCGCGAGTGAGCGGGACGCCATGGATCGCGCCAATTCCTTTGCCGAGGCGCTGCAGAGTCGCATCAACGCGTTGACGACGGAATTCACGAATCGCGACGATCCGGCTCAGCGCGGCCGGATTTCGACCGATCGTCAGAAGGCGCTGGCCGAGCTGGACCGCGTCAGGCAGGAGATACAGCAGCACACGAAGGCGATTGCCGATATCCAGGAAGAGGGCCGACGCGCGGGGTTGCCCGCCGGCTGGCTCCGCTAGATTTTTCATTCTCGACTGATTGCCGATTTCTGATTGTTGGTTCGCGATTTGATACTCGAACCACGCTCGGCTGCCACCTCGGATCACTGATCACAAATCAGAAATCGACATGTCGTCCTACCCCGTCCTCGTCGTCGAACACGCTGACTCGTTGCGGATCATGCTGCGCGAGGCACTTGAAGCGCAGGGTCACGTGGTCATCGAGGCGCACCACGAGCCTGCCGCGCTGAAGCAGCTCGAGCACGCGCGCCCGGCCGTCGTCATTACGGAATTGAAGTTGCCGACCGGCGACGGGTTCGGCGTGCTGCGCGCCGCCAAGGAGCTCGACCCGGAACTGCAGGTGGTCGTGATCACCGCCTCGGGCAGTATTCAGGACGCCGTCACCGCGATTCGCGAGGGAGCGATGGACTTCCTCGCCAAGCCGGTCGACCCCGACCATCTTCTGCTGATGGTCGAGCGAGCCATTTCTCAGCGCCGGATGCTGACCGAAAACATCCTGCTCAAGGAGGAGCTGGCCGAGCGACGCGGCGCACCGCGCATCATCGGCGAGGATGCGAAGCTGCGCCAGGTGATTCAGCAGCTTCATCGGGCGGCCGGTACCGATGCCACGGTGCTGCTCGAAGGAGAGAGCGGGACGGGCAAGGAGCTGTTTGCGCGCGCGCTGCACGCGTTGAGCCCGCGTGCGGACGGCCCGTTCGTGGCGATCAACTGTGCGGCGATTCCGGAAACGCTGCTCGAGAGCGAGCTGTTCGGATACGAAAAGGGGGCTTTCACCGGTGCGACCGCGCGCAAGCCGGGCCGGTTCGAGTTGGCGCATCGGGGCACGTTGTTCCTGGACGAGATCGGCGATTTGCCGCTGACGCTGCAGGCCAAGATCCTCCGCGCGCTGGAAGAGAAGCGGTTCGAGCGCGTCGGCGGGACGCAGTCGCTGCATGTGGACGTGCGTGTGGTCGCCGCGACGAATCGCAACCTGAAACAGCGCGTTGCCGAGCGACAGTTCCGGGAGGACTTGTTCTTCCGTCTCTCCGTGTTTCCAATCCAGATCCCACCGCTGCGCGAGCGGACCGACGATGTGGTCATCCTTGCGCGGCAGTTCGTCGATCGGTTCTGTCGCGATCTCAACAAGAAGACGTTGGCGATTTCACCGGCGGCGCTGGAGGAGCTGCGAAATTACCCGTGGCCCGGAAACGTGCGCGAGCTCCAGAACTGCATCGAGCGGGCGGTAATCCTGTGTGACGCCGACGCCATCCACCAGCGGCATCTCAATTTGTCCTTCCGGTCGACCGGACAGCCTGCCGTGCCCAGCCCGTGGGAGCAGATCGATCTGTCAGGCACGTTGGCAGACGCGCTCCGCCGAGTGACAATGGAGGTCGAGCGGCGCAAGATCGAGCAGGCGCTCAGAGATGCGGCAGGGAACAAACAGCGCGCCGCGGAGCAGCTGCAGATCGGGCACAAAGTGCTGCTGCAGAAACTCAAAGACCATGGGATTGCGGACGGCTGACAATCACGCGCAGCTCCTGAAGGAGCTCAATGAGGAGCGCATCGCCGCCCTCACCCGCATCAGCGGTACGCTCGAATCGCTGATCGGGCAACTGAAGCAGATTCGAGAACACCTTCCCACCCGGCACTCCTCGGTCCGCGAACGAGATCTGACGACGTATCGGGCGCTCCACGAGCGCGCGCGAAAGTATCGCTGGTATCTCGAGGTGCAGCGGGAGGCGCTCGGGTTGCGCCATCACCGCGTCCTCGATGAGTTGTATGTGATTCCCGAGGCGCTGTAATTCTCAGTTCTGTTTCAAACCAAGGCGGGTGAGAACGGCGCGGATTTCGTCCTCGCTCACATCGTCGATCGTCATCGTCGCCCCGATTTCAATCGCGATCACGAAGTGCAGACGGCCGTGCACGACCTTCTTGTCGCGCCGCACGGCCTCCAGCACCTCGCTGATGGCCAGATCGCCAACGGGCGGTAACGGTCCGAGCTGCGTGATGAGCTGCACGATCGCCTGACGCTCGCGCTCGGCCAGCGCGCCGCGCGCGACGGCCAGATCCGCGGCGGCAAGCATCCCGTATGCGATCGCTTCGCCGTGACGGAAGCGTCGATACCTGGTTACCGCCTCGAGGGCGTGGCCGACCGTGTGGCCGTAGTTCAGGATGCGACGAAGGCCACTCTCACGCTCGTCCTTCGACACCACGTCGGCCTTGATGCGGCACGACTCGACGATCGCCGGCACGAGCACTTCAGGATCGCGAGCGAAGATGGCTTTCGTGTCGTGCGCGACCAGATCGAACAGTGATCGGCTCGCGATCACGCCGTACTTCACGACCTCGTACAGTCCCGACCGGAACTCGCGTCGCGGGAGCGTTCGCAACAGCAGCGGATCGATCGCGACGACCGCGGGCTGGTGGAATGCTCCGATCAGGTTCTTCCCGAGCGCGTGGTTCACGCCGACCTTGCCGCCGATTGAGCTGTCGACCTGGGCCAGCAAGGTCGTGGGCACTTGCACCAAAGTGATGCCGCGCAGGTACGTCGCCGCGGCAAATCCCGCGGTGTCGCCCACGACACCGCCGCCAACCGCGATGAGGACGCTGCCGCGGTCCGCTCCGCCGCGAATCAGTCCTTCATAGATGCGTGCCACCGATTGCAGGTTCTTGAAGCGCTCGCCGTCGGGAATGAGGATCGGCTCGCCGGCGCCGAGGGCGGTCTGCAGATGCGGGCCGTGCAGTCGCCAGATCGGCGGACTGGAGACGACAAAGCGCCGCGCGCCGACGCCATGCCGATCGAGCAGCGACGGCAGCCGCTCGCTCGTGCCTTCGCCGATCCAGATCGTCGATTGCTGTGCACCGGCGGTGACGTCGACGCGGGTCGGTTCTTTCAGTGCAGGGATGCTCAACGGCTCACTGGACCGTCACGCGGCCCGACAGGTGGAATTCCGATCAAGCGCAGAAAGCCTGGCTGGTAGGATAGCACCGTGAGCGTGCACGGCGATTTCCTCGTCATCGGCAGCGGTATCGCCGGGTTGCGCGCCGCGATCTCGCTTGCCGAACATGGCGAGGTCATTGTCCTCACGAAGGCCGATCCACGCGAGAGCAATACGGGATACGCGCAGGGCGGCATCGCCGCAGCGGTCGGCGACGACGACACGCCGGAACTGCACGCACGCGACACCATCGCCGCCGGCGACGGCCTGTGCGTCACCGCCGCGGTCGACGTGCTCGTGCGCGAGGGTCCACGTTACGTCCACGAGCTGATCGAGTGGGGAGCGGGCTTCGATCGCGATGAGCGCAGCCGGCCGGCGCTCGGGCGCGAAGCGGCGCACAGCGTGCGGCGCGTACTCCACGCGCGCGACGCCACGGGTCGCGAGATCGGCCGCCTGCTGTGGCGCAAGGTCTCCGCTCACCCGCGCGTCCGCGTGTACGACGATGCGCAGGCGGTGAAGCTCCTGACACGTGACGGGGCGTGTCACGGCGCTCGATTCCTCACGCGCGATGGGACCGTGGAGGAGGCGACGGCGGCACGCACTCTCCTCGCCACCGGCGGCGCCGGCCAGGTGTTTCGTGAGACGACGAATCCGGCGGTGGCCACGGGCGACGGTATCGCGATGGCGTTTGCCGCGGGTGCGAGCGTCACCGATCTGGAGTTCGTTCAATTCCATCCGACGGTGCTCAGCGTCGACGGCGCGCCGCGCTTCCTGCTGTCCGAAGCGCTTCGCGGCGAGGGCGCCCGGCTGGTGAACGACGCAGGCGAGCCGTTCATGGCGCGCTACGAGCCTGCTGGCGATCTGGCCTCGCGCGATCTCGTTTCGCGCGGCATCATCCGCGAGGCGCAGCGCACCGGCGCACCTGTCTACCTGACGCTGGCGCACCTCGATCCCGACTATGTCAGACGGCGGTTTCCGACGATCACCGAGGCGTGCAAGCAGGCCGGATTGGATCTGGCCACCGATCGCATTCCAGTGAGCCCCGCCGCCCATTACGTGATGGGCGGGGTCGAGACCGATCTCGATGGGCGCACCTCGCTCGATCAGTTGTTCGCAGCCGGCGAGGTCGCGTGCACCGGCCTGCACGGCGCCAATCGTCTGGCGAGCAACTCCCTGCTCGAAGGCCTGGTGTTCGGAGCGCGTGCGGCTGAAGCGATGATCGAGCCCACACGGTCCGCACAGCTCTTTGCAGCCGAAACCGTACCGATTGGCGCGGCATCGGCCGCGCTGGATCTTCCGGATGCGTATCGCGTTCGGGACATCGTGTGGAGATATGCGGGTCTTGTCCGTATGCGCACCGAGCTGGAATCAGCCGTACGACAACTCGACGGCTGGCGCGCGGGCGTCTGCCGGGCCCGTGAGGCGGCGCCGTGCGATCGCGAGCTCCGGACGCTCGACAGCCTCGTGACCGTTGGACTTCTGATTGCCCGAGCCGCGCTCCGCCGCGAGGAGAGCCGGGGCGGGCATTTCCGGACGGACTTTCCGCAGCGCGACGATATACACTGGCAAAAGCACGTCGCTGACCGCCTGAGTCTTTGACGCCCGTTGAGTGTCAACTCCCAACTCCCACCCCTCGACGACGCTCGGAGTGCCCTGAGCGACGTCGAAGGGCACATCCCAACTCCCGACGTTGGGAGTTGGCGCGCGCGATAGTGTGTAGGGCGTTGGGAGTTTGACCGTTCATGGCCAACGAGACAGAAATCCCCGATCTCCCCACAGAAATCACGCCGCAGTCGCAGGACTTCGGGCGCTGGTATATCGACGTCGTCCGCCGCGCGGAGCTTGCCGACTACTCGCCGGTCAAGGGATGCATGGTCATCCGTCCGTACGGCTACGCGATCTGGGAGCTGATGCAGCAGGCGCTCGATCGCCGCTTCAAGGCGACCGGGCACGTCAACGCGTACTTTCCGCTCTTCATCCCGGAAAGCCTGCTGATGAAGGAAGCGGAGCACGTCGAAGGGTTTGCGCCGCAGGTGGCGTGGGTCACGCAGGGCGGCGCCGAACCGCTCGAGGAACGCCTCGTCGTCCGGCCGACTTCCGAAACCATCATCGGCACCATGTACGCCAAGTGGGTGCAGTCGTGGCGTGATCTGCCGATCCTCATCAACCAGTGGGCCAACGTCGTCCGCTGGGAGAAAGTGACGCGTCTGTTCCTGCGCACGACCGAGTTTCTCTGGCAGGAGGGACACACGGCGCACGAAACGGAGGAGGAGGCCGAGGAGGAGACGCGGCGGATGCTCGGTGTCTACAAGGACTTCGCCGAGACCGAGATGGCAATGCCGGTACTCGATGGTCAGAAGACGGACAGCGAGAAGTTCGCCGGCGCCGTGCGGACGTATTCCATCGAGGCGCTCATGGGCGATGGGCGCGCGTTGCAGGCGGGGACCTCGCACAACCTGGGGCAGAACTTCGCGAAGGTGTACGACATCAAGTTCCAGGGGCGCGACAAGTCGGTGCAATACATCTGGGGCACGTCGTGGGGCATGACGACGCGTCTGATTGGCGCCGCGGTGATGGTCCACGGCGACGACGGCGGATTGATCCTGCCACCGCGGGTCGCACCGTACCAGGTGGTCATCGTGCCGATCCCGCGCGGCAACTGGAAGGAAACCGTGCTGCCGAAGGCGCGAGCGATTCGCGACGAGCTCGTCGCTCGCGGGATCCGTGTGCACATCGACGACCGCGAATCGCAGACGCCGGGCTGGAAGTTCAACGAGTGGGAGCTGCGCGGCGTCCCGCTGCGGATGGAGATCGGTCCCAAGGATCTGGAGAAATCGCAGGTCGTGCTGGCGCGCCGCGATACGCGCCAGAAGTCGCCCGCACCGATGGATGGCCTCGGCGAAGCGGTTGCGCAGATGCTCGACGCGATTCAGCGCGCCCTGTTCGACCGCGCGATCGCGTTTCGCCACGATCACACGAGCGAAACGGATTCGTACGACGAGTTCAAGAAGATCATGGATGGTCGGCCGGGATTCGTGGTGTCGCCGTGGTGCGGGTCGGCGACGTGCGAGGCGCAGATCAAGGCGGAGACGCAGGCGACGATTCGCAATATTCCGTTCACCAGCAAGCCGGCGGCGGGCAAGACGTGCATCAAGTGCGACGCCGAGGCGACGGTGCACGCATGGTTCGCGAAAGCATACTAAGTAGGTAGCTCGGTAACGAGGCGGTTGGGTTGCGAGGCGCCACCAACTGCCCAGTGGCCTGGCTACCCAGCTACCCAGATCGAGGCACCGAGGGTTTGTCTGTTATGAAATCACTCCTGCTCATGGGGCTCACGGCGATCGTCGTCGCCGCGAGCGCCTGCTCACGGGAGCCGCTCAAGGTCAGCAACATCCAGGTCGGCCGGTCGCTCAACTCCGACAAGAGTGTCGGAGCGATTACGATGCAGTTCAAACCGAGCGACACGATCTACGTCGCCGTGCTCACCGACGCGACCGGCTCCGGCAAGATTACCGCTCGTTGGACCTACGGCGGACGGCCTGTCAGCGAGGAGACCAAGAGCGTGTCGTACAGGGGGGAAGCGGCCACCGAATTTCATATGGAGAATTCGGGCGGCTTTCCGCCGGGCGACTACAAGGTTCAGATCCTCCTCGACGATCAGCCGGTCGGCGAGCGGGACTTCAAGGTCGCGCGGTGATGTAGACCCGGTTATCTTCGCGGTCTCGACGGCAGGAACTCCGGCCAGTTCGTTCGAATACGCTTGATGATCGCGCTGCGGTTCGTCAGCCGCTCGCGGTCGGCGATCGCGGCACCCGTTTCCGACAAGCGCTCACGCCACCAGGTTTCACCGGGCGACGCCGCCCAGGCGCGAGCCAGCGATTCCAGGCAGGTACCGTCGCCGATTGCCCCTACAGCCGTCAGGAAATCCAGCGGCAGCGGCGATCGCGCCGCGTCGAACGATTCGCGCAGATCGTAGAGCGCCACACGGCTGCGACGACGTGCCAGCACGGCATGCGCCGCCCCTCGCACCACCTGCCAGTCTCGCTGTCTCGCCGTCGGCACGTCGCGCTCGCGTGCGCGAGCCATCACGACCACGTCGTGCAGCGCCGAGAGCGGCGCGTCTCCGTGCGCGTCGATCCAGTCGCGTGCGGCCTGCGGCTCCTCGAGCACGGGCGGCCCGGCGTCAGGGGCGCGCTCGAGGATCGGCTGAACGATCTCGCGCGGCAAATCGGACAGGGCGTCGAGGGCTGCGAGGCGAACCGAGGCCGGCTGGGTGCGGTCCAGCGCCACTCCCGTCAGAGCCTCCAGGACGCGCGTCCCCGGCTCCCTCGACATCCAGACCCGAAGCACCGGCACCGCGGCGGCGCGGACGTCAGCGTTCGGGTCGGCCAGCGCCGCAATGGCGATGTCAGCGGTGTGCGGATGATCGATGCCTTCGATCGCGGCGAGTGCGGCCGCGCGGACCGACGGGCTTCGGTCCTCGAGCGCCAGCGATTCGAGGTGGGTGAGCGCTCGCGCGCCGATCACGCGCAGCCGCGCTGACGCAGACTCACGCGCAATGGTGTCACCGTCGCGGAGATCGGCGATCAGTCGCGCGATTTCTCCGGCCCGCGTCACGCCTCAGCGGCGTCGTCGGCTCGCCGGCGCTTGCCGAAGAGCCACGCCAGTCCGATGCTCAGGATGTAGAGGACGAAGACAGGTGCGCCCATCGCCACCATTCCGACGCCACCGCCATCCGGCGACAGCACCGCGGCGGCGATGACGATGATGATGATGGCGTACTTGATGTTGCGAATCAGAAACCGCGGGGTGACCAGGCCCATTCGCGCGAGGAACAGGACGATCGTCGGCAGTTCGAACGTGAGGCCGAGCGCCAGCAGCAAACGCAAGTACATCGAGAAGGCGGGTTCGACGCGCGGCGCAAACTGCAGGAACGGGGTCTGGTAGCTGACGAAGAACTTCCAGACGATCGGAAAGACGATGTAGTGGGCGAAGACGGCTCCCGTCGCGAAGAGCACCGTCGACATGGCGATGAACGGGATCGCCAGCTTCTTTTCGTGCGCGTAGAGTCCAGGCGCGATGAACAACCAGACCTGACCGAAGACCACAGGAGAGGCGAGAATGAGCCCCGCCATCAGGCCGATCTTGATCATCAGCATGAAGGCTTCGGTGGGGTCGGTGTAGATCAGCGTCTGACCGGTCGGCAGCATCTGCTGCATCGGCAGCATGATGAAGGCGAACAGTCGATCGACGTAGATGAAGGCGATGACGAATCCGACGCCGACGGCCCCGACCGACCAGATGATGCGTTTCCGGAGCTCATCGAGATGCTCCAGAAACGACATCTTTCCGCCGCTGCCGTCGTCGGGATCGTCCCAGTCAGGCTCGTCGTCGGGCCGCCGCTGCGCGGACTGGCTCGGGAACGGCACCAGCGCCATGCGGACCTCTTAGGCGGGGTGCCCAGTGCCCGTACGACTGACGGTGGCGTCCTCGACGTGTGGCGGCGTGGCGACGGGGCTGGGTGTCGTGGTGTGAACTTCGGCGCCAGCGACAGCGGACTTCTGGTCGGCCTCTATCTTGGCGCGCTGTTCCTTGGTTTCTTCGACCTTGATTTCCTCTTCGAGGGTGTTTCGGAGCTCGTTGGAGGCTTTCTTGAACTCGTTGATGCTCCGGCCCAGGGACCGGCCGAGCTCTGGCAGCTTCCGGGGGCCGAAGACGATCAAGGCGATCACCAGGATGATGATCATCTCGGGCATGCCGATGGATCCGAACATATGGTTGCTCCCGCCGGCTGGGTTCCGGCGCTGACCCTCAGAAAAGGGGAAAACCCGTTAAGTAGTTCATAGTATTATAGAAACCGGATCTAGACGGGGTCAAGACGACCGTGGACATTCAACCGCATATGCGCAGGTACCGCTCTCTCTCTGCCACAGTTTTCATCATCACTCTCTGTGCGTTGGTCGGAGGATTCTTTGGTCGCAGCGCGCTGGTGGCGCAGGACCAGATTCCGGACCAATACAAGACGTTCACGGCTGCGCTCGGAGCGGTCGAGAAGAACTATGTCGGGGATGTCGAGTCGGACCGGCTCGTCTACAGCGCCATCACAGGCATGCTGCAGACGCTCGATCCGCACTCGAGCTTCTTCGACCCGAAGGCGTATGCGCAGATGCGCGAGCGCCAGGAGGGGCGGTACTACGGTCTGGGGATCTCCATTGCGGTCATCGATGGGGACATCACCGTCGCCAATGTCTTCGAAGCCTCTCCGGCCTACCAGAAGGGCGTTCGTCGCGGAGACGTCATCGCCAAGATCGAGGGTGAAGAAACGAAGGGCTGGACCAGCGATCAGGCCGTGCGTCGCTTGCGCGGCCCCAAGGGGACGGCGGTTGGTATCTCACTCAGACGCAGCGGATACGAGAAGCTGATCGACCTGCAGGTCACGCGTGACGAGATCCACATCCCAACCGTTCCGTCCGCGTTCATGCTCGATGCGACCACCGGCTACGTCAAGCTGCGCGAGTTCGGCGAGAACACGGATCAGGAGCTCGGGCAGGCGCTGAAGTCGCTGTCGGGTCGCGGGATGAAGCGGCTCGTGCTCGATCTCCGCAGCAATCCGGGCGGCGCCCTCGATCAGGCCATTCGCGTGGCGAATCGATTCCTGCCCCGCGGCGACATGATCGTGTATACGCGCGGGCGCGTTCCCAATTCGGACCAGGATTACCGTGCGACCGAGCAGAGCGATTTCCTGAACATTCCGATGGTGACGCTCGTGAATCGCAACAGCGCGAGCGCATCGGAAATCGTATCGGGCGCGCTGCAGGATCACGACCGGTCGCTCATCGTCGGCGAAACCACGTTCGGTAAGGCCCTCGTCCAGTCGGTGTACCGCGTGAGCGAAGGCGCCGGTGCGGCGATCACGACGGCGCGCTACTACACGCCGAGCGGTCGCCTGATTCAGCGTCAGTGGGATGGCAGCTTCGACGAATACCTCACCTACACGCTGCGCGAGCAGGATCCGAACAAGGCGCACAAGTCGGAGGACCTGAAATACACCGACGCCGGACGCAAGGTGTACAGCGGCGGCGGCATCGAGCCGGATCGCCGGTTCGACGGACCGCTCGAAGGGTTCAACCCGACGCGTTTCGGCCGCCTCCTGTATGCGCGCAACCTGTTCGACACCTACGCCCAGCGCTTCACGCGCAAGGGCGACACGCGCATCACGGCGAGCGGGGCGTCGGCTCCGCGAGAGCTGAGCCCGGACTTCGAGATCACCGACACGATGGTCCAGGAGTTCCGTCAAATCATCGAGAAGGCGCGCATCAAGATCGATGAATCGGCGTGGCAGAAGGATCAGGACTTCATCAAGGCGATGATCCACAAGGAGATCGACGTGGATTTGTTCGGCGAGGCGGCCGCGTTCCGAAGCATCGCCCGCCGCGATCCGCAGCTGCAGTTCGCCCTGGGTCTGTTCCCGGAGGCGCAGCAGCTACTGGACTTGAGCCGCCAGACGCCTCGACAGCGCGCGGCTCGCTAGGTACGAAAACTCCCAACCCTCTGACGCCTGTCCCCAACTCCCAAAGCCACATTTGGGAGTTGGTCACGGGCGAATCGGAGTCGGAAGTTGGACGTTTGTAGGGCGGGTCTTGTAAGACCCGCTTGGAGTAACACCATCCCACCGTTTGGGTGCCCAGCCCAAAATATTGTGGTGTTACTTTGGCCTTGCCACAATGGCTAGGCCTTGCTAGACTGCGTCGCGTTTTAGACGGCAGACGAGCTACCCGCTTCCCTCGGGTTGTTTCGTCGGATGTTCGGTCGCGGTCTCTTTAATTCGCCTAACCAACTCACAACTGAAATGCGCCTCGAACGCCTCGAAATTTCCGGATTCAAGTCCTTCTCAGACCGGGCGGAGCTGGCCTTCGACGAGGGTGTCACGGCCATCGTCGGCCCCAATGGATGCGGCAAGAGCAACGTCGCCGACGCCATCACCTGGGTCCTCGGCGAGCAGAGCGCCAAGAGCCTGCGCGGCGAGAAGATGGAAGACGTCATCTTCAATGGCAGTGACGCGCGGAAGCCTGGAGGCACTGCCGAGGTCCGCTTGAAGTTGAGCGGTCTGCTCGCGCCGAAGGCGAACGGAAACGGTTACGCCGACGTGCAGAGTGGCGACGGCAACGGCCACGGCGCGAATGGAAACGGGCACGGCAACGGAAACGGGAACGGCCACCACGCGGCGACGGTCGCCGACCTTGCCGCCATGTTCACGCGCGAGGTCGAGGTGACCAGGCGGCTCTATCGGTCCGGCGAGAGCGAGTACCTGATCGACGGCGAGATCTGCCGGCTGCGTGATGTGCATGAACTGCTGATGGACACCGGCCTGGGCGCCAAGGCCTACGCCATCATCGAGCAGGGAAAGATCGGGATGATCCTGAGCTCGCGCCCGGTCGATCGGCGCCAGCTGATCGAAGAGGCCGCGGGCATCACGAAGTACAAGTCGCGTCGGCGGGCCGCCGAGTTGAAGCTGGAAGCGGCGCAGCAGAACCTGACGCGCATCGACGATGTCGTCTTCGAGGTGGAGAAGCAGCGAGGTGCACTGAAGCGGCAGGCGGCCAAGGCCCGCCGGTACAAGCGCCTGCGCGACGAGCTGCGGCGCTGGGAGAAGGTACTCTTCGCGAGACGCTATCGCGAGCTTGCGGAAACGATCGAAGGCGCGCGGTCGAAGCTGGCGGACGCGAGAGCGCGCGAGACCGCTGCCGCTGCTCGACTGTCGGAGCTCGAGTCGAATCTCGGACGCCTTCGTGTCGAGCAGTCCGAGGCCGATGGTCGCGCCACACAGACGCGCGAGCGGGCCCACGCCTGCGAGCTGGGTATCAATCGACGGCAGCAGCAGATCGACTTCAACCGGCACCAGGCGGAGGCGCTCGAAGTGCGTGCTGGTGAGATCG
>Ga0081539_10005194_pt1 | contig 13508 bp, 12 predicted proteins | sample TabmetS4T2R2_FD_71023 | JGI IMG/M metagenome (GOLD analysis project Ga0081539, IMG submission 71023) | Tabebuia heterophylla rhizosphere microbial communities from the University of Puerto Rico - S4T2R2 | ecosystem: Host-associated > Plants > Roots > Rhizosphere ...
CAAGACCGGCCGCGTCATGGTCAAGGACGAGGACGTCTGCCTGCATTGCGGGCTGTGCGCCGAGCGCTGCCCGACCGGCGCGTGGGACATGCGCAAGTACTACATCGAGATGACTCACGCGGAGCAAGCATGCCGCACGCACTAAAAAACATCCTCCCCAGCGAAGCTGGGGAGGTGTCGGCGTCTTACGCCGACGGAGGGGTCATGAGCATCGACTTTGGCGCTCGTGACCCCTCCGCCCGCTACGCGGGCACCTCCCCTTCGCGGGCTCCGCGAAGGGGAGGAAAAGAGTGAAGACCATGCCATCCCTCGCCGCCGTTAACGATTTCGTCGTCAAGTTCGCCAACGTCAACGGCTCGGGCTCGGCCTCCGCCAACGAGCTGTTCGCCCGATCGATCCTGCGCATGGGCGTGCCGGTCAGCCCGCGCAACATCTTCCCCAGCAACATCCAGGGCCTGCCGACCTGGTACGAGGTGCGCGTCACAGAGAAGGGCTATCTCGGACGGCGCGGTGGCGTCGACATGATGGTCGCCATGAACCCGCAGACCTGGGCGCAGGACGTCAAGGAGATCGAGCCGGGCGGCTACCTTTTCTACGACAGCACCAAACCGATGCCCTCGTCGATGTTCCGCGACGACATCAACGTCGTCGGCGTGCCGCTGACGGCCATCACCAACGCCACCTACACCGACGCCCGCCAGCGCCAGCTGTTCAAGAACATCATCTATCTCGGCGCCCTGTCGGTACTGCTCGACATCGATCCCGAGGAGATCAAGCGGCTGTTCGGCGAGCAGTACAAGGGCAAGGAGAAGCTCCTCGATTCCAACGTCACGGCGCTGGCGCTCGGCCGCGACTGGACCAGCCAGCACCTTGATCCCGACTCGGTGAAGCTCAAGGTCCGTCGCGCCAATGCCGTCGGCAATCGCATCTTCGTCGAGGGCAACAACGCCGCGGCGCTGGGTGCGGTGTACGGCGGCGCCACGGTTTGCGCCTGGTATCCGATCACGCCCTCCTCGTCGCTCGCCGAAGCCTTCCAGGCGCATTGCAAGCGGCTCAGGCACGACAAGGAGACCGGCAAGGCCAAGTACGCCATCGTGCAGGCCGAGGACGAGCTCGCCTCGATCGGCATCGTGATCGGTGCCGGCTGGAACGGCGCGCGCGCCTTCACCAGCACGTCGGGGCCTGGCATCTCGCTGATGACCGAGTTCATCGGGCTTGCCTCCTTTGCCGAAGTGCCGGCGGTGATTGTCGACGTGCAGCGCGGCGGCCCCTCGACCGGCATGCCGACACGCACCCAGCAGTCCGACCTGCTCTCCTGCGCCTACGCCTCCAACGGCGATACGAAGCACGTGCTGCTGTTCCCCGAGGATCCCAAGGAGTGCTTCGACTTCACGGCCGACGCGCTCGATCTGGCCGATCGGCTGCAGACGCCGATCTTCGTCATGACCGACCTCGACATCGGCATGAACCATCGCCTGTGCCAGCCGTTCCAGTGGGACGAGGGCCGCGTCTTCGACCGCGGCAAGGTGATGACGGCCGAGGAACTGGACGCCGGCAAGACGTTCGGGCGCTACCTCGATGTCGACGGCGACGGCATCCCCTTCCGCACCTATCCCGGCACGCACCCGACCAAGGGCTCCTACTTCACGCGCGGCACCACCAAGGACGAATATGCGCGCTACTCCGAGGAAGGCCCGGTCTATGTACGCAACATGGAGCGGTTGCTGAAGAAGTTCGACACGGCGCGCAAGATCGCGCCGCAGCCCGTGCGCTACTCCGCGCCCAAGGCGACGCGCTTCGGCGTGATCTACTTCGGCTCGACCAGCCCGGCGATGGCCGAGGCGCTCGACCATCTCGAGGCCGACGGCCATCACGTCAATGCGCTGCGGGTACGCGCCTTCCCGTTCGCCCAGTCGGTCGAGGACTTCATCCACGAGCACGACCGGGTGTTCGTGGTCGAGCAGAACCGCGACGGCCAGTTGCGCTCGATGCTGATGAGCGAATTCACGCTCGACGCGCGCAAGCTGGTGCCCGTCCTGCACTATGACGGCACGCCGATCACGGCGCGCTTCATCGCCGCCGACATCGCCCAGAAGCTCGGCCAGTTCAAGGTCGTTCCGTTCGAGAAAGCCGCGTCATGACCTACATCGCCAAGCCCAAGCTGCATCATCCGTCGCTGGTCAAGAACAAGGCCGGCTACACCCGCCGCGACTACGAGGGCGCGGTCTCCACCCTGTGCGCCGGCTGCGGCCACGATTCGATCAGCGCCGCCATCATCCAGGCCTGCTACGAGCTCGACATCCTGCCGCACCAGATGGCCAAGCTCTCGGGAATCGGCTGCTCGTCCAAGGCGCCGACCTACTTCGTGGGCGCCAGCCACGGCTTCAACACAGTGCACGGGCGCATGCCGTCGGTGCTGACCGGCGCCAACCTCGCCAACCGCGACCTGATCTACATGGGCGTGTCGGGCGACGGCGATTCGGCTTCGATCGGGCTCGGACAGTTCGCCCACATCATGCGCCGCGGCGTCAACATGACCTACATCGTCATGAACAACGGCGTGTACGGGCTGACCAAGGGCCAGTTCTCGGCCACCGCCGACAAGGGCTCGATCAGCAAGAAGGGCGTGGCCAATTCCGACGAATCGATCGATCTCGTCTCGCTCGCCATCCTGATGGGCGCCACCTTCGTCGCGCGCTCCTTCTCCGGCGACAAGCACCAGCTGGTGCCGCTGATCAAGGCCGCCATCAGCCACAAGGGAGCCGCCTTCCTCGACGTCATCAGCCCGTGCGTCGCCTTCAACAACCATTCCGGCTCGACCAAGAGCTACGACTATGTGCGCGAGCACAACGAGGCGCTGAACCGCATCGACATCATCGAGGGCCGCGAAGAGATCACCACCCAGTACGACCCGGGCACGCTCACCACGGTGCAGCAGCATGACGGCTCGATCCTGCGCCTGCGCAAGCTCGGCGAGGAGTACGATCCGTCCGACAAGATCGCCGCCATGAAGCGCGTGCAGGAGGGCCTGGCGGCCGGTGAGGTCGTGACCGGCCTGCTCTACCTCGATGCCAGCCCGAAGGACCTGCACCATCACCTCAACACGGTCGAGGCGCCGCTCAACACGCTCGACACACCGGACCTCTGCCCCGGCACGGCGACGCTCGACAGGATCAACGCGGCACTGCGCTAGGCGTCGGGCCTGACGCCGGGTCGGATCAGGCGGGCACTGCGCCAGCAACCGGCGTCCGCAACCGCACGAGGTGGCAACAATCCGGCAGATCACACGTTTGCCTGAGGTCATACCCAGGGAGACGCGCCATGATCCGCTTCGTCTACGCATTCGTCGGGGCGCTTGCCCTGTCTCCTGCCGCCCTCTCGGTCGGCCCCGCGAGCGCCCAGCAGGCAAGTCCGCAGCCTCCCCGTGCGACGGCTCCAGCCGCCAACACCGCCATGGCGCACGCCGAGACCACCCGCGCGGCCAGCTTCGTGCCGCTGGCGTCCTCCGCGAACCTGTTCGAGATCGAGAGCAGCCAGCTCGCGCTGCAGCGCAGCCAGTCTGTTCCAGTCAAGGAGTTCGCCAACCGCATGGTGACGGACCACAACCTCGCTGCGGCCAAGATGAAGCAGGCGCTGAGCGAGGCCAAAATCCCGGCGCCTCCGGAGACGCTGAACGCCAAGGACCAGGTGGTTCTGGACAATCTCAAGATTGCCAAGGGCGCAGCCTTCAACAAGGCCTACATCGAGGCGCAATACAACGCCCACCTGGAAGCAGTGAACCTGTTCGGCGCCTACGCCAAGAACGGCGACAATGCCCAGCTGAAGGCGCTGGCGTCCGACTTGTTGCCGACGTTGCAGGGACACCTCGATCACGTCACCAAGCTGCGCTCGGCGAGCCAGGGGGGCTGAGGCAGGGAGGGGATCAGCCGGTAACCGCGCCGGCGACCAGGCCGCGCACGATGTAGCGCTGCACGCAGAACGCCAGCACCAGCACGGGCAGCGTGATCAGGGTGGCCGCGGCCATCAGCGTGCCCCACTGGATCGAGTTGTAGCCGATATAGCCCAGGACCGCGACCGGCAGGGTCTTGGTGTTGTCGTTGGCGAGCACCAAGGCGAACAGGAAGTTGTTCCATGAGGCGATGAAGGCGAGGATGCCGGTCGCGGCGATGCCCTGGACCGTCAGCGGCACGATGATGCGCAGCAGCACGCCGAGGACGGAGCAGCCGTCGATCAGCGCCGCCTTCTCGATTTCGACCGGTACCGCCTCGATGAAACCCACCATCATCCAGACGGTGAGCGGCAGGGTGAAGATCAGGTGGCTCGCGATCAGGCTCAGGTAGCTCCCGACCAGCTGCAGCTGCAGAAACATCACGAACAATGGAATCAGGAAGGCGATGCCGGGCGCCATGCGTGCCATCAGCAGCACGACGCCGATCGCGGTGCGCCGCCAGCGTGCCAGCGCGTAGGCCGCCGGCACGCCGAGCAGCAGGCCGACGCCAGTGGCGCCCGCCGCAACGATGGTGCTGTTCAGCGTGTAGCCCAGGAAAGAATTGTCGGCGAGCACCTGACGGTAGTTGTCGAGCGTCGGCGCGAATACGAAGACCGGCGGAAAGGCCAGGAAGTCGACGGTGGTCTTGAAAGAGCCCATCACCATCCACAGGAAGGGCGCGACCAATGCGAAGGTGACGCTCCACGCGGCCGCCGCTGTCAGCCACTGCCGTCGACGGGTACGCGTCATGATGCTGTTCTCACAAAGACGGCCGCCGCATTCGGATGAGCGCGACCGTGCAGGCCATCACGATCGCGAACAGCACCAGGGCGACGGCCGAGCCGTAGCCGATCTTGTCATACGACAGCGCCACCAGGTAGTTGTACAGGTTGATGGTTTCGGACAAGTGGCCCGGCCCGCCGCCGGTCATGACATAGACGATGTCGATCAGCTTCAGGAGATCCATCAGCCGCAACATCGCCGCCACGATCAGAGTCGGCAGCATCATGGGCAGCGTGAGATAGCGGAAACGCTGCACGGCCGACGCACCATCGACCAGCGCCGCTTCGAAGGGCTCCGAAGGCAGTGCCGCAAGACCTGCGATGCAGATCAGTGCCACCATGGGCGTCCACATCCAGGCATCCACCGCGACCAACGTCGGCACGACGAGGTCGGGATCGGCAAGCCACAGCGGTGGATGGGCAATGCCGATCAGTCCGAGCAGGTAGCGCACGATGCCGAGCGTCGGGTCGAGCATGATCACCCATACGAGGCCCATCGCCGCCGGCGTCGCGACCATCGGCAGGATCAGGAGCGCGCGGCAAAGGCTGCGGCCGGGAAAGCGTTCATGCATCAGGAGCGCGATGCCCAGTCCCATCGGCAGGTTGCTGGCGAGCCCCAGCGCGGTGAACCAGAAGGTGCGGCCAAGCGCGTCGAGGAAGCGGCCGTCCTCGCCCAACTGGGCGAAGTTGCGCAGGCCGATGAAGCGCGGCGGCTCGAAGCCGACCATCGACCAGCGATTGAGGCTCATCCAGCAGAGGTAGATCAGCGGGAAGCCCATCACGGCCAGGATCGTGACGAGCGCCGGCAGGCTCAGAAGCTCCGCCGTCCAATCCCGTCGGCGCCGGCGCGCGACAACATGCGCCGGCGCGACGGAGAGATCAGCCATTGTTGATGATCACCAACACCTGCTTCTGCGCCTCGTTGGCGGCCTTGGTGACGTCCTCGCCGCGCAGCGCGGCCACGATCGCCTGGCCGATGGCGGCCCGTGTCTCGGGTACCTGGACGACCAACGGGTTGGCCCCGTTGGGGACGGCGTTGGCAATCTGGCTCTGCACGACGTCGATCACGCCCGCGGGCGCCGCCTTGATGTACTCGTCGGCGGCGAACACCGACTTGCGTGACGACGGCAGCGTCGTGGCGAGGCTGGCCGCCAGCATGTTCTTCTTGGAGGTCAACCATTGGATTGCCGTCCAGGTCGCCTCCTTCTTCTTCGAGGACGCGGCAATCGCCGGCCCCCAGGCGATGACCGTCGAATGGCTGCCCGACGGCCCCGCCGGTACTGGCATCATGGCGACCTTGTCGACGATGCGCGACTGACCGGGATCGCGGAAATATGCCAGGAAGTTGACGGCGTCCTGGAACATCGCCGCCCGTTCCTGCTGGAACAGCGGATACGAGGTCTTCCATTGCATGCCGAGGATGTTGGGCGGCCCGGCGCTGCGCAGGATCTCGCCGTAGTATTTCAACGCGTTGATGAAGGGTGCGCCGCCGAGTTCGGGCTTGCCCTGGTCATCGAGCCAGCGGCCGCCATAGGCAAACAAGAACGGAGCGAAGGTATAGAGCGCCTGCACCCCGTCGCCGCGAGTCACGAAGCCCGCGACATTGCCGGCGGGATCGTTCAGCGCCCTGGCGGCGGCCATCAACTGATCGAGATTGGCCGGCGCAGTCACGCCCTTCGCCGCCAGCATCGCCTTGTTGTAGAACAGCGCCTGCACCTCGGTGGAGATCGGGATGCCGACGAGCTGCCCGCTGTAGCGATGGATGTTCAGGATATTTGGAAAGAAGTCGGCGACCTCCCAGTCCGGCGCCGTCAGGTCGGAACCGATCATCGGCTCGAGCGGCGCATACCCGCGGGCGCGCGAGAAAGCCGCGGCATCCCATGACGGCAAGGGGAAGAAGCCGTCGACCGCACCAGGATCGGAGCGCAGGGTAAGCGGCAGCTTCTGGCGCAGCTGGTCTTCGTAGAGGATCTCCAGGTTGAGCTTGATGCCCGTGTCGGCTTCGAGCGCCGGCAGCTGCTTCTGGGCCCATTCGGTCCACGGATGCACGGACACCATGAAGCGCAGCTGTGTGCCGGTGAAGCGCTTCCAGTCGAAGCCCGCTGCCCGGGCGCGGCCGATCGCTGGCGCGGCAACAGCCGCTGCCAGGACGTGCCGGCGCGTAATGAACATGCCCATCGTTTCACCCCTTTTTCGCTCACATCCTAAGGACGCACCCAAGCCGCCTCAAGCTTCGCTCGCACAGTTCCACCCGCTTACCTCCCTGGTAATCGACCGATTCTCCCTGGCGACATAGGCTCCGCCCGCCCAGCAAAAGGAGGTCAGCCATGGACAGGAGGACTGCCGCGACCGTGCTCGCCGCCGGTGCCGTCGCCATGATCGCCAGCGCCGACAGGACGGCGAAGGCCAAGTCGGCCGACTCCGTGAAACCGGCCAACGCACCGCGGCCGTCCTTCATCGAGACCGACGACGGTGCCAGCCTGTTCTACAACGACTGGGGCAGCGGCAAGCCCGTGCTGTTCACCCATGCATGGGCCCTCAATGCCGATATCTGGGAGTACCAGCTCACCGAGCTCAGCGATCAGGGCCTGCGCTGCGTCGCCTATGACCGACGCGGCCATGGGCGCTCCACCGACCCAGGCCGGGGCTACGACTACGACAGGCTGGCCGACGATCTGGCGGCCGTCATAGACCAGCTCGACCTGCATGACGTGACGTTGGTCGGCTTCTCGATGGGCAACGGCGAGGCGGTCCGCTACTTGTCACGGCATGGCAGCGCGCGCATCGCACGACTCGTGATGGTGAGCACGGTCCCGCCGCAGTCCAACCCCGGCAAATTCGACGGTCTCATCGCGGCCTTGAAGCAGGACCGTCCTGCGTTCTTCGCCAAGGGCGTTGCAGCCTTCACGAGCGGCCATCCCGCCGTTTCCCCGCAAATGACCGAATGGGTGGTCGCGCAGTTCATGCGGGCGTCGCCGAAAGCCACGATCGACTGCATACGCGCCATCTCAAGCGGCGATTTTCGCGCGGAGCTGCGGACTGTCGGCGTGCCGACGCTGATCGTCCACGGCGACAAGGACCTGGTCAATTCGCTGGAAGTCACCGCGAAAAAGACCGCCGAGCTCATACCGCGCTGCGAGCTCAAGGTATACGAAGGCGGCGCACACGGCCTCGTCCTCACGCACCGCGACCAGCTTGCGCGCGACATCCTCGCTTTCGCCCGCGGCTAGGATCGCTGTAACATCAACCGCCGTAAGCGACGGAGGTTGAGATGCCCGTGCGGGTGATCGGCATGATCGGCGTCGCGCCGCCCAGCGGCGAGGCCACGGTCCACATCATCAAGGGCGGCATTTCGCCCGACTATCTACGCGCCTTCGCCCAAGCACATGACGAGGCCGACTTCGACCTGGCACTGGTCGGCTACACCGCCTCCTCCGCCGACGGCTTCCTGGTCGCCCAGTATGCCGCCCAGCAAACCAAGCGGCTGGGCTTCCTGATCGCCCATCGGCCGGGCTTCGTCGCGCCCACCTTGGCCGCGCGCAAGATCGCCACGTTCGATCATCTGACCGACGGCCGCATCGCGTTGCACATCATCTCGGGGGCAAGCGATGCCGAGCAGGAAGGCGATGGCGACTTCGCGCCCAAGGAGGTGCGTTACCGGCGTGCCGGCGAATACATCGAGGTGATGAAGCTCGCCTGGACCAACGAGCGCCGCTTCGACTTCGACGGCGAGTTCTATCGCGTCCGCGGCGCCAAGTCGGACGTGCAGCCGCTGCAGAAGCCGCATCCGCTCCTGTTCTTCGGTGGCTCGTCGGAAGGCGCGCTGGCCATGGGCTCCAAGAACTGCGACGTGTTCGCCATGTTCGGCGAGCCGTTGGCGGCGACGGCGACGCGCATCGCCGAGTTCCGTGCCCGCGCCGCCAGGTACGGCCGTACGCCGACCTTCAACATGTCGTTCCGGCCGATCCTCGGTGCCAGTGAGGGCGAAGCCTGGGATCGCGCCCGTCGGATCCTGGCCTCGGTGCAGACGCCCGGCGATCCGACCGGCTTCGGCAATGGCGTGAAGCCGCTCGACCAGTCGGCCCGCCGCCTGCTCGACTTTGCGGCGGCCGGCGAGACTCACGACGAGCGCCTGTGGATGCCGATCGCCCAGGCGACCGGCGCCATGGGCAACACCTCCTGCCTCGTCGGCACGGCCGAGCAGGTCGCGCGTGCCTTGCTCGAATACTACAAGCTTGGCGTCCACTCCTTCCTCATACGCGGCTTCGACCCGTTGCAGGACGCCATCGAGTTCGGCCGCGAGCTGATCCCGCGTCTGCGGGCCGGCGCGCAGGAACTGGATCGCGCACAAGCCGCCTGATGGTTCACCTTCGCGAGGGCCACGTCATGACCACGCACCACGCTCCGCAGTTCAGGCACGCCGACGACATGGCCTGGGAGATGGGCCGCTTCAGGAACGCCACCAAGTTCCTGTTCCATCCGACGCCCGAGCATCCCAACACGCCCAATGCCGGCTTCCTGCGCTACGAGCCGGGTGCCGGCTTTCCCCTCCACAAGCATGATTTCGCGCAGGTCTGGTACATCATCGAGGGCGAATTCCGGATGGGCGAGCGCACCTATGGACCTGGCACGATCGTCTACATGGAAGACCCGCACTTCGAGGATGAGATGCACACCGAGACAGGTGGCACCGTGCTTTTCGTCCAGTATCCAGGCCCCACGACCGGCAGCCGGCCGATCTACGACGGCCGCATGAACCTCAAGGAGGTGCCTGCGGCGGAGAAATTGGACCTCGAGCACTGAGGCAGCGTTCGGCACGCTTCGCCGCCCGCAACCGTCGCCGGGTGGCCATGTTGCTCCCTCGAGCAAAGGGAGACTGTGCATGGCGCACGCCAGGAAGATCACCGATCACGGCGAAATCCGACGATGGGCCGAGGCGCGCGGCGGCCGGCCAGCCTGCGTCACGGCAACCGGCGACAGGCGCGGGAGCTGCGTGCTGCGGTTCGACTTCAGTGAGGCGGATCCGTCCCTCGAGGAGATCAGCTGGGACGAATTCTTCCGCATCTTCGACGAGAACCGTCTTGCCCTGCTGGAGCAGGACAAGACGGCGTCGGGGAAGATCAGCCGCTTTTCCAAGTTCGTGAATCGCTAAGCACGCCTTCAGGCGGCCTCCAGGAGGCGTCCCTCCTCACCCTGCAGGCGGCGCAGCTCGATATGGCGGTCGTGCCATTGGCGCAGCGATGGCCGATGGCCGATCGAAACGACGGTCGTCGTTGGCAGGCGTTTCTTGAGCTGTTGATAGACCTCCGCCTCCATCGGTTCGTCGAGCGACGCGGTGGCCTCGTCGAGGAACAACCAATCGGGCTTGAAGACGAGCGCTCGGGCCAGCGCCAGTCGCTGCTGCTCGCCGCCGGACAGCATGTTCGACCAGTGTGCGACGTCGTCCAGCCGGCTCGCCAGATGGTCGAGGCCGACGGCCCCGAGCGCCTGGATAATCTCCTGATCGCTCGCAGTTGACTGCTCGTCAGGGTACTTCACGGCATCGCGCAGCGTACCGATCGGGATGTAAGCCCTCTGCGGCAGGAACAGCACCCGCGCGCCGGCTGGAACGTGGACTTCGCCCTTGCCGAAGGGCCAGATGCCGGCCAAGGCGCGGAACAACGTACTCTTGCCCGAGCCGCTGACGCCGGTGATCAGTGTTGCGCGGCCGCGCGGCAGGACGAGGCTGGCATCGCGCAACAGCGACTGCCCGTTGGGCAAACCCAAAGTGAGGTCGTTGGTGCGGACGTCGTTGCCGGGCTCGCTCACGATGGCGATGGAGGTGTCGGGCCTGGCGTCGGTCGCCGCCTGCAAGCCCTTGAGCCTGTCCATGACGGCGCGCAGTTCAGCCACATAAGTGTAGTTGTCGATGAAGAAGGAGAGCGCCGTTTGCACTTGCCCGAACGCAGATGCAGTTTGCGTCATCACGCCGAAGGTGATGACGCCAGCGAAGAAGCTGGGGGCCGTCACGACGTAGGGGAACACGATCGCCAGCTGCGCGTAGCTGTTCTGATACAGAGCGAGTTGCGCCTGTGTGAACAGCACCTGCCAGCCGTTCGCAAAAACGTCGGCGAAGCGCATGTTCAGCTGGTCGGCTTCGCGCGGCTCGCCGCGATACAGCGCAATACCTTCGGCGTTTTCGCGCACCCGCACGAGTGAGAAGCGAAAGTTGGCCTCGTATCGCTGCTTCAGGAAGTTCAGCGGGATGAGACGCCGGCCCACGAAGTTTGCAAGATAGGTGCCGACGATGGCGTAGATCAGACAGACCCACGCCATGTAGCCCGGGACGGTCACATCGAGGCCGACGGGCGCGAGCGAAAGCGGGCCCGACAGCGTCCATAGAATGACGAGAAACGAGACCAGGGTCGCAACGGAACCCAGCAACCCCAGCAGCAACTGCATGGTGTATTCGCCGAGAAACCGCAGATCCTCGGCGATGCGTTGGTCGGCATTGTCGACGGTGCGCTGCAATTCGATGCGGTAGTACCCGCGACCGTCCAGCCAGTGCGAGAGATAGTGCCGCGTGAGCCAACGCCGCCAGCGCAGTCGCAGATACGGGCTGACGATCGTGCGCAGGAAGGCCACGGCGATGAACAATGCCGCAAGCCAGGAGAAGGTGATGATCTCCTTCCAGAAGGTGACCTCGTCCTTGTTCTGGATCGCGTCGTAGAAGCGCCGGTTCCAGTCGTTGAACAGCACTTCCAGGCCGACGCTACCGAAGGTGAGCGCGATGGCTCCGATCAGCAGCACCATGGCGATCGGCCATTCCTCGGACCTGAAGTAAGGCACGACCAGTCGCCACCAGTCGCCAATGAATGAACCGACCTTGTTCATGCGGGAATCCTTTCGGCGCACAGTAGCGCTGGGTTTCAGGGGATACATCTGCGACATTGCCACGTCTTTTTTGGCCGCACTCGCGGGCGGGAGAGGTTCATGGCCGACGTGACAACTCGACGCGATCAAGGTGCGTTGCAGGCTTCGCTTTCACCGGGAACGGTAATCGTGGCCTCGACCGGGGCGGGTGCCTTCGAGCAGGTCCTGCTCGACGGACGACACAACCTGCACGCCGACGAACCCGTCGCAGCGGGCGGCGGCGATCGCGGGCCCGGCCCCTACGAACTGCTGCTGATGGCGCTGGGCAGTTGCACGTCGATGACGGTGCACCTTTATGCCACCCGCAAGAACTGGCCGCTGGAACAGGTCGTCGTGCGGCTCAAGCACGCCAAGGTCTACGCCGACGATTGTGCCGACTGCGAGAACCCCAAGGCGAAGATCGATCGCATAGACAAGATACTCGAGTTCATCGGCCCTCTCGACGACTCTCAACGCACCCGCCTGGTCGAGATTGCCGGCCAATGCCCCGTGCACCGCACGCTCACATCTAAGATCGACATCCGCACGGTGCTGCAGCCTACATCCGCGACGGAGGGCACAGCGCAATGACGGGAAAGGCGATCAGGATCACGAGCCGCAGGATGTCGGTGGCGATCCACGGCAACACCCCTTGAATACGTAGTAGGCGTTGATGCCAAGGCCGGCATGCGGCTGGCCTGAAGAAGCGAAGCTGGGATCTCGCCTTCGCGGACATCGGGGAGGAAGCCACCTATGGCACCGACCTTTCCGCATGGCCGTTACTCAAAATTGTTTGCTCCCCCAACTATATCGACCATGACAAGGCCGCCAACGCGCTTTATAGGACCGCCGGTCTCCGAGCCCGCGTCACGAGCGGGCGGGACACCCGCGGTCCCATGAATGATTCCCTGACTTCCCGCCGCGCAGCCCTTGCCGTGCTGGTGGCCTGCCTCGACAAGCGCCAGCCGCTCGATGATGCGCTCGTCCGCCAACCCGCCGTAGCCGCTTTGGAATCGCGCGACCGCGCGTTCGTCCGCATTCTGCTGGCAACGACGCTGCGCCGGCTGGGCGAGATCGACTCGGTGCTGGCGGCGCTGATTGAGCGGCCGCTCGAAGACGCGAACAGCACCGGCCGCGAGGTGCTGCGTCTGGGCGCGGCTCAACTGTTGTTCCTGGGTACGCCTGCACACGCGGCCGTCGACACGTCGGTGCGGCTCATGGTCGATGCCGGCCTCCCACACTTGAAGGGACTGGCCAATGCCGTGTTGCGGCGCATGGCGCGTGAAGGCGCAGCGCCTTTGAATGCCGGCGATCGCATGCGGCTGAACGTGCCAGATTGGCTGTGGGAAACTTGGCTCGCGGCTTATGGCGAAGAAACCTCGCGTGCGATAGCCGCCGCCCATCTCATCGAAGCCCCGCTCGATCTCATGCCGCGAGGCGATGCCGCGTCCTGGGCGCGCCGACTGGAAGGCGAGTTGCTGCCGACCGGCACCATCCGACGGTCGGCCGGCGGCGCAGTGACCGAGCTGCCAGGCTTTGCAGAAGGTGCGTGGTGGGTGCAAGACGCGGCGGCGTCTTTGCCGGCGCGACTGCTTGGCGACGTGACGGGCAAGCAGGTGGCGGATCTCTGTGCCGCCCCGGGCGGCAAGACGATGCAGCTGGCCGCGGCCGGCGCCCGTGTCACGGCCGTCGATATCTCGGCCCGCCGCATGGACCGCCTGCGCGACAATCTCGCTCGGTCCGGCCTGGGCGCGGAGCTCGTCACGGAGGATGCCGCGAAGTGGCAACCGGCGGCGAAATTCGACGCCATTCTGCTCGATGCGCCCTGTTCGGGGACGGGCACACTG
>Ga0081539_10005195_pt1 | contig 13506 bp, 11 predicted proteins | sample TabmetS4T2R2_FD_71023 | JGI IMG/M metagenome (GOLD analysis project Ga0081539, IMG submission 71023) | Tabebuia heterophylla rhizosphere microbial communities from the University of Puerto Rico - S4T2R2 | ecosystem: Host-associated > Plants > Roots > Rhizosphere ...
CAGGGTCGCGAGGAGCGCCGTGCGCGGCACGATGCTCGTGAGGTCCACCCACTCCGCCGGCCCGTGATCGTCACCACCGATCGGGCCGAGCCCGTCGATCGTGGGCGTGCCGGCGGAGCTCGTCGTGTTGGCATCCGAAGCGCCCCCGGTGGCGGCATCGCGGAGGTCGAACCCGAGGTCCGCGGCCGCCGCTACCGCCAGATCGACGAGTCGCTGGGCGTCGGCTCGCTTCTCCATCGGCCGGTGCCAGCTGTTGGTCTCGGCGTCGATCGTCACGTCGGGCACGGCCGCCTCACCGCAGACCCGGAGCACCTCGGCCTCGGCGTCCTCCAGCGACGCCAGCTCGGGCGACCGAAGGTCGACGTGCAGCTCGCACCGTTCGGCGACGACGTTCGAACGCGTGCCTCCCTGGACGACGCCGACGTTCAGGGTGACCCCGGGCCAACGTCCGTTCAGTGCCTGGAGCGCCACGATCGTGTGGGCTGCCTGGAGGATCGCGTTCCGGCCCTTCTCGGGCTCGACGCCGGCGTGGGCCGCCCGTCCCCGGATCCGGATCGTGTAGTCGGTGACCCCTTTGCGCGACGACACGATGTCGCCGTTCTCGCGGGCGCCCTCCAGCACGAACGCGGCGTCGTGCTGCGGCGCCAGCTCGCGGATCACCGGCCCGGAGAACGGCGAGCCGATCTCCTCGTCGGGATTGCAGACGTAGGTGATCGTGCCGAAGCCGTCGAAGCCGGCGTCCTGCAGCACGTGGGTGGCGAAGAACCCGGCCAGGAGACCGGCCTTCATGTCGGAGACGCCCGGGCCGAATGCCCGGTCGCCCTCGATGCGGAAGGGGCGCTCCGCCGCGGTCCCGTCGTCGAAGACGGTGTCCATGTGCCCCACCAGGAGGACGTCCGGGCCACCGCTCCCCCGGAGCCGCCCGATCAGGAGGTCCCCCAAGCGCGGCTCATCGGTGTTCGGCCGACGCTCGACCTCCCAGCCGTGATCGTCGAAGCGTCGCTCGCACCGGTCGGCGATCCGATCGACCCCGTCCGGGGACCAGGACCCGCAATCGACATTGACCATCGCCTCCAGTTCCTCGAGGAACTCGGCGGAGCGCGCCTGCGCGAGGTCACGGAGGGTCTGCGCATCCATCGGCGGAGGCGAAGCTAGCATGAGCCGCTCGCCGGGGCGGACATCCCGCCGAGCGCGCGAGCGTCGGGCGTCGCGCCCCGCTGGAGAGGAGGGATCCGTGCCACGCGAGGCCGTCGGCGCCGTCGTCGACCGGATCGGCGGCGAGATCCACGAGGAGCCCCTCGAGCTCGACGCGCCGGGCCCTGACGAGGTGCTCGTTCGGATCGTGGCCAGCGGCGTCTGCCACTCGGATCTCTGGGCGCGCGACAACGGCAACTGGGGCGCGCCGTTCCCGATGCTGCTGGGCCACGAGGGGGCCGGGATCGTCGAGGAGGTGGGCGACGGCGTCGAAGCGCCGCTCGTCGGAGAGCCGGTCGTGCTGTCCTGGGCCGTCCCGTGCGGCACGTGCCCTCCGTGCCGGCGCGGCGTTCCGCGCCGTTGCATGCACGTGTGGACGCAGCCTCCTCGCGTCCGCCGGGCGCGGGACGCCGCACCGCTCGCCGGCACGCTCTCCCTCGGGACCCTCGCAACGCACACGGTGGTTCACGCAGCGCAAGCGATCCCGATGCCGCCGGAGCTGCCGCTCCGGAGTGCCTGCCTCCTCGGGTGCGGCGTGTCGACCGGCGTGGGCGCGGCGATCCAGACCGGGAGGGTGTGGAGCGGCGCGCGTGTCGCCGTGATCGGGCTCGGCGGGATCGGCCTCGCGGCGCTGCAGGGCGCCCGGATCGCCGGAGCGGAGCGGTTGATCGCGGTGGACCTCGTCCCCGCGAAGCTCGAGTGGGCACGCCGGTTCGGCGCGACCGACGTGGTGGACGCGTCCGCGGTCGACGCCGTCGCCGCCGTGCGCGAGCGCACGGGCGGCGACGGCGTCGATCTCGCTTTCGAAGCCACCGGGATCCCCGCCGTCGTCTCGCAGGCCGTCGCCATGCTGGGCTACGCGGGGACCGCCGTCGCGATCGGCGTGCCCCCGATCCCGTCGGAGGTCGCGCTCCCGTGGAACGGCGACGACCGAGCGGCGTACCCGAAGAAGGCGTCGCTCCTGATCACCGACGGCGGCGATCCGATCCCGTCCGAGGACTTCCCGGAGATGGCGCGATGGGCGCTCGACGGTCGGCTCGACCTGGACGGGATGGTGAGCCGGGAGATCGGTCTCGGCGACCTCGACGAGGCGTTCCGCGCGATGCTGGCCGGCGAGGTGATCCGGTCGGTCGTCCGCTTCGAGTGAGCGTCCCGGACCGCGACCCACCCGTCGCTACCATCCGCGCCGTGGGCGGCGACCTCAACGGGTGGTGGCGGATCGGTGTTCCGCTCTTCGTTCCGATCGTCCGCCTCCTGTTCCGGACCCGGGTCGCCGGCGTCCACCATGTCCCGCTGCGGGGCCCGGCGATCCTCGCCTTCAACCACGTCAGCGTGCTGGATGGACCCGTCCTGGCGATCGAGGTGGCGTGGCGGCGCCGCCGGATCACGCGCTTCCTGGTGGCGGCGGAGATCTTCCGGAAGCGGTTCGGCGGTTGGTTCCTGCGGCGCTACCGGCAGATCCCGATCCGTCGAGGCTCGCAGGACGCCACCGCGCTCGACGAGGCGACCGCGACGATCGCGCGGGGCGCGATCGTCGCGATCGCGCCCGAGGGAGCGGTGAACCCGACGCCCGACCGGATCCAGCGGATCCGGTCGGGCGTCGCCCGGCTCGCCCTGCCGAGCGGCGCGCCGGTGATCCCCGTCGGGATCTGGGGAACGCATCGTCGGTGGCCGAAGGGACGGGCGCGCTTCGGACCGCCCCTCCGGCCGCGCCTGGCGATCGCGTTCGGCGAACCGATCGAGCCCGAAGGAGACGTCGGCGAGCAGGACGACGTCAACGCGTTCCTCGAGATCGTCGGGCATCGTCTCCAGGAACAGGTGGTGGCGGCCAGAGCCCTCGCGGGGTATCCCGCATGAGCGCGATCGCCGCCGAGCCCGCCGAACGCGACCGCCGCTACCGGCGGAAGGTCCTCTTCCTCCTGTCGTCCGCGACGTTCTTCGAGGGCTACGACAACTTCGTCCTGTCGTTCGTTCTCGCCTTGGTCCTCGTCGACCTGGGCGGGACCGAGTCCGAGGCCGGGTGGATCCGCGCGATCGTCGGCCTGGGCGGCTTCGTGGGGTTCGTGCTCGCCGCGCAGGCCGACCGGATCGGCCGGAAGCGACTGCTGCTGATCACGATCGCCGGGTACACCGCGTGCGCGGCGCTCACGGCGCTCTCGCCCAACCTCGCGTTCCTCACCGGCGCGCAGTTCCTGTCGCAGGTCTTCCTGGCCTCCGAGTGGGCCGTGGCGATCACGATCGTGACGGAGGAGTTCCCGCCGGCCGAGCGGGGACGAGCGCTCGGGATCGTCACGTCGATGAACACGCTCGGCGGGATCGCGGTCGGCGTGCTCGCGTTCGCGTTCGGCTTCCTGCCGTTCACCGTGTCGTGGCGCGTGTACTACGTGCTGGCGCTCGTCCCCTTGATCCTGATCGGGATCGGTCGGCGATCCATGCTGGAGACCGAGCGGTACGCGGCGATCCAGCGGACCGAGGCGTTCGAGCGACTCGATCACGTGGGGCTGCTCGAGCCGTGGAAACCCGCGTACCGGGCCACCGTCCTCTCCGTCGGGATCGTGACGTTCCTCCGGCACGCGGTCGCGGCGTCAGCCGCCTTCTGGTGGGCGTACTACGCGCAGCAGGAGGTGGGGATGTCGGTTTCGCTCTCGGGTCTGTACTTGGCCGCCGCCGGCATCGTCGGCGCGATCGGGTTCCTCGTCGCCGGGAGGCTGATGGACCGGTTCGGCCGCAAACCCGTGTTCGAGGCGTACATGGCGGGCACGCTGGTCTTCGGGACGTGGCTGTTCCAGATCCACGACCAGCTCGTGATGCTGCCGGTGCTGTGCCTCGCGATCGCGTTCGGCCTGGGATCGGTCGCCGTGACGTCCGCGTTCTCGACGGAGCCGTTCCCGACCTACGTTCGGAGCCGGGCCGCGGCGTGGTGCCGCAACGCGTTCGAGATCCCGGGGGCGATCGTCGCGCCGCTGGTGGTCGGCCTGCTCGGAGATCACCTCACGGGTCCCGTGGGCTCGATCGGCGACGCGATGTCGCTCACGGTCGTGGCATTGATCCCGCCGACGATGTGGGTCGCGTGGCGTCACGTCCCCGAGACGAGGGACGCGAACCTCGTGGCGATGGACGAGGCGGTAGTCAAGTGAGACGAGTGTTCGTGATCGTGATCGCGGCGCTGCTCTTCGCCGGCTGTTCGACGGCGGAACGACCCGAGGGCGTCGTCGAGCGCTGGCTCCTCGCCCTGAACCAGGGAGACGCTGGCCGACCGGATCGATATGCCTCCAGCGTTGCCTCGACCGCGGTCTTCCCGGGCTGGCGCTCCACCGACCCCGGAGCCTTCGATGTGGTCGAGGTCGGTCACTCTCATCCGTGCGGATATCGGGGACCGATGATCTGCGACGTGGTCGTACCGTTCAGGGTGGTTCTCGAGGACGGGAGCGAGCTGCGCAGCGATGCGCTCGTCGGCCGAGCGCGCGACGAAGGCCCCGCTCCGACGCGGGTCTTCACGATCGTTCCGGCCCGAACCGGACAGGGTCTTCCGTCAGAGGGCGGGCCGCCGATCGGATCTGCCCCGCTCGGTTCGTGGCTCGAGGCCTTCCTCGTTGCAGCCGCGCTGGTCGCGGCGGCCGAACTCGTGCTGCGTGCCGTTCGGGGCTCCGCGCCACGGCGTTAGGCCACTCCTCCTGCGGGGTAGGGAGGGAGCGAGGGAGGTGGTCATCCGATGATGAGCCCATGGGCCTATCCGGAGAACCGCTACTACTACGAGTGGTACGAGATGGACATGCCCGGAGAGCGTTCGGACATGGAGATCAAGCAGGATCTGCTCGATCGGCTCCGCAGCGGCCCGTACGAGGACCAGTACGACCTCGACGTCGACGTGACGAAGGCTGTCGTCGTCCTGACCGGGACCGCCGGCTCGATCGTGGCGAAGCGCGCGGCCGGGGACGATGCCTGGGACACGCCGGGCGTCGTCGACGTCAGCAACCAGATCGTCGTCGGAAGCCGCGCGGCCGCGTAGCGGCCGCGCCGAACGCAGAAGGCCGGGCTCCTTCGGAGCCCGGCCTTCGTGGTCTTCGAAGCGGTTACCCGCCCAGCGCCACGCCGGTGATCAGGTTCGAGTCGCGGAGCTTGCGAAGGGCCTCGCGCTCGATCAGGCGAACGCGCTCCCCCGACAGCCCGAGCACCTTGCCGGTCTCGCGGAGCGAGAGCGGCTGTCCGTTCTCCAGCCCGTAGCGGAGCGCCACGACGTGGCGTTCGCGGTCGTCGAGCACCTTGTCGACGGCCCCGCCGATCTCCTCACGGAGCAGCTGGTCCTCGACCTCGGCGAACCCGGCCTCGGAGTCGATCTCCTCGATCAGGTCGCCCAGCTCGGTGTCCTCGCCCACCGGCGACTGGAGCGACAGCGGCTCCCGCCGGCCCATCTCGGTCAGGTCGTCGATCTCCTCGACCGTGGTGTCCAGCGCCTTGGCCAGCTCCTCGCGCGAGGGCTCGCGTCCCATCGACTGCGCGAACTGGAACCGCGTGCGGTTCAGCTTCCGGAGCCGGTCGTGGATGTGGACCGGCAGCCGGATCGACCGGGAGCGATCGGCGATCGCGCGCGTGATCCCCTGACGGATCCACCACGTCGCGTACGTCGAGAACTTGAAGCCGCGGCGCCAGTCGAACAGCTCGACCGCGCGCATCAGCCCGATGTTGCCCTCCTGGATCAGATCGAGCAGCGGCAGGCCCTGTCCTTGGTACTTCCGGGCCACCGACACGACCAGCCGGAGGTTCGCCATGATGAAACGCTGGCGCGCGGCCTCGGCCGTGCGCATGTCACGGCGGGCCTTCGCGATGCTCTTCTCGGACCGGAGGCGTCCGGCGCGGAGCCGGTCCTCGGCCTCCTTGCCCGCCTCGATCGTCATCGCCAGCTCGACCTCTTCCTCCTTGGTCAGCAGCGGCTCTCGAGCCGCCGCCTCGAGGTAGAGGCGAAGATCGTCAGCGTCGTCGGTCCCCAAAGGACGCGCCGGCTCAGGCACTTCGTATCACGCTCCTCCCCGGGTGGTACCCGCCCCCGAGCGGTCCCATCCGGGATCTCGGTTGTTCAGATGCACGACCCCCTAGGCACGCGGAACTAGAACCTCCCCGGCCGCGTTCTCCCATGGTAGGTCCGAGGTCCATCGCTGTAAAGCCAGCGCGGTGTGACGGTTTCGTGAAGACCCCTGCCCCGCACGGGTTGCGGGTTCCCTGGACGTGCATGTCTCTAGGTCATAACGCGGAACGCAGGCCCGACTATTTCTACTCGCGGGAAGTTGATGACCATGGGTCAGTTGCCCCAAGCAGGGCGTTCCACGTCGCGTCCGGCCGTGGATGCCGGGCTGCCCCCGGTCCCCCCTAGCCCCGACCTCGGAGGGCCGCGCGCGGGATCGGTGATCGTCCGTACGCGGCTAGGCTCGAGCGAGTGGACCTACCGGAGCTGCAGATCCTCGATGTGGACGGCCCCGTCGCGTATCGCGAGTGGGTGGGACCGCCTGAGGCCACGTTCGTCCTGATCCACGGGTTGGGCGCGTCACACCTGTCGTGGGTCCAGGTCGCGCCGGCGCTCTCCCGGCTCGGACACACGATCGCCCTCGACCTGCCGGGGTTCGGCGGGTCGCCGCTCGCCGGACGCACCGCGCGGCTGATGGATCAGCGACGTGTCGTCTCGCGATTCACGGAGAAGCTCGGCAGCGGACGGGTCGTGCTCGTCGGGAACTCGATGGGCGGCGCGGTCTCGTTGCTCCAGGCCGCCGTCGAACCGACATCGGTCTCCGGCGTCGTCCTGAGCAACAGCGCGTTCCCGTGGCATCTCCCGACCCTGCCGAACCCGTTGATCCTGCTGTCGCTGGGGATCTACTGGACGCCGTGGGTCGGCGAGCGGTTCGTCACCTGGCGTCTCCGCGATCTGGATGCCGAGGCGATCGTGGGGCTGAGTTTGCGCGTGCTGACCGCCGATCCGCGGTCGATCCCGCCGGACGTCGTGCGCGCCCTGGTCGAGCTCACCCGTGCCCGGAAGGACGATCCGGACGTGCCCACCGCGTTCCTGCAGGGCGCTCGCTCGATGCTGAGCCTCGGCGCGCGGCCGGAGATCGCCCACCGGGCACTCGACAACGTCCATGCTCCGGTCCTCGTGCTGCACGGCAGGCGCGATCGGGTGGTGCCGGCCGCGTACGCCGAAGCCGAGCTCGCGAGACATCCGGGATGGCGCGGTCGCTTCTTGGACGATCTGGGACACATCCCGCAGATGGAGGCGCCCGCCCGATGGCTCGCCGAGGTCGAGCCATGGCTGAACGAAACGCTCTCCTAGCACGGTTCGCCCTCTCCGAGCCTTGTGTTCGGGCAGGGCCGAGCCGAAGCTGTGGGGAGAGGATCGATGGGTTCCCTCGCCATAGGGATCGGTCGTCTGGCACTCGGCGCCGCTGCGCTGACGGGATTCGTCCTGGCCGGCAACGGTCCACCTCTCCCGTCGAAGGAGCAGCTCTGCTACCACGGCGCCATCGACCCCGAGGCCCCTCCCATGGGCGGCGGTGCCGTCCTGATGTCCGTCGCGGAGGCGGAGCGCGCCTTCAACCCACCGCTCGTCCGCCCGCAGATCGACGTCGCGTCCGACGATTCGATCGCGCAGCTCTGGGTGCACCCGGATCGCTTCGGCCAGGTCTACATCGAGTACGACTCGGGGATCGTCGTGGAGATCGGGACCTGGAGGCAGCGGACGCAGGACGCCGCGAGGGCCCTGGTGGCACAGGGGTCGAGCGGCCGACTCTTCACGATCGGTGAGACGTACGTCTTCAGCGTTCCGCCGCAACGGCCGTGCTTCGGCGGGAACGCCATCTTCAACATCGGGGGCGCGCACGTCGCGGTGATCAACGACCCGTCCGGACCGTTCGAGCAGGTGCGTCGTGTGGCCGAGTCGATCATCGGAACGGCTCCGGCCGTGATCGCCGGGAACCGCTCGCTCGACGGAACCTAGTCGGCGTCCTCGATCTGGATCCGCATCCGCTTGAAGGCCTTGCCCTTGTTCTCGGTCTTCACGACGCGGACGATGCCAACCTCGGCCGTGGAGCGAACGTGCGTACCGCCGTCGGCCTGCTTGTCGATCCCCTCGATGTCGATCACGCGGATCGGGTCGACGTTCTCGGGGATCAGGCTGACCTTCGTCCGGATCAGATCCGGGTCCGAGAGCGCCTCGCCTCGTGGCAGGAAGCTCACGTGCACCGGGCGGTCCTTCCCCAGCTCCTCGTTCAGCTTCGCCTCGATCGACTGGCCCATCTCGGCGTTCATGCCCTCGAGCTCGAAGTCCATCCGCGCGCTGCCGGTGTCGTCCATGTTCCCGCCGGTGACCTTGGCCCCGTACTCGGTGAAGATCACGCCCGAGAGCGCGTGCAACGCCGTGTGCGTCCGCATCAGGAGGTGGCGGCGACCCCAATCGATCTCCGCCGTCACCGAGTGGCCCACGAGCGGCGCGTCGCCGTCGAGCTGGTGGACGATGTCGCCGCCGATCTTCGCGGTATCGACGACGCGAGCCTGGCCTCCCTCCCACCGCAGGATCCCCGTGTCGCCCGGCTGCCCGCCGCTCCGCGCGTAGAACACCGTCCGATCGAGGATCACGCCCTCGTCGCGCACGTCCACGACGGTGGCCTCGCAGCTCGTCAGGTAGGCGTCCTCGGCGAAGAGCTGATCGGTCATCGCCCGACGGTACTAGACGTCGGGTTCTCGGACCCCCGTCGTCCGGACGAGCGTGGCGATGATCGCGCCGCCCAGGATCAGCACGCCGCCGATCGCCGTCGGCGTCGTCAGCGGTTCGTCGAGAACGAGCGCCGCCAGGACCGCCACCCCCAGCGGCTCCATCACGCCGATGATCGCGTTGCGGACGGCCCCGACCAGCTGCAGACCGCCGAGCATCGCCGCGAACGCGCCCGCCGAGAACACGGCCATCCCCAGGAGGAGCGGCCAGTCGGAGACCGCCGGCACGTCCTCGACGCGGAACGCGAACGAGAAGACGATGTTCGCGGTGGCCGCGCCCGCCCCCAGCCATGCGGCCGCCGTGACCGGGTCGGTCCGGCGCACGGTGCGGTCGGCGGTGATCAGGTACGCGGTGTAGGCGACCGAGGTCGCCAGCGCCAGCACCACGCCGAGCGGAGCGACCTCGAGATCCCCGCCGCCCACCACCACGATCAAGCTCCCGACGATCGCGAGCCCGAGCGCCAAGAAGAGCCGGCCGGCGGGGACGCGCCGGTCCAGCCCGATCGTCACCAGCATCACCCAGACCGGGTACGTGTAGAAGAGGAGCGTGACCGCGCCGGCCTTGCCGTGGTTCAGCGCCGAGAAGAACAGCGCGGCCTCCGTGCCGTACCCGATCGTGGAAGCCAACGCGAGCGGCAACCGCTCGCCCGCGACCGGCAGCAGCGGCCGGCGCAGCACGAGCAACACGAGGAACAGCAGCACCGACTGTCCCGCGAACCGGATCGCGAGCATCGGGAACGGCAGGTCGCCGGCGGCCACCTGCTTGCCGAACATCACGACGACGGCGAACTGCAAGGCCATCAGCGCGGAGAGGACCGAGCCGACGAGCTCCTGCCGCGGCGTGCGAGCCCGGCGGTCGACGACCGACTCGCTCATGACGGCTCCAGGAACGCGCGCACCCGCTCGACGAGCATCGGGATCGAACCGATCAGCTCTTCCTCGGAGGCGATCGTGATCAGCTCGGAGTTCGGGAACAGGTCGTGGAGGATCCGACCGAGCTCCGCGGGGTGGATCGAGTCCCCCTCACGGCAGATCAACAGCACCGGCGACTCGACCTTCCGCAGCAGCTCCCGGTCCGAGATCGAGACGTCGCGGGTCACCTCGCGGATCGCGCGCGCGACCCCGACGGTGTTGAGGTCGGCCCACAGCAGGAGGTCGAGCTCGCGGAGCCAGGGCGCGCGCTCGTAGCGCTGCGGCGTCATCGCCAGGATCCGCTCGATCGCCTCGTCCCGCCGGTACGTCTCGAGGATGTCGGCGATCGCGTCGAACCGCGCCGGGTCTCGGAACGGGACGTCGAGCGAGGCCGGAAGCAGCATCACGATCCGGTCGAACCTGGCAGGGTCGTCCTCGAGGAGCTTCATGATCGCGCCGGCCCCCAACGACGTCCCGATCGCGTTCGTCGCGTCGTACGCCCGCGCGACCTCGTCCAGATCCGACGCCAGATCGCTGAACCGGTAGCCGCTCGGCGGCGTGCTCGAGTGACCGTGACCGCGGAAGCAGAAGCGAACGGCGGTCCCCGCGAGCGACGGCGTGAACGGCGCCAGCTCGCGGCAGGAGTTCGTCAGACCATGCGCGAGGACCGTGACCGGCTCACCCGAGCCGTCGATCTCGACGTGCAGCGTGACATCGCCGTTGCGGACCTCGGGCATCGGCCCAGCCTGTCAGGGTTCGATCAGGTCGTCCTGCGGCGCGAACTGATCGTGGATCGCCCTCGCCCACAACGCCATCCCCACGGTGAGCGCGAGGAACACCGCGCCCGAGGCGATCAGGATCAGTCGCGTTCGGTCGGGATCGTTCTCGATCCAGATGAACGAGAGGATCAGCGCCGGGACGATGAACCCCACGTTGTAGGCGATGTCGAAGAGCGCGAACGCGCGGCCCCGGAAATCGTCCGGCATGGCCTGCTGGACGATCGTGTCGGCGGAGATCTTGCCGAGGAAGAAGGCGAAGAACCCGACGAAGAGCATCGCCGCGAAGCCGACGACCGAGACGAGCGAGCCGAACGCGAGCGTCCCGGCGCCGAGGAGCCCCATCGAGATCAGCAGCAGGCGGATCGGCGGCACCCGGTCCTTCCACGCCTGAGCCATCAGGAGACCGAGGACGCCGCCGAGGAGGCCGACGCCTCCGGAGATCAGTGTCGGGACCTGGCTCTCGGCGCCTCCTTCCACGAGGTTCTTCGCGTACAGAGCGAAGACGAACAGGCCGAAGCCCCAGAACTGGTAGCGGAGCATCTGGAAGCCGGTCAGTCCGACGGCGGCAGGCGGGCGGGCGGCGACCTCGCGGATGCCGCTGACGATCGTTCCGACGACCTGGCGGGCCTCCTCCGCGAACGTGGTGAGCCGCGGCCGCGCCTCGACGTGCCGGAGGCGGAGGGCGACGACCGCGCCGATCACGAGCACGATCGAGCCGGCCACGACGACCAGCCAGGACGGGAGCACCGCGCCGGCACCGAACGCGAAGGCGATCCCCACGATCTGGAACAGAGCGCCGCCGGCCTGTGACAGCGCGTTGCCCTGGAGGAGGTCGCGCCCGGACAGGACGTCGGGGATCGCCGCCGACTTCACGGCCAACGCGACGCGGACCACCGCCTGCGCGGCGAGGAGCCCGACGATCAGCGCGGCCGTCGCCCCGATCCTGCCCTCCGTGGTATCGCCGCCGAGCGGCAGCAGGACGGCGACGGCCACCGCCGCGACGATCGCGGCCGTCGCCACGTTGGTCCACCAGACGACCCGCCTTCGCTCGAACCGATCGATCGCGACCCCGATGAACGGCGAGACGATCGTGTACGGCACGTAGAGGGCGAGGATCACCTGGAGCAGGTACTCGGCGGACGGCACGTTCTGGACGTCGAAGCCCTGCTGGCCGCCGAAGGCGATCGACTTGCCGATCGCGCCCTGGATCACGCCCTGCCCGGCCTGCGTCAGGAACTGGACCCCCATCAACGTCGCGAAGTCGGGGTTGGAGAAGTGCGAGAAGAGCCGGTTGAAGAACCCACCGAACGCGCCGAGCACGGCCAGGATCGGCCGCGCTCCGAGACGGAGGGCGGCGCCGGCGCCGACGGCGACGGCGGCCGCCGTCCACGCCTTGGGACCCGAGAGCGGTCCTCGCCAAACGGCGAGGACCGCGATCGCCGAGAGCAGCGAGAGCACGATCGACGTCCCCGGGATCAGCGCGATGCGGCTCGGCGTGTCGCGCAGCTCGAAGAAGGGAGCCGCGAGGAGTCCCGGCAGCACCGCCAGGACGAAGAGCCCGAACAGCACGCGGGCCTGGTGCGGCAGGTTCGCCAGCGGGCTGGGCGGGTCGGCGAAGTGCGCGGCCGCCGCGGCGGCGGCCGCGCGCGCGCGGTCGACCACCGGCTGTGGCGGCTCGTAGTAGCCGTCCCCGGCGAGCGCGTAGGTCCCCGGACCGATCTCGACCGCGTCGGCGACCGCGGCGTCGGCAGCGGCCTCCTTCGTCGCGTCGTCGCACGCGCCCGCCTCGACCTCGTTGCAGAGGCCCTGGTAGTACTCCTGGATCAGGAGCACGATCGGCGGCTCCGGATAGGTTCGGAGTCGCCGCTGCACCTCGCGCCAGTGACTGATCGAGGTGTCCCGGTAGTTCTCGCTCGGCCCGGTCGATGCGACCCCGTCGCGGAAGTTGGCCACGGTGCCGACGTAGGTCGCCTCGTACTTCGCGAACGTCCCGGGCACGCCCGTCCGGAAGACGTTCGTGTACGTCTTGGCCCACCCGTACGTCGTGTTGCTCCCGGTCTCATCGTTCGTATTGCCGTAGTTCACGATCAGGATGCTGGGCCGCTCGCCCGACGAGACCACGACCTCGCTCGCCGCGGCCAGCGAGGTACGAACGCTCTGCGGCGCCCACTGGTTGTCCTGCGTCGCGAACCGGGTGAGCGCCGGGACCACGAAGACCGACGCCAGCGCGACGACGACGGCGACGGCCCCGACGACGCCGAGGACCCGGCGTCGACCCTCGATCCCCAGGAGCAGGCGCACGAGCGCGTACGCGCCCAAGCCGCTGAGGGCCATGGGCGCGGCGCTCGAGTTCATGAAGCGGTAGTACGGGAGGACCTCGCCGGTGAGGAACGTCAGGACACCTGCGAACGGGAAGAGCCACCAGATCGAGACCTGGTCGTACTGAGGCGCCGGCGTGCGCGTCCGACGAGCCGCGAGGATCGCGGAGGCGATCGCCAGCGCGATCAACGGGAACGTGATCGCCGGCTGCATCGAGGCGACCCACTCGAACAGACGATCGCGGAAGAAGGCCGCCGTGTACGGGGGTGGGAGTGCCGCATCCTTGAGGAGCGCGACGCCACCGGGACCCCACACGCCGACGACCCACAGCGAGAGGCCCGTGATCATCCCGAACCCCGTCGACAGCAGCAGCGGCCCGTCCGAACGGAGCGCGGTGCCGAAGCGGAACCGGCTGGTCAGCACGTGGAAGCCCCACACGCCGAGCAGGGACACGCCGAACAGCACGCACGACGTGGGATGGGTGAAGGCGGCCGCCACGCCGATCAGGAAGACCGCGACCCGGGCGCCCCAGGACGTTCGCGCGGCGCCG
>Ga0081539_10005196_pt1 | contig 13506 bp, 1 predicted proteins | sample TabmetS4T2R2_FD_71023 | JGI IMG/M metagenome (GOLD analysis project Ga0081539, IMG submission 71023) | Tabebuia heterophylla rhizosphere microbial communities from the University of Puerto Rico - S4T2R2 | ecosystem: Host-associated > Plants > Roots > Rhizosphere ...
CGAAGCTCGGGTCCGCGTCGTTCGACGGGCTCGCCGGCTTTACGGTGATCGTCGTGGCGGGCGGAGTCGTGTCGATCGTCCACGTGTACGTCGCGGGCGTCGCGTCCGTGTTCCCGGCCGCGTCCGTCGCCTTGACGCTGAAGGTGTGCGCGCCCTGGGCGAGCCCGGAGTAGCTCTTGGGGCTCGTGCAGGCCGCGTAGCTTCCGCCGTCCAGCTTGCACTGGAAGGTGGAGCCCGCCTCGCTCGAGCTGAAGGCGAAGCTCGCGCTCGTCGCGTTGGTCGGGTCGGCCGGGGAGGAGGTGATCGAGGTATCCGGCGCCGCCGTGTCGACCGTCCAGGTGTAGCTCGCCGCCGAGCCCGTGTTCCCGGCCGCGTCCGTCGCCCTCACCTTGAAGGTGTGGGCGCCGTCCGAGAGCCCGGAGTAGCTCTTCGGGCTCGAGCAGGCGGAGAAGCCGGCGCCGTCCAGCTCGCAGGCGAAGCTGGAGCCCGTCTCGCTCGCGGTGAAGGAGAACGTCGCGCCGGTCGCGTTCGTGGGATTCGCGGGCTTCGTGCCGATGCTCGCACTCGGCGCGACCGTGTCGATCGTCCAGGTCGCGCTCGCCGGGGTCGCGTCCACGTTCCCCGCCGCGTCGACGGCCTTCACCTGGAACGTGTGCGACCCGTCCGCGAGGCTCGAGTACGCCTTCGGGCTCGCGCAGGCCGCGAAGCTCCCGCCGTCCAGCTTGCAGAGGAACGTCGAGCCGGCCTCCGACGAGGAGAACGTGAAGCTCGGGCTCGCGTCGTTGGACGGGCTCGACGGCCCGGAGTCGATTGTCGTCGAAGGGGCGACGAGGTCGATCGTCCACGTGAAGCTGGTCGCGGCACCGGTGTTGGCGGCCGCGTCCGTCGCCTTGACGCTGAAGGTGTGCGCGCCCTGGGCGAGCCCGGAGTAGCTCTTCGGGCTCGTGCAGGCCGCGTAGCTTCCGCCGTCCAGCTTGCACTGGAAGGTGGAGCCCGCCTCGCTCGCCGCGAAGGAGAAGGAGGCGCTCGTCACGTTCGTCGGATCGGCCGGGCTCGTGCCGATCGTCACCGTCGGCGCAGTCGTGTCGATCGTCCACGTCTTCGAGGCCGGCGTCGGGTCGACGTTCCCGGCGAGGTCGTAGGCGCGCACGTCGAAGACGTGTGTTCCCTCCGCGAGCCCGCTGTAGGACTCCGGGCTCGAGCACGGCGACCAGGCGCCTCCGTCGAGGCGGCACTCGTACGACGAGCCGCCCGAGAAGCTGAAGCTCGCGCCGGTTGCGTTCGTCGGCGTCGAGGGGAACGCGGTGATGCTCGTGTCGGGCGGCGTCGTGTCGATCGTCCAGGTGTACGAGACGGCCGCGCTCGTGTTTCCGGCCGCGTCGGTGGCCTTCACCTTGAAGGTGTGCGAGCCCTCGGCGAGGCTCGAGTAGCTCTTCGGGCTCGAGCACGCCGAGAAGGCGGCGCCGTCGAGCTGGCACTGGAACGCCCCGCTCTCGCTCGCGCCGAAGGTGAAGGTCGGGCCCGTGTCGTTGGACGGGTTCGCGGGCGCCGAGCCGATCGTCACCGTAGGCGCGACCGTGTCGACCGTCCAGGTGTAGCTCGCGGCGGCGCCTGTGTTGCCCGCCGGGTCCGTCGCCTTGACCTTGAAGGTGTGCGAGCCGTCCGCGAGGCTCGAGTAGCTCTTCGGGCTCGAGCAGGCCGAGAAGCCGGCGCCGTCGAGCTCGCAGGCGAAGGTCGACCCGGCCTCGCTCGACGAGAACGAGAAGCTCGGCGAGGCGGTGTTCGACGGGTCGGCGGGCTTCGCGTCGATGGACGCCGTCGGCGCGTCCGTGTCGACGACCCAGGTGTACGAGGTGGCCGCGCCTGTGTTGCCCGCGGAGTCGGTCGCCTTCACCTTGAAGGTGTGAGAGCCGTCGCCGAGCCCGGAGTAGCTCTTCGGGCTCGAGCAGGCCGAGAAGCCGGCGCCGTCGAGCTCGCAGGCAAACGAGACGCCGCTCTCGCTCGCGGAGAAGGCGAAGCTCGGCGAGTCGTCGTTGGACGGGTTGTCGGGCTTCGCGGTGATCGTCGTCGTCGGAGCGACGGTGTCCACGGCCCAGGTGAAGCTCGCCGGCGTCGCGTCCGTGTTGCCGGCGGCGTCGGTCGCGCGCACGTCGAAGGTGTGTGCGCCCTCGGCGAGGCTCGAGTAGCTCTTCGGGCTCGCGCACGCGGCGAAGGCCCCGCCGTCGAGGCGGCAGGCAAACGTCGAGCCCGCCTCGCTGGAGGAGAACGCGAACGTCGCGCTCGCCGAGGCGGCCGGGTCGCCCGGTGCGGAGTCGATTGAAGTGTTCGGTGCGACCGTGTCGACCGTCCACGCGTACGAGACCGGATCGCCGACGTTCCCGGCCGTGTCAGTCGCGCGGACCTCGAACGCGTGCGAACCGTCGGCGAGGCCGCCGTAGGCCTTCGGAGTCGAACAGGCCGCGAAGGAGGCACCGTCGAGGCGGCACTCGAACGTCGCGCCCGCCTCGTCCGCCGAGAACGAGAAGCTCGGGGAGTCGTCGTTGGACGGGTTCGCCGGCTTCGCGTCGATCGACGCGACCGGCTCGACGGTGTCGACCGTCCACGTGAAGGTCGCGGGCGTCGCGTCGACGTTTCCGGCTGCGTCGACGGCCTTCACCTTGAACGTGTGGCCTCCGTCCGCGAGCCCCGCGTAGCTCTTCGGGCTCGAGCAGGCGGAGAAGCCGGCGCCGTCGAGCTCGCAGCGGAACGTCGAGCCGGCCTCGGTCGCCGAGAAGGAGAACGTCGCGGCCGCCGTGCTCGCCGGGTTGGCCGGGCCGGAGTCGATCGACGTGTTCGGCGCCGCGGTGTCGAGCGTCCACGTGTACGAGACGGCGCTGCCCGCGTTCCCGGCTGCGTCGGTGGGCCGAACCTTGAACGTGTGCGAGCCGTCCGCGAGCCCCGCGTAGCTCTTCGGGCTCGAGCAGGCCGAGAAGCCGGCGCCGTCGAGCTCGCAGGCGAAGCTGCCCGACTCGTCGGCCGAGAACGCGAAGGTCGGCGAGGCGTCGTTGGACGGGTCGGAGGGCGTAGCGTCGAGCGTGGCGGTCGGCGCCGTCGTGTCCACCGTCCACGTGAAGCTCGCCGGCGTCGCGTCGGTGTTCCCGGCCGGGTCGGTCGCCTTCACGGAGAACGTGTGGGCGCCCTCGGCGAGGCCCGTGTAGCTCTTCGGGCTCGAGCAGGCGCCGTAGCTTCCGCCGTCGAGCTTGCACTCGAAGCTGGAGCCGGCCTCTGTCGCCGAGAAGTCGAACGAGGCGCCGGTCGCGTTGGTTGGATCCGACGGGGCGGAGTCGATCGCCGTGTTCGGCGGGGTCGTGTCCACCGTCCACGTGTACGAGGCGGGGGCGCCGGTGTTCCCCGCGGCGTCGGTCACCCTGACCTTGAACGTGTGCGAGCCCTCGGCGAGGCCCGAATAGCTCTTCGGCGACGTGCATGCCGAGAAGCCGGCGCCGTCGAGCTCGCACGCGAACGTCCCCGCCTCGCTCGCGGAGAACGCGAACGAGGGCGCCGTGTCGCTGGACGGGTTCGCGGGGGAAGAGTCGATCGACACGCTCGGCGCGACCGTGTCGACCGTCCAGGTGTAGCTCGCGGCGCCGCCCGTGTTCCCGGCCGGATCCGTCGACTTCACCTTGAACGTGTGGCTTCCGTCCGCCAGGCTCGCGTAGCTCTTCGGGCTCGAGCAGGCGGAGAAGCCGACTCCGTCGAGTTCGCAGGCAAACGTCGAGCCGGGCTCGTTCGAGGAGAAGGAGAAGCTCGGCGAGGCGGTGTTGGACGGGTCGGCGGGCTTCGCGTCGATGGACGCCGTCGGCGCGACGGTGTCGACCGTCCAGGTGAAGCTCGCCGGGCTCGCGTCGACGTTGCCGGCAGCGTCGGTCGCGCGCACGTCGAAGCTGTGCGCGCCGTCCGCGAGGCCGGAGTACGCCTTCGGGCTCGTGCAGCCGGTATACGACCCGCCGTCGAGCCGGCACTCGAACGTCGATCCGCTCTCGCTCGACGAGAACGCGAAGGTCGCGCCCGTCGCGTTCGTCGGGTCGGCGGGCTGGGCGTCGAGGCTCGTGTTCGGGGCCGTCGTGTCGATCGTCCAGCCGTAGGAGACGGGCGCGCTCGTGTTGCCGGCCGGGTCGGTCGCCTTGACCTTGAAGGTGTGCGCGCCCTCGGCGAGGCCGGAGTAGCTCTTCGGGCTCGAGCACGCCGAGAAGCCGGCGCCGTCGAGCTCGCAGGCAAACGTCGAGCCGGCCTCGTTCGCGCCGAGCGCGAAGCTCGGCGCTGTGTCGTTGGACGGGTTCGCGGGACCCGACCCGATCGTCGCCGTCGGCGGCGTCGTGTCGATCGCCCAGGTGAAGCTTGCCGGCGTCGCGTCCGTGTTGCCGGCCGCGTCGGTCGCCTTCACCTTGAACGTGTGCGAGCCCTCGGCGAGCCCGCTGTAGCTCTTCGGGGACGAGCAGGCGGAGAAGCCGGCGCCGTCGAGCTCGCACGCGAACGTCGAGCCGGCCTCGCTGGAGGAGAAGGAGAAGGTCGGAGCGGCGTCGTTGGAGGGGTCGGCCGGCTCCGCGACGATCGTCGTCTCGGGCGCTGCCGTGTCGAGCGTCCACGTGTACGAGACGACGGAGCTCGTGTTTCCGGCGAGGTCGACGGCCTGCACCTTGAACGTGTGGCTTCCGTCCGCCAGGCTCGCATAGCTCTTCGGGCTCGAGCAGGCGGAGAAGCCGGCGCCGTCCAGCTCGCACTGGAACGTGCCTGCCTCGTCGGCCGAGAAGGAGAAGCTCGGGGACTCGTCGTTGGACGGGTTCGCCGGCTTCGCGTCGATGGAAGCCGTCGGGGCCGTCGTGTCGACGGTCCAGGTGCGCGAGGCGGTCGCGGGCGTCCCGACGGGCGGGGTGCCCTTGACGTCGAACGTGTGCGAGCCCTCCGCGAGCCCGGAGTACGACTTCGGGCTCGAGCAGGCCGAGTAGCCGGCCCCGTCGAGCCGGCACTCGAAGGTCGTGCCGGGCCGGTCGGAGGAGAAGGCGAACGTCGCGCCCGTCGCGTTCGTCGCGCCCGACGGGCCGGAGTCGATCGTGATCGTCGGAGCGGAGCTGTCGATCGTCCATGTGAACGTCGTCGCCGAGCCGGCGTTCCCGGCGGAGTCGGCGATCGCCTTGACCTTGAACGTGTGGCTCCCGTCCGCGAGGCCGGCGTAGCTCTTCGGGGAGGAGCAGGCGGAGAAGCCGGCGCCGTCGAGCTCGCACGCGAAGCCCGTCACGCTCTCGCTCGCGCTGAACGAGAAGGAAGCGGAGGTCGCGCTGGTCGGGTCGGCCGGACCCGATCCGATCGTCACGGTCGGCGCCGTCGTGTCGACGGTCCACGTGAAGCTCGCCGCCGCTCCGGTATTCCCGGCGGGATCCGTCGCCTTGACCTTGAACGTGTGCGAGCCCTCGGCGAGCCCGGAGTAGCTCTTCGGGCTCGAGCAGGCCGAGAAGCCGGCGCCGTCTAGCTCACAGCGGAACGTCGACCCGGCCTCGCTCGACGAGAAGGAAAAGCTTGGAGCCGTGTCGTTCGACGGATCGGCGGGCTGCGCGTCGATCGAGGCGCTCGGCGCCGTCGTGTCGACGTCCCAGCCGTACGTCGTCGCCGTGCCCGTGTTCCCCGCCTCGTCGGTCGCCCGGACCGAGAACGTGTGCGAGCCCTCCGCGAGCCCGGAGTACGACTTCGGGCTCGAGCAGGCCGAGTAGCCGGCGCCGTCGAGCCGGCACTCGAAGGTCGCGGGCGACTCGCTCGCGCTGAACGAGAAGCTCGGCGCCGTGTCGTTGGACGGATCCGCAGGCTTCGCGTCGATCGTCGTCGCCGGGTCGGTCGTGTCGACGCGCCAGGTGTAGCTCGCCGGCGTCGCGTCCGTGTTCCCGGCGGGATCCGTCGCCTTGACCTTGAACGTGTGGGTTCCCTCGGCGAGGCTGGAGTAGCTCTTCGGGGAGGAGCAGGCAGAGAAGCCGGCGCCGTCGAGCTCGCAGGCGAAGGTCGACCCCGCCTCGGAGGAGGAGAAGGAGAAGGACGCCGACGTGGCCGACGTCGGGTCATTCGGCTGCGCCGTGATGGACGTGTCGGGCGCGCTCGTGTCGATCGTCCAGCCGTAGGAGACGGGCGCGCTCGTGTTCCCGGCCGCGTCCGTCGCCTTGACGCTGAAGGTGTGCGAGCCCTCCGCGAGGCCCGAGTAGGACTTCGGGCTCGAGCACGCCGAGTAGCCGGCGCCGTCGAGCTCGCAGGCGAATGTCGACGTCTCGCTCGCGGCGAACGTAAAGCTCGGCGCCGTGTCGTTCGACGGGTCGGCGGGCGTCGAGCCGATCGTGGCGGTCGGGGCCGTCGTGTCGACGACCCACGTGTAGCTCGCCGGCGTGGCGTCGGTATTCCCGGCTGCGTCCGTCGCCTTGACCTTGAACGTGTGCGAGCCTTCGGCGAGCCCGCTGTAGCTCTTCGGGGACGAGCAAGCGGAGAAGCCGGCGCCGTCGAGCTCGCACGCAAAGGTCGAGCCGGCCTCGGTCGAGGAGAAGCTGAAGCTTGCGCTCGTCGAGTTCGTCGGGTCGCTCGGGTTCGCCGTGATCGAGGTGTCCGGCGCCGTCGTGTCGACCGTCCACGTGTAGCTCGCGGCGGAACCCGTGTTCCCGGCCGCGTCGGTCGCCTTCACCTTGAACGTGTGCGCGGCCTCGCTGAGGCCGGTGTAGCCCTTCGGCGAGGTGCAGGCCGAGAAGCCGGCCCCGTCGAGCTCGCACTGGAACGCGCTCGTCTCGTCGGCGGAGAACGAGAAGCTCGGCGCCGTGTCGTTGGACGGGTCGGCCGGCCTAGCGTCGATCGTCGCGGTCGGCGCCGTCAGGTCGACGGTCCACGTGTACGTCGTCGACCCGGTGTTCCCCGCGCTGTCCGTCGCGCGGACCTTGAAGGTGTGCGAGCCCTCTGCGAGCCCCGAGTAGCTCTTCGGCGAGGAGCAGGCCGAGAACCCGGCGCCGTCGAGCTCGCACTGGAAGCCGCCGACGGTCTCGTCCGCGCTGAACGAGAAGGTCGCCGAGGCCGAGTTCGAGGGGTCGGACGGCTTCGTCCCGAGCGTGATCGTCGGGTTCGTCACGTCGACCGTCCAGGAGGCGCTCGCCGGGGACGCATCCTGGTTCGAGGCAGCGTCGGAGGCGCGCACGTCGAAGGTGTGCGAGCCCTCCGCGAGGCCGGTGTACGTCTTCGGGCTCGAGCAGCCCGACCAGCTTCCACCGTCGAGCCGGCACTGGAAGGTCACCGGGGTCTCCGTGGCCGAGAACGTGAAGGTCGCGCTCGTCTGGTTCGTCGGCCCGCTCGGGCCGGAGTCGATCGAGGTGTCCGGCGCCGTCGTGTCGACCGTCCAGGTGTACGTCGCAGCGGACGCGCTCTCGTTTCCGGCGGCGTCCGTCTGCTTCACCTTGAAGGTGTGCGAGGCCTCGCTCAGGCCGGTGTAGGACTTCGGGCTCGAGCAGGCGGAGAATCCGCCGCCGTCGAGCTCGCAGCGGAAGCTCGCGCCCGCCTCGCCCGAGAACGAGAACGACGCGCTCGTCGAGTTGGTCGGGTCGGACGGCTGGGCGGTGATCGTCGGCGCGGCGGGCGGAGTCGTGTCGATCGTCCACGTGTACGAGACGACGCCGCTCCCGTTCCCGGCGAGGTCGGTCGCCTTCACCTTGAACGTGTGCGAGCCTTCGGCGAGGCCGGTGTACGACTTCGGGCTCGAGCAGGACGAGAACCCGACCCCGTCGAGCTCGCACTGGAACGCGCTCGTCTCGTCCGCGGAGAACGAGAAGCTCGGCGCCGGGTCGTTGGAGGGGTCGGTCGGCGTCGCCCCTAGCGAGACGTTCGGGGCCGTCGTGTCGACGACCCACGTGTAGCTTGCCGGCGTCGCGTCGGTGTTCCCGGCCGCGTCGGTCGCCTTGACGCTGAACGTGTGCGAGCCCTCGGCGAGCCCGGAGTAGGTCTTCGGGCTCGAGCAGGCCGAGTAGCTGCCGCCGTCGAGCTTGCAGGCGAACGACGAACCCGCCTCGCTGGAGGAGAACGAGAAGCTCGGGCTGGCGGAGGACGACGGATCGGAGGGCTGCGAGTCGATTGTCGTGTCGGGCGCGGTCGTGTCGACCGTCCACGTGTAACTCGCGGCAGAGGCGCTCTGGTTGCCGGCGGCGTCCGTCTGCTTGACCTTGAAGGTGTGCGAGGCCTCGCTCAGCCCGGTGTAGGACTTCGGGCTCGAGCAGGCGGAGAAGCCGGCCCCGTCCAGCTCGCACTGGAACGTCGCGCCGCTCTCGCCGCTGAAAGAGAAGGACGCGCTCGTCGAGTTGGTCGGGTTCGAGGGTTGCGAAGTGATCGAGGGTGCGGCGGGCGCCGTCGTATCGATCGTCCAGGTGTACGTCCCGGCCGGTCCCGTGTTCCCGGCGGCGTCCGTCTGCTTCACCTTGAACGTGTGCGAGCCCTCGGCGAGCCCGCTGTAGCTCTTCGGCGAGGAACAGGCGGAGAACCCGGCTCCGTCGAGCTCACACGAGAACGTTGCGCCCGCTTCGCCGCCGAACGTGAAGGTTGCACCGGTCGAATTCGTGGGGTTGGACGGGCCGGAGACGCTCGGCGCCGCGGGCGCGGTCGTGTCGACCGTCCAGGTGTAGCTCGCGGCGGAGGCGCTCTGGTTTCCGGCGGCGTCCGTCTGCTTGACCTTGAAGGTGTGCGAGGCCTCGCTCAGCCCGGTGTAGGACTTCGGGCTCGAGCAGGACGAGAAGCCGGCCCCGTCGAGCTCGCACTGGAACGTCGCGCCGCTCTCGCCGGTGAAGGAGAAGGAGGCGCTCGTGGAGTTCGTCGGGTTGTTCGGGCTCGCCGTGATCGACGGAGCGGCCGGCGCCGTCGTGTCGACCGACCAGGTGTAGCTGGCCGCGCTGGCGCTCTGGTTGCCCGCCTGGTCGGTCTGCTTGACGTAGAAGGTGTGCGAGCCCTCCGCGAGCCCGGTGTAGCTCTTCGGCGACGAGCAGGAGGAGTAGCCGCCGCTGTCCAGCTGGCACTGGAAGGTCGCGCTTGCCTCGCCCGTGAAGCTGAAGGAGGCCGAGGTCGAGTTGGTCGGGTTCGCGGGCTGCGCGGTGATCGAGGGCGCCGCCGGGGCGGTGTTGTCGATCGTGATCGTCTGCACCGACGAGTCGGTCGAGTTGCCGGCGTTGTCGTACACGCGCGCGAGGACCCGGTACGTACCGTCTGCAGGCTGCGAGTTCCAGGTGACCGAGTAGGGCGAGCCGGCGGAGCTGGAGCCGATCGACGTGCTTGGAGTACACGAGCCGCCGGAGCAGTAGTAGTAGGTGACCGAGGCGATGCCCGACGGGCCGCCGTCGACGTCGCCGGTGCTCGTCAGCGCCTGCCCGTTCCTGACGAAGCTCGGGAGCGAGTCCAGGACGGCCGTCGTCGGCGCGGTCTTGTCGATCCGGATCACCGTGCCGGCCGTCTTCACGGACTCCGTGTTGCTCACGTTGTCGACCGAGAAGTACTTCACCGTGTACGAGCCGTTCGCCGTGAGCGCGACCGACGTGCCCTGCGCCGACCCGGTCGTCGGGGTGGAGCCGTCGGTCGTGTAGTACGTGGCCGCGACCCCGGACGCGCTGTCGCTCGGCGAGAGGGTCACGGTCTGGTTCGCGTTCTTCCAGGCGTTCCCGATCGTCCCCGTGTCGTCGGTCGTCGTCGGGGCGGCCGTGTCGCTGGTGACCGTGAAGCCGGTGCTCGCCGTATTCGACGCGGCGTCGTAGGCGACGACGTTGTTCGTGCTCGTCCCGCTCGCGGAGCTGTTCCACGTGTACGTCTGGCTGTACGGGGACGTGAGGTCGTCGGTCGACGTCGTCGGGCTGAACCCGGAGGGCAGGCCGGGGAAGGTCACCTTCTGGATCGTCGACTCGGCGTCGCTCGTGGACGCGTCGACGGTGAAGCTCGAGCCGGTCTGCCCGGCGCGGTAGTAGAAGGTTCTCGTCGCCGAGTTGACGTAGCTGTCCGTGGACGACTCCGAGAGCGTCAGCGTGGGCGCCGAGGGTGCCGTGCTGTCGAGCTTCAGCGCGACGAGCTGGCCGACGTACGCAGCGCTCGTCGCCTCGGACTGCGTCGTCCGCGTTCCGGTCGAGCCGGTCGCGGAGAGCGTCTCGTCGAACGCGACCGAGGTGTCCCGGCCCGAGGCGCCGCCGCCCGTCGAGGCGGAGTAGTAGCGGTACGTCGTCCCGGTCGGCGCGTTCGTCTGCGAGTAGGTGAGCGTGCCGTTCGCCTTGCCGTAGAGCGAGACGAGGATGTCTCCGGACGTCGCCGTGATCGCCGGCCCGGCGGTCATGTTGGTCGCCGCCCCGGGGGCCTGTCCGTTCGAGGCGCGGATCGGGCTCGCGCTCGAGTCGACGCCCGTGTAGGCGAGGATCCCGCCTGAGGCCTTCGGCGTCCCGCTCAGCGTGAACGTGTACGGCCCGGCCTCGCCGGACTGCGCGACCTTGTAGTAGGTCGCCTCGACGATCGAGTTCGTGTCGTCGTTCGTCCGGACGACGAGGTTCCAGTTCGCAGGCGCGGTGATCGTGGTCGCGGACGTGCCGCGGAGGACGACCTGGGCGAGCATGACGTCCTTCGCGACGACGCCGGTCGGCATCGTCAGTGCGAGGTTGCCGCCCGCGTTCCCCGCCGAGGACGAGCCGCGGAGCGTGATCGAGGGGTCGATGACGTACGGCGTGGGCAGGGAGGAGTCGTCGAGCCGGAGCTCCAGGCGCCAGCCGTCGCCTGCGCGGCGGAGCGACCAGCGGAGGCCCTGCGGCGTGACGTCGCGACCCGATGCGTCCAGGATCCGCACCGGCGCGACGTACGCGTCGAGGAGGCGGTGGTTCCGGACGAACCCGACGGCGCCGTCGCCGCCGATACGCGGCGCCGCCTTGCCGGAGTCAAGCGTCCAGCTCCACGTCTTCACGCCCTGGTGGCGGGCAACCGTGGCGAACTCCTCGACGCGCCGCTCGCCGACGGTGATCGTCTCGAGGCCGAACGCCGTCGGGCGCGAGACGCCGTGCTCGTAACGCGTCCAGCTGCCGCTGCTGCCGTCGGCGGGGGCGAGGGAGACCTCGAGCCGGCCGTGGGCGAGGCCGTAGGAGGCGCCGTCGACGGAGAGCGTGGCGTCGGTCGTAGAACGTTCGATCTGCGGGCTGCCGGTGGCGGTCTCCCCGAGCGCTCGGGCCAGGAAGCTCGGCTGCGCGAGCGGCGCCGTTCCGTCGCGAAGCGAGAGCGTCAGGAGCGTGAAGAGCGCGCTGCCGGCAAGGGCGAGCGCGAGCGCGGCGCGGACCGGCGAGGGAGCTGCGAGAACGGCAGCGCGCCCGGCCAGGGCCGGGCGCTTCCAATGCCGCAGATTTCGGAAGTTCCTCAACGTCTCGTTGCCTCTCTCTCCCGCGCACGGGCGCGCACGCGGAATTTCCATCCTTGGATGTCGTCCTTTCGGGGCGGCGGCAGAGGAGAAAAAGGTGAGAAAACGGGAAAAGCCGTCGAAAAATCCCCCTACAGAGGGAGTGGACGCTTGTCAATGGCCCCTGACAGCGCGGAATCGACGCCGAATCGCGGCCGAAGGAAGGTGCGAATCCGACCGGGACCGGGTGCGAAAACCCGCCCGTACAATGGGATCGATGGCGACTACCGAGGATCGCCCGGGCCTCGACGCCACCGAGGAGTGGAGGAACGACCTCTACGACTCGTCGGAGGAGCGTGAGGCCCTCTTCACGACGATCTCTGGGCTTCCCGTCGACCCGCTCTACACCCCGGACAACACCGAGCTCGATGCCGACCGGGACCTAGGGTTTCCGGGCGTCTATCCGTACACCCGCGGCGTCTACCCCTCTATGTATCGCGGCCGGCTCTGGACGATGCGCCAGTTCGCCGGCTTCGGGACCGCGCTCGAGACGAACGAGCGCTTCCGCTACCTGCTCGAGCACGGACAGACGGGGCTCTCGACGGCGTTCGACATGCCGACGCTCATGGGCTACGACTCGGACCACCCCAAGGCGCTCGGCGAGGTCGGGCGCGAGGGAGTCGCGGTCGACTCGCTTGAGGATGTCGAGGACTTGTTCCGGGGCATCCCGCTCGACCGGGTCTCGACGTCCATGACGATCAACGCGCCGGCCGCGATGCTGCTCGCCTTCTACGTCTGCGTCGCCGAGGAGCAGGGCGTCCCGCGCGACGAGCTGCGGGGCACGATCCAGACCGACATCCTCAAGGAGTACATCGCCCAGAAGGAGTGGATCTTCCCGCCCGAGCCCTCGATGCGCCTCTGCATCGACATGATCGAGTTCTGCGCGCGGGAGGTGCCGAAGTGGCATCCGGTCTCGATCTCCGGTTACCACATCCGCGAAGCGGGATCGAACGCCCAGCAAGAGCTCGCCTTCACGCTCGCCGACGGATTCGCGTACGTCGAGGCGGCGCTCGCCCGCGGTCTGGACGTCGACGACTTCGCGCCCCGGCTCTCGTTCTTCTTCAACGCGCACATCGACTTCTTCGAGGAGATCGCGAAATACCGAGCCGCGAGGCGTATCTGGGCCCGCGAGATGCGCGAACGCTACGGGGCGAAGGACCCGCGCAGCTGGCGCATGCGGTTCCACACGCAGACCGCCGGCGTGTCTCTGACGGCCCAGCAGCCGGAGGTGAACATCGTCCGGACGGCGCTGGAAGCGCTCGCCGCGGTCCTCGGCGGCACGCAGTCGCTCCACACGAACTCCTTCGACGAGGCGCTCGCTCTTCCGACCGAACACGCCGTGAAGCTTGCCCTGCGGACGCAGCAGGTGATCGCCCACGAGACGGGGGTTCCAAGCACGATCGACCCGCTCGGCGGGTCGTACTTCGTCGAGGACCTGACGAACCGGCTCGAGCGCGAGGCGTACGCGTACTTCGACCGAATCCGCGCGCTCGGCGGCGTGATCGCCGCGATCAAGGAGAACTTCTTCCAGCGGGAGATCGCGGACGCCTCGTTCAGGTTCCAGTCGGAGGTCGAGCGCGGCGAGCGCGTGATCGTCGGCGTGAACCGCTACGAGCAGTCGGACGAGCAGGAGGTCGAGACGCTGGCGATCGACCCGGCCTTCGAGCGCAGGCAGGTCGAGCGCGTCGCCGCGCTCCGGGCCCGCCGCGACGCTGCCGGCGTCGAGGCGGCGCTCGGTCGACTGCGCGAGGACGCAACCGTCGCGGAGCGCAACCTGATGCCCGCGATCGTCGAGGCCGCGCGCGCCTATGCGACGCTCGGTGAGATGTGCGACGCGCTCCGCGGCGTCTGGGGCGTCTGGCGCGAAACGCCTGTCTTTTAGGAGGGCTTGGCGAAACGACGCTGATGCCGCCGAGACGCGCCGCTCGCCCCGATGCGGCGTCCTCGGTCGCCCCGATAGCTCTGTCGCTATCGAGGCTCCCTGCGTCCTTGCCTCGGACCGAGCGGACGCGCCCCGGCGACGAGCGACGCTCCGCTAGGAAGAGCTCGGTCAAAGCGCAGAA
>Ga0081539_10005197_pt1 | contig 13506 bp, 9 predicted proteins | sample TabmetS4T2R2_FD_71023 | JGI IMG/M metagenome (GOLD analysis project Ga0081539, IMG submission 71023) | Tabebuia heterophylla rhizosphere microbial communities from the University of Puerto Rico - S4T2R2 | ecosystem: Host-associated > Plants > Roots > Rhizosphere ...
CGGAAAAGCAAACGCCATCATCGCTCTCGATCCGAAGACCTTGCGATTGAAGGACTGGTTCACCCAACCGAATGCCGAGTTCGTCACTGGTCCAACTGTATTTCGCTACGGCGTGAAGGACATCGTCACGGCGGGCACGAAGGATGGACGGGTGATCCTGCTCGATGTGGCGTCGCTCGGAGGCACGAACCACGCAACACCAGTCGTCGTGTCGCGGCCCTTGTTCGCGGGCAGTGGCTCGTTCTCGGCGGATGCCTTGTCGACGTGGGCGCGTGCCGGCTCCTCATCAGCAGCGAGTGGTACCTCGGAAGCGCGATCGATTCTCGTTCCGATCTCTGGCAGGCTGGCGGGCGTTCGCGAGACCAATGGTTCGATCCGCAATGGTGCCGTCGTCGCTCTCCGCGTTGCGGATGCGCAAGGACGTCTGTCGATCGAGCCGGAGTGGACTTCGGGCGATCTGGCGATGCCGGCGACGCCCATCATTGTCAACGGCGTCGTGTTCGCGCTGTCAACCGGCCAACCGATGATCGCCGGTCGCACCGGTTCTCCGGCGGTGCTCTATGCCTACGATGGCGTTTCCGGCAAAGCGCTCTGGAACAGTGGCAAGTCGGTCACCACGTCCGCATCTCCGGGGAGTTACTGGAGCGCCTTGAGTCAGGTCTACGTCGGCGCGAGCGACGGGACCGTCTACGCGTTCGGGTTCGCTGACGACCGACGGTAGTCGATCCGTAACAGGAGCTTCATTTGATAACGCCGTGGACTCGAAGCCAGTTGGCCATTAGCTTCGACCACTCCGAGAGCGCCGCGTCGTCGTTGGCGAGTCCCACTCCATGCGGGCCATTCTCGAAGATGTGCATCTCCGCCGCCACGCGCGCCTTTCGCAGCGCCAGGTAGTAATACACGCTGTTCTCGGCGGGCACGGTCGTATCCGCGTTCGTCTGGAAGATGAAGGTCGGCGGCGTTTCGCTGGTGACCGCGTTCTCGCCTGACAGACTCTTCGTCAGCGCCGGATCGGGATTGGCGCCCAAAAGGTTCGTCCGGGAACCCTGATGGGTCCACGCTTCCGTGAGCGAGATCACGGGGTAGCCGAGGATCACGAAGTCAGGCCGGCTGCTTGCGCGATCGATTGCATCCGCCGCTTGCGCATCGCCGCTGTCGAAGTGCGTGCTCGCGCTCATCGCTAGATGACCGCCGGCCGAGAATCCCATGATGCCGATGCGCGCCGGGTCGACGCGCCACTCGCTGGCATATCTACGCACGATCCGGATGGCGCGTTGCGCATCACCCAACTCGATGGGATGGTGGTACCGCGGGCCGAGTCTGTAGCGCAGGACGAATGCGGCGACTCCCAGCGAATTGAGGTAATTGGCGACCTGCCGCCCCTCGTGATTTGCTGCGAGCGCGACGTAGGCGCCGCCGGGACAGACGATGACAGCCGGCGTGTTCGGCGCCAGCACCCGCGGCAGATACACGGTCAACGTGGGTATATCGGCCGGGTCGGGCCCGAGCGCGCCTGGGGCTGGACCTGTCCACAGCGTGATCGTCTGTCCATCTTGCAATCCGTTCGGCGATGTCTGGGCCGCTGCCACCGCTGCGGTCAGCAGAGCCACACACGCAATCGCGAGAGCCTTCATTGGATGCGCTCCTCAGGGTCACGCGCAGAGTTCGCCTGTGTCGATCCGGCGCTCACGCAACCCCGGAATCGGCTATCGAGCTGGCGCGTCCAGCGTCTGTGGGCAGCAGTCGGATGGCTGCACAACCACCCAGTATTGAACGGTCAACGATCCACGTGCCGTAATCCACCTATACGCGGGCGTATCGAATAGTCGGCCTCGGTCGATCATTGCACGCCGGCTCTCCGGAAACGGCGACACGCCGAACTCCATTCCGCGCGTCAGCTCGTTGCCATTCCACGGCGATCCGGTGCGGCTGTGGTTTTCCTCCCAGATCCCCATCCATGGGTAGTCCCCACGACGCCAGACGTATCCAAACGCGAGCCGCGCCCGCGGCGAGAACGCGGCGAAGAACGCGTGTTCGCATCGAGGATCCATGAGGTGGGCCGTATAGGCGCTCGATCGATCTGCGGATGTGAGGTAGCGAAGATCGGCGGAACCGCCGCCCAGGCGCGGGGCCAATGGCCATTCGAAGACGGCTCCGGCAGGGAGGTAATCACCAACGCCAAACTCGTGCTCGTATACCTTCGAACGGGTCGCGGACGCTTCGAACTGCGTGCTGCCTTTCTCGAGGAACGGTCGTCCCAGCGTCACGTGCTGCGTCCATGCAATCGGCCGATCAGAGGCGCCAAGGTTCCGCACGACCTCGGTAATCCGCACGTAAGAGGGCTCATGATCCCGTTGCGTCGAATCATCGACCAGATCGATCTGGCGATCGAACGCAAGCCCCGCGAGTGGAAGATGCGTGCGCATCGAGACCGTGCCGTCTCCACAGACGATCTCGTACGGCACCACGGCGCCTTCGCCATGCGCTGTCAGGCCAGCAGCCGCTTCGTCCTCCGACGGCCCGCCGAAAATATCGAGGCAGACGTTGTGTCCCATGATCCCGGCGAGCAGCTTTCCATCGGGGCCGCTGCCGAAGAATGCGTGATCGTTCGCGCTGAACGACGAGGGCTCCACTGACGGCCAGCCGGGCGTCCACAGCGGATTGATGCCCGTGCGCTTGTCGAGAATCTCCGCAATATGACCGCCTTCGACGAGCACGGTCACCCGCAGGCGGTCGTTCTCGATCGTCGCCGCGCGACGGTCGCGATAGGTCGATACGCCCGACGCGAGCGATGGAGACAATCCGCGGCTACCTGGGGATGACGAGTGGCTTGTCGAGGGTCTTGAGATAGACATTCCTGTACCAAATCTGACCGCTACCCTCGAGTTGTAGGGACAGAATCCCCTGATACGCGCGCCCCATCGGGTCGTCGTCAACGGTCACCGACATCACCTGGCCGTTGAGGATGTGGACCAGCGTGCTGCCGCGCGCGATCACTTCAACCTGTTGCCAGTCTCCGTCGAGGCCACGATGTGGTTTGACGGCGGCAATGGGATTCGCATTCACGCTGCCGATTCGAACCGCGTCGCCCCCCGGGAGGAGCTCGACCATCCCGCCCGGCGGATTGACGATGCCGCGCCCCTGGCCTTCATAGAGTTGTCCCGTGTACCGATTCTCCGAGTCGAGGTCGAACTGATATCCACTGACCTGCCACGGATTCCTGAATGCCGGCTGTTGCGGTCCATTCGCGGCGCCGCCAGCACGGGCGGGCACCGGCTCCGCCAGGCCCGCGGCGATCGCCGCTTGCAGCGTGGTGACGCTTTTCGGCATGCCCTTCCCAAGCGGATTCTCGATCGAGCCGTTGTGCGGCGCGTACAACAGGCGGCTTCGATACTGGATTCCGCCGTTGGCACCTGTCGCCGAGATCTTGAATTCGACTTTCAAATCGAAGTCGCGCATCAGGGCGCCCGGTCCGACGTAGTGAAGATGATGTTGGCCCGGTGTCTTCGTCGTGTCGGCGTGAATGGCGCCGCTCTCGATCGACCAGACATCGCTCTCGCCGTCCCATCCGGTGAGGGTCCGGCCATCCCACAAGCTGGTGAAACCGGTGTAGTCGTCATAGCGCACGGGCGTGACCCCGCGGCCGAGGGCGCCGCCTGCGCCGCCGCGTCCGGATTCGCCGCCTCGAGAGCCGGCACTCGTCTGGGAAGGCGGCGCCCCCTGCGTCCACGCGATAGTGGCGGCGAACAGAACGAAAGTGCAGGCGAGGAGCGGTTTCAGCGATTTCGAACGAAAGGCAGGGCGCATACCGGCGCACCGTAACGCACAGCGGCCATGTCCTCAAGCGCAATCGACCAGTCGACCCCGTTTCGCAGGGTGGAACACGAGTCAGCCTGTGTGGCGGCGCCGGTTGCGCGGCTTGGAGCCGCGTGGGACAGCGCGCGAGGCGAGAGGTCGTCATCCAGCGCCATGCGCTCGAATGCGCGGGTGTCTCGCACGTCGAAATGCCGACAGCGATGCGACACGCGGTTGAACCGGACGCCGCGAGGCGGTATGTTCCCGTGCTCTGAGGAGAGGAGCACGCTGATGGTCATGACCGATGGAGCGTCGACGACAATGAGTCGTGCCCGTGTGCAGGATGCGCTCGGCGCGGGCCAGGGTGTGCTGCGCCTCGAGCCCTGCTGGGTGCCACGCACGTTCATGATCCCAGGACGTCGGCTGCGACTCCATCCCGACGATCTGTATGCGCTCGGCGGGCATCGCGGTGGGATCAATGAGCGCTGGTTCTCGTCGACGACCAATGCCGACAACGGTCCCGGCACACCAGCCGACGAGGGACTCAGTTACGTGCGCAGCGGCGGCGGGCGGTTCCTGCTGAAGGCGGCGGTCGATTCAGCCGGCGATCTGCTTCTCGGCTCCACCATGATCGATCGTGACGGCGGCTGGAACCTGCTCTGTAAGTTCTTCGACAACATGGGCCCGATCCCGCATCACATGCACCAGACCGACGCGCAGGCACAGTTCGTCGGTCGCAAGGGAAAGCCCGAGGCGTACTACTTCCCGCCGCAGTACAACCACATCGAGAACAACTTCCCTTACACGTTCATGGGCCTCGAGCCGGGCACGACGAAAGCAGACGTGCGTCGATGTCTCGAAAACTTCACCAAGGGCGACAACGGAATCCTGTATCTGTCGCGCGCCTTCAAGCTGCAGCCGGGTACCGGCTGGCAGATCGACCCCGGGATCCTTCACGCGCCGGGGTCGCTCGTCACCTACGAACCGCAGGTGAACAGCGACGTCTTCGCGATGTTTCAATCCGTGGTGGAAGGGAGGGTCATCGATTGGAGTCTGATGACCAAGGACGTGCCGCCCGAGCACCATCACGATCTGGACTATCTGGTCGACATGCTCGACTGGGACAAGAACGTCGACGACGCATTCGCCGCGCACAACCGCGCGTTTCCGGTGCCGGTTCGCCCGGTCGAGGAAACCGAAGATCAAGGCTATCGCGAGCGGTGGGTGTGCTACGGCACCGAGTGGTATTCGGCGAAGGAGCTGACGGTGCTGCCGAAGCGATCCGTGCAGATCACCGATGCGGCGCCATACGGCGCGATCCTCACGCAGGGACACGGGACCTTCGGCGTCCACCACGTTTCAACGCCGACGTCGATTCGCTACGGAGAGATAACCGAAGACGAAGTGTTCGTGAGTGCCGAGGCCGCGAGCCGCGGTATCCGCATCGAGAACCTGAGCGACACCGAGCCGCTCGTCATGTTGAAGCATTTCGGTCCCGGCAATCCCGACGGCGAGGGGCTTCGGTCGCGTCGTCGCGCCTGATCCCACAGCGCGGTTTCGTGGAGCAGGATGCGGAAGTGCGAAATCGCGGATGCCGTGGATGGTGCCGGCTGCAGCGAATTCGGAATCTATGTCATCGCTACAGGCGCCGCCCTTACGCGGGACTCCCCGCCGGCACCTGCATTAACGCGTCATTCGGGTACACGTGATTCACGTTATCCGGCGTCACGAGCTGATGCTTCACGAACACGGCTGGCGGAACGGCGCGACGATGAAGAATGTCGAGGGCAACTGACACCAGATCCGTCCCATACTTCTCCGGGAAATATGCGACTGAGCCAATCAGGCGCGTCCCTGGTTCCCGCAATTCCATGCGCCCTTCCGGTGACGCGTTCTGGCCCATGATGGCGCACCACTCCGCGCGCCCCGCTTCCTGGAACGCGCGCAGGACCCCAAGTGCGCTCGGATCATTGATGGCCCCGACGAGGAATCGCCGCGCCTTGGAACCTCGCAGGTGCCGCCGCATCGCTTCGAAACTGTGACTGAGTTTTCCATCGCCATCAAGGTAAGTAACGGCGCACTTTTCGAGCTGCGAACAGGCCTCCTTCATGCCGACCAGCATGCCGGTCAAACGCATCTTGGGCAGACTGCCGGCGCGTTCGAGTGCCACCAGGACGATCTCGTCAACTGACGCCTGCCACTGCTGTCTGGCCCATCGACCCAGGTACCGACCGCCGATGAGGCCCGCCTCGTAGTTGTTTGCCCCGTAGTAGGTAGCGCCGGGATGCGGTATCTCGATCGCGATGAGCGGAATATTGGCCTCGCGGTACTTTGCCGCAACCATTGGTGCGACCTGCTCGTCGGTCTGGAACTCGATGACGAGATCAACCTTTTCGCGCACCAGGACGTCGGCGTTACGCTGGGCCACCTTCGGGTTGTAGCGATTGTCGACGCAGATCAACTCGATGCCTTCGGCTGCGGCCGCACGCTCGAGGCCGCTGGTGACCTCTCGCGAGAACTGGTAGTCGTGGCCCTGCGCCGCATAACCGATGCGGTAGGCTCGCGGCTTGAATGGACGCACATTCGATCGATACAGGTTCTCGCCGACCTTTTCGACCAGTCCGCATCGCTCCAGCGTATACAGCAGCCGGAACGTCATACTTTTTGGCAAGCCGCTTCGCACCGAGATCTCACGCAGTGGCAGCGCCTCTCCCGATGTGCGAAATGCGGAAAGCACACGTGATGAGTGAACGACCGACTTGACCAGGTACGGATCGCGTGACGTATCAGTTTCGCGGCTCATAACGAGTCACCCCCACACAACCAAACTGGCGTTGCCGCACTGGGAATTGTTGGTCACCGTCTGTGCGTGAACAACCCTCCGTGGCGATTCCCCGCATGTTGCGCATAGCAAAACGCGTGTTTGTGCCCGCATCGCTGCCGGTAACGGGAGGCTCGCGCGGCAGAGCCTGCCAGGTGATGCCCGATCCTTGCCGGTGAAGGCGATTCGGTTCGAGCTCGGTCAGCAAACGTGAACCGGTGCGTCCACGCACTTCGACAAGGCTCGCCTCCCTAGGCAAGATTTCTCGACGCGTTCCGCCTAGCGAAACGCGTGGCGACGGTGAAGTGTAACCGGTTTCAACCCTTCGAGGAGTTCGTCCCGCCGCGGCAACGCGCCCGCGTGCGTCGTCTGGATGGGCATCGACCAATTATCGGCCTGCGTCTGGACGCGTAGTGTCTGGTTCGTACTTGTAATTCAGGTTTGGTTGATTCGGCCGCAGTTGCTCGACGTCCTTGTTATTGTCGGTACACGTGTAGGGCATGATGCGATCGCTCGGCTTGCCTGGCGTGAACGTGCGCGTGATCGACCACGTCCTGGTGAAGAATTTTGGATCATCGAACGTCGCCGTCCACTTGATGCTTGGACCATCCCGTTCGAATCGTTCGATGACGTGCAGCTTGTCGCTGTGCTCGTGACCGGCTGTGTCGAGCCACGAACGTTCGTCGATGCCGACAGTGTCGACCACGAGTGCTGACCCTTCCCAATGCCCGATGGAATGACCCATGAAATCGGGATAGTCGGCGATATCGATCGGATGTGGTCGACCGTCCAGGTAAATCGCTCTCCAAATCGTGAAGTACTCGAACAGCATGGCAATCATGTTCGGCTGCTGCACGAGTAGAAACGGGAACGGCGCGGTGAACGCTCGCGTGGGTCCCGGGGGCAGGCACCGCGACGTCGGATCCTTCGAGGTATCGACCGTACGCCACCGCTCGGCACCTTCCGCAGTGAACGGCGGTTGCTTGCCCAGCGCACGCGCAAGGTCGGGCGTGTACTGGTTGATCCAGAAGCCGCTCAGATCGACCGGTGCTACAGGCGTCTGCGCGTCGGCGTTCGTGTGCATCCCTGCGGTGATGACGAGGAGTACCACACCGAACAACGACACTCTGCGGTGCCACTTCATGGATTCGTGTCTCCGCCAGAGGAACCGAGGACGCGCCTTCCGTCGGCTAGGGTGAGGCTGCGCAAGTTCGCGAGCTTTGCCCCGCTCTTGGCAAGCCAGCCGGCAACCGTGACCTCGTTACCGGTCTGCACGGTATCCCTGCGCCAGCCTGCACGATACAGCGTATTGGGCGCCATCGCTTCGATGGCCCAGTTCTCGATGGGTCCGTTCGCGGCCTTCACGTCGAGATAAATGTAGACGTGCGGGTTCTGCCATTCAACTCTCGTCACCGTCCCTTTCAACGTGATCGGCTTGTCCCGGTCGAATTCGGCCGCAAACGAATGATGCGCGACGGCCAGACGGCCGCACACGATCAACGAGACACACACACACATGATTCGTATCGAGCGATTCACCATCCCGCGCTCCCTTACGCTACCAACTTGCTGACGACTTTTCCTTCGACGTCGGTGAGACGAAAGTTTCGACCTTGGAACTTGTACGTGAGTTTGGTGTGATCGATCCCGAGCAGATGCAACGCCGTGGCATGCAGATCGTGTACTGAGACAGGGTCTTCCGCAATCGTGTAGCCGAAGTCGTCCGTCCGCCCGATCGTCACTCCCGGCTTGATGCCGCCGCCAGCCAGCCACATCGTGAACGCCTTCGGGTTGTGATCGCGCCCGACGAATGTCCGTTGCTCGGCCATTGGTGTGCGACCGAATTCTCCACCCCAGACGACGAGCGTGTCGTCCAGCAGTCCGCGCTGCTTGAGATCCGTGATCAGCGCCGCGGCAGCCTGATCGGTCTGCTTGCACATGACCGGGAGCTTGTTCACGATGTCCGTATTGAAGCTGATGCCGTGGTGGTCCCATCCGCGATGAAACAGCTGTACGAACCGGACACCCCGCTCGATTAGCCTCCGCGCGAGCAGGCAGTTGTTCGCAAAGGACGGTTGTCCTGGCGTGGTGCCGTACATCTCGTGGATGTACGTGGGCTCGGAGCTCAAATCCTGCAGCTCCGGAACACTCGTTTGCATCTTGTACGACAACTCGTACGCGGCGATGCGCGTCGCGATCTCCGGATCGTCAACCACACTCAGGTGCTCTTGATTCAGGTCGCGAATCAGATCGAGGTTCCGTCGGTTCGACTCTGCGCTCATTCCGTTCGGGTTGGACAGAAAGAGCACCGGATCGCCCTGTTTCCTCAGCTGGACCCCCTGATGCTGCGTGGGCAGGAAGCCGCTTCCCCAACAGGCGCTGCCGCCATCGGGTTGACTCTCGCCCGAGAGGAGCACGACAAACGCCGGCAGGTCCTTTGTGTCACTGCCGATCCCGTATGACACCCACGCCCCGAAACTCGGCCGCCCGATGATCTGAAATCCGGTATTCATGAAGATCTGGGCGGGCCCGTGATTGAACTGTGTCGCGTACATCGACTTCACGAACGCCACTTCGTCGGCGACCTTCGCGAGGTGCGGGAGCAGGCTCGACATGGTCGCTCCGGACCGACCGTGCTGCCGGAATTCCCAGAAGTAGCGCTGCAGGTTGGGAACTCCGCGAATAAAGGCAAACCGATCGCCCTTGATGAGACTCTCCGGAACGGGTTTCCCGTCGTACTCGAGCAGCTTCGGCTTGTGGTCGAACAGATCGAGCTGCGAAGGCGCGCCGACCATGCTCAGGAAGATGACGCGTTTGGCCTTCGGAGCGGACGGCAGGAGATAGTCCGCGCGCTGCTGAGCCGACACATCCTCCCGCAACAGGGTAGCCAGCGCGGTTGACGCAATGCCAAACGCCCCTGTCTGGGCGAAGAACTGCCGGCGGGTGAGTGTGCTCTTCCTCATGTCCATTACTCGCGAGTCATCGTCTCGTCCAGGTTCAGCAGCGCACGACCGACCATCGTCCATGCGGCAAGCTCCGGATCGTCGCTGCCGGCAAGTGACCTGGTTTCGGCACGGTGGGACTGAAAGTACTGTCGCTCGCGGGAGAACGCCGTCTGCAGCGATGACATCTCGGTGCGATCGGGTCTTCTCGATGTCACAGATCGGAACGCGTACGTCAGCCGCGAGGGAATGTCAGGTCCGCCGTCCGCGATTGTGCGGCGCGCCAGCGCTTGCGCTGCCTCGAAGAATGCCGGATCGTTCAAGACGGTCAGTGCCTGCAACGGCGTATTGGTGCGAGGGCGTCGTACGGTGCAGAACTCCCGCGACGGCGCATCGAACACGGTCAGCGACGGGTAGGGCGCGACACGTCTGATGAACGTGTAGAGTCCGCGACGGTATTTGTCCTCGCCCGCACTCGTGCGCCACTGGTCGGCTTCGGTCGAGAAGGAAATCTCCCACACACCGTCCGGCTGCGGTGGCATCACGCTCGGCCCGCCGACCTTCTCGCTGAGCAGTCCGCTGGCCTTGAGCGCGATATCGCGCACCATCTCGCCTTCGACGCGGAATCTGGCACCGCGCGCCAGCAGCACGTTCGCGGGATCACGCTCCAGCAGCTCCTTCGAGACCGTCGAGGACTGGCGATAGGTGTTCGACGTGACGATCAGGCGATGGAGCTTCTTCAGGTCCCAGCCGCTCTCCACGAATTCCACGGCGAGCCAATCGAGAAGCTCAGGATGCGAGGGGCGGGCACCCTGTGTACCGAAGTCCTCGCTCGTTTCCACGATGCCGCGACCGAAGTAGGTTTCCCAGACGCGATTGACCACGACACGGGGCGTCAACGGGTTCTCCGCGGAGACGAGCCATCGCGCCAGCGTCAGACGGTTCCGTGGACCATCGGCGGGCAGGCTTCCGAGGAACGACGGCGTATTCGCTTCCACTTCGTCGCCCTTGGCTATGAAGCTGCCGCTGTTCCGTATGAAAGCTTTCGGCCGCTCAATCGCGCGGGTCTCGGACATCACGAGCGTGGTGGGAATCCGGAGGCCGCGAATCTGGTTATCGAGCTCGTCGAGCTGTGCGCGAATATCCGCGAGCTCCTCAGCGACGACGCGATATTGGGTGAGCACTTGAGAGCGCTGCTCGGGTGTTCGCCGATCGGTGGCTACATCGAGCAGCGCGCGGACGCGCGCCGGCACAGTGACCACCCGTTTTGGATCGAGGGCCGTCGTCACGAAGACTCGAAACTGCCCGATGCCCTGCCCCGAAAAATCCGACACCTGACCGATCCGGAGCGTCAGCGTGCTGCCGGAGAACGGCTGATTCGGGACGAGCACCAGATCGTGCGGCAGGCGCGGCTTTTCGACCGTCGCGTCGACGGCCCACAGGCGCTTCACCGCGCGCACTCCAGCGTCGCGATCGGTTGGTGCCGGATCGCCGGTGACGAGCTCTCGAATGGCGATCGGCGCGTGTGTGCCACCGGTCCCCACCTCGACGTCCAGTCGCGCCACGACGAAATTGCCGTAAAAGTCGCGGCCGGGACCGCCCTGCGGCAACGTCGGATCCGGCAGCGCCTGAATGCGGACTCCGGTGATCGGCCCATTCGGTAAAGCAGCCTGAAACTCGTAGACATCGCTCGCCGGGTTGTCTCCTCTGGCGAGTACGACGCCGTCAGACGCAACGGTCAGCGTGGTGCCGCCGGTCGAGGCCACGTGCGTTGGCCGCAGCGCCATCCACACTCCGTCAGCGGCAAGGATCGACCGTTCCCACTCGGCCTCCCGCTGCATGGCCGCGGGAGACTCGTCGTTCAATTGCTGCTCGTAGCGCTTGGCTACTGATGCGATCTCGTCGCGCGTGCGCGCCTGCTCCGGCGACGGCAGCTCGAGAACCGGTTCGGCGAATCGCGACGCTGCTGCGCCGCGACCGCGCACGAACTCGGCGTTGTTGAAGAACGCGACGAGCTGGTAGAAGTCCTTCTGCGTGAACGGATCGAACTTGTGGTTATGGCACTGTGCGCATCCCATCGTCGATGCGAGGAAGGTCGTCGCGACCGTCGTAGCGCGATCGAGCTGCGCCGTCCAATTCGCCTCTTCGGGATCGACGCCTGCCTCCTCGTTCAGCATCGAGTTGCGAAGGAATCCGGTCGCCACGCGTTGCTCGGTCGTGGCGTTCGGCAGGAGGTCGCCTGCGAGCTGTTCGATGGTGAACTGATCGAACGTCATGTTGCGATTCAAGGCACCAATCACCCAGTCGCGGTACGGCCAGATGGAGCGTGGCCTGTCCTTCTCGTAGCCATTCGAGTCGGCATAGCGCGCCAGGTCCAGCCACGGGCGCGCCCACCGCTCACCGTAATGCGGCGACGCCAGCAGCCGATCGATGAGCCGTTCATACGCATCCGGCCGGCGGTCGTTGACGAACGCATCGACCTCGGCGAGTGTCGGCGGCACGCCAATCAGATCGAGGCTGAGACGACGGATGAGCGTTTCCCTGGTCGCGACGGGCGACGGACGGAGGCCCTCCTTTTCGAGTCGAGCCAGGACGAAGCGATCGATCGCGTTCTGCGCCCAGGCCGCGTCGCGAACCGCGGGCAGGGTCGGCCGCACCGGTCTGACGTACGCCCAATGTCTGGCGATCGGCTGGACTCGTGTATCGGCCGTCGATTCTGGCCAGCTCGCCCCCTGATCAATCCAACGCGCGATGAGCGCGATCTCCGCCGCGGACAGCGTGCCCCCCATCGGCATCCGCGGCTGTCCATCCTCACCATTCAGGCGATGGATCAGCAGGCTGTCGCGGCTGTTCCCGGGAACGATCGCCGGACCTGAAATGCCGCCCTGCAGCGCAAGCGCGCCGACGTCCAGGCGGAGTTGTCCTCGCGGTGAGGCGCCGGTGTGACAGGCGTAGCAGCGCTGCTCGAGGATCGCCCGGATGTCGCGACCGAACTCAACCGGCCCGGACGAAGCGCCGCCGCTCTGCGTCATCACCCGCGCCGACAGCGTGCTCCACGCCACCACTGCCGCGAGAACCACATATCGGAGTCTCATCAACGCTCCCGATGAAGGCTGCGTGCTCTTGTACTCCAGCGTCAGAGAGTCGTGAAGTATTCTTTCGCACGTTTATTAAGTCGCATTCGGTATTACAGCCATGGAGCTTCGACACTTCCGTTACGTCCTCGCTGTCGCGGAGGAACTGAACTTCGGTCGCGCGGCGGCACGGCTGAATATGAGCCAACCCCCTCTCAGCCAGCAGATCCGTCAGGTGGAGGAGGAACTTGGCGTCAGGCTCTTTCACCGCACCAGGCGAGTCGTGGAATTGACCGATGCGGGCCGGGCATTCGTCGCCGGCGCGCGGGAAGTGATCTCGCAGGTCAATCGCACCGGCGCCTCGGCCATCGCGGCGAGTCGCGGCGAGGTAGGTGAGATCACGGTGGCCACGGTGACGACGACAGACAGCAGCTTCTACAAGGCATTCGTCACGATTGTGAGAGCGTTTGCGGAGCGCAATCCGATGGTGCAGCTGCGCCTGCGGCAACTGAACACCCAGCAACAGCTCGACGCTCTGCTCACGTCGCGCATCGACGTGGCGTTCGTCACCTTGCCCGTTCTCGACAGCCGACTCGAGATGCACGTCGTTCACCGTGAGCCGCTGTCGATTGCCATGCCCCAAGGCCATCGTCTCGCCACAGAGTCGACGGTGCCAGTGACCGCTTTGGCAGGCGAGCCTCACATTCTGATGCCGCGGCATTCGAATCCCGGGTTCCACGACTTGCTCACCGGCTACTTTCGGGACAGGGGCGTCGCGTTCGAAGTCCGCGACGAATCCGATGGCATCTACACCTCATTGGCGCTCGTGGCGGCTGGTCGCGGCATATCTGTGCAGCCATCGTCGGTTCTCGAA
>Ga0081539_10005198_pt1 | contig 13504 bp, 16 predicted proteins | sample TabmetS4T2R2_FD_71023 | JGI IMG/M metagenome (GOLD analysis project Ga0081539, IMG submission 71023) | Tabebuia heterophylla rhizosphere microbial communities from the University of Puerto Rico - S4T2R2 | ecosystem: Host-associated > Plants > Roots > Rhizosphere ...
TCGGACTACCAGGAGGAGCACCCATGACTGAAGACCACTCATGCGTTTGTGTCGTTGACGACGACCGGTCCATGCGCGAGAGTCTGCGCGATCTGCTCTGCTCCACGGGGCTCAATGTCCTGACGTTTGCCTCCGCCCACGAGTTTCTGACCCACCGGCGTCCCGACGTCCCCACCTGCCTGGTGCTCGATGTGCGACTGCCCGGCCTGAGCGGGCTGGAGCTACAGCAAGAACTGGCCAAGGTGCATGCGTCGATGCCCATCATTTTCATCACCGGTCACGGCGACATCCCGATGACGGTGCGCGCCATGAAAGCCGGGGCCATCGACTTCCTGACCAAACCGTTTCGCGACGAGGACTTGCTCACCGCGGTCGCGCAGGCGCTGCACCGTGCCCGCCCGATGGTGCCAAGCCCGCACCCGCCGGCCGCCGCGACCCCAGCCGCGGGCGAGGACCGCCGCAGCGAGAGGCCCTTTCCAGAGATCATCGGCACGAGCGCCGCGCTGCGCCGCGTCCTCCACGCGATCGAGACCGTGGCGCCCACGGATGCCACCGTGCTCCTGTTGGGCGAGACGGGGACGGGCAAAGAACTGCTCGCCCGCGCTATCCATCGGCTCAGCCGGCGCAGCGCGCAGGCCTTCGTGAAGCTGAACTGTGCCGCCATCCCCACCGGCTTGCTCGAAAACGAACTCTTCGGGCACGAGAAAGGGGCGTTTACCGGCGCCATTGCCCAACGCATTGGCCGCTTTGAACTGGCCCAGCGCGGCACCCTCTTTCTGGACGAGGTGGGCGAGCTGCCGCTGGAGGTACAGCCGAAGCTGCTGCGGGTGCTGCAAGAGCGCGAGTTCGAGCGGCTGGGCAGCACCCGTACCCTGCGCACGGAGGCGCGCCTGATCGCGGCGACCAATTGCAATCTCTCTGCTATGGTCGAGGCGCAGGCGTTCCGCGCCGATCTCTTCTATCGCCTCCATGTCTTTCCCGTGTGCGTGCGGCCGCTGCGCGAGCGACCGGAGGACATCCCACTGTTGGTGCGGCATTTTGTCGTGCAGTACGCCCGGCAGATGCAGCGCACCATTGACACCATCCCGTCAGCTACGATGGACGCCCTGTGTCGTTACCCGTGGCCGGGCAACATACGCGAACTGCAGAATTGCCTCGAACGCGCGGTCATTGTGTCGCCCGGGCCCGTGTTACAGGTCCCCCTCGACGACCTGCGGTCCGGGGCCCTGCCGCGCCCAGAGCCGGGGCAGTGCCAGACGCTCGAAGCGAGTGAGCGGGCGCTGATCCTGGCGACGCTGCAGGAGACCAAATGGGTGCTCGCGGGCCCCAAGGGGGCGGCGGTCCGCCTGGGCCTGAACCGTTCGACGCTGGCTTTTCGCATGAAAAAGCTCGGGATTATCCGGCCCTGGCAGGCAGGAGAGGCGGCGGGTGAGGCGCCGCGGCGCGTGTTCATGGGCTGACACCTGACAGCCTCTCAGCACGGCCCTGGTGACACGGAGCCCGCCCTCCACACTGCCGGGTGGTCGACGGCAGACTGCACGTGTATGTGAGGGAGAGCCATGCCGAGATCAATCACGATTCCTGATGTCGATGACGCCACCGCGACCTGGCTCGTTGAAGAAGCCGGACGGCGGGGGATGAGCAAGGAGTGATTCTGTGTGTCCTGTATGGGTGCATCGCTTTGCTGTACTGACGGCAGGGGCGACGCTCGTCTTGATCTTTGTAGGGGCGTTGGTCACCAGTACGGGCTCGGGCTTAGCGGTGCCTGACTGGCCGTTGTCCTTCGGGCAGGTGTTTCCCCCTATGGTCGGTGGGGTGCTGTTCGAGCATGGGCATCGTCTTGTGGCAGCGTTGGTAGGCGTGCTCACCGTCACGCTGATGGTGCTGCTCACCCACTGGGAGTCACGCCTCTGGGTGCGCTGGCTGGCACGCGGGGCGGTCCTGGCGGTGGTGCTCCAGGGGACACTCGGGGGCATGACGGTCTTGTTGCGGTTACCCCTGGTGGTGTCGGTCACGCATGCCTGTCTGGCACAGGCGTTTCTGTGTCTCGTCATCACCTTAGCGGTCTGTACCGCCCCTGGCTGGCAGGCATCCCCGGCCGGCCGGGCCGAGCAGCAACAGCCACCCTTAGGGGTATTGGCAGCCATCACCGCAGGCATGGTCTACCTGCAGCTCATCCTGGGGGCCCTCATGCGGCACATGGGAGCGGGGTTGGCCATTCCCGATTTTCCCCTGGCGTTTGGGCGTCTGGTGCCACCACTGGAGACGTCGGCAGTGGTGGTGCACTTTCTGCATCGTCTGGGGGCTCTGGCCGTAACGCTGTGTGTCGGATGGCTCATGGCCCGCATCCTTCGCCAGTACCGGGGTACGAAACGTGTATGGCGTCCAGCTGTGCTGTTGGCAGGGCTGGTACTGCTGCAACTGACGCTGGGAGCGCTCACCATCTGGACGCGGCGCGCCGTGTTGCCGATGACGGCGCACGTGGCCGTGGGGGCAGCGGTGCTCGCTACGAGTGTGGTGATAGCGCTGCGCGCCGGACGACTCACCGCGGCGCCGGCGGCTGTCCCTGGACAGGGCTTCCTCTCTGGAAGGGTAGTGTCAAGTGGTTGACCTGGCTTCCTGACCCGTAAGATACTCACGCCGGTGATGCACCCTCAAGAATCATTCACATACCCCGATAGGTACTAGCATAACACCACGTGCTGATCCCGCACGCTCGGGTCAGCACCTCGCACGATGTCGGGGGGCGACGACGAGCGTCGCTTCACGTGGACACGCTCACCCCTCCAGGCAGGGTGAACTGCACGGTGGCGCCCGGGCCGGCCGCGCGAGCGGCCCATATCTGTCCCCCGTGCGCTTCGACGATCGAGCGGCAGATCGCCAGCCCCATGCCCATGCCGCCGGGCTTGGTGGTGTAGAAGGCGTCGAACAGGCGGTCCACACTCTCCGGGTGCAGGCCCGGGCCGGAATCCTGCACGGTGACGAGCACCCCGCCCGCGGCGTCTGGCCCGGTGCCGATGCGCAACGCGCGCGCTCCCGCGCTGACGCCGCTCATCGCTTCGACGGCGTTGAGGATCACGTTCAGGAGCACTTGTTGCAGTTGGACGCGATCGCCGTGAATGCGCGGCAAGCCCTCCGCGAGGTGGGTCTGCACCGCGACGCCGTGCTTCACCACTTCGCCATGGGTCAGGGCCATGACCTCCAGGATGGCTTCGTTGATCCCCACGCCATCCGTCCGTGGGGGCTCCTTCTTGATGAGGGCACGGATCCGGTCGATGATGTCCGCCGCGCGCTGGCCCTCGGCCACGACCCGCACGGCGGACTGCTGGGCGCGCGCCAGGTTCTGCGCGGCGAGCCAGCGCAGACAGGCATTGGCGCTATTGACCATGGCGCCGAGCGGCTGATTGACCTCGTGGGTAATCGAGGCTGCCAGATACACGTTCTCCGCCTGCAGGCGGTTCGTCAGCGCCTCGACTTCCGCGAACAGGTGGGCATTCTTAATGGCAATGGCGGCTTGGTTGGCGAACACGGCCAACCGGTCGAATTCGTCCTGGTGCATGACGCGTTGGCTGAACATGGCGAGCACGCCGAGCAGTTCCTCCTGGAAGAGGAGCGGGTAGCCGGCGAAGGACACGAGGCCGTGCTCGCGGAGCCATGTTTTGTCCGGGAGTCGGTCGTCGGCCAGGGTGTCGTTGGTATAGGTCGGCCCCCACCCCAGGGCGATGTGCCCAATCTTGGCGACCCCGAGCGGGACCCGACGAAAGGTGCCATTGAGGTTGGTGTAGAGGCCGGCACTCGCCTTCAGGTGGAGGCAGCGCGCACGGTTGGCACAGTCGGCGGCCTGATAGCAGGCGGTGCAGAGGTCCCCTGGGCCGAGTAACCAGAGGCGGGCGAACGCCGCGTGGAACTCCTGCACCAGGCCTTGGGTGATCGTCGCCAGCACGTCTTCGAGTTGCAACTTGGCGGTCATCTGTAGGGTAATATGCTCCAGCGCGGTGAGGTAGGCGGTGTGTGCACGCGTGGCATCGGGAATGTCAGCGTTGGCTGTGACCGTGGGCTCTGCCGCCATGACATGTCTCCATGAGTAGGACAGTTGTACTGATGGCACTGCACGTCGTTGGTCGTGCCCATATGTGGCGATCGAGAGCGTGACATTATTGGGGACGTGCGGCAACCGCAGCGATGCATTGAGCCCGATGCGCTGCCCGAAACAACCGAGAGCCTGGAGAGCCTGGGGATTATGCTGCGTCAGGCACCTCCTCGACTTCCATGTCAGCATACCATGACTTGAACACAGAACCCAAGGCTCGATGGCGGATCTTGACGCGGGCTGCACAATGGGGGCCGTGTACCTCGTGACAACGGATAATTCCAGCAAGAATCAATGGGGTAAAATACCCCTATTTCACTCTGGTGAGAAGGGGCGTTCCCCATGGTATCCACCCTGTTGTTTTACCAACTCCTGCTGGTCGCTCTCGTGTTGATCTGCCTCCTCATGTACGTCGCGTGGCCTGACGACCCGCCTCGTGCGCCCATACCGCCCCCCAACCCTATCAGCGCCGACGCCGACGCGTCGAAGAGCCCAAACCTTTCCCCGGCCACAAACCGCTGTGCGCAGCCTTTCTGCACGAGTTGCACATCAATCAGATGCAACTCGACGAACTCTACGCTGTCCTCAATGCCGTCAGAGACGGTGACATGAGCGCAGCCGAGGCCATCGAGCGGCTCTCGCGGTCCCCCCACTGAGGGTAGACCGCCATCGATCCCGAAAGCAAGCTGCTGCTGACGGTGAACGTGGGCGACCGCACCCTGGCCATGGCGCAATGTGTGGTGCATCAGATGGCACAGATGCTGGCCCCGGACTGTGTGCCACTCTCTCTGACCGATGGCTTTCGGGAGTATCTGACGGCTTTGGTGACCCACTTCGGCCACTGGGTACAGCCGCCTCGGCGCCAGGCCAGAGGCTCGGCGCCCAAACCCCGCTGGATACCGTTGCCTGTACTGCTCTATGCGCAAGTGGTCAAAACCATGCGACGGCGGCGCCTCGTCACGGTGAAGCACCGCGTGGTGTTTGGCACGCAGCGGGCGATCGAGCAGGTCTTGGCCACCTGCGGCTGGCACATCAACACCTCCTTCGTTGAACGGCTCAATCTCAGCCTACGTCAGCGGGTAGCCACGATTAGGAGGCGCAGCGCTATGCCGTATAAGAGTGAAGATGGACTGAGCCAGCAACTGGCGCTGTTCCAGGTGTATCACAATTTTGTGTTGCCTCACGCCAGCTTGCGCCAGGCGCTGGCGGAGCCCGTTGCAACCCACGGAAGTGGTTCGGCCAAGGTGTGGCGGCCGTGCACGCCAGCGATGGCGGTGGGCCTCACCGATCATGTCTGGAGCCTGCGCGAAGTGTTGCTGTTCCGCGTACCGCCGTGGCCACAGCCACAGACGGTCTAAGCAACCGTGCCCGTTGATGATCGTGGCGTGGAGAATGGCTGAGGTGTGTTCAGAGGCAGGCCAAGCGGACAGGATGATGTCTTGAAAACGGGTTGCGAGAGCGGATGACCGGCGGCGTAACATCACTCAGCAGGCTTGGGAGCAGTCTCGAAATATTATCCGCAGCCCCAAGGTACGCGACCCATCCAGGCCACCGTGTGGTAGGCGCTGTGCAATCCCGTTGGCGAGACTCGATCTTGGGCACCCATCGCCGTGACAATATACTACCACAAGGTCACCATATGTCAGCATTGTCGGTCAGGGTAGCCCGTACAGCGCCCCCTGCGGAGCCCGTCACCTCCCGCGCCGAGCGTGATGCCGCGCACCATGGCGGGAGGGCGCCGGGCCGGGTCCAGCATTGGCACGAAAAATGCTCTAGAGAGAGCCAGCATCAGCGCTCCGCAGGAGGCTCAGGCGTGCGTCCGGTCGCCTGCATGGGCGAGGGGATCGTATGAAGGGAGGAAGCCCAAATGTACCAGACCAAGAATGATCTGCCGGCACAAACCCGTGCCGACGTCATCGTGCTGCTCAATGCACGGCTTGCCGACAGCATTGACCTCATGCACCAGGCCAAGCAGGCGCATTGGAATGTCAAAGGGCCGAGCTTTATTGCGCTGCACAAACTGTTCGACGAGGTCGTCGACGCCGCCGAGGACTCCATGGATCTGCTCGCGGAGCGCGTCGTGCAGTTGGGTGGCACGGCGGAGGGCACGATCCAGGTGGCGACCGCCCGCACGGGACTGAAAGAATACCCGCTGACGCTCGCGGAGGAGCGGGGGCATGTCGAGGCCCTCGCGTCCGCCCTGGCTGCCTACGGCACGAGCGTCCGTCGGGCCATCGAGCAGGCCGACGCACTCGGTGACACGGATACGGCCGATATCTGCACCGAGATCTCACGGGGCGTCGACAAGTATCTCTGGTTCGTCGAGGCCCACCTTGGGTAGCCCACGCGCAAGGAGACCATCCCATGCCCACGATCACCACGCATGACGGCACACAGATCTATTACAAGGACTGGGGCAGCGGACCACCCGTGGTCTTCAGTCACGGCTGGCCCCTGAGCGCGGACGCCTGGGAAGACCAGATGTTTTTTCTGGCCTCCCGTGGCTACCGCTGCATTGCCCATGACCGCCGTGGCCATGGTCGCTCGAGTCAGCCCTGGCACGGCAACGATTTGGACACCTATGCTGACGACCTCGCCGAGCTCGTCGAGGCGCTCGATCTCGAGGCTGCGATCCATGTCGGCCACTCAACAGGTGGTGGTGAGGTCGCCCGCTATATTGGTCGCCACGGCACGCGGCGTGTCGCCAAGGCCGTGTTGATCGGCGCGATCCCGCCCTTGATGCTGCAGACACCGGCCAATCCAGGGGGGTTGCCAATCGAGGTGTTCGATCAGCTGCGGGCCGCCGTCGTGGCCGACCGCTCGCAGTTCTGGAAGGATCTCAGCCTGCCGTTCTACGGCTACAACCGGCCGGGCGCACAGATCTCGGAAGGCGTGCGCGAGTCCTTTTGGCTCCAGGGGATGATGGCCGGCTTCCCCGCCGCCTATTTTTGCATCAAGGCCTTCTCCGAAACCGACACCACCGATGATCTCACGCAGTTCGATGTCCCGACCTTGATCCTGCACGGCGACGATGACCAGATCGTCCCGATCGGGGCCTCGGCCCTGCTGTCGTCCAAGCTCGTGCAGCACGCGACGCTCAAGATTTACCCCGGAGCGCCACACGGCCTGTGCACGACCCTGAAGGAGCAGGTCAACACCGACCTGTTGGCATTCATCACAGCGTAGCCCACCCCGGCACGGGAGAAGAGGTGGGCACATGCCGGACGTCGCACCAGACGCGAGATGACGCGGCTGGTGTCCGAAGGGTATATCGCATTACAAGGGCTTTGGTGCATGAATCGGGGAAACGCTAACGAAATCAACACGTTACGTTTTTCTGCGTTAAATCGAAAAACGTAATAAATTCAATGGGTTGCGCATATTTATGCACCAAAGCCCTAAGGAGACGGCGAGATGGATAGGCGTACTTTTGTGGAGTTGACGGCCGCGACGGCGGCAAGTTTGCTTCTGGCACGTGCCGCTTTCGCGCAGACCGCGCCCAAGGCAAAAAATGTCGTGCTGGTCCACGGTCTTTTTGCCGATGGCTCGAGCTGGTCCGAAGTGATTCCGCGGTTACAGGCCGCGGGGCTCAACGTGACCTCCGTGCAAAACCCCCTGACGACGCTCCCCGAAGCCGTCGAGGCAGCGCTGCGCGTGCTCGGACGACAGAATGGGCCGACGGTTCTCGCCGGACATTCATTTTCAGGGATGATCGTCACCGAGGCCGGTGTGCATCCGCATGTCTCGGCGCTTGTCTATGTGGCTGCGCGCGCGCCGGATGCCGGCGAAGATTTCGCGGCCTTGGCCACGCAGTTTCCCACGCCGCCAGCGTCAGCCGGCATCGTATTCGATGGCGATGAAGGACGCCTCAGCGAGGAGGCTTTCCTGCGTGATTTCGCGGGCGACTTGCTGGAAGCGAAGGCAAGGGCGCTCTTTGCGGTGCAGTGGCCGTTTCATAAGGCCCTGCTCACCGGCACAACCACCCACGCGGCCTGGCGGTCAAAGCCAAGCTGGTACGCCGTGTCCACGGAAGATCGCACCATCAACCCTGATCTCCAGCGCTTCATGGCGAAGCGAATGGGCGCCAAAACAATCGAGGTCAAGGCGAGCCACGTGTCGCTGATATCGCAGTCGGAGACGATTGCGCATCTGATTCTGGAAGCGGCTGGTTGAGCTCGCAGCACAAGGAGAGTGCCACATGCATGAACATCACATCGTCGATTCGAGCTGCACGGCGATCATGAACGCACCAATGGAAAAGATTGACATTCCGGCGTGGTGTTTCAGCCGTCCAGAACGAGCATACCAGGGCTGTTCACCAGCGCACGTGTCCGCAGGATGTACGACGGCACCGGACGGCAAGCGCATGGCCATCAACGTCGAGATCATCGGCGGTAGCCTGATGGTGCAACATTATGTCGAGATGCTTGACCGCAAGGATCATCTGCTCCTCGACTCGGCATCCGACGTTTTCACTCCGACCGGACGAACGCGCATGCATGTGACGTGGGAGTTGAGCGTCAAGGAAGTCGGCAAGGGAAAGTGCGAATGCACGAACAGGGTCAGGTCGTATGCAACCGAGGAGAGGCTGACGTGCCTGGCGCGCCAAGGGATACCCTTCGATCCATGTCGCGCGCCGCGCCAACCTGCTTCTATCGCCCATAACCAAGGCGAAACCCCTCTGTGTGCAGCCAGTATCGCACGAGCCGCGCTCAGGAATTAACCGTCACCACATCGCGACAATCCGACCACCGCAGGAGGGACCGCCGTGAATATCCCGCAATACGACAAGGGCATCACCGCACTTTTGGTGGTTGATCCCTACAACGACTTCATTGCCGAGGGCGGCAAGCTCTGGCCTCGCATCAAGGCCATCGCCGAGGCGAACAACTGTGTCCCCAACATGCTGCAGGTTTTGCATGCCGCGCGGCAGGCGAAGCTGCGCGTCTTCTATGCCATGCATCACCGCTACCGTCCGGGTGATTACGAGACGTGGAAATACGTCGCGCCCATCCAGAGGGCGTCGTGGCAACGCAAGACCTTCGCATACGGCACCTGGGGCGGCGAGTTCCGCGCCGAGTTCGTGCCGGCGCCGGGCGAGATTGTTGCGCAGGAGCATTGGTGCTCCAGCGGCTTCGCCAACACCGATCTGGACGTGCAGCTCAAGCAGCACGGCATCCATCAGCTCATCGTCATCGGGCTGATCGCCCACACCTGCATCGAGGCGACCGTGCGCTATGCGGCCGAGCTCGGCTACGACGTCACGGTCGTGAAAGACGCAACAGCGGATTACTCGGATGAGCACATGCACGCCGCGCTCGACGTCAACATGCCGAATTACGCCAGCGCCGTGGTGACCACACATCAAATCGTCGACGCACTCGCTGTTGTCCACACCTGAGGCAGCAGTGCGTCGTAATTGTACGTGAGAGGAGTGCAGGGAGGCGTCTGTCCACTGCGCCCCGTGCGAGCCAGGGCGTGCTGGGGAGCCGCCGGAGCGCTGCGCGGCCGCGCGGCGTGCGGCCTGCCTGTCCTTCCCGAAAATCTGAACCTGTTGCGGTTCTTGACATTGCTTGTTCTTGCCTACATTCTTAGTCCAACACTTTTATGCTGCTCCCGGGGTTCGATCGCCATGAGGTTTTCGACAATGCCACCTGTCCTTACTGCCCTGCTTGCCTTTGTAGTATCATTGTTCCAGTCACGTCAGGCCCTGCACCTGCAGATACTCGCTCTCCAGCATCAGGTCTCCGTGTACAAACGGACTGTCCCGCGCCCGCGACTCCGCCCGTCCGATCGCCTGTTCTGGTCGTGGCTGTCACGCCTGTGGTCAGGCTGGCAAGGGGCCCTGCAATTCGTCCAGCCCCGGATCGTGATCACCTGGCAACGGAAGCGCTTCCAGGAGCATTGGCGACGCCTGAGTCAGCAGGGGAAGCCTGGACGTCCTGCGATTGCCAAAGATGTACAAGACTTGATGCGGGCGATGTGGCAAGCGAATCCGGCGTGGGGCTCGCCTCGCCTTGTAGGAGAGCTACGGAAGCTGGGGATCAATGTGGCCACATCCACGGTGGAGAAGTATCGTGTCCGGCCACGCAAGCCGCCGTCGCCGACGTGGAAGCGCTTCCTGAAAAACCATGTCCAGGATCTGGTTGCTCTCGATTTCTTTACCGTACCCACTGTGACGTTTCGGATTCTCTTTGTGCTTGTGATGCTGACCCACGAGCGCCGACGCGTGGTGCCCTTCAACGTGACCGAATACCCCACGGCCCACTGGACGGCGCACCAGGTGGTCGAGGCATGTCCGTGGAACGAGACGCCACGGTATGTGCTGCGCGACCGCGATGGCATCTACGGGGCCGCTTGTCGCCAACGCGTCCAGCACATGGCCATCAAGGAGATCGTGAGCGCCCCGCGGAGTCCGTGGCAGCATCCCTCTGTGGAACGGCTCATCGGCAGCATGCGCCGTGAAGGGCTCGATCACGTTGTCATCCTGAGCGCACAGCACTTGCAACGTCTATTAACCGACTATTGTGCCTACTATCACCACTTTCGCACGCATCTGTCGCTGGCGATGGATTGTCCGGTGTCACGAGCTGTCGAGCCACCCGAGTGCGGCGAGGTCATTGCCATCCCTGAAGTGGGAGGGCTTCACCATCATTATGAACGATGGGCAGCCTAAGCGGATGGAGACGTGTGGCAGCCTCGCAAGGGCCTATGCAGCGATGCACTGGGAGCTGGGAGGAGAGACGATGAGCAAAGTGATCGACGCCGTATACGAAAACGGCGTATTCCGCCCCCTTGAACCGGTGCTCTTACCGGAAGGAGAGCATGTCCAGGTCCATGTGCCCGAGCAGCCCCCGCCCCTGCACACACGCCTGGCAGCGCTGGATGCCTTTGAGGCATTAGACGAAGAGCTGACAGAGGAGCAATGGCGGGTGTTTGAGGAGGCGACGCAACGCCGTTCTTGGTTCGGAGGACGTCAGCTCGACCTATGAATGGCTATCTGCTGGATACAAACATTGTGACAGCCTACCTCAAGAGACATCCGGGCGTCAGGCAGCGCATCCGGGCCGCTGAGCGTGCTGGGCGCCCAGTGCGATTGAATGCGGTGAGCTATTATGAAACGAAACGCGGCCTGCTCGCGATTGGTGCGCACAAGCAACTGGCAGCATTCGAACGCTTATGGCGGGTGTTGGGCATTGTCATGATTGATCACCCCGTGCTGGACAAAGCGGCCGAGCTCTATGCCATGTTGCGAGCGAGCGGGCAATTGATTGAAGATGCCGATCTCCTGATTGCCGCGATCGCATTGGTGCATGATATGACGCTTGTGACCAACAATACGGCACATTTCACACGGATTCCAGGCTTGCAGGTGGAAGACTGGCTCCTGTCTTGACCCTCATAGGGTTCGTTACCACAAACCGTATGGGTATGCACAGGGGGGAAGATCAAGGGTTTTCACTGCTTTCTATTTTCGGGAGCCACACCAGGAAAGAACTGATTGCGCGGGCGCTCCATCGGCTCAGCACACGGCGTGCGCAGACCTTCGTGACGCTCAACTGTGCCGCCATCCCCACCGGCTTGCTCGAAAGCGAACTCTTCGGCCACGAGAAAGGCGCCTTTACCGGCGCTATGGCGCAACGCCTTGGCCGCTTTGAGCTGGCCCAGCGCGGTACCCTCTTTCTGGACGAGGTGGGCGAGCTGCCGCTGGAGGTACAGCCCAAGCTGCTGCGCGTGCTGCAAGAGGGCGAGTTCGGGGCTCCAGGCGTTATTGGACAGTAATGGCACATGTTACATTAGACATGAGGATTCTATGTGGAGCCCCCAGGCAGAGAGACTCGTTGGGGGTGTTAACGTACGGTGGGGGCTGCACATAGACTTGGCTTGAGCTAAACCGCGAAGGCTATGGCGATTGTTTGGAGCCGGGGCCCTTTTTGATCCGTCTAGGAGGAGGATGGGCATCGGCAGCAGGTGCGGACGGGTGGCACACGTTCCAGGCCTGGGCCATGAGACGGGCTCTTTGACCACTCAATAGAGCTCGGTTACGATGCCTTGGCGCCGCGTGTAGACGCACCACGCCGCTCCAGGCTGCCCAGGCCTACCGGTCAGGGACACGAGTTGGGTCTGCCGCGTCTGCCTCCTCTATGAGGTGTCCAGTCCAGGCGCGGGCACAGAGAGGTCCCACACCGCTGGCTGTCGATACAGCGTTTTGACCAGCTGCAGACGCCCGTGCTGACAGACCGGACACACGGACCCTGGCTCCACCCCTGTCACCCCAGACGTCTTGAGGTCCACGGCCGCTTCCCGGGTATGGAGTCGTATCGCGTGCCCCAGCAGAGCACGGCACTGCGCAAGCTTCTCCTGGCGCACCCGGTTGGCCAGGAAGCCGAAGTGCCGCGTCCTGTGGAACCCATGCGGGGGGACGTGCAGCATCAGCCGCCGCAGGAACTCCATGGCATCAAGCGTCAGGGTGCGCAGGCGGTGGCCGCGCTGGTAATCCTTGTAGCGGAAGGTCACCTGGCCGTTCTCTAGGGCCACGAGACGGTGGTTCGAGATGGCGACGCGATGGGTATAGCGGGCCAGGTAGGTGAGGACGTGCTGGGGCTCCGGGAGAGGTTCTTTCGCGTACACGATCCATTCCTTGTCGCGCACCTCGGTGAGGAACTGGTGCCAAGGCGCAGGCTCGGCCAGCTCCCGACAGCGCCCCGTCAAGGTCAGGCAGCCCTGGTCATAGAGGTGCTCCAGCCCCGCGAGGTACAGGCGCCGAAAGCGCCGCGAGAGGACCCGGACGGGCAGGAAGAAGTGGGGGCGACACGGCACCCACCGCGTGCCATCCGAGGCCAAGCCGCCCGCGGGCAGGACACAGTGCAGGTGGGGGTGATGGTGGAGTTGTTGGCCCCAAGTGTGGAGGACGGCGAGGCCGCCGATCTCGGCGCCAAGATGCTTGGGGTCTCCGGCGATGTCCTGGAGCGTCTGGGTGACTGTGTGAAAGAGCAGCCCATAGAGGAGCCGCGGGTTCTGGAACACGAGTGGCCCGAGGTCATGTGGCAGGGTAAAGACCACATGGCAGTATGGAGTCTCGAGGAGCTCCCGCTCCCGGGCGGTGAGCCACGCCGCTTGAGCGGCGCCGTGACATTTGGGACAGCTGCGATGGCGGCAGGAGTTATACGCTTGCTCTTCGTGCCCACAGTGGTCGCATTGGGTGATATGGCCGCCCAGGGCGGCGGTGCGACACAGCGCGATAGCGCGCAGGGCTCGGTGTTGCGCGCCCGAGAGGGTCGGCCCATAGCGGGCCAGAAACGCGGTGCCATACTGGCGTACCACATCGGCGACTTCCAGCGGCGGCCGACTCATGGCACGTTCTCCAGATCGGCCGGCAACGCCAGAGCGTCCAAGGGACTCTCGGTGGCATGG
>Ga0081539_10005199_pt1 | contig 13501 bp, 11 predicted proteins | sample TabmetS4T2R2_FD_71023 | JGI IMG/M metagenome (GOLD analysis project Ga0081539, IMG submission 71023) | Tabebuia heterophylla rhizosphere microbial communities from the University of Puerto Rico - S4T2R2 | ecosystem: Host-associated > Plants > Roots > Rhizosphere ...
CGCCGAACGCCGGCGCGCGGGCGCTCAAGACCAGCCGGACCATGGTCCTCGCGCTGCTGCTGCAGTTCCACGCCGACGAGTTCGCCCCGGCCATGCTGGAGTACGTCCTCCCGGTCACGGACGTCGCCCGCGAGCACGGCTACGACATCCTGCTGATGACCGAGGAGGACGGCGCCGCGGCGCTCAACCGGGTGACGCGGTCCGGCATGGTGGACGGCGTCGTCCTGCTCGACGTCACGCACGCCGACCCCCGCCTCGGGGCGCTCCGCGAGGCGGCCCGGCCGGGCGTCCTCATCGGGGTCCCGGGCGACGCGGCCGGGCTCGACGTCTTCGACCTCGACTTCGGCGAGGCGGCCCGGATGCTGGTGGACCACCTGCACGGGCTCGGCCACCGGGACCTCGTCCTCGTCGTCCCGCCGCGCCACGTGTTCGAGCGCGGCGGCGCCTACGCCTGGCGGTTCCGCGACGCCGCGGTCGAGCGGGCGGCGCGGTACGGCCTGCGCGTCACCACCCACCACGGCGAGTCCCGGCAGCCCGCCGTGTCGCGCACGCTCCACGAGATCCTCGACGGCCGGCCGGAGGCGACCGCGGTCGTCGTCCACAACGACGCCACGATCGCCGCCCTGCCGACCGTCCTGCACGAGCGCGGCGTCGTCGTGCCGCGGGACCTGTCCGTCGTCAGCCTCTACTCGAAGCACTTCGGCGAGGCGTTCTCGCTGCCCTACACGGCGATCGAGACCTCTCCCGACACCCTCGCGCGCCTCGCCCTCCGGCAGCTCGTCCGGCGCGTCGAGCTCGCCGGCGACGCCGGCACACCCGTGGTCCGCTTCGTGGACCCCGACCTCGTCGACCGCGGCAGCACCGCCCGGCGATAACCCGCCCGCACACCGACCGCCGCTCACGACCCCGCCGACGACCTCCGCAGCCGCATTATCGAATCGATTCGACAACGACGCCCGAGCCCTGTCCGAGCTTTGAAGGAGCCCGCCATGTTCCCCTCCCGCCTCCGTCGCGCCGGCGTCGCGGCCGTCGCCGTCGTGCTGACCGGATCCCTCGCCGCCTGCGCCGACTCCGACGACGGTGCCGGCGGCGGCGCCGCCGCCGGCGGCGGCACCTACGCGTTCTGGGACCCGTACCCGCAGTTCGACGACTCCTCGGCCTGGGTGCAGCTGGTGAAGTCGTGCGGCACGAAGGCCGGAGTCACGGTCGAGCGGACCGGGTACGACACCTCCGACCTCACGAACAAGACGCTGCTCGCCGCGCAGCAGGGCAGCGCGCCGGACGTCGTCGTGATCGACAACCCGGTGATCTCCACGCTCGCCTCGGCCGGCGTCCTCACCACCACCGACGAGCTGAAGCTCGACACCGCGGCGTTCGCGCCCAACATCACGGCGGCGGGCGTGGTCGACGGCAAGACGTACGGCGTCCCGATCGGCGCGAACACGCTCGCGCTGTACTACAACGCCGACGTGCTCGCCGCCGCGAAGGTCGACCCGGCCTCGGTCACGAGCTGGGCGACGCTGAACGACGCGCTGGCCAAGGTGACGGCCGCGGGCAAGAAGGGCATCACGTTCTCCGGCATCGGCACCGAGGAGGGCTCGTTCCAGTTCCTGCCCTGGTTCTGGGGCGCCGGCGCCGACCTCGAGGACGTCGCCTCGCCGGCCGCCGTCTCCGCCGTCGACCTCTGGACCGGCTGGCTCAAGGACGGCTACGCGCCGAACTCCGTCATCACGAACACGCAGACGACGGCCTGGCAGGAGTTCGAGACCGGCGAGTACGCGTTCGTCGAGAACGGCACGTGGCAGCTCGCGAACGCCGAGAAGTCCGGCCTGAAGTACGGCGTGATCCCGATCCCGGCCAAGGACGGCGGCACCGCGCCGGCGCCCACGGGCGGCGAGTTCGTCGCGGCGACCGTGCAGGAGGACACGTCCCGGTACGCCGTGAGCGGCAAGATCGTCGACTGCCTGACGAGCCCCGAGAACCTCATGGCGACGGACACGACGCTGTCCTACATCGCGCCGATCGACTCCGTGCAGCAGGAGCAGGTGGCCAAGGACCCGAAGCTCGAGCCGTGGGTGGCCGCCGTCGGCGCCGCCAAGGGCCGGACCAGCGACAACCTCGGCACGAACTACCCGATCATCTCCGAGCAGCTCTGGGGCGCCTTCCAGAAGGCGCTCAGCGGCTCGGCGTCCGCGCAGGACGCGCTGACGGCGGCGCAGCAGGCGGCCGCCGCGAAGGTCAAGTGAGCCGCACGCGCACGGACGCCACGTCCGGCATGCGCACGGACGCCACGTCCGGCATGAGCACGGTGTGGCACCGGTCTCGCCTATCGAGACCGGTGCCACACCGTGCTCGAAAGAGCGGGCGTCGCGGCGGGCTCCCGGAGCAGGTCTCGGGCTGGGTCTGGCTGCTGCCCGTCGTCGGCTACCTGCTCGCGTTCTACGCGTACCCGCTGTACCGCAACGTCGAGCTCAGCCTGAAGGACTACACGGTCCGGTCGTTCGTCACCGGGGACGCCCCGTTCATCGGGCTGGACAACTTCCGCGACGTCGTCGCGGACCCGCTGTTCGGCCCGGCGCTGTGGCACACGGCGATCTTCACGCTGGTCTCCATCGCGTTCCAGTACACGATCGGGCTGGCGCTCGCGGTCTTCTTCCACCGCAACTTCCGGCTGTCCGCCGTCCTGCGCGCGCTGTTCCTCGTCCCGTGGCTGCTGCCGCTCGTCGTCTCGGCGTCCACCTGGTCGTGGATGCTCAACAGCGACTCGGGGATCGTCAACGCCTGCCTCGAGGCGCTCGGGCTGCCGCAGGTGAACTGGCTGACGTCGCCGACCTGGTCGCTGGTCGCCGTCATCGTCGCGAACGTCTGGATCGGCATCCCGTTCAACCTCGTCATCCTCTACGGCGGCCTGCAGAACATCCCGCAGGACCTCGACGAGGCGGCCGCGCTGGACGGCGCGGGCGGCTGGACGACGTTCCGGCACGTCACGTTCCCGCTGCTGCGCCCGGTGTCGGCGGTGACGATCCTCCTCGGCCTCGTCTACACGCTGAAGGTCTTCGACGTCATCTGGGTGATGACCCGGGGCGGGCCCGGGACGTCGTCGACCACGCTCACGATCTGGTCCTACCGGCAGAGCTTCGGGTCGCTGCTCCCCCGCTTCGGCCCGGGCGCGGCGATCAGCAACATCCTGATCGTCGTCGCGTTCGCCGTCGGCCTCGGCTACGTGGTCGTCCAGCGCCGGCAGGACGCCGCGTGAGCCGCCGGCGGAACGGCGTGCGGACGGCGGCCGGCGTCGTGCTCACGGCGATGATGCTCTTCCCCGTCTACTGGATGGTGAACGTCTCGCTGACCCGCGCGCCCGACATGCGCCGCGACCCGCCGTACCTGGTGCCGCTGCACCCGACGTTCTCCGGCTACGAGGCGGTGCTGCACGACCAGCTCCCGTACCTCGGGACCAGCCTGGCGATCGGGCTCGGCACGGTGGCGCTCACGCTCGCGGTCGCCGCCCCGGCCGCGTACGCGCTCGCCCTGCTGCGCCCCCGCGGGAGCGCTCCGGTGGGCTTCGTGCTGATCATCGCGCAGATGATCCCGGGGATCACGATGGCGATGGGCTTCTACGCGATCTTCGTCTCCGCCGGCATCGTCAACACCTGGTGGGGCCTGGTGATCGCGGACTCGACGCTCGCGGTGCCGTTCGCGGTCCTGATCCTCACGGCGTTCATGTCCGGCATCCCGCGGGAGCTCCTCGCGGCGGCGACGGTGGACGGCGCCGGGCCGTGGCGCACGTTCGGCTCGATCGTGCTGCCGATCAGCCGCAACGCCGTCGTCACCGTGTCGCTGTTCGCGTTCCTCTGGGCCTGGTCGGACTTCATCTTCGCGAGCACGCTGGACAGCGGCGGCACCCGCCGGCCGATCACGCTCGGGATCTACAAGTACATCGGCAACAACAACCAGGAGTGGAACTCGATCATGGCGACCGCCGTCGTCGCCTCGCTGCCGGCGGCGGTGCTGCTCGTCGTCGCCCAGCGGTACGTCGCGGCCGGCGTCACCGCCGGCGCGGTCAAGGACTGACGGCCCACATCCCTGCCACCGCAACGATCTGGAGACGCGCCCCGTGGTCACGTTCGACACTGATGCCTCGACGCTCGAGGTCCGGCACCGGCACGAGGTCCTGCGGATCCAGCCGTGGGGCCGCGACGCCGTCCGCGTGCGCGCGGCCCGGTTCCGGATCCCGGCGGAGAGCCACGGCGCGCTGGACGAGCCGCCACCGGGCGCGGACGACGTCGTCCTCAAGGCGGAGGGGACGCGCGCCGTCGTCGTCAACGGCGACCTCACCGTGACCGTCGACCACGACGTCGCGGCTCCCTACCCCGAGCCGCTGCTGACGTTCACGCGCACCTCGACGGGCGAGGAGCTCCTGGCAGAGCGGCGCGAGCACTTCTGGCAGCCGGGCGCCCGGGTGTTCACCGGCAACCGGTCCGGCGCGTACGAGATCCGCCAGCAGTTCGCGGCGTACGAGGGCGAGCGGCTCTACGGGATGGGACAGCGCACCCACGGCCGCCTCGACCTGAAGGGCCTGGCGCTGGACCTGGTGCAGCGCAACGCGGAGGTCAACATCCCTTTCGTGCTCTCCAGCCGCGGCTACGGGCTGCTGTGGAACGTGCCGGCGATCGGCCGGGCGGAGCTCGGCGCCGACGCCACGCGCTGGACCGCGACCCAGGCGCGCGAGCTGGACTACTGGGTCTGCGCAGGGTCGCCGGCCGGGATCCTCGAGCGGTACGCGGACGCGACGGGGCACGCGCCGGAGCTGCCGGAGTGGGCCAGCGGTTTCTGGCAGAGCAAGCTGCGGTACCGCACGCAGGAGGAGCTGCTCGGCGTCGCCCGGGAGCACCGCCGCCGCGGGCTGCCGATGTCGGTGATCGTCGTCGACTACTTCCACTGGACGGCGATGGGCGACTACGCCTTCGACCCGGCCGAGTGGCCCGACCCGCGCGCGATGGTCGAGGAGCTGCACGACCTGGGGATCGAGCTCGTCGTCTCGATCTGGCCGACGGTCTCCCCGCTCTCGGAGCACTGGGCGCACTACCGCGACGCCGGGCTGCTCGTCGGCTCCGACCAGGGCGTCGAGTTCCACCAGACGATCCGGGACAAGGGCATGCCGGTCCCGATGCCGCTGTCCTTCTACGACCCGACGAACCCGCGCACGCGCGAGTTCGTCTGGGACCTCGTCCGCCGCAACTACCTCGACGCCGGCGTCCGCGGGTTCTGGCTCGACGCGTGCGAGCCCGAGCTCAACCCCGCGCACCCGGCGAACCTCGCCCTCCACGCCGGCCCGGGAGCGGAGGTCGCCAACCTCTACCCGCGCGAGAACGCCCGCCTGTTCGCCGAGGGCCTCGCGGCGTCGGGTCACGAGCCCACCGTGCTCCTGTGCCGCTCGGCCTGGGCCGGCTCGCAGCGGTACGGCGCCGCCGTGTGGTCGGGCGACATCCCCGCCACCTGGCGCTCGCTGCGCGGGCAGGTCCGTGCCGGGCTCAACGTCGGCATCTCCGGGATCCCCTGGTGGACCACCGACATCGGCGGCTTCCACGGCGGCGACCCCGACGACCCGGCATACCGCGAGCTCTTCGTCCGGTGGTTCCAGTACGGCGCGTTCTGCCCGCTGTTCCGCCTGCACGGCGACCGCGAGCCCCGCACGCCCACCGGCCACGACCAGACCGGCGGACCGAACGAGGTCTGGTCGTACGGCGACGACGCCTACGCGGTCGTCGCCGGCATCCTCCGCCTCCGTGAGCGGCTCCGGCCCTACCTCCACGAGCAGCTGCGCGCCGCAGCCGCCACCGGCCTCCCGCCGATGCGGCCGCTGTTCGTCGACCACCCGGGCGACGAGCGGGCCTGGGCCGTCGAGGACCAGTTCCTCCTCGGGCCGGACCTCCTCGTCGCGCCGGTCACCGAACCGGGCGTCACGGCCCGCGAGGTGTACCTGCCGCGGCGGGCCGACGGCCGGCGCTGGGTCGACGCCGACACCGGCGAGCCCACTGCCGGCGGCCGCACGGTGACGGCGGCGGCCCCGATCGAGCGGATCCCGGTGTTCGCCACGGAGGCCGCCCCGGTCCTGAGCGCGTTCCGCGCCCCTCAACGCACCCCGGCGGGCCCCCGGGGCTGAGCTGACTTTTTGAGCACGGTGTGGCATCGGGCTCACCTATTGAGACCGGTGCCACACCGTGCTCACGAGTTCGGGGGCGGGGCCGGGGGGCGCGGGCCGAGCGGGTCGGTCGTCGGTGGGGCGGAGGTGCGCGCCTCGCGCGTGATCGCGCGGTCCGGCAGCCAGACGACGAACGTGCTGCCGACGCCCGGCGCGCTGTGCAGGACGAGCCGGCCGCCGTGGCTCTCCACGATCTGCCGGGCGATCGGCAGCCCCAGCCCGGTGCCGTTGGTGCCGTTGCCGCCGGTGCCCGTGCCGGTGCCGCCTCCCGCGCGGCCGTCGCCGTTGCTGCCGCGGACGAACCGGTCGAACACCCGCTCCTGCTCGTCCTCGGGGATGCCGGGGCCGTCGTCGCGGACGGCGATCCAGGCCCAGCCGTCGCGGCTGCCGACCGCCGTCGTGACGGCGGTGCCGCCCGGCGCCAGCCGGATCGCGTTCGAGAGCAGGTTGCCGACCGCCCGGACGAGTGTCTCGGGCTCCGCGTACGCCACCGGGCCCCGCGCCAGCCGCTCGCGCAGGACGAGGCCACGCTCGGCGGCGAGGACCCGGTGCTCCTCGACGGCGTCCGCGGCGACGGCGGCGAGGTCGACGTCGCGGTCCTCGTACGCCCCGGACCGGCGCCGGGCGGTGGCCAGAAGGTCCTCGAGCAGCCGGGACATCCGGTCCGTCGCGCGCGTCACGACCGCGACGGCCTCGCGCCGCTGCTCCGGCGTCGACGCGTCGTCCGCCAGCACGGCCTCGACGTTCGCCCGCACGGTGGCGACCGGGTTCCGCAGCTCGTGGGAGACGTCCTCGACGAAGTCGCGCTCCGCGCGGAAGGCGGCGTCGAGGCGGTCGAGCATCGCGTCGATCGTGTCGGCGAGGGTCCGCAGCTCGTCGTGCGGTCCGGTGGCACCGATCCGCCGGGTGAGGTCGGTGGCGGTGATCTCCTGCGTGGTCGCCGTGATGCGCCCCACGGGCCGCAGCATCCGGCCGGTGACGAACCAGCCGATGACGAGGCTCAGCGCGAACATGACGCCGAGCGCCACGACCGACGAGTCGCGCAGCGTCTGCAGGGTGCTGTAGTTGACCGCCTTCTGGACGCTGCCGAGGTCGGCCGCCTGGAACTCGGCGCCGGGCTTGAGCCTCACGGTGCCGTCCGGCTGCTTCTCGTACTTCTTCACCGTCACCGGGTCGAGCGGCGCGGCCTCCACGGCGGACGTCAGCCCGAGGTAGACGGCGAGCAGGATCAGGGCGGTCGCGAGCACGAGCAGCCCGGACGTGAGGACGGTCAGCCGGGCCCGGACGCTCCACGACCGCCCCGCCAGCCGGCCGGGCCAATTCAGCAGACCGAGCCGACCAGGCAGCCGGCCCAGCCGGCCCGGCAGCCCGCCGGGCGGCCGGCCGGCGGGCATCAGGCCGCCCCGGCCGAGGACTCCCGGAGCCGGTAGCCCCGGCCGACGAGCGTCTCGAGCAGCTGCGGCTCGCCGTCCACCGAGAGCTTGCGGCGCAGCGTCCCCACGGTCACCCGGACCGTCTGCGTGAACGGGTCCGCGTTCTCGTCCCAGACGTGCTCGAGCAGCTCCTCGGCGGACACGACGTGACCGGGCTTGCTCATCAGGTAGCGCAGGAGCGCGAACTCCTTGAGCGTCAGCGGGAGTTCGCGGTCGCCGCGCCGGGCGACCTGGCGGGCGGCGTCGAGGACGACGTCGCCGACCCGGACGCTCGCCGACGCGCCGCGGGTCTCCCGCCGCAGCAGCGCGCGTACCCGGGCGCTGAGCTCGGCGAGGGCGAAGGGCTTCACGAGGTAGTCGTCGGCGCCGGAGTCGAGGCCCCGCACGCGGTCCGGCAGCCGGCTGCGGGCGGTCAGCATGAGGATGCGCAGCTCGGGGCCGGACGCCGTCTCCAGCCGGCCGCCGCGGATCTCCTCCGCCAGCGCGAAGCCGTCGCCGTCGGGCAGGTTCACGTCGAGCAGGAGGACGTCGTACGCCCAGGTCGCAAGCTTGTCCCGGGCCTCGGCTCGGGTGGTCGCGAGGTCGACGGCGTACCCCTCGCGCTGCAGGCCGATGCGGAGGGCGCCGGCCAGGCCCTCCTCGTCCTCCACGATCAGCAGCCGCACCGCCCCACGGTAACCAGCCGGGGGCCGGCCGGGCGAGCGGGCGCTTTCGCTCCGCTTTCGCCGGCGTTTCCGGGGGTTTTCGGCCCCGGCTGGTCTCGTTGTCACGGTCAGCAAGACGAGACAGCCACACGACCGATCCTTGGCAAGGAGCTGAGAACCTGTGCTGGAAGGCAACAACGCGCAACCGAACCCGGCGGGCGACGCCGACGAGACCCCGCAGGCCCGCGTGAGTCGCGGCCCACGGCGCGCCCTCCTGGTGACGGCGGTCACCGCCGTCCTCGCCGCCGGCGGCGCCGGCGTGGCGTACGCCACCGCGGGTGGCGCGACCCCGGTCGAGACCGGGTTCGTCGTCGACACCGCCGAGGTCGCGCCGAGCTCGTCCGGCTACGGGCCGGGCGGGTCGGGCACCACCGACCGCGGGTGCGAGGAGAGGTCCGCCGGGCGGGGGACGTCGCCGTCCGCACCCTCGGAGTCGCCGTCGGAGTCGCCGTCCGAGTCGCCGTCCGAGTCGCCGTCGGAGTCGCCGTCCGCGCCGTCCGAGTCGCCGTCGGACGCGTCGGAGGAGCTGTGACCGAGCTCTCCGAGGGGGCTCCGCCCGAACCGTCGCAGGCGGGGCCCCTGCTGGAGCGGGCGCTGTTCGAGGTGAAGCGGGTCGTCGTCGGCCAGGACGCGATGGTCGAGCGGATGCTGGTCGGCCTGCTGGCCCGGGGCCACGTGCTCCTCGAGGGCGTGCCGGGCGTGGCGAAGACGCTCGCCGTCCGGACCTTGGCCCAGGTCGTCGGCGGCTCGTTCCACCGGCTCCAGTTCACGCCGGACCTCATGCCCGGCGACATCGTCGGCACGCGGGTCTGGCGGCCGTCGACGGAGACGTTCGACACCGAGCTGGGGCCGGTGTTCGGCAACCTCGTCCTGGCGGACGAGATCAACCGGGCGCCGGCGAAGGTGCAGTCCGCGCTGCTCGAGGCGATGGCCGAGAGGCAGGTCAGCATCGGCGGCGTCACCTACCGGCTGCCGGACCCGTTCCTGGTGCTCGCCACGCAGAACCCGATCGAGACCGAGGGCGTGTACGAGCTGCCCGAGGCGCAGCGCGACCGGTTCCTGCTCAAGGTCGACGTGCCGCAGCCGGACGCGCACGAGGAGCTGGCGATCCTCCAGCGGATGAGCGTGCGGCCGCCGGTCCCGCACCGGGTGCTGACGCCGCCGGAGGTGCTGGCGCTGCAGGACGCCGCGGACGGCGTGTTCGTGCACCACGCGCTGGCGCAGTGGATCGTCCGGATCGTCATGGCGACCCGCGACCCGGCCCGGAACGGCCTGCCGCACCTGTCGCCCGTGCTCGAGCACGGGGTCAGCCCGCGCGGCACGCTCGGGCTCGTCGCGGCGGCACGCGCGCTGGCCCTGCTCCGCGGCCGCGACTACGTCCTGCCGCCGGACATCGCCGACCTGGCCCGCGACGTCCTCGCCCACCGGCTCGTGCTGTCGTTCGACGCGCTGGCCGAGGGGCTGGACCCGCGGGACGTCGTCGGGCAGGTCCTCGCGTCGCTCCCCGGGCCGCAGGTCGCGCCCCTCCAGGCGGACGGGCACGCGGACGGGCGGGAGGACGCCGCATGACCACCGCCGGCGGCGTGCCTGCGGGGTTGTTCCGGCGGCTCGACCTCCAGGTCCAGCGGCGCCTCGACGGGCCGCTGGCCGGCGAGCACCGCGGGCTCCGGCTCGGCCCCGGCAGCGAGTCCGAGGAGCTCGCCCGCTACCAGCCGGGCGACGACGTCCGCCGGATCGACTGGAACGTGACGGCGCGGGCGCTCGAGCCGCAGGTCTGGCGGACCCGCGCCGACCAGGCCCTCGACACCTGGGTGCTGCTCGACGAGACCGCGAGCATGGCGTTCGGCACCGCGGGCGATCCCGGGCTGGAGAAGGGCGAGCTGGCCGACCGGCTCGCCGCCGCCGTCGGGCTGCTCACCGACGGCCCCGGGAACCGCCTCGGCGTCGTCTCGTTCGGGGCCGACGGCCTCACCTGGACCCGCCCGGTCGCCGGCCGGGTCGCCGCCCGACGCCTCCTCCGGCGGGCGGGCCACCCGTCGAACCGGCCACGGGGCGGCGTGCCGCCGGTGGGGCTGGCCGGGGCGCTCGACGCCCTGGTCCGGCGGCACCGCCGTCCCGGCCTCCGCGTCGTCGTGGCCGACCTGCTCGACCCGACCGGCCGCGTCGAGCGGCCGTTCGACTGGGAGGCGCCGCTGCGGCGGCTGGCCGCGCGGCACGAGGTCGTCGTCCTCGAGGTGCTCGACCCGCGCGAGCTGGAGCTGCCGGACGTCGGCGGCGTCGTCCTGCTCGACCCCGAGACCGGCCGCCGGCGCGACGTCTTCACGGGCGACGCGCGGCTGCGCGCCAGGTACGCGGCGGCGGCAGCCGCCCAGCGCGGTGCGGTGGCCGCCGCCGCCCGGTCCTGCGGCGCAGGCCACGTGCGCCTGCGGACCGACGGCGACTGGGTCGCCGACCTCGCCCGTGCCGTCCGATCCCGCCGCACCCGTCCGGCCGCGCTGCCGGCGCGTCGGTCGGGACAGCGAAGAAGGGCCCGCTGATGTCGTTCCACTCCCCCTGGTTCCTCCTGCTGCTGGTCCCGCTCGCCGGGCTGGCCCTCGCCGCGGTGCTGCTGCGCCGCCGGCGCGACCGCTACGCCGTCCGCTTCGCGTCGCTGCCGATGCTGGACCGCGTCGTGCCCGAGCGGCCGGCGTGGCGCCGGCACCTCACCGGCGGCCTCGCGCTGGTCGCCCTCGGCCTGCTCGCCACCGCGGCCGCCCGGCCCGAGATGGACGTGCGCGTGCCGCGCGAGCGCGCGACCGTCGTCGTCGCCATCGACACCTCGCTGTCGATGCAGGCCGACGACGTCGAGCCGAACCGGATGCGGGCGGCGACCGAGGCCGCCGAGCGGTTCGTCGACGAGCTGCCGGAGGAGGTCAACGTCGGCCTCGTCGCGTTCGCCGGGTCGGCGTCCGTGCTCTCGCCGCCGACCCACGATCACGACGCGGTGAAGGCCGCCCTCGGCGGCCTCCGGATGGCCGAGCGGACCGCGATCGGCGAGGCCGTCTTCACGTCGCTGGGCCAGATCGCGGCGATGGCGGGCGGCAGCGACGGCACCGGCGGCACGGGCGGCGGCGACGGCACGGGCGGCGCCGGGGCCGGCGGCGCCTCGGACGAGGCCGTGCCCGCCCGGATCGTGCTGCTCTCGGACGGGTCGAACACCTCCGGCCGCACGCCGGACGACGCCGCGCGTGCCGCCACCGAGGCGGGCGTGCCGGTGTCGACGATCGCCTACGGGACGCCGGAAGGCGTGGTGGCGGACGAGACCGGCCGGCAGGTGCCGGTGCCGGTGGACACGGCCGCGCTCGCGCGGCTGGCCGAGGAGACCGGCGGCACCGCGTACACCGCGGCCAGCGGCGACGAGCTGCGCGACGTCTACGACGACATCGGCTCCTCGATCGGCTGGCGGACCGAGCCGCGCGAGCTCGCGCCGTACCTGGCCGTCGCCGCCTTCCTGCTCACCCTCACCGCGGCGGCGCTGTCGCTGCGGTGGTTCGCCCGGCTCGTCTGAGAGCGCAGAGCCTCAAGCCGGCGCGAGTGTAGGGCGAACGGCGCTCATGACGGCGTCAGAACCGCCGGTTGTCCCACACTCGCGCGGAAAGGACCTTCCGTGCCCCTGTCGTGGCCCGGGCTCGGCGTTCCCGCCGGGCCGGACTTCATCCCCCAGCCGGAGACTCCGCACCGGACCGCTCCCCGGCCCCAGGTACCGGCGGCCTTCGCGCCGCCCGCACCCCCCGAGCCGCCGCCGGCCGCGCCGCACACCCCTCCACCGGGGCGCGGCCGGCGGCCCCCGGCCCGGCTCGACGGCACCGCCGCCGTGCTGGCGGCCGCCCTGACGGGGGCGGTCGCCGGCGGCGGGACGGCGCTGGCGCTGGCCCCCGACACCGGAGACGCCGGTGCGCCGGCGATCGTGCAGCAGGCCGCGCCGCCGGCGAGCGCCGCGACCCGGCCGGACACCGAGGCCGCGGCGCGCGCGATCCTGCCCAGCGTCGTCCAGGTCCAGGCCGGCCGGGCCACCGGGTCCGGGTTCGTCATCGACGGCTCCGGGCACGTGATGACGAACGCGCACGTCGTGGACGGCGTCACGCGCGTCACGCTGCTCCTCGCCGACGGCCGCCGGGTCGGTGCGGAGGTCGTGGGCGGCGACGAGGACGAGGACATCGCCGTCCTCCGCGTCACCGGCACCGCGCCCGCCGCCGCGCGGCTCGGCACCAGCGGCTCGCTGCAGATCGGGCAGCCGGTGATCGCCGTCGGCTCGCCGCTCGGCCTGTCCGGGACCGTGACCGCCGGGATCGTCAGCGCGCTCGACCGCACCTCGCAGGTCGGCGGCGCGTCGCGGCCGATGGTGCAGACGGACGCGTCGATCAACCCGGGCAACTCCGGCGGGCCGCTGGTGGACCTGCAGGGCCGCGTCGTCGGCGTGAACACGGCGATCGCCACGACGTCCGCCCGATCCGGCAACATCGGCATCGGGTTCGCGGTCCCGATCGACCGCGCGGTGCAGGTGGCCCGCGACGTCATCGCGGGCCGCTGAGGACGCGGCGGGGGCACCTCTCCTAGTGAGCACGGTGTGGCACCGGTCTCGCCTATTGAGACCGGTGCCACACCGTGCTCACTTCGGCGGGGGTCGCTTGACTTTAGAGTCACTCCAAGTTTGGGATGGGGCCGTGACCGGGCTGCGGGAGCTCAAGAAGGAGCGCACCCGGCGGTTGCTCGGCGAGACGGCGTGGCGGCTGTTCGCCGAGCGCGGGTTCGAGCGCGTGACCGTGGCCGAGGTGGCGCAGGCGGCCGGCGTCTCCGAGGCCACGGTGTTCAACTACTTCCCGGCGAAGGAGGGGCTTGTCTTCGACGGGATGCGCGCCTACGAGCAGCGCCTCCTCGACGCGGTCGGCGGGCGGGACGCCGGCGAGGCGGCGCTCGACGCCCTCGTGCGCTTCCTGCTCGAGGGGGCCGACCACGCGCTCCGGGAGGGCGTCGGCGAGACGGTCGCCGTCACGGCCCGGATGATGGCGACCAGCCCCACGCTGCGCGCGCGCCAGGAGGAGATCCTCGCCGACGAGGCGCGCGCCCTCGCCGCCCGGCTGGCGGCCCAGACCGGCGACGACGCCGCGGACGCGGGCCTGCTG
>Ga0081539_10005200_pt1 | contig 13501 bp, 11 predicted proteins | sample TabmetS4T2R2_FD_71023 | JGI IMG/M metagenome (GOLD analysis project Ga0081539, IMG submission 71023) | Tabebuia heterophylla rhizosphere microbial communities from the University of Puerto Rico - S4T2R2 | ecosystem: Host-associated > Plants > Roots > Rhizosphere ...
GAAGGTGCTGGAGGCCTTCAACAAGTCGGGCATCAAGCCCGACTGGATGATCATGGAGGTGCTGCCGGTGCTGCCGCCGGACCAGCGCCCGCTGGTGCCGCTCGATCTACCGTCGGGCGTCAAGGTCGAGGTGCTGTCCGGCAACGCGACGCTCGAGGCGATGCTCGATACCGGCGAGCTTGATGCGCTGTTCTCGCTCTATCTTCCCTCGCTGTTCCTCAACGGCTCGCCGCACATCGACCGGCTGTTCCCGAACTACAAGGAGTCCGAGCAGGACTATTACCGCCGCACCCGCATCTTCCCCATCATGCATCTGGTGGGCGTGAAGCGCGCGCTGGCCGAGCGGCACCCCTGGCTGCCGGCTTCGGTCCTGAAGGCGTTCACGGCGGCCAAGGCGATGGCGGCCGCGCATCTTGTCGACACGTCGGCGACCAAGGTCATGCTGCCCTTCGTCGAGGAGCGGCTTGGCGAGGCGCGCGCGCTGATGGGCGCGGACTTCTGGTCTTACGGGCTATTGGCCAACAGGCCCGTGCTGGACGAATTCCTGCGCCATCACCACGACGAGGGCCTGTCGAAACGACTGGTCGTCGCGGACGAGCTGTTCCACCCCTCGACGCACGAGACCGTCAAGGTCTAGGACGAACCATGGCTTCGAGAATACCGGCTTCGCTCCGGCGGTTGCCATCCCTGCAGCGCCCCCTCGCGCGGCCGGTAGATCTCGACCTTGAGCGGATGGCATTTCGCCGCATCACTTGAATGACTGCTGCTGCAGTCGCCGCCCGGGCAGGCCGAGAGGGCGCCCAAAAGATCGATCTCGGCGAAGAATTCCAGGAAGTCGCCGGGCCGCACCGGGCTCGCCTTCATGAAATACTGATGCGTGTCGCGCGTGAAACCCGTGCACATGAAGACGTTCAGCACGTCGTGCACGTGGCGCTCGGCGGCCGGCAGCGCCAGCCCCTCGTGGCCCGCGAGCGCGCGCGTCAGGTTGGAATGGCAGCAGTGATGGTACTCGTCGCCGCCCAGCAGGAGCTGGGTGTAGGGATCGCAGCGCGTGCCGATGACATCGTGCACGCCGCCGCCATCGTCGTCCCAGCCGTACCAGTCGAGCGTGTCGTGGGTGATGGTGGCCATCGGACGCAAGGTCGGCAGCGTGCTCCACAGCCGGTCGCCGGTGCTGACATGGGTGGCGTGCAGCGCGCGCGTCTTGCCGCTGAAGAAGCGCTCGGAAAGGTCGTGTGCGTTCCACAGGTTGAGGTCGCCGACCTGCGGCCCCTCGATGCTGACGATGCGGAAGAAGTGCCCGGCCGGCACCTGGAAGGTGCGGGCCTCGCGCGGCGGGACGATCACCTCGTGTATCCTGGCAAGCCCCTTGCGTGCCTGTTCGTAGAACTGCCGATCGTATGCCGGTAGCCTGTCGACGGAATAGCAGACGATCGCCGGCGCCTTCCGTCGTTCGGCGGCATCGGCCGGCGCCGGATTTCGCTGAGATGAGGTCACGTCACACTCCAACTGTGCAGGAAGGCCGAGCAATGGAGACCATACCCGCCCGCCGTGGCAAGGCCACCCACCTCCGGCGCGGCCAGTCGATCCGCATCGTCAACACGCACGGCGCGCAGGTCGTCGACACCTGGGCGTTCACCGCGGGCATGCTGACCGAGTTCATGTCCATGGAGCATACGCGCGCCACGCTGACCCGCCTGCGGCCCAGGGTCGGCGACGGGCTTTTTACCAACCGGCGGCGCAAGATCCTGACCATGACCGGGGACACCAGCCGCGGCGACCATGACACGCTGATCGCCGCGTGCGACAGCGAGCGCTACATCCTGCTGGGCGTGAAGGAATATCACGACAACTGCACCGACAACCTCTACGCCGCCATGCAGGGGCTGGGTCTTACGCCACCGGAATGTCCAAGCCCGCTCAATCTCTTCATGAACATTCCCTGGACGGCGGACGGCGGGCTCTCCTTCGATCCGCCGACCACCAGGCCCGGCGACTCGGTCACCCTGCGCGCCGAGCTCGACTGCATCGTCGCCATGTCGGCCTGCCCGCAGGACATCCTGCCGATCAACGGCCGCACCGGCACGACCACCGAAGCGCATTACGAAATCACAGGCTGACCATGACCTTCTCGATCGCCGGAAGATGCGCCCGGACCGGCATGCTGGGCGCCGTCGTCACCACCTCGTCGATGGCGGTCGGCGGCCGCTGCGCCTACGCGCAAGCCAATGTCGGCGCAGTGCTGACGCAGCACCGTACCGATCCGCGACTTGGGCCGAAGATGCTCGAGCGGTTGCGCGAAGGTGCGGCGCCTGACGCCATCCTGAAGGGTTTCGAGAAGAGCGAGCCCGGCATCGGCTGGCGACAGCTCGCGATCATCGACGCCAAGGGCCAGGCGGCGTTCTTCAATGGTGGCAACATCTACTCGGTGTTCAAGGGCCTGGTCGGCCGCGATTGCGTGGCGGTGGGTAACATCATCCGCACCACCGACGTGGTCGACGCCATGGTTAAAAGCTTCGAGGCCAACGAGGCCCAGCCGCTGGCCGAGCGCCTGATGCGCGCCATCGAGGCGGGCGACGCCGCGGGCGGCGAGCTGAAGCAGATCAAGTCGGCCGGCCTGGTGGTCGCCCACCGCGAAAGCTTTCCCTTCGTCGACCTGCGCGTCGATCTCGATCCGCGGCCGCTGGTCCAGCTGCGCTTCCTGTGGGAGCTCTATCAGCCGACGGCGGATGAGTACGTGGTGCGTGCCGTCAGTCCAGACAGCGCGCCGAAACCGGTCTAGGCTACTTCGGGCCGACGGCCGCGCAGCACCCGCCGGCCGATGACCACGACCACCACGAAGGCGATGGCCAAACCCGCAAGCAAGCCACCGTGCCGCCAGGCCGAGCCCGCCATCTGCTTCACCCAGGTGGTGACGCGCCGTTGCCAGAACGTCCTCGCCGCCTCGAAGTCGGGCTCGACGCACTCCCGACCGAAGTTCTTGGCCCAGGCCTGGTAGGCACCGGTCGTAACGTAGCGCTTGTAGATCGCAGCGGCCTTGTCGTCGTTGCCGCTGTCGTAGGCGTATCGCGCCGCCCAGCAAAGCGCGGCGGCATAGGCCTGCGAGCGTTGGGGCAACAGATCGGCAGTGGCGAGCGCCTGATCGGCGGCAATCGCGCGATAATGGAAACGCGCATCGGGCCTGGGTGCGCTGGCAGCGAAGCGGCTTGCCTCGTCGGGCCCGAGCAGGGGGCTCGGCGACGGCGCCAAGCCGTTGGGATTTGCTTGGCCGTAGCCCTCAGGAAACGAGCCGTAGACCTCCCACATATCGGGCGGCCCCGATGTTCCCATCAGTCCCATGCCCTGCACACGGGTCATTGTCGCCAATCTGAACAGGGCCTCGCCGCGCGCGACCTTCTGCCATGGCCATTCGAAGGAAGGGGCGCGGGCCGCCTCGACCGCGGCGATGTAGCCGCGGACATCCTCGACGTTGGCGCGGTCGCCGGACCCGCCCGAAACCGGGTCAGCCTGTCTTTCCGGAAAATAGGCGAGCGCTTCGGCGGTCCGCCCCGCACGGACCAACCGCCGAGCCAGCAGGCTGCGCAATCCTGTGACGGGCGAAGAACGATCACCCCAGGCATTGTCGTCCGGTTTGTCCGGTGGCGGCGGCGCAGGAGGCAGCCCGTCGACGAAGGTCTTCAGCTCGTCCAGCGTCAGCACGCGCTCGGCAACGTAGATGACGTCGCCCCAGTAGGTGCCGGCCACGGGGAACAGGAGCTGCAGCGAATCACGGTATTCGCCCTGGCTCAGCCGCATGACGGCGAGCTCGCCGCGCAGCCGCGTCGCCGATCCGTCGTCCAGTGACGCAGCCCCAGTCTGCTCGGCCGCGGTGAAGGCCGCCGTCCAGTCGCGCACGGCCGCTTCGCGATCGCCGCGCCGCAAGGCGAGCTTGGCGCGTACCCACAGTCCCAACGGCTGGCTGGTCGTAGCCACCAGCCGCTCGGCGAGATCGTAGCGGCCGCCCTGGTAGGCAAGCGCCGCGAGTCGATCGACACCGGCGCCCGATGCTGCTGGTTGTGACAGCACGGCCTCGATGGCGCGCACGATCTCGGGGTCGCGGTTCTCCTTCTCATCCCAGTACCCGCCGCCACGTTCGAGCGAGACGAGAGAGGCGACCAAAAGCTCCCGGACCAGCGGATCGGCCATGACGAGCTTGAGATCTTCGTCGTCCATCGCCAGCAACCGCTGCGCCACTTCGCCCAGGGACAGCACTGCTGTCTGCGACCCGCGGGCGGCCTGCTCGGCGTAGAGACGGACCGCATTCGCGATCAATCGTGCGAAGGCCGCGTCGTCGACGTCGCCTGGCGGTACCGGCCACGGCGTCTCGATGAGGCCCGCTTCCACCAGGTCGAGCCGCGCCTCCTCGCCAAGGCTTGCGACGCCGAGCCCCATGGGATCGGGCGCACCGGCCTCGGCGTATCGGCGTGCGGCCTGAAAGGCGGCGCGGGCTGGCTCCAACTGGCCAAGCTGCTGATGGATGCGCCCGCGCATGAAGGCGGCGGCGACGGCCCGCACCTGGCGCTGGTCCGGCGGCAGGCCGTCGATCGCATCGAAGTAGCGCAGGGCGGACTCCAGGCGGTCAGCCCGGAATTCGACGGCGCCCGCGATGTAGGTCGCGACAGAAACGGGGAGGCCGGCCGCCGCCGCAAGCGCAGCCTCGCCGTTGTCCGCCGCCCGCGCCGCCTCGAGCATGGTTTCCCAGGCGGCGACATCGCCGGCCGCCCCAAGATTGCGCCAGGCCCCGGATTGCGCTTCTTCGCGCTCGCTTGTCACGACCTCAGGAACGTCCACGCGGCCGGGCTCGACGGCGCGCGGCAAGCTTTTGGCCGCAGGGACCAGACGGGTTGCCTCGAAAGCGAAGTTGAGCTCGACGCGGTCGGATACCGTGCGGTCGCGGAAGGTCAGGAGTTGCCAGGGAAAGTCAGGGCCGCAGGCCAGCGCGCCGCCGATGCCGGCAGCTGCCAGCAGCGCGACCACGCCGATCCTATTGAACGACATCAACCCTCCCCGGCTCGGCGCATCGCGCCCAGCCAATGATGCGTTTCTGATTGGCGCGCAGCCGGCCGTTGCCGGTCGCCTCGAGGGCCAGCGGCCCGGCAGCGGCAGCGAGCTTGAAGCCGTTGGCGCCGTCGGCCATCTCGCATGCCGGATCGAGCCGGACCTGGCGCGGCAGCGGTGCATCGACGGGCCCGTCGTTGGACAAGGTCACCGTCCAGAGATCGGCGCGCTCCGCCGGCACCAGCCGGGCGCTCAGCCGGACCGGCGGCAGGTCACCGGCGATCACGGCCCGCCAGGTCTGCAGGCTCCAGGCGCGGGAGTCCGCGTCGGTCGGCAAGCGGAACCAGGCGATGCCGACCAGGCCGTCCGGCGCGCCAAGCCGCATGGCGTGCAGGAATTTCGCGACCGCCTCGGGCGCGGCGCGCAGCGTCTCGCCATTGGTCGCACCGGCGCGCAAGGGCATCTCGCCTTCGACGCTCGCCAGCCGGCCGTCGGGCCGCCAGGTCACGCGCACGTCGTAGGCGGGCAGCGCCACGCGGAAAGGCCGGTGAATGCGCCGGCCGAACTCGCGCACCCAGCGCTCGGCCTGGTCCGGATCGAATAGGCCGCGGCGCGGGTCGTCGACGGCATGGACCTGAAGCACGACCTCGTCGAGATCACGGGCCAGCGGCGCCAAGTGGGTTGACGTCATCCAGGTCGGCAGCGCCGTGATCGAGAGTTTCAACGACGGCGCCAGCCGCGACCGCAGCGCGGCGAGGAAACGCGCGTAGGTCGCGAGCTTCGAGGTCGGGCAGTCATAGTCGATCTCGACGCCGGTGAGCGCCGCCGATACCGGCTCGAGGCGCGCCATGACCTGGTCGAGCATGCCCGGTATCCGGGTTTCGTCGAGCCGGCCGTCGATCCGGATCACGCCGATCACCGGCCTATGCGTCCCCTGGATGTCCGGCCAGGGGATGTTGACCGCAGCCCAACGCCCCGAAGCGTCGGCTTCGGCCAGGAGAAGGCGCCAGGCGCGGACGATGTCCGACGAACGGCCGACGCTCGAGGTCACGTTGGGCGTCCAGGCGCGCTGCCACACGTAGGCGTCGTGCGGCAGGGGCGCGGCCGTGGCCCGGATCTTCGGCATCGACCCCGACAACCCGATCACGCACAACAACAGCGCGGCGAGCAACCGCATGACGCCTTCCTTTGGAGCCGTTGCCAGCCCGCAGGCAGTCTACACCATTCGTGACTTCTATGCGCCGGTAAGCGCCGCATCGACGATGCGTTGCGCCTCGGCGAGGACGCTCTGCAGGTGCTGGTCGCCCCTGAAGCTCTCGCCGTAGATCTTGTAGACGTTCTCGGTTCCGGACGGGCGGGCCGCGAACCAGCCGCCGTCCGACATGACCTTGATGCCGCCGACCGCGGCCCCATTGCCCGGCGCGTGGCTCAGGACCTCGCGGATCGGATCGCCCGCCAGCTCGGCGATCTTGACTTCTGCCGGCGACAGCTTGCTGAGCCTCTTCTTCTGCTCGACCGTCGCCGGCGCATCGACGCGATCGGCCGCCATGGCGCCGAGATCGCGCGCCAGGTCGCGGTAGTGCAGGCCGGGATCGCGGCCGGTACGGGCGGTGATCTCGCCGGCCAGCAGGGCGGCGGCGATGCCGTCCTTGTCAGTCGTCCACACCGCGCCGTCGCGGCGCAGGAAGGAGGCGCCGGCGCTCTCCTCGCCGCCGAAGCCCAGGCTGCCGTCGAACAGGCCATCGGCGAACCACTTGAAGCCGACCGGCACCTCGTAGAGCTGGCGGCCGAGCCGCGCCGCCACGCGGTCGATCATGGCGCTGCTGACCACCGTCTTGCCCACCGCGGCTGCGGCGCTCCAGCCGGGGCGATGGCGGTACAGGTAGTCGATGGCGACCGCCAGGAAGTGGTTGGGCGGCATCAGCCCGGCCGATGGCGCCACGATGCCGTGCCGGTCATGGTCGGTGTCGCAGGAAAAGGCGATATCGTACTTGTCCTTGAGCCCGACCAGCCGGCGCATGGCGTGGGGCGAGGACGGATCCATGCGGATACGGCCGTCCCAGTCGAGGGTCATGAAGCCGAACTGCGGGTCGACCCGGTCGCTGACCACGGCGAGATCGATGCGATAGCGCTCGGCGATGCGCGCCCAGTAGTGCACGCCTGCGCCGCCCAGCGGGTCAACGCCCATGCGGATGCCGGAGGCGCGGATGGCGTCGAAGTCGATGACGTTGCCGAGATCGGCGACGTAGCTTTCGAGGAAATCGTATTCGCGCACGCAAGGAGCGCGCCGCGCCTCGGCGATCGGCAGGCGTCGTACGTCACGCAGGCCATCCGCCAGCAGGGCGTTGGCCTGCTCTTCGATCCAGCTCGTGATTACGGTGTCGGCTGGCCCGCCGTTGGGCGGATTGTACTTGAAGCCGCCATCGTCCGGCGGATTGTGCGACGGTGTGATGACGACGCCATCGGCGAGCCTGTCGGGGCGGCCGCGATTGTGCACCAGGATGGCCTGCGACACCGCAGGCGTCGGCGTGTACTCGCCGCCGCGAGAGATCATGGTCTCGACGCCGTTGGCCGCAAACACTTCCAAGGCGCTGTCGAAGGCGGGCTGCGACAGCGCGTGGGTGTCGATGCCGACGAACAGGGGCCCGCCGATTCCTTCCTTTCGACGGTAGAGGCAGATCGCCTGGGCGATCGCCAGAACGTGCGCTTCGTTGAAGGTGGCGGCCAACGACGAGCCGCGATGGCCAGACGTGCCGAAGGCCACGCGCTCAGTTGTGACTGCAGGGTCAGGTCTCCGATCAGCGTAAGCCGTGATGAGCTTCGCTATGTCGACAAGCTCGGCAGGTTGGACGGGCTCGCCCGCCCGCCGATGGATCCTCGGGTCCGTCATGGGCACCCTATCGCCGCTTGATGGTGATCCCGGCGACCTCGCGATCCCAGGTCCGATCGGTGATGCCGCGTTCGCGCAGCTTGTACTTCTGTATCTTGCCGTTCTCCGTCGCCGGCAGGACGTCGACGAATTCCAGGAAACGCGGCACAGCGAAATAAGGCATGCGCGTCTCGCAGAAGCGGATGATCGAAACCTCGTCGAGCGCGCTGCCGGGCTGGCGCACGATCGCCGCCATCACCTCGTCCTCGGCGAGCTCAGAGCGCACCGGATAGGCGGCGGCCGTGGCGATCTCGGGGTGGCTCAGCAGCACCTGCTCGACCTCGAAGGAGGAGACGTTCTCGCCGCGCCGGCGGATCGCGTCCTTCAGGCGGTCGACGAACTTGTAGTAGCCGTCGGGCTCGCGGACGACGCGGTCGCCGGTATGGAACCAGAGGTTCCGCCAGGCCTCGACCGTCTTCTCGGGCGTCCCGAAGTAACCCGTGGCAAAGGCAAAGGGCGCCTCGGCGCGCAAGATCAGCTCGCCCGGCGTGCCGTCCGGCACCTCGTTGTCCTCGGCGTCGACCACGCGCGCAGAAAATCCCTCGGCCAGGCGGCCCATGGTGCCGGGCTTGCACTCGGCGATCGGCGAGCCGATGACGAAATTGGTCTCGGTCGAGCCGTAGCCGTCCAGGATGGCGATACCCGTGCGCTTGGTGAATTCGTCATGGAAGTGACCGGGCACGCCAGGAGCGAGCGCGATGCGCGTGCGGTGCCCCTGCTCTGCGGGCTCGGCTTGGCGCGACAGCAGGATCGGCACCATCGCGCCTAGAAGGTAGGTCACCGTCGCGCGCCGCGCCGCCAAGGTGGCGAAGAAGGCCGACGCCGAGAAGCGGCCCTCGAAGATCGCTGTCGCGCCGGTGATCAGCGCCTGGAAGAAGGTGTTGAGGGCGTTGGTATGGAAGAGCGGCAGCGTCGTGCAGAGGACGTCGTCGCCCCCGACGCCCAGCAGATGCGCCGTGTTGACGCCCCACCAGAAGAACTGGGCGTGCGGGCAGCAGACGCCTTTCGACGGGCCGGTCGTGCCGGAGGTGTAAAGGATCGCCAGGGTGTCGCTCGGCCGTGTCGACGCGGCAGGAACGGCCTCGCCCAGCGCCGGCAGAGGCCGTGCGATCGGCGGCGCCTTCACGCCGCTCGGCGAATCGATGACCCAGATCGTTTCCAGCGGCAGGGTCGCGAGATCGACGTGTTCGAGCGCGCTCAGCAAGGCGGCTTCGATCACCATGAGCTTGGCGCCGGAATTCTCCAGGATGTGGCGCAGCTGCAAGCCGCGCGAGGCGGTGTTGATCGGCACCAGGACGGCGCCAAGCCAGGCCGCGCCTAGAAAGACCTCGATGAACTCCGGCCGGTTCTCGCAGATGAGGGCCACGCGGTCGCCCGGCGCCACGCCGGCGGCCTGCAGCCGGCCCGCCGAGCGCGCGGCGAGGTCCGGCGCTGCGGCGAAGCTCCAGCTCCGCTCGCCCGCCTGCACCAGCGGCTTGGCGCCGAACTTCCTGGCCTGGGCCTCCAGCATGACCGCCACGCTGCGCTCGGCGGGGGCGAAGAAGCGGCTGGCATCGAGCGGTTCGCGGGTCGTCAGGGCAGCGTCCATCGCTCAGCTCTTCACATGGAGGTCGAGGTTGCGCTGCAGGAGCGTCAGGTTCTGCAGCAATTCCGATTGCGCTTCCGAGCTCAGCTCGCCCAGGATCGACACCACCCATTCCTCATGCCGGTGTGCCATGCGCAGGAAATTGTCGCGGCCCTTGCGGGTCAGCCGCACGATCATGCTGCGGCGATCCTTGGGATCCTCGCGGCGCGTCACCAGACCGGCGCCGGCGAGCTTGTCGACCAGGCCGGTGATGGCCCCGTTGGACACGATCAGCCGGCGCGACAGCTCGGACATGGTGAGCCCGTCGGGGAAGCGCTCGAGCTGGGACATCACGTCGAAACGCGCCATCGATGTCTTGAACTCCTTGCGCAGGCGCTGGCTCAGGATGCTTTCCAGCTTCATCGAGCACGAGATCATGCGCAGCCACAGCCTGAGCTCGAGATGGCCCTTGACCTCGACTTGTGTCTCCCCGTTCACACGGTTGCGCGTTCGCGGGGCTGCCGGTTTCGTGATCACGTCGCTCATGGCGACTCCTTCAGATGCGCTTTTCAAATCACGAGGGTGCCGACGCTGGCACCGCCACAGACATAGAGAACCTGGCCGGTGACGAACGAGGCTTCGTCCGACGCGAAGAAGAGCACGGCGTTGGCGACGTCCTCGGGCCTGCCCAGCCGCTTCATGGGAATGGCGTTCGCCAATGCCGCCTCGCGGTCGCTGCCTGCCGGGACGATCTCATGGAACATGGTCGTGCCCTGGATCGGGCCGGGCGCCACCATGTTGACGGTGATGCCGTGCGGCGCCAGTTCCAGCGCCCAGGTCCGACCCATGCCGATGATGCCGGCCTTGGTCGCCGAATAGGCGGTGCGGCCGGTGGCGCCCAGCGCCGCGCGCGAGGAGATCAGCACGACCCGGCCGGAGCGCCGCTGCTTCATTTTCGGCAGCGAGGCATCGAGCAGGATCAACGCGGCACCGAGATGGAGCTGCGCCAACGCCGTGATGTCCGCGGCGGTCGCCGCCTCGACGGAGTTGGGCCGGATGACGCCGGCATTGTGGACGATGTGCGTGACGTCGTGCCTGCCCACGATGTCTGCCGCCACCGCGGCCGTCGCCTCGGCGTCCAGAAGATCGACCGTGCGGGCTTCGAGACGCGGATGCGACCAATCGGGCTTGTCGAGAGCGAGCGAGACGACATGCTGGCCGCGCTCAAGCATCGCCTTGGCGATGGCGGCGCCGATGCCGCCACTGGCCCCCGTGACGATGGCGGTTTCCTCGCTCATGCGCGCGGCACCAGGGCGAGCACGCGCAAGGGGCTGCCCGAGCCGCGGCGGATCTTAAGCGGGGCGGCCACGATTACCGAGCCTGTGGGCGGCAGCAAATCGAGGTTGGCGAGGCACTGCAGGCCGTAGCGCCCCTTGCCGTGCATGTAATAGTGCGCCGGATAGGGCGGGTTGAAATGAAAGGCCTGGCCCGCGTCGGTCCCGATGGTCTCGGTGCCGAGACCGTGCAGGTCGCGCTCCTCGACCAGGAAGCGCACGACCTCGGGGCACGGGCCCGGCGTGTGCTGGCCGTCCTCGCGCATGTTCACGTAGTCGCGGCCGCTCCTCTTGGACCAGTCGGTGCGCAGCAGCACCCAGCTGCGCGGCGGGATGCGGCCGTGCTGCTTCTCCCAGGCCGTCACGTCGGCGACGGTGAGCTCGTAGTCCGCATTGGCGGCGGATTGCTGGGAAATGTCGATCACCACGGCCGGCGCGATGAAGTTCGCGGCGGGGATCGTGTCGACGGAGTTGTTGGCGAGATCCTTGCCGGAGATCCAATGGACAGGCGCGTCGAAATGGGTGCCGGTGTGCTCGCCCATGGAAATGTTGTTCCAGTACCAGGCCGAGCCGCGCTCGTCGTAGCGGGAGACCTCTTCCATGCGGAACGGCGCGCACTGGCCGAGCTCGGGCGGCATGACGATGGTGGGGAACTCCGGCGACAGCGTATGGGTGAGGTCGACGACCTCGATGTCGCCCGCGGCCACCGCGCCGGCGAAGGCCAACAGATCGGGAGCGCTCATTTCCGTACTCCTGCTCATGAGCCGAGCTCGCGCTCGAGCGCCTTGGGATCGACGGCGAGCCGCGCGCGGATGTCCTCGGCGACGTCGCCGACGAATACGTCCTCGAGGCCTTGCTGCAGCGCGCGCACGACCGCACGGGCCAGCGCCGACGGCGCGACCTTGGGTGGCGGCACGGCCTGGTACCATTCGGTCTCGAGCGGGCCGAAGAAGGCGTTCAGCACCTTTACGCCGCCGGCGCGCAACTCGGTGCGCAACGACTGCGTCGCCGAGAGGCACGCCGCCTCGGTCGCCGAGAAGGCGCCGTAGGCCGGCCAGTTCACCAGGGCATAGACCGAGAGGAGGTTCACGAACGCGGCGGCGGAGTTGACGCCGTCGGCGCCGCGGGCACGCAGCACCGGGCCGAAAGCCTGGGCAAGCCGCGTCAGGCCGAAGTAGCGGATCTCCAGCTCCTCGCGCGCCACGGTCAGGCCCTTGCGGTCGATGAGGCCGCCGGTGCGCACGTGCTCGGCGGTGTTGATCAGGATGTCGACGCGCGGGGCGAACTCGCCGGCGCATTCGTTGACCGAGATGGTGTCGGTGAGGTCGAGCGCCACGATCTCCACGCGCTCGATCTTGCGCAGCCTGTCCTCGCCGGGGAACGGCTTCCAGGGATCGGCGACGCCGACGAAGATCACGCTGGCGCCGGCCTCCGACACCGCCTCGGCCAGCGCCTGGCCGACGGCGGTGCGGCCGTCGGTGATGAGCACGCGGCGGAACTTGGGGTCGCAGGTGAGCTCGCGCCACTGCGGGTCATCGGCCATGTTCGGGGTGTCCTCCGCGGGCAGCGCCATGGCGATGGCCTGGCCCGACTTGTCGATCTTCAGTTGCAGGCGCGTCCGCTCGCCCTCGCGCAGGTCGCCGTGCAGGTGGGCCACGATCGAGGGACCGGCGTCGAGCCGCACCGTGCCGATGCGCCACGGCATGCGCTCGCGGAAATAGACGTCGGTCGAGGTGCGGATGGTGGTCTCGGCCAGCAAGGTGCCGCGATTGTCGACGTCGCGGAACGGCAACCGCGCCGACAGGCAGCGCGGGCAGGCGTCGCGCGGCGGATAGATCACCGCGGCGCAGTCGGCGCAGACCTGTAGCCGGAAGCGTCCCTCGGCGGCGGCGGCCGTGAGCCCGAGCGCGGTGCGGCTGCGCACGCCCTGCGGCAGCAGCGGCACGCGCGTCTTCTTGAGCGGGTCCTTGCGCTTGGGACGGACCAGCGGCTTGGTCATGCGCGGCCTCCCGCCAGCAACGCCGCGCCGCTCGCGAGGCCGCGGTCGTAGGTGATCATGCCGAAGCCCGAGACCAAACCGATCTTGGCATCGGGCACAGCGGCGCCCAGCGATTCGCCCGTGACCTGGCGCACGGCTTCGACCAGACCCAGGAAGCCGCCGGCGGCACCCGCCTGGCCGACCGAGAGCTGTCCGCCCGACGTGTTGTGCGGAAAGCTGCCGTCGGCGGTGAGAGTATGCGAGCGCACGAAGTCGGGGCCTTCGCCCTTGGCGCAGAACCCCAGGTCCTCCATCTGCATCATGCAGATCACCGGGTAGTCGTCGTAGGTCTGCACGAAGTCGACGTCGTCTGCCGTCACGCTGGCCATGGCGTAGAGTTCCGGCACGTCCATCGCCCAGCCACCGCGGTACTGAATGGGATCGTCGGGAAAGGCGTTGTGGCGCTCGATGGTGGCGAGCAGCCGCGCCATCGGTATGCCCTGCCCTTTCGCCACGTCCTCGCGGCAGACCAGGAAGGCCTCGGCGCCGGCGCAGGGCATGACGCAGTCGAAGAGATGGATGGGATCGGAGATGGCGCGCGCACCGAGGTATTCGTCGAGCGTCAACGGCTTCTTCATCAGCGCATGCGGAAACTTCAG
>Ga0081539_10005201_pt1 | contig 13497 bp, 10 predicted proteins | sample TabmetS4T2R2_FD_71023 | JGI IMG/M metagenome (GOLD analysis project Ga0081539, IMG submission 71023) | Tabebuia heterophylla rhizosphere microbial communities from the University of Puerto Rico - S4T2R2 | ecosystem: Host-associated > Plants > Roots > Rhizosphere ...
GGACGACATCGTGCTCGCGTGCGGGATCTGGGGCCCGGCCGTCGCCGAGCTCGCGGGCGTCGATCTGCCGCTCGCCGTCGTCGCGCACCCGTACGTGTACGGCCCGCGCCGGCCGCGGCCGAGTGCGCCCTCACCGCTCGTCCGGTGGCCGGAGCGGCATGTCTACGGGCGCGACGACGGCGAGCGCGACGGCCTTGGCACCTCGAATCACGAGCCCGTGGTCGTGCCGGAGCCGCCCGAGCGCGCCGAGCTCGAGTGGCCGGGCGGAGCGATCGAGGCCGCGGTCGCGGCCGCCACGGAGCTGTGGCCCGCCGAGCATCGCTGGCGGCCCGCCGAGCGGGTGTGCGGCCTGCTCTCGATCACGCCCGACCGGCGGCCGCTCCTCGGCCCGTTCGGGGCGATCGAGGGACTCTGGGCGGCCGAGGCGATCTGGGTCACGCACGCTGCCGGGGCGGCGGAAGCGCTCGTCGCGGCGATGTTCGGCGAGCCCGCCGCGATCGACGCGCTCCGGCCGGACCGGTTCGGCGACGACCCGACGGACGAGCTGCGCGCCAAGGCGGCCGAGCGCTATCGAGACTCCATCGAAGCCGTCGTCCGCTAACCGTCGACGACGAAGCCCTGGAGCGGGCCGAGCAGGCGCCGCGTCCGCCGCGAGACGTGCGGCAGGCGCAGGAGCTTGTGCGTGAGCGGCGCGTCAGCCTGCCGCCGCGCGAGCTGCTCCTCGGCCAGCGGCCGCCACAGCTCGTCGATCACCTGCGTCGGGTCGCCGCCCAGCTCCTCGGCGGGCCGGTCGAGGTGCTCGGCCCAGAGGCGGAGCCGCGTCTCGCGAACGAGGTCGCCGTCGCAGCAGACGACGTTGAACTCCGTGTCGTTGAAGAGCGAGTGCTCGTTCAGGTTGGCCGAGCCGATCGTCAGCCACTCGTCGTCGGCGATCCCGATCTTCGCGTGGACGTACACGGGCCGCGCGACCTCGTCGTCGCCCCGCTGGTAGAGCGTGCAGGCGAGCAGCCGCCCGGCGCCTCCGTCGGCCTCGGCGAGGACGCCGAGTTGGCCGCGCGTCTCGTCGGCGCCGTTGTTCGGCTTGGCCGGCAGGAGCACGACGAGCCGGAAGTCGTCGGCGGGCGGGCGGCGGAGCTTCTCGCTGAGGACGGCCACGAGCTCGGGCGACCAGAGGAACTGGCTCTCGAGGTAGACGAGCTTCTTCGCGGCTCGCAGCGCCCGCACGTACGACTCGAGGATCCGGAACTCGCCGCGCGGGACGGCGTCGTAGATCTTCTCCGGGACCGTGCGCACCGCCTGGACGGTCAGCTCGCCGGCCGCCGGCGGCGGGTCGGGGCGCGGGAGCACGACGCCGGTCACCTCGCGCCACCGGAGCCGGAAGTGGTCGGCGACGTCGGCGACGACCGGGCCGTGGAGGCGGGTCGCCGCATCGTGCCAGCCGAGGCTCCCGCGGGCGGGATGGCCCCGCGAGTCCAGCCGGTCGCCGCCGAACGAGGTCAGGTCGATCCCGCCGACGAACCCCACCCGGTCGTCGACGACCACGAGCTTCTCGTGGTGGCAGTGCATCGGGCGCTCGCGGTCGTCGAGCGCGCACTCGATCCGCGTCCCGGCGACGAGCTCCTCGCGCATCCTCCGCACCTCGCCGCGCGACGGGTGGAAGAGCGGCAGCGGCGCGCCCGCCCAGACCAGCACGCGCACGGCGACGCGCTCGGCGAGCTCGGCGAGCAGCTCCCGCAGGACGACGTCGTGCCGAAGCCTGAAGCCCGGCGTGAAGAACCAGCCCGCGAGGTGGACGTGCGACTCGGCGCGCCGGAGCTCCTCGGCGATCCGAGGGAGCGCCTCCTCGCCGTCGACGAGGACCTCGAGCGCGCAGCCCTCGCGCGGCGGCGGATCGCCCGCGGCCCAGAGACCGTCGTCCGGCGGGTGCAGGGCGCGCTCCCAGCCGATCGAGCGCAGCCGCCGCTCGTGGTGTCCCCGGACGAGCCGCTCGGCGCCGTTGCCCACGGTCCGGTCGATCGCAAGGAGCGCGTCGCGGTAGTTCACAGGCCGAGCCCTACCCGGGCGCGGCTAGTTCCTCACGGCCAGAGCGGATCGAGCACGAGCAGACCGCCGCCGCCCTGCGTCTGGGCGATCGCGAAGCGGAAGCGGTGCTTGTCGGTCAGCTTCGCGACGCGTCTCGCCTCGGCGGCCGTTCGCGAGGCCGACGCGGGGGAGCGCGACTGGTCGAGCGTCGTGCGCAGCGGGTGCGAGAGCTGCGGAGCGAGGTCGTGCCGCGTGAAGAAGATCGCGTTCCGCGGCTGCTCGCGCGTCGTTCCGGGGAGGAAGGCGACGACGGACTCGGCGTCGTGGACGTATTCGAAGGTGTAGAGCGCGAGCTCGAGCGCCTCGCGGCGGAGCAGCAGGCCCGGGATCGTCTCCGCCGGCGAGCAGTTCTTCCCGGCCCCGCAGAGGATGTAGAGGCGTGCACGGCTCGCGTCGTAGGTGGTCGTGTCCTGGCCGAGTCCCGCTCCGGCCGCCGGGATCGCGATCTCCGTCAGGACGGAGACGGTCGGCGGTGGGCCCGTCACGACGTCGACCATCCGTTCGCCCGGCCGGAACTGGTACGCGTCGGCGACGTGCGCTGCGATCTCCTTCGTGCGGAGGTCGGGACGGGTGGCGGGCTGCCACGTGGACCACTCGTGGGAAGCCCGCGGCGCGCGGCTGCCGAGCACGATCGAGGCGCCCACCGCCGCACCGACGACGACCGCGAGCCCCAGGTAGACGAGCCCGAACCGCCGGCCGTGCGGCGGCTTCGGGGCCGCAGGGGTCACAGGCGCGGCCACGTCTCCTCGCTCAGGTAGTCGACCTTCGGCCGCTCGAGGCCGACGCTCTCGAGCAGCTCGACCAGCTCGTCGCCGTACAGCTCCCTCCGCTCGACGACGACGTCGGCGATCCGCGAGATCGCCGCGCGGTTGTGGGCGATGAACGTGTGCGCGTGGACGTACGCCTGGCCGAGGATCCGCGCGGCGAGCGCGCGCTTCTCCGGGTCCGAGAAGACGGCGCCGACCGGATTGTGCTCGCGGTCGCCGGGTCCTCCCGCACCGACGCGGCTCATGATCCGCAGGCCGATCCGCTCGAAGCGGGCCATGACCTCGTCGCTCCGCCCGTCGAGGTCGACGGGCTCGGGGCCCATCGCCGCCGCGCCGACCATCAGCCCGGCCGCCGTCGTGACGCTGTCGACGTCGCCGCCGACGCCGGTCGTCGTCTCGCCGTAGAAGACGCGCTCGGCCGCCATCGCGCCGAGGCCCCAGACGAGCCGGCCCATCTGCTCGTGGTGCCAGGAGCTGAACCGCTCCTCCTTCTCGAGCGCCATGTGGTGGCCGAGCGAGCCGGCGCGCATCCGGATCGAAAGGCGCGTCGACTCCGCCTCGGGCATGAACGCATGCGCGCAGGCCGCGTGCCCGGCCTCGTGGATCGCGACCGCGCGCGTCTCCTCGGCGATGTACTCGACGCCCACCGCCGTTCCGGCCTCGACCGTCGTCATCGCGCCGAGGAGATCGTCCCACCGGAACGCCGTGCGGCCGTCGTGGTGCGCGTGCGTGAGCGCCATCGAGCAGACCTGCTCGATCATCGCCGGCGAGTAGCCGTTCGTGACGCGGGCGAGCTCGTCGCGGCGGCGCGGCGTGTCGAGGTCCGGCTCGTGCGCGACCTTGTCGAGGTAGAGGTCGAAGACGTCGATCCGGTCGCGCTTCGTCGGCGTCCGGAACCAGACGTGGCGCCCGAGCCGGCCCGGCCGCGTGAGCGCGGGATCGAGCTGGCGGATCGGGACGTTCGTCGCGCCGATGAAGTAGACCTGCTCCCGCCGCGGTCGAGGAGCGGGGATGCGCAGCGGGAGACGGCCGATCCGGCGCGGCACGACGAAGAGCGCGTCGAGGATCGTGTTCACGCGGCTCGTGACCATGCGCTTGAGCCACGGAGGGTTGTCGATCCCGTCCATCGCGACGAGAAGCTGGTTGAGCGCGAGCTGACCCGTCGCGCCGCCCATCATCCCCGGGATCGCCTGGTTCACGATCGAGCCGATCTTGCGGACGAGCGGCGGGTACGGCGAGCGGCGCTCCGGCGCGCGCGTCTCGAACAGCCGCTCGCGCCACGCGCGGGTCTCCAGGACGAGGTCACCGCTCGAGGTGAGGGCGCCGAATGGCCCGTGGAAGCAGTAGTCGTGGATCGTCGGCACCGCGGTCTGCCCGGCCGGCCCGCCCTGCACGGCCTGCCGCCGCATCCCGACGGCGTCGATCTCGTCGATGAAGACGATGCACTGGCCGCCCCACTTGGCCGCGAGCCGCTTCGCCTTGCGGACGAGGATGCGCACGATCACCGCGTCGATGCCGAGGAACGCCTGCGCGAAGCCTGAGCCCGGGATGGAGACGAACGGCGAGTTGAACCCGGTCGCGATCGCCTTCGCGAGCATCGTCTTCCCGGTGCCGGGCGCGCCGAGGAAGAGCAGCCCGCGCTCACGCTTGCCGCCCGCGCGCTCGAACGCCTCGCCGGACTGCCAGAGCGAGACGACGCGCCGCACCTCCTCCTTCGCCTCGGCCTGCCCGCGCACGTCCTCGAGGCGGACGCCCCATTCGGCGTCGCCCGGCTCGTAGCCGCGGATCTGCGAGATGCCCATCAGGAGCAGCGGGCCGAGCAGGATGGCGAAGTTCGAGAGCAGGAGCGCGAGCACGAACAGGAGCTGCGTCCAGAGCGCCCGCGAGCCGACGGCCGCCCAGAAGCCGTGCCAGAGCGCGCCGGCGGTGCCTGGCCACGTGACCGCGTCGCCCTTCACGAGCTGGACGACGAAGACGACGCTGACGACAGCAGCTACGATCACGGCGAACCGCGCCGTCCGGCCCCAGAACCAAGCGCGGCGGCGCGCGAGCACGTCGTCCTCTTTGAGCCGCCGGTCGTCGACGCCGAAGAGGCTCGGCCACGGGATCAGCCGGCGCGACCCCACGTCGACGAGGCCGCGGAAGGCGGCGACCGCGCCGACCGTCCCCGCGAGCGACCAGTACCACGTCCAGCCGACCTGCCTGTGCAGCCAGAGGAAGACCGCCGGGCTCGTGACGATCGCGCTCGCCGTCGCCGCGAGCGTGAAGGTCCGCCACTGGCTGCGGAGCTCGCTCGCTGCCTCGAACTCCCGCGGCCCCGAGGCGAGGCTCGTGTCGGTCGTCATCTGCCGAGGTTAGACGTCATCCGCCTGTCTGGGTTTGTCTACGCGGCGACCGTCGCGCTCGGATCGTGGCGTTAGCCTTGCGGAGGTGCAGGGATTCACCGACGCCGAGGTGGAGCGCGCTCGGCGGTACCACCGCCCGCTCTACGCGGCGCTGGTGGTCGACGCGGCGCTCGGCTTCGGGGTGCTCGCCGCGCTCGCCTACTCGCGCGCGGGCGACTGGCTCTACGAGCCGCTCGAGTCGTGGCCATGGCCGCTGCGGACGGTGGTGTACGCCGCGGTGGTCGTCGGTGTCGCGGCGCTCGTGCGGCTCCCGCTCGCGTTCTGGCGCGGCTACGTGTACGAACGGCGGTGGGGGTTCTCGACGCAGAGCCTGCGCGGATGGGTCGTCGACCGGGCGAAGGGGCTCGCGCTCGGTGTCTTCCTGACGGCCCTGCCAGTGCTCGCGCTGGTGGCGCTCGTGCGTGCGCTTCCGCGGGCGTGGCCGCTCGTCGCCGCTCCCGGAGCCGCACTCTTCGTCCTCGTGCTCGGCCTGCTCGCTCCGCTCCTCTTCGAGCCGGTGTTCAACCGCTTCGTGCCGCTCTCCGACGAGAAGCTGGCCGCGGAGCTCCGTGCCCTCGCCGCGCGCGCCGAGGTTCCGATCCGCGACGTGCTCGTCGCCGACGCGAGCCGCCGTACGCGGAAGGCGAACGCGTACGTCTCGGGCCTCGGCCGGACGCGTCGGGTGGTGCTGTACGACACGCTCCTCGACCGGGCCGACTCGGGCCAGGTGCGGCTCGTCGTCGCGCACGAGCTCGGCCACCGGCGGGCGCGCCACGTCGCGAAGGCGACGGTGCTGGCGATGGCCGGCGCCGCGGCCGCGGTCGTCGCGTACTGGGCGGCGGCCGACGCGCCCGGCGACCCCCGCTCGACGCCGTTCCTGCTCCTCGTCGCGAGCGTGCTCGAGCTCGCGGCGATGCCGATCCTCTCCGCGATCTCGCGGCGCTGGGAGCGCCAGGCCGACCGGTTCTCGCTCGAGCTGACGGGCGACCGAGCCGCGTTCGAGCGCGCACACCGGGAGCTCGCGACCACCAACCTCGCCGATCTCGACCCTCCCCGCGCGCTCTACCTGCTCCTCTTCAGCCACCCGACGCCGCCGGAGCGGCTGGCGGGGGCCGAGCGATGGGCCGCCGCTTGACCAGCGGAGTCGCTCGTTAAGCTCCGCGCCGGTGGGCGCGCTCGACGGCAAGACCGCGATCGTCACCGGCGCCTCGAGCGGGATCGGCGCAGCCGTCGTCGCCGTGCTTCGGCGCGAGGGTGCTCGCGTCGCAGGCGGGGCGCGCCGCGCCGATCGGATCGACGCGGACGTCGCGCTCGAGGTCGACGTCACCGATCCGGAGAGCTGCGAGCGGTTCGTCACCGAGGCCGTGCAAGCCCTCGGCGACGGCCTGGACGTCCTCGTCAACGGCGCCGGCCTCGCGCTCGGCCGCGACCCCTTCGACGAGAGCACCGAGGCCGACGAGCGGACCGTCCTCGAGACGAACGTGAACGGCCTGATCCGGATGACGCGGCTCGCGCTTCCGCACCTGCGCGACGGCGGCCACGTCGTCAACCTCGGCTCGGTCGCGGGTCGGCAGGCGTACCCGAACGCGGCGCTCTACGTCGCCTCGAAGTACGCGGTGCGCGGCTTCACCTACGCGCTCCGCGAGGACCTGCTCGGCCGCCCGATCAGGATCACGACCGTCGACCCCGGCCTCGTCGAGACCGACTTCTCGAGGGTCCGGTTCCGCGGCGACGAGGCGACGGCCCGCGCCGTGTACGAGGGCGTCGAGGCGATGCGCCCGGAGGACATCGCCGAGTGCGTCCTGTTCGCGCTGACCCGGCCGCCCCACGTGAACGTCGACGAGATCGTCGTGAAGGCCCTGGCCCAGTCGAGCGGCGGCCGAATCCTCCGGACCACGTAGACGCGCGATGGCGCTCACCATCCTCGAGGGCTCGACGTTCTGCATGTCCGACGAGGCGGGCGACCTGAACGGCGACACGTGCGGCCTGTTCGCCGACGACACGCGCTTCCTCTCGCGCTTCCGGCTCACGATCAACGGCGAGTCGCCACCGCTCCTGACGTCGGGGAAGGTCGAGTACTTCTCGGCGGCGTTCTACCTGCGGAACCCGCTCGCGGGCGGGCTCCCTCCGGACGCGCTGACGATCGAGCGGCGGCGCTTCGTGGGCGAGGGGATGCAGGAGACGATCGTGATCGAGAACCGCGGGATGGAGCCGGTCGAGTTCGAGGTCGGCCTCGACGTCGCCACCGACTTCGCGGACATCATGTCCGTCAAGGCGCACGACTTCGCCCTCGGCGATCCGCTGCACGCGAAGCCGCTCCCGCCGGTGGTCGAGGCGAGCTTCGACGCGGACAAGAAGCAGTTCCTGCTCGAGGATCCGTCGGACCACACCATCCAGACGCAGGTGATCGTCTCGGAGGCCGGCCGTGCGGACGGGCCGGCCGTTCGCTACGCCGTCCGGCTCGAGCCGCGCGAGCGCTGGCACGTGCGGATCGACGCCTTCCCGTCGCTCGTCGACGAGGAGCTGACGCCGCACCTCGCCGAGCGGCGATTCGGCGAGGAGCTCGGCCACCAACGCGACTCCCTCGCCGCGTGGCGCCTGCGCGTCCCGCAGATCCGGACGACGTGGGACGACCTCGCCGGCGCCTTCGGCCAGTCGGTCGCCGACCTCGCGTCGCTGCGGATGCGGAGCCGGGGGAGCGGCCTCGGCGAGCTGCCGGCCGCCGGGATGCCGTGGTTCATGACCGTCTTCGGCCGCGACACGATCGTCACGTGCCTACAGACGCTTCTCTTCGGACCGGAGCTCGCGCGCACGGCGCTCCAGGTCCTCGCCGACCTCCAGGCGAAGGAGGACGACCCGTCGATCGACGCCGAGCCGGGCAAGATCGTCCACGAGGTGCGGCACGGGAAGGCGGCCGAGGTGTTCTTCCCGCTCTACTACGGCACGGTCGACGCGACGCCGCTCTACCTCGTCCTCCTCTCCGAGATGTGGCTGTGGACGGACGACCGCGGGCTCGTCCGCGACCTGCGGGAGCCGGCGCTCAAGGCGCTCGAGTGGATCGACCGCGACGGCGACCGCGACGGCGACGGCTTCGTCGAGTACGAGCGCCGCACGCCGACGGGCCTCGAGAACCAGTCGTGGAAGGACTCCCACGACTCGCAGCGCTTCGCGGACGGACGACTCGCGCAGCCGCCGATCGCCCCGTGCGAGGTGCAGGGCTACGTCTTCGACGCGAAGCGGCGCGTGGCCGAGATCGCGCGCGAGGTCTGGCGCGACCGCGAGCTCGCCGACCGGCTCGAGCGGGAGGCGGCGGAGCTCCAGCGCCGCTTCGACGACGCGTTCTGGGTCGACGAGCGCGGCGGCTACTACGCGCTCGCGCTCGACCGCGACAAGCGGCCCGTCGACTCGCTCTGCTCGAACGTCGGCCACCTGCTGTGGAGCGGGATCGTCCCCGAGCACCGCGTGCCGGCGATCGTCGACGCGCTGATGGGCGACGCGCTCTGGTCGGGTTGGGGCGTGCGCACGATGAGCTCGGCGGACGCCGCCTACAACCCGCTCTCGTACCACAACGGAACCGTCTGGCCGCACGACAACTCGCTGATTGCGCAGGGCCTCGCGCGGCACGGGCACTGGCAGGAGGCGTGGCGGATCGTGCAGCGGATCGTCGAGGTGGCGGCGGCCTTCGACCGGCAGCTCCCGGAGGTCTTTGCCGGGCTGCGGCGCTCGGAGACTGCGTTCCCGATCGCGTACCCGAACGCCGCGCGCCCGCAGGCCTGGGCCGCCGGCGCGCCGGTGCTCCTCCTCCAGGTGCTGCTCGGGCTCGTGCCGGACCGCGCCCGGCACCTGCTCCAGTCTTTCGCGCCGCCCGAGCTTCCCTCCTGGGTCGGCCGCGAGCTCCGGCTCACGGGCGTCCGCGCGTTCGACCGCCAGTGGGACGTGCGCGTCGTGAACGGGCGCGTCGAAGTCGAGCCGCGCTAGGCCGTGGACCGCTTGAGGATCGCGATCCTCGCGCCGGTGTGGTTCGCCGTCCCGCCCGTCGGCTACGGCGGGATCGAGTGGATCGTCTCGCTGCTCGCCGACGGCCTCGTCGACGCCGGCCACGACGTCACGCTCTTCGCGTCCGGCGACTCGCAGACGAAGGCGACCCTCGCGTCCGAGTTCGACGTCGCGCCGAGCCTCCTGATCGGCCACACCGAGACCGAGCTCCGGCACGCGCTCACGTGCTTCGCGCGCGCGGCGGCGGACGAGTTCGACGTCGTGCACGACCATTCGGGCCCACCCGCAGCGGCGATCGGCGGCGCGGTCTCGACGCCCGTCGTCCACACAGTCCACGGCCCGCTCGACGGAGTCCCCGGCCAGATCTACGAGCGGATCGCGCGGGTCGCCCCCGACGTCGGCCTGATCTCGATCTCGCTCAACCAGCGCAAGCCGAAGCCCGACCTGCCGTGGGTCGCGAACGTCCCGAACGCGCTCGACTTCTCGCTCTACCCGTGCAAGCCGCACCGGGGCGACTACCTGCTCTTCCTCGGTCGGATGAGCGCCGACAAGGGCGCGCACCGGGCGATCGCGGTCGCGATCGACACAGGCCTCCCGCTCAAGCTCGCCGGCAAGCGGAACGAGCCGCACGAGCACGACTACTTCGCCGAGTACGTCGAGCCCCACCTCGTCGACGGGATCGAGTACCTCGGCGAGGTCACGCACGGCGAGAAGGTCGAGCTGCTCCAGAACGCTCGCGCGACACTCTTTCCGATCGAGTGGGAGGAGCCGTTCGGTCTCGTCATGATCGAGTCGATGGCGTGCGGCACGCCGGTGATCGCGACGCGCCGCGGCGCCGTCCCCGAGGTGATCGAGGACGGCCGAAGCGGGATCGTCGTCGACGACTACCGCAAGATGCCCGGCGCGCTCGAGGCGGCCGACGCGATCGACCCGTGGGAGTGTCGCCGCTACGTCGAGGAGCGGTTCGCGCCCGAGCGGATGGTCGGCGAGTACGTCGACGTCTACCGCGAGGTGATCGCGCGACCTACGAAAAGCCGATCGCGGTGACGGCGATCTCGGTCGGCGCGACGACTACAACGGCGTGCGGCGCTTTTCCCAGTACCGGCGCAGGCCCGCGTAGGACTGCCAGATCGGCATCGCGCGCTCGTACACCGGCGCCTCGTCGGCCGGCACCTCGGCGCGTGCAGCATCCACGAACTCCTCCTCGGTCATCCCTCGCTCGACCCGGGCGGCCCAGTCGCCGAGGCGCTCGCGCAGCTCCTGGACGTGCCGCTCGGGATCGTCGGCGACGCCGAAGTGGACGAGCGCGAGCCGCTCGGGCCCGCGCCGCTCGATCTCGTCGAGCGTCGCGCTCCACGCCTCGAGGTCGATCTCCGGCGGCGGCGTCGGCGGCATCACGAACGCGGCCGGCCGGATCCGGACGCCGGTCGCGTCGCCCGCGTAGAGCGTCCCGTCGTCGGCGAGGTAGCAGACGTGGTGGTTCGCGTGACCGGGCGACGGAAAGCAGTCGAGCCCGAGGACGCGGTCGCCGACCACCTCGACGTTCGCCTCCGGGACGGGCGCGAGCTCGCCCCAGAGCGAATCGAAGGTCTCGCCGTAGAGGCGCCGCGCGCTCCGCTCGAGCCGCGACGGGTCGACGAGGTGCGGCGCGCCGACCTCGGAGACGTGCACGCGCAGGCCGGGGTGCTCGCGCACGAGCGCGCCTGCCGCGCCCGCGTGGTCGAGATGGATGTGCGAGAGGAGCAGGTGCCGGAGGTCGCGAAGCTCGAGCCCGCGCTCGGCGAGCGCCTCCTTCAGCCGCGGGATGCAGGTCGACGGGCCGCAGTCGAAGAGCGCCGGTCCGTCGTCGGTGTCGAGCAGGTACGCGCCGATGACCCGCTCGGCCCCCTGGAACCGGAGGTCGAGCGGGTCCGGCGTAGGCACGCCCCGATCCTAGACGCCTAGGTCGGCTCGGGTGCGGTACCGCCGTGCGGCCGGCGACGCAGGAGCGTCCACGCGACGCCGACGGAGAGCGACACGCCGATGACGATCGCGCCGATCCACCAGTGCGAGGAGCCGCCCCCTCCACCGGTCGACGGCGTCGGGGAGAGGCCCGCCTTCACGAGCGTGCTCTTCATCCGCGGGTCGCCGGTGTACCAGCCGCCGTGCGTGCCGCCGGGGGTCATGAAGATCTTCTGCCCCGGCTTCATGTACGAGACCGGGTATGGCGTCGCGTACGGGTAGACGTCCTGGCGAATCGTGAAGGTGTCGCCGTTCGGGCCAGGCACTGTGTAGACGACGGACAGCTTCGGGCCGAGCTTCCCCTCGGGCCGCGATCGCGTCGTCGGATCGGGGCTCTGGTCGAAGACCTGCGGGAAGAAGCCGGTGCTCCCGGCGAAGTTCATCAGCGGCGTCCCGGGACTTTCGGCGCCCTTGATGACGATCGCCTTGTTGATCCCCGGGCCTGTGACCTCGGCCTTGGAGGGACCTTTCGCGGCTGCGGCCGCGGGCAGCGCGAGGGCTGCGACGAGTACGACGAGGGAACGTTTCATGTCCCCTCCTACACCGGCCGCTATGGCTACGTTCCGGCGGCTGCGGCCGAGCGGACGAGCGCCTGCTCGAGGTCCTCGACCAGGTCCTCGGCGGACTCGAGGCCGACCGACAGGCGCACGAGGTTCGGCGGTGCCGCGAACGGCGCGTCGGCGGTGGAGGCGTGCGTCATCCGCGCGGGGTGCTCGATCAGGCTCTCGACGCCGCCCAGCGACTCCGCGAGCTGGAAGAGCCGCGTCCGCGCGACGAGCGCGACGGCCTCCTCCTCGGACTCTGCGAGGAACGAGATCATCCCGCCGAAGTCGCGCATCTGCCGCGCCGCGATCGCGTGGCCCGGGTGCCTCGGCAGGCCCGGGTAGAAGACCTGCTCGACGCGCGGGTGCCGCTCGAGGTAGCCCGCGATCGCGTGGGCGTTCGCGCAGTGCTGGCGCATCCGCACCGCGAGCGTCCTGATCCCGCGCAGGACGAGCCACGAGTCGAACGGACCCGGCACCGCGCCGAGCGACTTCTGCAGGAAGTAGAGGCGCTCCGCGATCGTCGGGTCGTTCGTCGCGGCGAAGCCGCCGATCACGTCGGAGTGGCCGCCGAGGTACTTCGTCGTCGAGTGGACGACGACGTCGGCGCCGAGCTCGAGCGGCCGCTGGAGGTACGGCGTCGCGAACGTGTTGTCGACGACGAGGATCGCGCCGGCGGCGTGGGCTGTCTCCGCGGCGGCGCGGATGTCGACGACGTTCAGCATCGGGTTCGACGGCGTCTCGACCCACACCATGCGCGTCCGCTCGTCGAGGTGGTCCGCCAGGCTCGGGAAGTCGGGCGCGGGGAGGTAGTCGAAGACGTAGCCCTTCGGCTCGTAGACCTGCGAGGTCATCCGGTAGACGCCGCCGTAGACGTCCGCGATCAGGACGATGCGGTCGCCCGGGTTGAGCAGGTGCATGATCGTCGTCACCGCGCCGAGGCCGGACGAGAACGCGACGCCGTGCTCCGCGCCCTCGAGCGAGGCGAGGCAGAGCTGGAGCGCCGTGCGGGTCGGGTTCGCGACCCGCGAGTAGTCGTAGCCCTTGTGCCGGCCGACCGCCTCCTGCACGTACGTCGAGGTCTGGTAGATCGGGACGACGACTGCGCCGGTCGCGGGATCCGGCTCCTGGCCGTCGTGGATCGCACGCGTCTCGAAGTCCATGCTTCGATCCTAGCCCGTGAGCGACTTCCTGGAGTTCGTCCTTCAGCGCCTGCCACGCGCCCCGGCGCGGGTGCTCGAGGTCGGCTGCGGCGTGGAGGGCGGGCTGACGCCGGCGCTCGCCGACGCGGGCTACGACGTGCTCGGGATCGACCCGGATGCTCCGGAGGGGCCGCTCTTCCGGTCGGTGACGCTCGAGGAGCTCGACGATCCGGGGCCGTTCGCGGCGGTCGTCGCCTCACGCGTCCTGCACCACGTCGAGCCGCTCGGCCCCGGCCTCGACAAGCTCGCGCGCCTCGCCCCGCTGCTGCTCGTCGACGAGTTCGCGCCCGAGCGGATCGACGAGCCGACGCGCGAGTGGTACGAGTCGCAGCACCGGCGCTTGGTCGTGGCCGGCGCCGAGCCGCTCGGCCCGAGCGACCTGCGCGAGTGGGCGACGCGGCACCCGGATCTCCACCCGTCGCACGTCGTCCTCGGCGAGCTCGAGGCGCGTTACGAGACGCAGCACCTCGAGTGGCGGCCCTACCTCTCCCGCTGGCTCCGCGGGCCCGCCAGCGAGGAGGTG
>Ga0081539_10005202_pt1 | contig 13496 bp, 10 predicted proteins | sample TabmetS4T2R2_FD_71023 | JGI IMG/M metagenome (GOLD analysis project Ga0081539, IMG submission 71023) | Tabebuia heterophylla rhizosphere microbial communities from the University of Puerto Rico - S4T2R2 | ecosystem: Host-associated > Plants > Roots > Rhizosphere ...
GACCGTGCTGTTCGTGATCGGCCCGGCGGTGTGGTTCATCCCGCCGATGGTCGCGCGGGTCACCCACCCGAACATCGCCGCCGACTTCCCCAAGTTGGGTAACCCACAGGAGGCGGCGTACCTGGCCATCTCGCGCGACGTCATGCCGATGGGGATGGTCGGCCTGCTGCTCAGCGGCATCTTCAGCGCCACCATGAGCTCGATGGACAGCGGCCTGAACAAGAACGCCGGCTACTTCATCAAGAACTTCTACCAGGTGGTGCTGCGGCCCAAGGCCAAGGAGCGCGAACTGATGTGGGCGTCGGTGATCACGACGTTGGCGCTCGGCGCGATCGTGATCGGCATCGCGCTGCTGTTCGCGCGGTGGAAGGGGCTGACGATCTTCCGGCTGATGGTGAACTTCGGCGGCTGGGTCGCGCTACCGATCAGCATCCCGCTGATCTGGGGCATGTTCGTCCGTCGCGCGCCGTCGTGGTCGGGATGGAGCACGGTGCTGGTCGGGCTGGCGACGAGCTGGCTCGTCAACCAGTACATGGACGCGGCGTGGATCGGTCGGCGCATGGGCTTCAAGCTGAACCCGCGCGAGGCGAGCGACTGGGCCCAAGCGGCCGGAATCCTGATGAACGTGATCGCCGGCTCGGCGTGGTTCCTGCTGACGCCTCTGCTAGCGGGCACCCGCGTCCGCTCGGCCGCGGAGGCCGAGCGCGTCGAGAAGTTCTTCACGCAGATGCGCACGCCCATCGACTTCGAGCGCGAGGAGGGCCGCGGCAGCGACACGCTCCAGACGAAGATCATGGGGATCCTGTGCCTGATCTACGGCGGGTTCATCCTCGCGCTGACGCTCATCCCCAACCCCCTGACCGGGCGGCTGGCATTCCTGTTCTGCGGGCTCGTGATGTTCGGCATCGGCTGGGTCCTGAACCGCGCGAGCAAGAGCAAGCGCGCCCAAGCCGAGGCGATGGACCGCGAACGGGTCGGCCTGCCGAACGAGGGGGTTGGGTTTGAGGTGGCGACGAACGCGAACGGAAACGGGAAGGCGCGCGGTGAATGACGAATGACGAAACCAGAATGACGAATCAATGACCAAGCCCGAATGACGAATGAGGAAGCACCGCCCGGGTTTCGTCATTCGTGTTTCGTCATTCGGGTTTCGTCATTCGGGATTGATTCGTCACTCTGGTTTCGGGTTTCGGGTTTCCCGTATCGGGTTTCCGCGTCAGCGGCTTCAGTACCAGTAGAGGTACCCGTACTTGTGCGTCGCGCCGGTGTCGCCGTCCCAGGTGAGGCGCGGGGCGGCCTTTTCAGGGCCGCGCCAGACGACGTGGCCGTCGAGGAACAGGGTGTTGAGACCCATGAACCGTGTCCCGCGGCGGTGCGAGGCCCACCAGCTCGGGCTCAGGGTGCTCGCCTGGCTGAGAAGGCTTCCCGCCGTCAGCGCCGGCGTGACCCCTTCCCACTCGCGCAGCGTCACGTCTGCCGCCAGCGGAATCTCGGCCGCGTTCTTGCCGCCAATCTTGTTGGGCAAGACCGGGCAATTGAGCAGCACCGGGTCGGACGCCGGCACCGGCTCGTCGGGCTTCAGCACCAGGCGCAGCCGGTTTTCGGCCTGCGTGTCATTGCTCCGGGCCCGCATCCAGCCGCAGAAGATCGAGTAATGAATGCTCACGTACAGGTCCTGCTGCGAGTCGAGCGGGATGACGCGCCAGCCGACCTGCGCGTCCTTCGGCGCGGTCATCTGCGTCTTGTCGTCGGGGTCGAGCGCCGCCATCTTGCGGTCCTGGAACGTGGAGGCGGAGAACCCGGGGCAGTAGAAGCAGTTCGGGTCCTTGATGTACCGCTGCCACCCGACGCGCGAGTCGTACCACCGGCCCGAGCCGGTGCGGTTGGTGACGTAGTGCGCGTTGTTGGACTCGATGCGGACGAGCAACCCCTTGTTCTCCGCGGCATAGGCGGTCTCGGCGATCGCGATCTGGTGCAGGTTGCTCGCGCACTTGATGCGCATCGACTGCTCCCGCGCCTTGCTGAGCGCCGGGATCAGGACCGAGATGAGCACCGCGATGATGCCGATGACGACGAGCAGCTCGACGAGCGTGAAACCAAAACGGCCGAGCGCGCGCGAGGAACCGCGCGTGGACGTGCGTGCCATGGGACGCCTCCGTATTCGCTCGCGATCAACGTCGTCGTCGTCGTCATCGTCGTCGGGCACCCTCGCGGACAAAAACAGAAGTGTGATGGGCCGCGAGCTCTCCGGTGCGCACGCGCGTGTCGACGATTCGCGAGTTCCGCCTGTTCTGCGATCGAACGAAATGAACTTCCGCAGCGAGGATCATGCGCTGCGGTGCGGAAACGGGGGTTGTGATTTCGCGCAGATCAGTTCAGAACGTGCGCAGCCTACGCCGGTCGCTGTGCGACCGGATCCGGTCGCACAGCGACCGGCGTGCGCGCGAACTTCGGGATCAGACCCCCGACGTTGCGGCGGTAGTCTTCGTACTCCTCTCCGAAGTGTTCGACGAGGTTGCGCTCCTCGAACGGGATCGCGATGAAGATGTACGCGGTCATCCCCACCGCGAACACCAGGTGCGCGGCGGACATCGTCGGCGTCGCCCAGAAGGCGATCAGCCAGCCGACGTACAGCGGGTGCCGCACGAAGCGGTAGGCCATCGGCGTGCGGAACGGATCATTGCTGTATGGCAACCCGCGCAGATGCAACCACACCTGCCGCGTGCCGAAGAGGTCGAAGTGGTTGATCATCAGGCTGACCCCCGGCACCGCGAGCCAGCCGAACGCGAACAGCGCGTGCAGCGCGACTCGGAGCGCCGGCTGCGTCACGTCCCACACGACGCCGCCGATCGGACGCCACTGCCACAGGAGCATGCTCATCACCACGTTCGAGAACAGGACGTACGTGCTGCGCTCGATCGGCTGCGGGACGAAGCGCGTCCACCAGCGCTTGAACGTCGGCCGGGCCATCACGGAATGCTGGACGCCGAACGCGGCGATGAGCAGCGCGTCGATGAGGATCGCGGGAGCGAGCGAGCCGGTCCGCGGCGCGTCGATCGTCGGAATGAGCCCGAAGCCCAGGTTCCCGACGAACGCGGCCATCCACGCGTAGACGGCGAGGAACAGGAGGTAGCACGAGACGCCGTAGACGAACATCATTTTCCGAGCCATAGGTTCCACGGAACGCGGAACCGTGCGGCGCGAACCCCTCATGACCGGGACGAACTTCGGGTACACCCGTCGATCGGGGAAACCCGAATGACGAAACCAGAATGACGAATCAATGACCAAGCCCGAATGACGAATATCGCGCGAGCACGCCCTTCGTCATTCGGGATTGGTCATTCGTCATTCATTCGGATTTCTGGTTTCGGATTTCGGGTTTCCCCGTCCCCTCTCTCAGCACTTGGCGCTCTTCCGTTTCTTCCCGATCGAGCCTCGGTCCTTGACCTTCTGGATGTAGTCCGGCGCGAACGGGATCTTGCACGAGGTGTCGCCGACGTCCACTTCGACCTTGCCGATCTCCTCGCCCGTCTTGACCGCCAGTTCGGTCAACGGCGCGACGTACGAGCCGACCGCGATGACGAACGAGTTCATCGCGGAGCGCGCGCGGTTCGGGGCCTGGTGGATCGTCTTCTTCACGCGCGCCAGCAGTCGCTTCAGCGCAGCGAGGTCGAGCTCTGCGTCCGGCTTGATCGCGACGATGCTCGACAGCGCGCTCCAGCCGGCCGAGGCGATGTGCTCCTTGGGCGAGTCGATCCACGCGAGCGCGGCGTCCCAGCCCACCGGACTTCCTGCCGCGACCCACGCGACCGTGAAGCCACAGTGCACGGGCGCGCTCGCTTGCTCGGCCCAGCGGTCCAGGTCCTTGCGCGTCATCTTCGGGTCGTCGGCGATCAGCCCGGCGAGGTACATCGCGTCGGAGTTGCCCGTCGCGTACAGGTCCAGCGCGAGCTGGTAGTCGGTCTTGATCCGCTTGCGGATCTTCTGGAGGTGCTCGACCTTCACCCCGAACAGCGGCTCGCGGGCGCCGTGGTTCACGAAGATCTTCTTGATCTGCTCGCTCCCGAGCGACTTCAGCTCCTTCATGATCGCGTCGACGGATTCATTGGAACCCTTCGTAGCCACGGACGCGAGTCCGTGGACTCCGCTCGCTTTCGCTTGCTTCCTGGTGGTGGTCGGCATGCCACGAATCGTACGAACCGGACGCGGCCCCTCCAAGACCGATCTGCCGAATCCACAACGCCCCGCTGGCGTCTATGTCTACAGTGTCCTACCCTTCAAGAGCTATGAGCGATGCACCGAGCGATTCGCCCCTGAAGATCGGCCTGATCGGCGGCACGGGCCTCGGCGCCGCGATGGCCGAGCAGACCAGCCACGGCCAGCGCCACGAGATCGACACGCCCTTCGGAAAGCCCGCCGACGCGATCGTCGAAACCGAGTGGCACGGCGTCCCCGTCTTCTTCCTCAACCGCCACGGCCCCGGGCACGTGCTCAACCCCTCGCACTTGCCGTACCGCGCCAACATCTTCGCGCTCAAGCAGCTCGGCGTGACGCACATCCTCGCCAGCGGCGCGGTCGGTTCGCTGCGCGAGGAGTTCAAGCCGCGCGATTTGGTCATCCCCGATCAGGTGATCGACAAGACCACCAACCGCGCCAAGACCTTCTACGAGCGGGCGGCCGTGCACGTGGAATTCGCGGAACCGTTCTGCCTGGTGCTGCGTCGAATCCTGATGGATGTCCGCGGAGATCTGACCGTTCACGATCGAGGTTGTTACGTCGCGATGGAGGGTCCCGCCTTCAGCACACGCGCGGAGTCGCTGATGCACCGCATCTGGGGCGGCGACCTGATCGGCATGACCGCGATGCCCGAGGCCAGGCTCGCGCGCGAGGCGGAGATCCCTTACGCGCTCGTCGCGCTCGTCACCGACTACGACTGCTGGCGGCAGCCTGCCGTGAGCGCAGTCGAACGGAAGCCCGCGGCTTCGACGCAGACTCCGGGGAACGCGCCCGAACCCAAACTGGAAGCGGATCCGGCCGTACTCTTGAAGGAGATCCTCTCGAACCTGAACGCGGCGACCGAGAACGCGATCGCGCTCATCAAGCGTGCCGTCGAGCGCATGGCCGACCCGGCACGTCGCGACGAGCTGATGAACTGCCCCGCGCGACAAGCGTTGAAGCTCGCGATCTGGTCCGACAAGTCCAAGATCGACCCGGAAGAAGTGCGCCGCTTGGGCCCGCTGTGGCTAAAGTATTTTGCATAAGAGGAGCCAGGAGCCAGAAGACAGGAGCCAGAAGAAATGCGTTCCAATCAATCGACGCGGATCGTGCTCTTCTTCTGGCTCCTGGCTCCTGGCTCCTGGCTCCTTCTCACCACGCCCTCCTTCGCCCAGCCCTCCAGCATCTACGGCAAGGACACCACCCAGGTCTACGTCCGCGACAGCGCGATCGCCGTCGAGAAGTTCGCGCTCGCGGAACGCATGGAACGGCTGCGAGAGTGGGGCAAGGCCGGCGACGTTTACCAGGAAGTGCTCACCAGCTACGCCGACCGCGTCGTCCCGAGCAAGGTCGATCCGAACGACAACCACATCACGCAGTACACCAGCGTCGTCCCCGCCGTGCAGGAGCGGCTGGCGCGCTGGCCGAACGAAGGGCTCGACACGTACCGCCAGCACTACGGCGTCGAAGCGCAAGCCCTGCTCGACTCGGCCAAACCGGGGGACCTCGCGACGCTGCACAAGGTTTACACCAACTACTTCATCACCGACGCCGGCAAGCGCGCGGGCGTGCGGCTGATCGACGCGTACTTCGAGTCCGGCGAGTTCCCCGCCGCCGCTTGGATCGCCGACCGCCTGCTCGCGCTTCACCCGGAGCTTCGCGCCGGAGCGGAGAACAACGTCGAGCGTCCGCGACTGCTCTATCGCGCGGCGCTCGCGCACCACTTCGCCGGCAGCGACGCGCCCGCCGTGCAGCAACTGGACGAGCTGAAGAAGAACTTCACCGATGCGCTTGGAAAAGTGCGCGGGCAGGACGTGCGCCTGGCCGAGTCGCTCGAGTCGGAGTTGAAGACCCCACGCCCCACGCCGGTCGTCGCATCCGCGCGGAACGCCCCCGCACACTCGGGCGCCGGCGACTCCTGGCCGATGACGTTCGGCAGCCCGGACCGCTCGCGCGTTGCGCCGGCGGTCTCCAGCGTCGGCGCCAACCTTTTCTCGATCGAGCTCGTTCGCGACACGAACGTCAATCGCGCGGTGCAGGTCCAGTACGAGCCGCAGGTCGACCAGGCGCGCAAGACCGGCCTCATGACCGGGATCTACCCTGCCGTCGATCGCGGCGAGCTGTTCTTCCAGGACAACGCACGCGTTTACGCCGTCAGCCTCGAGAGCGGCCTGGCGCTGCCCGGCTGGGCGCAGACGTACGACGGAGATCGCGGCGGGCGCTACGTCGCCGCCGGCTGCATCCCGATGCCGCGCAACCAGCACTGCGCCGTCTCGCTCACCGACGACTCGGTGCTCGCCGTCATGGGCCAGACCGACCTCCTCGCGATGACGATCGGCAACTACGGCGCGCACGAGACGCGGCTGGTCTGCCTCGACCGCACCACCGGCAAGGAGCGCTGGGTCGCGCGGCCGCGACAGCTTTCAGACGATCCCTCCACCGCTGCGCTGCGCGACCTCGATCTGTCCGGCTCGCCGCTGGTCGTCGGCGACAACGTCTACGTGATCGCGCGCGGCGGCAAAGGCCTTCAGTTCGAAGACTGCTACGTGCTGTGCCTGGACGTCGACTCGGGCAAGTTCCGTTGGGCCTGCTACGTCGCCAGCGCCAACGTCGGCTCCGGCCTGTTCGACATGGAGATCACCGGCTCGAGCGGCCAGAGCATCTCGCACTTAGCGTACGCGGCGGGTCGGGTGTACTGCTCGAGCAACCTCGGCGCGGTCGCCGCGATCAACTCGTACGACGGCACGATCGTCTGGCTGAACCTGTACGACGACCGCATCTCGCCCAACGGCGACCTGCTCACCCGCCGCCGCTGGCAGCCGCAGCCGACGCTGCCCGAGAAGCCGTGGACGTACAACCCGGTGATCGTGTCCGACGGCAAAGTGTTCGTATTGCCGAGCGACGCGCAGGGCGTTCACATCTACGACGCGGGCAGTGGTGAAGAGGTCAAACGCATTCCGACCAAGGTGCGCATCCAGGAGCTCAGCCGCCAACAGCCGTATCCCGGCAGCGACGCCGACGACATCATGAAGACGCTGGTCGGGGTGCTCGGCAAGCGTCTGGTGCTGTGCGGTGACCGCTCGGTCGTCTGCCTGGACTGGACGACGTTCGACCCGAAGAAGCCGCGCGAGTCGTTGTTCTGGACGAGCAAGATCGACGTCGGCGGGAAGATCGGCGACCCGAGCCCGGCTGGAACGGGCGACAAACAGACTTTTGGCGGCCGCCCGTTCCTGAGTGCGGACGCGGTGTTCGTGCCCGCGCTGTGGAAGCTTCAGGCGATCCAGTTGCGCAACGGCAAGACGACGTTCAATTACCCGGCCACCGGAAGCTGGAGTGACGGCGAGGGCCCCGGCAACGTGCTTGCGACGGGCGACAACGTGATCATCGCCGGGCCGACGCGGGTCACCGTTTACACCGACATGAACGTCGCGCTGCGCAAGCTCGACGCGGCGGTGGCTGCGGCGCCGAACGACCCGAACCCGCGGCTGCGATACGCGGAGGTCATGTTCGTCTCCGGCAAGCTGGACGCCGCGGTGACGAAACTGGACGAGGCAATCGACCTGCTCGGCGGCCGCAACGCGATGACCGCGGGCGCGTCGCGCGACCGACTCTTCGCCGACGCGCTCACGTTCGCCCAGAAGCTCGCGAAGGACGGTCGCGGCGGCGCAGGCGCCGCTTCGGCACAGGTCATCGCGAGCCTGTTCGACCGCGCCGCAGACGCTGCGCTCGCGCCGGCGCAGCACGTGAACTACCGCCTGAGCCGCGCGGACAACGCCCGCGCGAACAACGATCCGCAGCTCGAGATGAAGCTGCTGAACGAGATCCTCACGCAGCCGCAGTGGCGGAACGTGACCGTCGCGCGCGGCGAAAACGCCGGCGCGCGCCAGGCGGGCTTGGTCGCGTCGTCGGCGATCGACGACCTCCTGCGGCGACCCGACGGCAAGACGTTGTACGAGCCCTACGCGCGGCGCGCCGACGAGATGCTGGACGCCGCTCGTCCCGCCGCCGACCCGCAGCAGCTCATGGAGGTGGCGCAGTCTTTTCCGAACGCGCCCGCCGCGCGGCGCGCGATGCTGCTGGCCGCCGAGTCGTACGAGGCCGCGGGCAACCCGCGCCTGGCCGTGCAGGCGCTGCGGCAGCTCTACTTCCGCAACCCCGACACGCCCGACCGCGCGCAGATCATGGAGGCGATGGCCCGCAACTACCTGGCGATGCCAAACCGGCTCGACGTCGCCGCCGCGCGCCTCGCGCAGGGCGCCAAGCTCGCTCCGACGATGAGGCTGTCGCGACCGATCCACATGAGCGACGGGCAAGCGCTACAAGACATGACGCTGGCCGAGGCGTTGGACCTCGTGCGTAAGATGCAGTCGCGCGCGACCAGCCGCTCGCTGCCCGACCTGAAGCTGCCGGCCGTCGCCAACGCCAGTCGTCCGCCGGCGCCGTTCGCGCCGCAGACCGACGCGAGCACGATCGTCGGCGTAAGCACCCTGCTCATCCCGTCGCGCGACTTCGCGCGGATGGACCGCGTCGTCGCGTATGCGCCCGACGCGGGAATCTCCGTTTACGCCGTCGGATCGAACCGGCCGCTGTTCACCAGCGCGACGATCACCGGCGCCGCGCCACCGCGCGGCGTCGCGTGGGTCGGCGGAAACCTGTTGGCCTGGTCCGACGCGAAACTTGTGATGCTCGACGGCGAGGGCGGGCAGGTCGTGTGGGAAGTTTCGCCGACCGCGCTGCCGCCCGTCGAGGTCGTCGCCGGCACGGGCGGTGGCGACTCGCAAGCCGATGCCGGCGCGGGTGCGGACGCGAACGGTGGCGCAGACGACGTCGCCAACTTCAACAACGTCCAGGTGCGCCAGCTCGGCGGAGGCGAGGCGATCATCATCCAGGAGCGCGGCGGCCTCGTGCAGCAGCGTGTGCTCATCCGCGCGGGAGGGCGCGCGGTCCAGGGGCGCTTCGTCATCCGCAACGGCAACGGCGTGCTGATCGCCGGGAACGGTCAACCGGTCGATCCGAACGGCGGCAACCCCGGCGACGCGCTCGCGCCCGACGCGATCGTCGGCGTGCAACCGCTGGCCGACCGCGTGTTGTTCGCGACGAACAACGGTCGGGTCGTCGCGGTGGACCTGCGCGACGGCAAGCTGCTGTGGCAGGCGCGGCCGTCCAAGGGATCGATCGACAAGCTCCTCGGCAGCGACGACTTCATCGTCGCGCGCGTGCTCGACGGGATGAACAGCAGCCAGCTCGTCGCGCTCGACGCCTCGACCGGTGCGCTGGTCTACCGAAAGACGTTTCCGCGCGAAGCGGCCGGCGGATTGGTCCTGCCGGTGAACGTCGAGCTGGCCGGCGACGGCACGCTCGTGTGGCTCACGCCTTGGGGCGTCGTCGGCAAGGACCTGTTCGAGAGCGGCGACATGCCCCGCTTCGGCGGCGGCCCGATCCCGCCGCGCGAGGGCGGCGGCACCGTGGTCGAGGCCGCCTTCGCCAACACCACCGGCGACGACCAGTTCGTGATCGCCGACGGCCGGATCCTCGCCGTCGCGACGAGCGGCGGGAAGACGGGCGTGCGCGTGATGTCGCTGGAAACCGGGCAGATGCTCAAGGGCGAAGACGGCACGACGCCGATGGAACTCGCGACCGAAGCGCCGCTCGGAGGGCGCGTATCCATCCGCGTGGTCGGGTCGATGTTGTACATGGTGTCGCCCGGCCTGGTGAAGGCGTGCGACCTCAACGCGCCGGAGCGCGAGTGGCGGTCGGACAAGAACCTGCTGCTCGCCGATGAACGGCCGACCCAGACCGCGAGCGTTCGCGAGGCCGTGATCGCTCGCGATCAGGTCGTCATGATTGCCGAGACGCGTCCCGAGGCGTCGCGCCCCGGCCGCGCCGGCAGGGCCGCACGTCAGCCGGCCGGCGACGTCAAGACCAGTCGCCTGTTCATTTACAGTCGTGGTCCGCGGCCCAAGGGCGGCGAGAAGGGCACGCTTCAATACGACCCAGTGGACGTGGCCGAGCCGACCGGCGTGCTCGCCTGGCAGGCCGTGGACGGCGGGCTCTACTACCTCGCCGGCGACACGACGCTGCACTTCCTGAAGGGCACCGACGCGAGGTGATTCCGATTTACCCACGGGTTCGGCGACTCTATAATCCTGTCGTCGGTCGGCCGCGGCGTTCGCCGGCTGCGTAGGACTCGTCGCGAGGTCACACCATCATGCCCCCCGCTGCCACACAAACTCCCACGCCGTCCGTCCGCGAACGCGTGCAGGGCGTGATCAACCTGATCCGGCCGGCCGTCCAGGCCGACGGCGGCGACATCGAGCTGGTCGACGTGACCGGCGACGGCGTCGTCCAGATCCGCTTCCACGGCGCCTGCCACGGCTGCCCGAGCAGCACGATGACCCTCCAGATGGGCATCGAGCGCAACCTCCGCGAAAAGGTGCCGGAGATCACGTCCGTCGTGCCCGTTCCTTGAGTTTGTTCACCGCCGAGACGCAGAGAGTGCAGAGCTGAACTAGATCTGATTCTTCTCCGCGCTCTCTGCGACTCCGCGGTGAATCTTATGGACCCCCGTTACGAAACCTGGATGCGCGAGGCGATCGTCGAAGCGCAACGCGCCGAGGCGATCGACGAGGTGCCGATCGGCTGCGTGATCGTCCACGAGCCCAGCGGCGCGGTCCTCGGCCGCGGCGGGAACCGGCGCGAGACCGAAGCGGACCCGACCGCGCATGCTGAGATCATCGCGCTTCGTGAAGCCGCCCGCGCGACCGGCCACTGGCGGTTGCTCGACTGCGTGTTGGTCGTCACGCTCGAGCCGTGCCCGATGTGCGCCGGCGCGATCGTGAACGCGCGGATCCCCAAGCTCGTCTACGGCTGTGATGACCCCAAGGCCGGCGCGGTGCGCACGCTGTATCAACTTTGCGAAGACCCGCGGCTGAACCATCGCGTCGAGGTCGTCAGCGGCGTGCTGAGCGACGAGTGCGCGAAGCTGCTCCAGGACTTCTTCCGCAAGCAGCGGGCGCTGGGGAAGAAGTGACCGTGATCGTGGTCCCGCAAGTCGCCGCTTGCGGCGTCGCAGATCGATCATCTCGAATCGCTGCATTTGCGACGCCGCAAGCGGCGACATTCGACCGACCGCGGTCATTGTCAACGCGGCGCGAAGCGGAATAATCAGCATCAGTGTCCAAGGACGGATCTCATCGTCCCCGGTCGCGCGAGGCGCAGCGCATCCTATATTCGATGCGCGCGCTCGGCGAGCACGACCTGCCCGAAACGATCGACGTGCAGGGCCGCGCGTTCCGTCGCACCCACTCGATCAAGCATGACTTCTGGGCCGCGACGGGGTTTTACGAGTCGGACGACGGCCGCGCCGAGCGCGTCGTCCTGAAGATGTCGCGCACGGCAGACTTCTGCGGGCTGCCGCTCGCGTTCCTGGGCGCGTGGTTGTGCCGGCGTGAGATGCGGTTCTACAAGGCGCTGGGCGACCTTCCCAACGTCCCCCCGCTACTCGGCACCGTCGGTGCCACCGGCTTCGTCCACGGCTTCGTCCACGGCACCCCGCTCTCGAAGGACCGGCCGATCCCCGACACGTTCTTCGACGACCTGTGGGCGCTGATCCGCGAACTGCACCGGCGCAACATCGCGTACGTGGACACGAACAAACCCCAAAACATCCTCCACGGCGACGACGGCCGGCCGCACCTGATCGACTTCCAGATCAGCTACGACCTCTTCGACCTGGGAAACACGTTCCTGAACCGCTGGCTGCTGCGCAAGCTCCAGCACGAGGATTTCTATCACCTGCTGAAGCACAAGAAGTCGCTGCGCCCGGACCTGATGAGCGCCGAAGAGTTGCTGCAATCCGAGCGTCGAAGCTGGATCATCCGCCTGCACCGCGCGATCACGATGCCTTACAAGCGGATCCGGAGGCGGACGTTTAAGCGGCTTCGAGAGAGCGGGCGGTTGATGCCGGAGGGGAGCAAGTAGCCCGCCCTTCTCGCGTGCGCACGTTCAACTCATCCAAGGAGAAACGCGTCGATAGCACCGTAGAAGACAAGCCCGAGCCCGCACCACACGAGCATGAATACCAGCAGCGCGCCGATCGTGCGGGCGGGCTCCTGGGGAACGTTGCGCACCGCGTAAACGAGCACGCATGCTACGGGCCAGAGCCACGTCAGCACGAACGCTGTCAGGATGTTCCACGTCATCGTGCGCCGCTCGGTGAGCGGCACGTCATTCCAACGGCCCGCGTTGGGCAGCGGGCGACCGAGGAACGGGAGGACGTCGTGCATCGGCCCGACGATCTGCCCCAGTGCCACGGCGAGTAGCACGCTCTCGGCGATGTAATGCAGCAGCCGAGGCGTGCGCGGCCAGAGCGCCACCGCGGCCGCGAGCGAGCAAACGAGCATCCAGAAGACCGCGAAGTGGATCATCGAACGGTCGGCGCGCAGCATGCTGACGGTGGTGACCGTCAACGCCGCGAGAACGAAGACGATCTCCGCGCCGTGCAGCAATGCGCCCGCACGCAGGAGGCTCGCGCCGCGCTTCTCCGGATCGATGATTTCGCCCAAGAGTGACATGGCTGGTTGCGTCCGTTCAAGCCGCGTTGCCGAGGATCGCCTCGAGCCCGCGCGCGACGAGCTTGGCGCGGCTGATGCCGTGGCGCTTGGCGTACGCGTCGGCGCGCTTGAGCAGGCCGGCTTCGACGGTCAGCGAGATCGTTTTGGCGCCCTTGCCGACCTTCGGGCGGCCGAGCGCCTTGAAGCGACGCCATTGGGCGCGTTCACGCGCGTTCAGTGGACGAGATCGTGCCAGCGATTCTTCCGGCGATTCCGCTTCGATCTCCTGATAGATCCGCTCCTTCTCCGTGTCCGGTAAAGCGATGAACTCGTCGATCACAGACTTTTTACGCTTTCGCATGCCGCTCTCCTTTCACCGCCGGCTGCGGCGCCTGCCGATCGGCATCGCGTGGATCACGAAGGCGGTGTCGTCATCGTCCAGCACGTACATCACTCGCACGAAGCGATCGCCCACACCGCGACCGATCACCAACCATTTCTCCGCGTCTCGCTTACGCGGAAACCCGCGGCCCGCGTTTCGTACGACGTGCTCGATCTCTTCGATCGTGCACCCGTGCTTCGTCGCGTGCTCCTCGTTCCACTCGATCCACCGGAACTGGGTCGGGCCTACGACTTAACTATATAGGAATGTCGCTGCGGATCGCAACGTTTTCCCGCCGGGACTGGCCCACCCTTCCGTCGCGCGCTTATACTCCGGCTCGGCAT
>Ga0081539_10005203_pt1 | contig 13493 bp, 4 predicted proteins | sample TabmetS4T2R2_FD_71023 | JGI IMG/M metagenome (GOLD analysis project Ga0081539, IMG submission 71023) | Tabebuia heterophylla rhizosphere microbial communities from the University of Puerto Rico - S4T2R2 | ecosystem: Host-associated > Plants > Roots > Rhizosphere ...
TCGATTCAAGGAGTCGTCACGGACGCGGCGGGCGCGGTGATTCCCGGTGCGTCCGTGACGGCGACCAATGTTGCGACCGGCGTCGCAACCGTGCGCCAGACGACGCCCGCGGGCCTGTATGTGATCTCGCCGCTGCCGCCGGGCACATATAAAATCACGGTCTCGGCTGCCGGCTTTCGACAGCTCGAGCAAGACGGGATCGTCGTGGACGCGCTGAGCACAGTCGGTCTCAATCTGACCTTGCAGACTGGCGCGGCGAACGAAACAGTGACAATCACGTCGGCGCCCGCGCAATTGAACACTTCCGATGCTCGTCTCGGCACCACGATTCGAAACGAGTTGTACACCAATCTGCCGCTGGCAATGGGCACCGCGGTTGCCGGCTCGGGCATTGGCCAGGGGCCGAGAAATCCCGGCGCCTTCATTTTTTTGCTGCCCGGAGTTTCGGAGGGAAATCGCTGGGGAACGATCAATGGCGCCCAGGGATTTTCCAAAGATGTTTTCATCGAGGGCACCCCGATCACTGACCCAATTCAGCAGGGCGAAGGCCGAACGATCAGCCTCGGGATCTCGGTCGAAGCCGTCGAGCAGTTCCAGGTGGAGACCAGCGGCACCGGCGTCGAGTTTAACGGGCAGGGCTCAGAGAACTATACGATCAAATCCGGGACTAACCGATTTCACGGATCGGTCTTCGAGTACTTTCGTAATACCTTGCTCGACGCGCGAGGCTTCTTCCCGACAGTTCGTCCGATCGAGCATCAAAACGAATTCGGATTCACCGTTGGAGGCCCGATTTTAAAGAACAAGCTCTTCTTCTTCTTCTCCTACGACGGCTGGCGTTATCGGGCGACCAGTCCGACGCAGTTCGCGACCGTGCCGACGCTCAAAATGCGCCAGGGAGATTTCAGCGAATTGCCGGTGGCGATTTACGATCCGCTGACGACGGTGGCGGTCACCGGCGGCTTTGCGCGAACAGCGTTCGCGGGCAACATCATTCCGGCCAATCGCATTTCATCGATCTCGAAAGTTTATCAGTCACTCTTGCCCGCGCCGACCAATTCAGGAATCCAGAACAATTATCTGGGGTCGGTTCCCGTGGCATACGACAACAACAGCTTCAACACGAAAGTTGACTATAACCTCACGGGGAGCCAGCGAATCTCCGGCATCTATACCCGCGGCAAGAGAAGCCAGCCCGGACCATTCCGAGAGATCGTGTCTACCACGCCACAGACCGTTTTGCCGCTGCCGTACACGGACACCCGGTTAGTTACTGAAATTCCGACGGTGGTCCAGGTGAAACATAACTGGACCATCGGTCCCAATCTGGTCAATCAGGTGAACTTCGGCTTCAACCATTTCTTCGTTCCGATCACCAACGCTACTTCAGACGGCAAGTGGTCATCCAAATCCGGCCTCAAAGGCTTGCCGGCAGGTGATGCGAGCGACGCTTTTCTGGAAGCGGCTTTCGCGGGACCCAATGCCCCATCAGGTTGGCGCGGTACTGGTTCCAGGGACTTCGAGGATAACAATTACAACTACACTTTCCAGGAGAGCCTGTTGTGGGTGAAGAACAAGCATTCATTCAAATTCGGATTCCAGTACCAGCGGACGTCTGACCGGACCAAAACCAACGACACCGGAAGCCTGTTGACGACGAGCTTCAGCAATCTACAGACTGCCGGATTCAATGCTTCGGGCGTAGTGCAGAGTAACACCGGTAACGCGTATGCCAGTTATCTACTAGGGGCGCTGAACGGCGCCACCGTCAACGAAGACTCGGTCGTCCTGACCATCGCGCAGTTCAGCGGTTTTGCCTGGTGGGTGGCTGATGACTATAAAGTGAATTCGCGCCTGACCGTGAATCTGGGACTGCGTCACGACATCATGCTACCTTACACGGAAGCGGGCGACCACTTTACTTATCTTGATCCGACCGTGCCGAACCCGGCGGCCGGAGGCCGTCTGGGAGCGTTGCGATTCGGCGGCAATTACGCGCCGGATGCCATCAGCTGCCACTGCGGCCAGATCATCAATACTTATTATCGTGCTTTTGGACCACGCGTAGGACTGGCATTCAGTCTTAATGAAAAGACGGTGCTGCGCGCCGGATATGGAATGATGTACTCGCGCAGCGGCGCGGTCGGAGGCCGGGACGGCGCGCGCATCGGAACAGGCTTGACGGGAATCAACGCCAACGCGCCAATCGTCAGTCCGAATGGCTCATTCACTCCGGCGTTGTTCTGGGAGGACGGCATTCCGCCTTATGCCAAAGGCCCAATCTATGACCAAACCTATCAGACCGGCTTCAACGGGAACGGATCGGGCGGCAGCGTGACCTACGGCGATCCATTCAGCCAACCGCCTCGGTATCAGAACTGGAACCTCTCGGTCCAGCGCTCGCTCACATCGTCGTTGGTCGTGACCGCGGCATACGTGGGAAGCAATGGCAAACAGTTGCGTGGAGGCGGACGCGGACCATGGTCAAATCAGTTGGATCCTAAATATCTGGTCCTGGGAAGTCTGCTCACCCAAAACGCGACTCCGGCGAATGTCGCGGCGGCCCGTGCGATTGTGCCGGGGATCGGCCTGCCGTTTCCCACTTTTGTCGGCACTATCGCCCAGATGCTGCGCCCGTTCCCGCAATACAGCGGCGTCAGCGATATTTATGGCAACGTCGGTCAATCCAATTACAACGCGCTGCAGTTGTCCGTCCAGCAACGCCTTTCACACGGGCTGACCTTCAACTTCAACTATACTTACAGCAAGGCGCTCGGCACCATCAACGGAAATCGCAGCGCATATATCCAGGAGAAGAGTCTCTCCACAACAGATCAACCTCACCTTTTAAACGCGTTCTACTCTTATCAACTGCCGTTCGGCGTAGGGCAAATGTTCAACCCCAACAACAATGTCGCCCGGGCGGTGGTGAGTGGCTGGCAGATTTCAGGTATCACTCGATTTGCGTCGGGTACGCCGCTCGGGCCATTCATGGCGGCCTGCAATGTACCCCAGGCGGGTACCTGTTGGGCCAGCTATAATCCGAACTTTACCGGGTCTGCCAAGCTCAAGGGAGATGGAGGGGTCGCGCCCTTCATTAACGTGAATGCCTTCATCTCTCCGCCTGCGTTCACTTATGGTAATACTCCGGCGACCGGCGCTTACGGACTTCGCAACCCGCATTTCTTCAACCAGGATCTGAGCCTCTCCCGGAATTTTCAAATCCGCGAGAATTTACGGTTTGCCTTCGGGGCCGATTCGTTCAACCTCTTCAACAATGTTCGTCTTGGAACGATCAATACAACCATTACCGGCGCCAGTTTCGGCAAGGCCGCCGCTCAGGTCAATTTGCCGCGTGTGTTTCAGTTTAAGTTGAGAATCGAATTCTGATCGCGACGACCATTGTCATCTCCGATCGGAGAGGGCGAAAAAGACGGAACTAACGGTTCCATCCCTTTTGCCCTCTCTTCAACACTCGCAACTGCTGGCCCCCTCGATCAACGACAACAACGGAGCCCTGTCGAAGAGTGATTATCTTTCTTTAGAGGGAATCGGGAGATCCCCACTCTGCCCGTGATTCACGAACATCCAAACGCCGTCGGAACTTCGAATTACGTACCAGTAACCATCCAGCGGCCGCCACACCGCAAGGTCCGCCTTACCATCACCGTCATAATCGCCGGGAACAGGAATATCGCCGTACGGGGCCGAGCCCGCGCCCCAAGCGGTCGCAATGTACTGAGTGGGATCGTAATTGAGAGAGCTCTTCAAAATATACCAATACCCGTCTCCGGGCCGCCAAACGCCAAGATCGGCCTTGCCATCGCCGTCATAATCAGCAGGAACCGGGATGTCGAAGTAGGGCGAGGCGCCGGCCCCCCAATTGATCGACAACGGCTGGGTCGTATCGAAACCAGTCGTGCTCTTGACAATATACCAGGACCCGGTAGCAGGCCGCCAAACGCCAAGATCGGCCTTGCCGTCACCGTCATAGTCTGATTGCACCGGGATGTCATTGTAGGGTGAGCTGCTGGTTCCCCAGTTCCTGGTAAAGAGCGAGTTGGTGGAACTGAGATGGATGTACCACGTGCCTGTCGATCCTCTCCACAGCGCCGGATCGGTCTTGCCGTCATTATCGTAATCCGCCTGGACCGGAACGTCAGAGGCGTCGGTACCGATCGAGAACGCGGTGCTGAAGTTGTCGGTGATGGTTGTTCCGGTGGAACTCTCAATCCAGGAGAAACTGCCGGATGTCGGGTTATAGATGGCAGCATCGGTCTTACCATCCCCGTCGTAATCCCCCGGCGTCTTCAAGTCGGAACTGAGACCCAAAGTAATGTTCTGAGCTGAGCCCTCCAGACTGCTCATAATGTACCAGACGCCGCTGCGCCAGAAGCTCATATCGGTCCTGTCGTCACCATCGAAATTGCTCTTCTTCGCATGCAGGACTCCGGCCTGAATGACAAGGAAGTTCTGGCCCGCGACGGTGATCTTGGCGCTCCGCGAGATGCCCGTATTGGCGGCCACTGTGTAACTGGCAGTGCCGCTGCCGCTGCCGCCGCTCGCTGTAACGGTGATCCACGGCGCGGTGGTGATCGCCGTCCATCCGCAACTTGAAGTCGTCGTCACGCTGACCGATCCCGAACCACCCGCCGTTGGAAAGGATTTACTGGTGGGACTGATCGAGTAAGTGCACCCGGCTGCTGCCTGGCTGACGGTGAAAGTTTGACCGGCAATCGTCATTGTGCCCGATCGCGCTGCCCCCGTGTTAGCGGCTACCGTGTAGAGGACATTGCCGTTGCCGATACTGCTCCCTGATGTAATGTTGATCCACGTAGTAGTCGTGAATGCCGACCATGCGCAACCTGAATTTGTCGTCACGCTGACTGATCCCGAGCCGCCAGCCGCGGCAAAGAACTGACTGGATGGACTGATCGAGTAGGTGCACCCATTCGATTGATTGACGGTGAAGGTCTTATCGGCAATCGTGATCGTATCTGATCGCGCAGGACCGGTATTGGGATCTACCGAGTAACTGATGGTGGCGCTGCTGACACCGCCGGAGCTGCTGGTCACATGCAGCCACGCAGGATTGTTACTCGTCGCTGACCAGCCGCACGGCAAGATACTCGTCGTCAAGCTCACGGTTCCCGAACCACCCGCCGCCGAAATTGACTGGCTGGTCGGGCTGATGGTGTAAATACAATTGGCATCTTGACCGATGGTAAAGGTCTGACCGGCGATCGTGATGGATCCAGCTCTAAACCCGCCCGGGTTGGATTGTACCGAGTAAGTGACGGTGCCGCTGCCGACGCCGGGTCCGCTGTTGTCCACGTGGATCCACGTCGGATCATTGCTCACCGCTGTCCAACCGCACGGCAAGATACTGGTCGTGACGCTCACCGTTCCCGAGCCGCCCGCCGCCGAAATCGTCCGGCTGGTTGGGCTGATGGTGTAAGTACAATTGGCATCCTGACCAACGGAAAAGGTCTGACCGGCAATCGTGATGGATCCAGCTCTAAACCCGCCCGGATTGGATTGCACCGAGTAACTGACGGTGCCGTTGCCCACACCTGTAGAGCCGCTGGTGACGGAGATCCAGGTCGGATCGTTGCTCACTGCAACCCAGCTACATCCAGAGTCCGCCGTCACGTTCACCGTTCCCGTGCCGCCTGCCACAGGATGTGTCCTCGATGATGGGCTGATCGAATAAGTACAAGTCGATGTTCGCGCCTTCCCCGCCTTGCCAGGCACATTCGATGGGCGAGCCGCCGCCACATTCGAGATTACCAGGGGTAGCAGGAGAAATAGCAGGACTCCAAATGCCGAAAGCCTCTTCTTTGATCCGATTATATTTCTTAGCAACATGATTGTTCCTCATTGAAATGATCGTTGATCCAGTCACGCGGACTCTCGCCCTTGCTTGAGAGGGCAAGCTCGCATGACGCTTATTGAGATGAAATACTTAGGAGTGTTCTTGTGAAGAGACGACGCTTAGCCCCAGGTACCTCGCACCATACATCTTGAGGGCTCGAAAATAAGGTGCTAAGACTCTGTCGGGATGCGGTATGAGAGACCGCTGAGGCGGGCGGCTCCTTTTATCCATCCAAATCCATTTGTCATCTAGACACGACGATACACGATGCCTCAAGCCGGGCTGATGCAGCCCTTCTTAACGCATCTACATAAAGAGACGTGAACTTTCGGCGGATATTCCCGGCGCGAAAAATATTATGCGCGGACCGATTCTTCGACTGTTCAGTAAAGAATCTCGGCGGGGTGAAATTGGTGGCCGCCTCAATTGCGGCAACTGCACACGACATCGTATAGAGAAATAAAAAAATTAATTAGAAACGCCCTGCTCGCCAGTCCTTAAGAGCCTTCACCATCATAGATTTATCTCTTTGTGGCCTTTTGGCACGCGCGGTGCTCAATACCTGCAGATCGTCAAAGATCAGTGACCCGAACCATTAAAAATCCACCTCACACGACGAGAGAGAGGAAAAATTATGACCACCCAAAAATTTTCACTTTATTTGTCCTCCGCCGTTTTCGCATTGACTTTGCTGTTCGCCGGAAACTCAGTCACAACCGCGCATGATCGTTCCCATCGTGGCGATGACAGGCATGAGCATGAGCGGCAGGAACGCGAGCGAGAACGCGGGCAACGGGAACGCGAGCGGCAGGAACGCGAGCGGGAACGCGAGCGGCGGGAACGCGAACGGAGAGAAAGAGAAGAGCTCGAACGCCATCAGAGAGAAGAACGGTTCCGCTTCGACAATTCCCGTGATCTTCGCCGCCATCAAAAAGAAGAACGTAAAGAGTTCAAAAGGCAGGAACGCGAGGAGAGGCGTGAGTTTAAGGATCGTCGGCGCTTTGATCGCGATGGTTACCGGGATGGCCGTTTCTACCGCAGCAGCGATCGTGGTTACCGCAATGGTTACGATGACCGGTTCAGACGATTTCGTCAGTACCGTTTTCGGTAAGATGACCACCGTCCCTACTTTTCTTAGTTAGCCGAGGATGAATCGAAGATAGAGCGGTTGTGGCCCAACCATGCAAGAGGCGCGAGGAATCTGATTCCTCGCGCCTCTTGTTTGCTAGTAGTGACGACTGATAACTCCCGCACTAATTGCCCGGAACATTGTTGTAAAGCTGCAATGCGTTGCCTGTCACCGGCAACGCATTTGTAGCGCTATCGGCAATAACTTGGGCGAACTCTCCTCGCGTCACGTTCTGAGATTCACCGAAAATGCCGCCTGGAGCACGCATTATTCCATAGTAGACGACGGCATTAATATAGGAATAAAAAGGATCAGTCGCAGGAACATCGGTAGTCTGTGGCGGGACACTGAGGTTCAGGTTCATTGCCCGCGCAATGAATGCCGCCAGTTGGCCACGATTCATAATGTCGTCGGGACAAAACGTCGTAGGTGAGCAGCCCAGGGTAATTCCGGCATCAGCTATCCAACCGACGTGCTTGTAAAATTGATTAGATGGCGGAACATCGGTGAATCTCTGTTGTGCTGGAGTTGGCAGGTTTGCATTTCGATCAAGCCGATAGCCCAATGGCCAGGCAAACCTGCGGGCAAGACCGGCTGCCGCCTGTGCACGCGTAATAAAATCTCCGGGGGAAAAAGTACCACCATTGCCTCCTCCCAAGAGGTACCTCCGTGCGCTGGCCAGCTGCAAGGCCGCCCAGTACTGATGAGTAGGAGGAACATCGGTAAAGTTAATGGCCGAAATTGCCTGCCCTGCTTTCACGAGCCGATCCTGCACGAAATACGGATTCAAGTTCGAGGGTGTGGTACCATATTGCATGGCGAGTGCTGCAATCATCCCTGCGGCTTGCCCTGTCCGCATCTCGGTCGGATGCAGCCTGGTAGACCCATTCACCACTCTGGTCTGGGAGATATTCTTGCCCGCAAAAATGAGATTAGGAACCGCACTGCTGAAAAGCGATTCATAGGGGATCTCAAACGGCCCTGAATGGTTAGTTGAAGCATGGCCATTATATCCGTTTGGAATAGTGTCGTAGATCGGTTCGCCGGTCGGGAGGCCGGTGTTTCCCCTATCAATTGGTTCCAAATCAGAGAGCTGAGTTGCGTTCTGAAGATAAAAGCCGTCATGAAGGTCGGCAAAATATCCACCCGAACTGATCGACGTCGGGAAAGATGTCAATTCCGCGGTCGAACAGCCATTACACTTCCGGAACACATCGATGCCGGTCATAGTGTAGGGTCCGATCCCCCTCACGCTCTCCCTTACATAGGGGAGTGGCGGAAGGTTGTACGCAATCGGCAACCAGGAAGCAGGAATATTTGCGCAGGCATTGGTCGCGGTCTGATTGTAAGGCGTGTTATACCCCTCGTCATTCGCCACCGACCACGACAGTCCTTTAGATCTCAGATAGTAAAGAAGCTGAAGCGTCCTCAGTTTAGCTGCGCATTCTGTCGATTGTCTGTTAGATGGAGAGATCAGATCAAAACCCGAATACAACCAATCATTGGCTCCCTGAAGATTGATGTTACCCCGAGTCTCCTGTCCACCTGGATCTCTGGGGTAAGCTATGATTGAACCGCTTTGCGGATTTGTGTTCGGCGTAAATCGGTACCCCAAATTCCAGTAGAAACCAAACGGATATGGTCCGCTATTGCCAAAAGGATATGTCCCGCCACTGCTGATATTATTGGCATCTGTTCCGATGATCCCATCGAACAATGAGCTTGAATAACCCGGCGGAGGCCCGGCCAGCAATGGGTCGATGCTGGCCGGTACGCCCAATGGATACTGCTTGATGACTGTGGTCCAAGTGATATTCTGAACCTTCGCGAAGTTGAACGCTGAGGGATTGACCAGGTTACCTGCACGATAACCGGAATAGCCCAGCTGGCCATCAACTCGGATCAGGTCCCCATGCTCGCTGGCATCGATGAAGTAGTTGGCATAAACGTAAGATCCATCGGTAAAAGAGATGGCATAGATGGACTGGCTGCTATGGAACGAGTAAGCCACTGATTTCCCATAGATCACATTCACGCCCGCAGGGATCATATTGGTCAGCAGTTGCCGTCCAATCCGAGGCTCGAATGCCAACGTTGGAAGAGGGTTTACGGAAGGATTGTACCAGGGAGTGTAATAATTTGTAACGCCTGAAACAAACTCTCCCCAGATCCCAGTGGCCGGTTGCCCGTCCAGATCAACAGTCGTCACTCCTGATGCAACGGCTTGTCCACCAAGAGTATCGGTGGGCTCAAAGATAGCCACCGCTGCGGAGGGCATTGTGCGCTTTGCCTGGATCGCCGCGGCGACGCCGCCAAGACCGCCCCCATAAACGACAATATCGTAGTAGTACTGCGCCTTGGCAGTTCCCGGCGCCAGTAACATAAAGGCTACCGCAAGCCAAACCGGAATTGTTTTCGACAGGTTTACAGATACTTTCAGCACTCGATGCATTACATCTTCTCCTTGGGCTAATTGCAAATTGGTAAAGTATGTCACAATGAAAAGATAAGGAGCAGGTACTCCCACCAACTACCGGCATCACAAGATGACTGGCCGGGCGGTGGGAAATCGGGCCATACTGGAGGCGCTTGATCCATTTGCAGTTACTTCCTTTCTTTAGTAAGGTGGCCGTCAGCAGTCCAGAAGGAAAGACTTGCACAGAATTCCGGCTGAATATAGCTCTGCCTTGGCGGGCTGAGGAACGGAGGACACAAGCAGAGTTGCAGCGGTATGAGCAGCGGTAACACCTGGCAAAACTATGCCCCAAAGCTTATTAAGCATGTTGATTCATTACTCGTTATGTTATTCGGCCGGACCAATACTGGACTGACAAATAGCAGACATTGATGCTCGGATAGCCTTGATCGCCGTTTCGGCCACTCCTCTGGCTCTGACGAAGGTCTCCGGAACCGCACCATCTAACCCACTGAAACTTCGTTACTCAAAATCACACACCAGAAGGCGCACCGGTTCGCAGTCCGAAGTGGCCGAAACGATGATCAAGACCAGGGATTCTTAGTTTTGGAGGGAACAAAAGACTTCTCGGTGAGAAGTCACACTGCAAGTCTTTTATTCTCCTCCAAATTGAGAATCGCGGAACCAGGACTTGGTTTCCGCTTCGAGTGGGGCACGAAAGCATACGCTGCGCTTTAAATTGTCATGATTATTCCGATAGTACAGAAGCAAAGTCTTGAGATATGATTCAAAAAGAGTCTCTCATTACAGAAGTGGTTAAAACCGGCAAAAACATGCCGCAGAAATTTGGCTCTGAGAAATTATTTGCGAGAGGCTGGGGTCAAATATTGCCAGGTAAGCTCCGGATCATATTTCTGTTAACAGAGGCCTCACTTCCATTCTCCCTGAAGCACGAACCCGCTCCAGTAAAAAGGCGAATGCCACTGCGGCTTCTCGAGCATCTCGATCTGTGCTGCTCGCAGTGCTGCGGCGGGGCGCATCCCGTCCCGTAACATCCGGCGGTAGAATCGTTTCATTAATTCCGCTGTCGCCGCATCGTTCCCCTGCCACAAACTCGCCACCACACGCGCCGCTCCCGCATACATAAAACCGCGCGTCAATCCGATTAGTCCTTCGCTTTTGATCTCTTTACCCAGGCCGGTCTGACAAGCGCTCAAAACGACCAGATCGGCCGGCAATCGCAGGTTAAAGATCTCGTTCAATCGCAAGAACCCATCCTGCGGTTGCCCCCGCTCATCCACCAGCGATAACACCAGCCCAGATAAGTCAGGATGTTCGCTATCAAGTAAGCCATGAGTAGCAAAATGTACAATTCGATACTGGCTCAGCTCGCTGCTGGTCGCGACGGCGCGATTGGCGCGAAAATCGAGCGCCTCGAGTCCGGCGGTTCGTGGTGTAATAGATAAAATGGCCTCCGCTTCATCCCTGGTGAGCACTAATCGGCGCAGTTCACCACGGACATCACCGACTGCGCGGGCTAAATCTGAAGCGGTGACTTTGCCGATTTGAACCTTCGCGCCTGGTTTAACGCGCGCATCATCGGCGCTGAAGACCGGATCGGCCAAAACAGCAACCATCTTAGCCACCGGTTGACGCCCCGCCAGTTCACGCCGCAACACTGCCAGGACTGAGGCCGAGGGTAAATGGACGATTTCATGATCGACAATCAGCGGAGTTGGCGCGATGCGGGGACTCGACGGCGCAGAGGCATCCGAATCGGGAACGGGCAACGCACCGAACGGGATGTATTGCAAAGCCCCATCGGCCACAATCAGCAAACGTTTCGCGCCCAATTGGGCGGCGGCGGGGCCGAGCAACAACCGACTCAGAGCAGCCGCCTCCGGCCAGTAGCTCTTTCCGGCTTCTTTGACCCGCGCCAGGTATTCGACCGCCGCCTCGCCAGGTAAGGGCTGTGGCGCAATCAACAGATTGCGCACTCGCCGCGCCACGGCCTCAATCTCCGCCCGTTTCGGCAGATGGTAGCTGGTGATTGAGTCTCGGCATACGACGAAAAGATAACTCGCGCGTTCCCCCAGCCAGTACTCCAACAGCAGAGTGTCATCATCCAGTACCTGCTGTTGCACCTCCTTCAGACTCAGTGGTTGAGGTTGGGTCAGGGCGGCATAGCGAGGGCTCTTCGCGCGGATTTGCGCCCTGATCTCTTCGTATTCAGTCGTGATGGAGTTTATCTCTTTGGCAGCAGCATCGGCTTGTTCAGGAGTGTGCTTACGATTTAATAGTCTAGTCTGGATGGCCGCCTTTGCATTGAGTAGTTGTTGCAAGGATCGTTCGCGTTCCAGAAGCGAACGATCAACGCCCTGGTGAATATCAGCACGCGATTCCCTCAACAGATCCAACATAGAACGCGCCCTGGCACGTTCGCTGATGGCGAATGCCGCAGAATTACTTGCCGCGGCCGGGTTTTGCAGGTGCTGCTCCATCAGCACGTCGATGTAGCTTTCATAGAACTTCCGCCGGGAGGCAAAGTAAGAAGTCCGAAGCTCTTGACTGGTGAAATCAGCGCGAGTGGACTCGACAATAGCAATAGCCTGTTCAATTGTTTGGCCGGCCAGGGCCAGATTGCCGAGACTTTTCTCTACCAGCCCAATCACCAATAAAGTAGCGGCTTCTCCATTGCGGTCACCGACGGCCCGCCTGAGCGGCAGAGCCTCGTTGAATTTCTCGAGCGCCTTTTGCATCTCTCCCATCGATCGATAGGCCAGCCCGATGCTATTGAGTGTTTCAGCCTCGCCATCACGGTCGCCGACAGTCTGTAAGATCGGCAGAGCCTCGTTGTACTTCTCCATTGCCTTCTGGACCTCTCCCAGTGAACTGTAAACGTCACCAACATTGCTGAGAGTGATCGCTCCGCCGTTGCGGTCACCAATGGCTTGGAAGATCGGCAAAGCTTCGTTGAATTTCTCGAGCGCCTTTTGCATCTCTCCCAGTGATCGATAGATCAGCCCGATATTTTGGAGTGTGATAGCCTCACCGTTACGATCGCCAACGGCTCGCTTGAGCGGCAGAGCCTCGTTGAATTTCTCGAGCGCTTTTTGCATCTCTCCCAGCGATCGATAGACCAGCCCGATGTTGTTGAGCGCGGCAGCCTCACCGTTCCGATCACCTAATGCCCGGTCGAGCGACAGAGTTTCATTGAACTTCTCGAGCGCCTTTTGAAATTCTCCCAGTGACCAAGAGGCCAGTCCGATGTTGTTAAAAGTGACGGCCTCTCCCTTGCGATCACCGGCGGCCTGGAAGATCGGCAGAGCTTCATTGTATTTATCGAGTGCCTTCTGCATCTCTCCCCGTGATCGATAGACCAGCCCGATATTGTTGTGGATGACAGCCTCGGACTTGCGGTCACCAATAGCTTGAAGGATCGGCAGAGCCTCGTTGAATTTTTCCAATGCCTTCTTCATCTTCCCTTGCGACCAATAGACATCGCCCAGATTGCTGAGAGTGATGGCCTCTCCGTTGCGATTACCAACGGCCTGGAAGATCGGCAAAGCTTCATCGTACTTCTCCAATGCCTTTTGCATCTCTCCCAGTGATCGATAGATCAGCCCGATGTTGTTGAGGATGGCAGCCTCACCATTACGGTCACCCACTGTCCGTTTGAGCGGCAGAACTTCATTGAACATCTCCGATGCCTTCCGCATGTCTCCCAGGAACCAATGGATCACTCCGATATTGCTGAGTGTTTCAGCCTCGCCTTTGCGGTCACCTCCCTTTCGATACAACTCAAGCGCTTCTTGATACTTTTCAAGCCCCCTTCTCTTGGCTTCCGCCGTTCCACTTTTCAAGGGCTCCGCCTCTCGAGAGATCGACTCGGCGGCAACGCGATACTTATCATTGGCGCTTGCCTCCCTCAATTCTTCCACCTTGATCTCATAACGCCCCGGTTTGGCCGTTTTCACGGAAGAGCGTATTTCAATCTTGTATGTGCCTGCCGCGGCCGCGATCGCAGAGAAGGTCTCGGTTCCCTCGATCACATATGTGCTGTTTACCTCGAT
>Ga0081539_10005204_pt1 | contig 13486 bp, 11 predicted proteins | sample TabmetS4T2R2_FD_71023 | JGI IMG/M metagenome (GOLD analysis project Ga0081539, IMG submission 71023) | Tabebuia heterophylla rhizosphere microbial communities from the University of Puerto Rico - S4T2R2 | ecosystem: Host-associated > Plants > Roots > Rhizosphere ...
CGATCTGCCAGTAATCGCCGCTGCCGGGAAATGGGTTGATCTTCCAGCCAAATAAATCGCTGTAAAACGCCTTGGCGCGTTCCGGATTGTCGGCCGGAATTTCAAACCAAACGATGCTCGCATCCTGTTTCTTCTCTGACTTGCTCATTTTTACCTTTCTGTTGATCTGATTTCAGAGATACGACGAACCAACAACGGGATGTGGGACAGGATTTTCTAATTAGTCGCGCGGTCAGCGCACTGCTGGAGTCGTTTCAAAAGAAACGCGCGCTCCGATTTTGTCTCGGCGAGTTCAAATGCCTTCCGGAACTGTTCGGCAGCTGCTTTACGATCGTTCAATCGCATCTGAAGCTCCGCGATCACTGAATAGAACAAGTAATAGCAGGCCAATTTTCTGCGGTCTTTTATGCCGTCAACTGCTTTCAATCCCGCGTGTGGTCCGTGAACATTTGCGACTGCCACAGCGCGATTGAGGGCGACCACAGGCGAGTCATCAAATTCCACCAACCGGTCGTACAGCGAAAGAATTCTGGTCCAATCGGTCGATTGATAATCTATGGCGATCGCATGACACGCGGCAATCGCCGCTTGAAGATGATATTCACTGATCTGGCCACCCGCAGCCGATTCGCGCAGGCGCGACATGCCACGGGCGATCATTGTCTGGTCCCAACGTGTCCGGTCCTGTTCTTCGAGTCGAACCAGGTTGCCTTGATCATCCTCACGGGCCGGGGTGCGGGCCGCATTCAATAGCATCAGCGCCAGCAAGGCATGCGTTTGTGGCTGATTTCCAGCGCGATGTTGCGCGAGCAATTCCGCAAGACGGATCGCTTCGTGACACAGTTCCTCGCGAACTAGCTTGTCACCACCGGATGCTTTGTATCCCTCGTTAAACAGGAGGTAGATCGACTGGAGCACACTTTCGAACCGCCGCACCAACTCATCGCCGACAGGAATCTCAAATGGCACCCGAGCCTCCTGGATCTTTTGTTTTGCGCGTGTCAATCGTTTCGCAATCGCCGCTTCAGTCGTTAAGAAAGCCCGACTGATCTCCGGGACGCTAAAACCGCAAAGCGTTTTCAACGCGAGTGCGATCTGCGCCTCCGGAGGGATCACGGGATGACAGCAGACAAACATCATCCGCAGTCGATCGTCGGTAATTTGGTCTTCCGAAAAAACCATCGATTCGGTTGTGAAGGATGCACCTGCCTCGATCAGGCGCGCGATTTCCGCCTCCTTTCCACGGAAAACTTTTTCTCGCCGGATTACATCGAGTGCGAGATTGCGCGAAGCGCGCATGATCCACGCCGAAGGATTCTCCGGGATGCCGCGGTATGGCCAAGTCTGCAAGGCGCGTCCCAATGCCTCCTGCACGACATCTTCGGCCAGGTTCAAATGCTCAATCCCGAAAATCCGGGTCAACGTCGCTACCAGTTTCGCCGATTCATGACGAAAAAGATGTTCGACCAATTGAGATACATTCTCGGGTTGCTGCATTTTTTAAGGGTCGGCGTTGCGGATACGATTGACATTCGCAGACGCAACACGCAATCGTCTGCGACAGATTAAATTAAATACGACCGCTGTCCTCTGGGCACGCGATATTGCCGTGAAATTTATGAGTGTTTTCCCGATGGCTGAGAAGCAGGAAATCGTCCAGCCGGAGCAGTTGCATTTTAAGGGCGATGGAATCTATCCGGGCAGCGTGCTGCCTGTACTATTATATCGGGCGGCGATCACAGTAGACGCGCAGGATCGAGCGTCGGTTTTCGAACGTGGATTCGCTCAGAACGACTGGAGAAATTCGTGGCGAAACGGCGTCTATTCGTTTGCACATTATCACAGCACGTCGCACGAAGTGCTCGGTGTCTATGACGGCTCTGCAAAACTGCGCCTCGGCGGGGAGCACGGCCAGATCGTCGAGGTCCGCTCCGGTGACGTCATTCTCATTCCGGCAGGTGTCGCCCATCACAGCATGGGGGCGAGTCCAAATTTTAGCGTGGTGGGAGCTTATCCCGATGGACGGGAGTGGGATTTGCTTCGAGGTTTGCCTGGCGAACGACCAAAATCCGATCGGACGATCGCAGCTTTGCCAATTCCTGATCACGATCCGATCTACGGCGTAAATGGTCCGCTGCGCCAGATCTGGCAATCCGTGCGAAGCTAACTTCAAGAGTGGCCGCGCAGGTAGTTGCGCGTCCTGTCGCGAAGGGGGTGGTAAGCCCCGCAGTCGCCGCTCGTCGATTGCAATCGCAAAAAAATCGCGCTCTAGCGGGAGCAGCGTAATCTTCTGAAATGGTAGCAACGCTGACGTCTCTGGCCGAAAATTTTCGCGCGTTGCACAAGTCAGGCTGCTTTGTGCTTCCAAATCCGTGGGACATCGGCACCGCGGTTTATCTCGAACGTGCCGGGTTCAAAGCGCTCGCCACCACGTCGGCAGGGTTTGCTTTTTCCCGCAGCAAACCCGATGGCGGCGTTCCCTGTGACGAAATGCTCGCGCACATCCGCGAGATTGTGAAAGCAACATCATTGCCTGTGAACGCAGATTTCCAGGCAGGCTACGCAGATGAACCTGAAGATGTCGCGGCGAATGTGCGACTCTGCCTCGAGACCGGCGTTGCCGGTCTATCCATCGAGGATAGCACTGGGCGCACCGATTGTCCGCTGTATGAGAAGAGGCTGGCGGCCGAGCGTATGCGAGCGGCGCGCGGCGCGATCGATGCGTCGAAAACTGGCGTGGTATTAACTGGCCGTTGCGAAGCCTGGCTCGTCGGTGATCCTGACCCGCTGCATACCGCCCTCGACCGGCTCACCGCGTACGCTGAAGCAGGCGCCGATTGCCTCTACGCGCCCGGTGTCAGCGATCTGAATGAGATCGAGCGCATTGTCAAAACAGTCATGCCAAAACCGGTCAACGTTCTCGTCTCTGGGTTCAATCATCACTTTACCTTCGCCGGGCTCGCCAATCTCGGCGTACGCCGGATCTCAGTGGGTTCGGGACTCGCGCTTGCCGCCTGGGGCGGTTTCCTCCGGGCAGCGCAGGAGATCCAAACAAACGGCACATTCGATCTTCTCGCCAATAACGCGTCTTCCGCAGACTTGAACGAATTATTTCGGCAGACATAGCTGGCGACGGATTCCTCATGATTTGAACGCGCGATGCCTGTGCCGTGTCAGTATGTGGCCGAACACCAGTTGCAATTTGAAATCCGTCATCTTGATTTTCTCCGGAGCTGTCTAAGGTTCGAGCCTTTGTGTCCATGAAACGCACTTTGATTATCGGTTACGCTACTTTGCTGTACGCATCTGTTCTGTGCGCCCAGGAAGGTACTCCGGCGCCACCACCTCCGGTGGAACAGCAGGTCCCGGCCGAACAGCAGGTCCCCGGCGAACCTCCCGGCATGTCTCGATCGAGTCCGCCCAGTCAGGCGGTGGTTCCGGTGCCGGTGCCTGTTGCCCCGCCAAAACCAAACGGGCCAGTCCAGAAAAGCCTTGTCCGAATCACAGCTACGGCGGTGGATCCCGATTACAAGGCTCCATGGAATGCAGGCGCGCTCCAGCGCGGCGTCGGCGCAGGGTTTGTCGTCAGCGGCAATCGCATCATGACAAATGCGCATGTCGTCGCCAACAGCCGCTATATCACGGTGGAGCGTGACGGCGATCCCAATAAGTATCCGGCTCAGGTTCAATTCATCGCTAACGATTGCGATCTGGCTTTGATCACAGTGCCATCGAAGGATTTTTTCCAGAACATGGTTCCGCTAAAATTCGGCGGGATACCAGCGTTGGAGTCGACGGTGTCGGCCTATGGTTATCCGATCGGCGGCGAACGGATGTCTGTGACGACCGGAATCGTGTCGCGAGTTGATTTTCAGTTGTACACGCATTCGTCGGTTGATCAGCATCTCGCCATCCAGATCAGCGCGCAGATCAATCCGGGCAACAGCGGCGGTCCGGTGATGCAGGACGGCAAAGTCGTTGGCGTCGCTTTTCAAGGTTACAGCGGCGACGTCGCTCAGGGTGTCGCTTATATGATTCCGACTCCGGTGATCAACCGGTTTCTGAAAGACATCACTAATGGGAAGTACGACGAATACCCCGATCTCGCGATTACGTATGCGAAATTGCAAAATCCGGCGCAACGGAAATTTCTCGGATTGAACGATGACGACCGCGGCGTGCTTGTGAGCTCGGTGGTAGCGGCGGGTCCCTCGGATGGTATTCTGAAATCGGGAGATGTGCTTCTTGCAATTGACGGTCATCCGATCGCCAGCGACGCGAATGTCGAATTGGATGGCGAACGTTCGCAGTTTGAGGAAGTGGTGGAGCGAAAGTTTAAAGGCGATTCGGTAAAGGTCGATATCCTGCGCGACAAACGGCCGATGACGGTGACGATCAAGTTGTTCAAGCCATGGCCGTACTCGATTCAGGGGCACACTTACGATGTGCGACCGCGTTATGTGCTTTACGGCGGATTGTTATTTCAACCGCTGAACCTGGACATGCTGGAAGCGTATCGCACATCCGACCTGCGTCTGCGGCATTTCTTCGAATACTTTATCCTGGAGCAAATTTATCTTGAGCACCCCGACGTCATCGTGCTGAGCAACATTTTGCCGGACCCGATCAACAGTTATCTCACGCCGTACCGCGGTGCGATCGTAGACGAAGTAAACGGCAAAAGGATTCGGACCATGGATGAATTGTCGGAGGCTTTCGCCCAGGCACCCGACCGGCTGGTGATTCGAATGATTGGTGACGGACCTCCACTCGTGCTCGACCGCGCCAAGGTGGAAGCTGCACGCGAACGCATTAAGGCGCGCTACAACGTCTTGAAAGAGCAAAATCTTGAGGAGCGGCCAGCGTCCCGCATCGCAGCGGCAGAAGACAAGAACTGAAATGCAAAGACACGTTTTCATCACTGTCAGCATGATTCTGGTCGCGATTACCGCCGCGCTGGCAAAGAAGGAACCTACTGTCCCAACTACGGCTACCAAGCCGAAAGAAGTGGCGCTCGTGCGCGTGAATGTGACTGGACAGGGATATGATTATTTTCGGCCGTGGCAAAAGAAAGCGCCGTTTTCAAAACGCGCGCTCGGAGCGGTTTTGCCAAAGGGGCGTGTCCTTGTCACCGCCGATTTGGTTACGAACCAAAATTATGTCGAGCTTGAGCGCGCGGAATCCGGTGAAAAAACAGCCGCGAATGTCCGTGTGATCGATTACGAAGCGAATCTGGCGCTGCTCGAACCCGCAGAAAAAAGTTTTCTCGACGGCATCACGCCGCTCGAAATCACCTCGGACACGGTCGTTGGCGACAAGCTTGCGGCCTGGCAATTGGAGCCCACAGGGGCATTGCTGGCAACGGAAGGTCTGGTGACGACAGTGCAGATGATGCCTTACCCGGTCGATCTCGGACAATTTCTCACCTACCGCGTCAGCATTCCGATGCAGTATCGCGAGAACAGCTACACGGTACCGCTGGTTAAAAACAACAAGCTCGCCGGTTTATTGCTTCGTTACGATTCGCGCTCTCAACTGCTCGACGCTATCCCGGCGCCGGTCATCACGCACTTCCTCAAAGAAGCCGAAGGTCAGAATTATCGTGGTTTTCCATCGGCCGGATTCTCATTTTTCCCGACAAGGGATCCCGCATTGCGCGACTTCGCAGGAGAAAAAGGCAAGCGCGGTGTTTACATAACAAATGTGGAAGCGGGTACTCCAGCGAATAGGGCAGGATTGAAGGTGGGCGACATCGTGACCGGGGTCGGAAATCACGACATTGATGAGAACGGGAACTACGTCGATCCGCTTTATGGCAAAATCGAGTTCACCAATCTGCTTACAGCGCACGCTTACGCTGGCGACGTGGTTCCTTTCCATGTTCAGCGTGACGGCACATCGTTGCAGCTGAACCTCACCCTGGAACATCGCGACGCGAAGGATTACGTAAGTCCGCCGTATTATCTCGATCAGCCGCCGCGGTACTACGTTCTCGGCGGACTGATTTTTCAGGAGCTATCGCGTCAGTATCTCAAGGAATGGGGACCGAACTGGCAACGCGAAGCGCCTCAGCGCCTGGTTTACATTGACCATTTTCAATCTGAGCTTTTTCCGGAGAAGAGTCGCCGCGTGGTAATTCTCAGCCAGGTCCTTCCGGCCAACAGCACAATCGGCTACGACGATCTCGCGTATCTCACAGTGACAAAGGTGAATGGCAAGGAGATCAAATCATTAGATGACCTTGCCGAAGCCGTGAAGCAACCAGCCGAAGGGTTCATCAAAATCGAGACCGAAGAAGATCCGAAGCAAATCGAACTCGACGCATCGCAAGTCGCAGCCGAAGCCCCTGCGCTTCAGGAAAACTACGGCATTTCTTCACTGCAAAGATTGCAGTGAACGATACGGTCCGATTAAATCTTCCTTTAAGGGTCTTCGACGGCCGAGAGGGCAAGATTCCCGTCTGAAGGGTTCCCTAGTAACGACGCTTGCCCAAAGCCCAGTACGCGAGGAACGCTGTCAACATTAGCAAAGGGCTCAGTACCAAAAAGAAACCGTACCGGTGTTGAGACAGCGGAATACCGCCCACGTTCATGCCAAACAACCCTGCCACCAGGTTGATCGGCAGGGCCAGCACCGTTACAACTGTTAACAGAAACAGTGTGCGATTCGTCTGTTCACTGACAAGCGCGGCCAGTTCTTCCTGAAGCTGTTTGACACGCTCAACGAGAGCCGCGGTGTCGCTGATGGCAGTGGAAAATTTTTCTGCGGCTTGTTGCAAATTCTGAAGGTCGTCTTGAGAAATCCAGTCAGGAGGCCGACTGAGAAGGCGAAAGAATGCAGCCGGTTCGGGGGCGAGCAGCCGTTGGAGTCGCACCAACATCCGCCGCAAAGAACCTAATTCGCTGCGACTGACGAAAACGCGCCTGGCCAGCAGTTGCTCTTCCATTGGCGCGAGCCGCTTTTTAGATTTCCGCATAATGTCCACCAACACATTCGCCTGATCCCGCAACAGGCGCGCCAGAATTTCAATCGGCGAGCGAAAGACTTGTCCCGCTTGCACCGCTGCCCGGAGTTGATCAATCGAGCGCCAGGGCCGAGCGTGCGCGCTTACCACCACGCGCGGCTTTACACAAAGAGTGGTAGTGGCAACGGGGGCATCAAATGTGAAATCGAAAAGCACATCGTGGATGCGTGCCACCAGTGAGTCTGCGTCCTGCTCCAGATGAGTCGCGTCTACGTCGCTATGTAACGATTCGTAAAACGTATCCGGCAAGGTGAGATACCGCCGTAGCCACGGTTCTGAAGCGGCATTGGAAAGCGAAAAATGCAACCACACGAATTCCGCCGATGAAGGCGCACCCGGGGCGGTCAAAAACTTAACCGCCGCCTCAGAACTGATGGATCGTACAGATTGGTTGGCGACAAAATGGTAGGCCCAGATCGGCCCATCCTGCTCCGAACCGGACGCCGGTTCAGTACTTTGCCTCGTTGTTTCAACAGCCATCAGCTTGTTAGACGAAGCATTCGTGACAGAATGCGAACATTGTTTCTCCAATTTCCCCGCTACAGCTGTTGCTCTGTCGCGCTGGTTATTGTCCGCGGCTTTGACAGGAAACGATCGACTTCTTCGTTGTAGGTCTCAAAGGGATTTCCCATGACGAGAAAATCGCGGCTGTCGCAGGCGATGGAGTCCCAGTTGATCACGTAGGGGCAATTGCAGTTCTGAAAGAAGCTGACGGCACGGGCGCGGCCTGATGCGCGCGTGTTGGCCGGCGGCACGTGCATCGCGTTAGGACGGCGAACACCGTTGTTCCAGTCTGAGATTCGTTTCCCGGGCGTGATGCTAAAGAATAATCCGCGGCGCGGGTCGATGTTGTGATATTCGAGGTCGATGCTTTGCAGCCATGGATCATCCCAGTTCAGTCCTTCGGCTTGGATAAAACTTTCCAGCAACCATTTCTTGGTGATCCAGTCAACGCCGCCGATCAGCGCCTGCCGATTGTTCGAAATTGATTCGAGAACGAATCCCCAGTTCTCCAGTAACCAGTTGGTTTCCGCGCTGCTATGCTGCAGATGTTTCTGCGCGAGATGATGAAACTCCCATTGCACCTCAAGGGCGCTTACCGTGTTGCCATTCTCGAGCCGGACGATCCATTGCTCAGTCGCATCGCGAGAGATGTCGCGCGTGCTTTGCACCGCGTCCGCCAGCACCAGGTTTCGCGGCAAACGGCCTTCCTCCAGCAATGACAAGACGCACGCCGTCGTCCCAATCTTCAACGCGGTGGCATACGGACTCATGTTCGAGTCGCCGATGAGCAAATGAAGCCGCCGATATTTTCGATAATCGGCCAGCGGCTCGTCGCGCGCATTGATGATGGCACGATTAAACTGCACCCATTGATAAATGTCGTTGACGATGTGATCAGCGCGCTGGCTGAGTTGAAAGTTCACCTGGCCGTCGGTTTGCTGCGGCTCGAAATCGAACGCTAATGGATTCGACTGCCCCACGCGGCCGGCACCCGTAAAAATCTGGCGCGTCGCCAAAAACGTCAGCAGCGTTCCGAGGATGGGTGGCGTGAACTGCGCTTCACGTCGCATCAGATAATTCTCGTGGCAACCGAAGGTCGCTCCGGTATGATGGTCCACGTTGTTCTTGATGAACGAAACGCGATCTTCCGCACCGAGAGCCATGAGGGCCGACTGCAGCAGGTCGTCGCCGACCAACTCATACGTGACAAGGTCGTGCAAATGCAAACATTCCGGCGATGCGTACTCGATGTGCCCCATGTCCAGGTAAAGGCGACCGCCGTTCAGCAGGAAGCCACCGTTACCCGGCGGTTCCTCGTAATCACGGTAATGCAAATCGATCGTCCCGGCGTCAGCCTTCCGGAACAAATAATTTTTGACCTTCGCCGGCCAAAGCTCGGAATTTAAGTGCGGTTCGTCTTCGCTAAGAAGACATCCATACTCCGTTTCGATTCCGACGATACGGTCCATTCGAACCAGATTAAGCGTCGAACAGCGACTTGGCTAAGCGAAAAAAGACCGTCCGTCCCGCTCCGTTCGTTCTCCAAAAATACGCAGAGAGCAAAGCACAAGCGACCCAATCTTGCCTGCGCCTGGCACTTTGCTCTCTGCCGCCTTGCGGAGCGGTAATCTGCACCTTAAGGCAATTTCAATGCAGCTCAGGGAATGCGTCTGCCCCGCCACCCGAAAATCAGAGAGATTACGAACAGCACAAGGAATATAAAGAATAGAAGTTTCGCGATGCCCGCCGATGCCGCAGCGATACCGCCAAATCCAAAGACAGCTGCGACAAGTGCGATGATCAGAAATATTACAGCCCAACCTAACATATCTTCACCTCCTCGGAGATGAATCGTATCTGCAGATTGGCTCGCGCGTCTTCGCATTAGCCTTCGCGCTCAGATAGATTTGAACAATCAACGAGCCGCACCCTTCGGGAACATGACCCTGTCGGGAGCGGCGTTAAGGGCGGCCAGAAGCTTTTTAATCAACCGACTCTTAACGCGCCCGGCTTCGCGCGGTGCTACGAGATAGCGGACTATCGCCTCGAGCCAGGTGTTTTCACTGATCCGAAAGAACACCCGCGGATGCTCGCGCACTTCCAATTCGTCAACCGGCGTTCGTGCAAGCAGGTCACGGAACGTTTGCACGCGCTCTATCATCTCCTTGCCGAGCTCTTCCTCGGCAATTTTCTGCATTGTGCTGGCGATAAACTCCAGGTCGGCGTTGTAAGCGACCTGGAATTTCACCTCATTCCAGATGTAGGGAAAAAGCGGCCACGAATAGTTATACACCAGTTCATCGAGCACTTTTTCATTCGGAAACTTGATCAGGCGGCCGCTCGGGTGATCGCCGGACATGTATTTGCCGCCGAATTCCCACAACGTGGTATCGAGATACCCAACGTCGATTACGTCGCCTGTCGCCTCACCGATTTGTATGCGATCACCGACGCGATAAGGCTGGCGAATCAGAATATAAATCCAGGCGATAAAGCTTTTCATTGGGGTTTGTACAGCCAGCCCGATGATGATCGATCCAACACCGAAGGCAGCGACAGCTGCGTACCAATTTACAAAAATGATCGAGACGACGATCACTGCGACGGCAAGCGCAATGACCAGGTGCGCGATGCGCTGAAGCGTGAAACGAGTGGAAGGATCCTCGATCCTACCCAACCCGTAAACCGAAAGCGCGCGTGCGATCGCGAGGACTATCGTGATCAGCGCTGCGCCTCGCAGGATCCTCTGACCAATGCCAATAGCAGCGTCCGGCAACGTAATGATTTTCGCGCCGATAACGAAGTAAATAGCGGCGCAGACCGCGAGAACAATGGCGTATATGATAAACCAGAATTTTTCACGACCCCTGGGTTCGATCCTTTCGTGATATTTTTCACCTGTTGCCCGCTCCAGTTCTTTGCGTATTTCGGGTCGCTTACCAAGTTCCTCTGCCGTTTCGGCCATCATGGTTTGAATCGGACCGGCCATAGAGTCAGGTCGCACGTCCTGAGAGACTTCCGGTCTTTAAATCCGCTGAACCTGCGGCCCGGAAACGAATCTCAAGTGTGCTATCAAATACAAATTTTGCGGAGCTACTGGCTCAGCAGGCAGAGCGCGAGACAGGCATTCTTTCACGCGCGTTTCGTCGGGCCGCGCGAAGCGCGTTTTTGTGGCCGGTGGAAGTTTCGGAGCTCGTGGCGCAGAACCGATCATTGACGGAGTTGCGCAGCGTCGGTCCGTTTATCAGTAGGCAAATTCAAAATTGGATCGATAAACCCCCGCGGCGCGCGAAAGCAGTTCCGAAGATTCGCCGGGATTTCATCTCGCTCGCCCAAGCGCGGCGCCTTCTCGCGACACAATCGACGTGGGCGAACAATTTGCGCGGCGACTTGCAGATGCATACTCGCTGGAGCGACGGATCAGGCACAATTGCCGAAATCGCCGATGCAGCCGCAAAACGTTCCTATCAATACATCGCCATTACCGATCACTCGAAGGCGTTAAAGATTGCTGGCGGAATCGACGAGCGCGCGTTGAAACGTCAGGGAACGGAAATAACAAAGGTGAACGCAACAATGTCAAAATCGGCCGGCCAAGTGACTGTCCTTCGTTCCATTGAGATGAATCTGAACCCGCACGGGGATGGCGACATGGCTCCGGACTCGCTGCGATCGTTGGATCTTGTTCTCGGCTCGTTTCATTCAGCTCTACGGAAAACAGAAGATCAAACCGAGCGCTATCTCGCAGCATTGCGCAATCCACACGTTCACATTCTCGGTCACCCACGCGGCCGCATTTACAATTTTCGCGCCGGCTTGAAGGCAGATTGGCCGCGTGTCTTTGCAGAAGCCGGCCGGCTCGACAAGGCGCTGGAAATTGACTGTTATCCAGACCGACAGGACTTGAACGTCGAGCTACTCAAAATCGCCGGCGATCACGGAACACGCATTTCGCTCGGCACAGACGCTCACCACCCGTGGCAGCTTGAGTTTATCGATCTTGGACTGGCTGCGGCACTCCGAGCAAAAATTGCCGGTGATCGCATCCTCAACTTCATGCCTATTCTTGAGCTAAAGGTTTGGGCGCAGCGGTTACGGAATCGCGCGAGGTTCAAAAGATGACTTCTCGCACATCGTCATTGTCTTTCGTCGCGACTGTGTCGTCGCCAAGGCTGCCAAATCAGCAGCGCAGCCCGTTTGACCGTGACTTCAACTCTGCCAGACGTTTTTTCATTGCTCTTCTCCTCGCGCGGCCACGGCTCGCCATCAAGATGCATCGCGCCAAGGGGAGAGGTGATTTTTAACGCGTAAAATTTTCTCGGGGTCAGCGGGACGCGCTCTCTGCGACCGGCCAGATGCGCATCGACATGTTTAAGGAAAACCTTCCGTTTACGCTCCGCCACGGCGACAAAGTCGAGCCGGCCATCATTCGTTCTTGCTTTGGGAGCCAGATGGAGTCCCGGGCCAGCCGAGCGGATATTCATCGCGCCCCAAAGGATGTAGCGACCGGAAATATCTTTTCCATCGGCGCTCATCTTCCAGCAGCGCGGCGGATAGTCGATCGACAACTGGCGCAGAAGCGATAAATGCGCTGTAAGTGCTTCTTCAGGAGAAACACCTTTTTCTTCATTCGCCTGTGCAGCGGGAAAGTAATCTGCAAACAGCCCGCCGCCCGCGGCTTCCAAAAAGTAATCTTTGTGCGAGCCTTTGCGCGCCACACCGACATCGAACGGACGGCTTTTTCCGCAATGAAGCGATTGAAGAATCTCGTCAACCGATCCAGTGAAACCGAGGCTGCGCGCCAGATTATTGGCGGTGCCGAGCGGCAAAATCGCGAGGGGCATTCCGCTATCCATGATTTGCCAGGCTGTTTTGTGCACCGTGCCGTCTCCTCCAGCTGCAATTATGAGATCCACTGGCTTTTTGAACGCCTTTTTCCAGCTGCTCTGTTTAATTGATTGATAGAAGGCTTGATGCCCGCACCTAGTCAGGCTCGCCAGTAATTGCTTCTTGCTGTGTTTACCGTCTCCCGCTTTCGGATTATGAAATAAGAGGACTCGCATGATTTGCTCTTTGTTTGATAAATCCTTACCACCTAATCGGCCAAAACCACTCGGATACGCGTTTTGTTTGTGAACATGCGTATCCTGCTCTCAAACGATGACGGCATTTACAGTCCAGGCATCCTAGCGCTGGCGAAAGCAGCAAAGCGGTTCGGAGAAGTGCGGATCGTCGCGCCTGATGTAGAGCAATCTTCGATGGGACACGCGATCACGGCGTCACGACCGCTGCGCCTTAAACGTATTCACCTCGACAGCTTCGAAGCGCATCGCGTTAACGGAACACCTGCTGATTGCGTTGCGCTCGGCATGCATCGTTGGGGACACGTTGACGTCGTTCTTTCCGGAATCAATCTCGGATTAAATCTGGGCAATTCGTGCTGGCATTCCGGCACCCTCGCAGCAGCGAAGCAGGCAGCGTTGCTCGGCTCAAGGGGCATAGCGTTCAGCACAAATGTGAGCGACAATGCGGAACCGGATTTCGCGGCGCTCGAACCCTACGTTGTGCGTGTGTTCGAATTGCTATTGCCGATTACGACGCTTTCGCTGGTCAATGTAAATTTGCCGGAAAAGCCGAAAGGCATCCGTTGGACACGGCAGTCTGTGCGACATTACGATGGCAAGGTCGTTCCCGACAAAGACCCGGCAGGCCGGCCGATTTTTTGGTTCACAGTTACGCCGCTTGAAGGCGCTGCGGAAGGGACGGATCGCTGGGCAGTCGAGCACGACTGGGTATCGATTACGCCGTTGCGTCTCGACCTGACCGATGAAGCGGATCTGGCCCGGGCCTTGGCTGTTTCAGATACGCCGACCGCCAAGGTCTCCGCGAAACTCCGTCAGCGGCGACGCTCATCCGCTACCTCTTCCTCGAAATCGAAAACGGCTTCCAAAGTACAGC
>Ga0081539_10005205_pt1 | contig 13484 bp, 9 predicted proteins | sample TabmetS4T2R2_FD_71023 | JGI IMG/M metagenome (GOLD analysis project Ga0081539, IMG submission 71023) | Tabebuia heterophylla rhizosphere microbial communities from the University of Puerto Rico - S4T2R2 | ecosystem: Host-associated > Plants > Roots > Rhizosphere ...
AGGGTCCTCGTAGTTCATGTAGAGCATGGGAGTGTTATTTAGCGGGAAGACGAAGACGTTGAAGGGACTCTGGTCGCCAAGCTGTTCCAATTGGTCAGGGTACATGAAGGCGTAGTCAATTTCCCCGGTTTGCAACGCCTGGTTCTGAATCGCGGGGTCGGTGATGATGCGGTTGATGACGGTTGGGATTTGCGGCTCACCTTTGTAGTAGTTCGGGTTCGCTTCCAAGCGGACGAATTCATCCGGGCTAGTTTCTGCCCAGACATAAGGGCCACTCGTGACCGTCGGCTCACTATTGAAGGTGCTGGTCATAATGTCGCTGAAATCTTCAGCATACATATGCGACGGAATCGGGGTGAGAGAACCGAAGGTTGATCCCCAGACTGTGCAGTTCACCTGGCTCAGCGTGACAGTGAAGGTCTGATCATCCACCACAGTCAGGTCTTCGATTAGTTCCATGTCGGCTTTGCGAGGCGACTCGACCGCGTCATTGATAATAGCATTATAGGTGAATAATACATCGTTGGCGGTGAGCGGCTCACCATCGCTCCAGACCAGCCCATCCTGAAGCGTGAAGGTATAAGTCAAGCCATCTTCCGAAACCTCCCAGCTTGCCAGTGCAGGCGTCGGCTGAGCGGTTTCTTTGTCGACATTGAACAAGCCTTCAAACAGGAATGAAGCGACATCAATTGATGCGCTGTCGGAGATGAGAATCGGATTCAGTGTCGTTATGTTGCCGCCTATGGTATTACGAAGCAGCGTTGTTCCTTCTTGCGCCATAACCCCTGGCACAATCACGAGCAGGAGGACTGCCAGTAGTACTGCATATCGTTTCATTGTATTTCTCCAAAGTTAATTAGAAACGTTGTATGGCTCACACAAGGTAATGCCAATAGCTTGCCGTTCACATGATCCTTTCTTCTATAGCAAGACTCACTAAAAAACACGGCTAGAGGTTCAATGCTTCGTACCAACCGGCTGAAGGTCGGCAGCGACTTCAATTACTTGCTCGGTTTTGCCGAGAACGTAACGGTTCATCCAGTTGAGCGTTGCTTCGTTCTGCGCCTTACGCACCTCAATCGCGCCGTAAATCGACGCGGCGTGCGATGCGTTGGGGAAGCGCATCATTTCGACGGCGCAGCCGCTCGCTTTGAGCGTCGTATAGAACTGCTCGGATTGTTCCGCTGGGCAGCGCCAGTCGTGTTCGCCCTGAAGCAGCAGTGTCGGCGTGGTGCAGGTGTGCGCGTAGGTTATCGGTGAACAGCGCGCGTAGATTTCAGGAATTTCGTGGGGACGCCCGCCAAGCGTTTCCACCGCGAACCACGCGCTGATGTCGCCCACGCCGTACATGCTCACCCAGTTGGTGACCGGATTTTCCGGCACGGCAGCTTTGAAACGCCGCGTATTGCCGACGATCCAGCAGGAGAGGTTGCCGCCGCCTGAAAGCCCAAATACGCCGAGACGATCTGGGTCAGCATATCCTTTTTCAATGGCAACATCGACGCCAGACATGAGGTCGTTGTAGTCCAGGTTGCCCCAGTCGCCGATGATAGCGGTCGAAAATTCGTCACCGTAGCCGGTGGAGGCGCGGTGGTTGACCATGAGCACTGCATAACCCGCGCCGCACATCATCTGGCTGTCGAAGTGGAAGGCGTTGCCAAACGCACCGTGCGGACCACCGTGAATGTTGAGCAGCGTGGGGTAGGGCGCTTCTCCTTCCGGCGGGAACATGATCCAGCCTTCGACCTGCACGCCATCCACGCCGGGGAAGAGCAGGTGCTCGTAGCGCGGCAGCTTGACGCTTGCCAGCCATTCGTCGTTAAGGCAGGTGAGCTGACGCTCGTTCTTGCCGTTCGCATCCGAGATATAGAGGTCAAGCGGCTGATTAATTCCGCTGACTACGTAGACGATATTTTTTGCATTGGCGCTTTGCAGTGAAACCATCCGGTCTCCGGTCAGCAGCGGCGTCCACGATTCGTCGCCATCCACCGCAATGCTGTAGAGCGAGACGTTGCCGCCTTCCTGAACAGACTCGTAGACAGCTTTGCCATCGGGTGTAGGAGTCAAACTGGTTCCCCAGAAGACGGCGGGCATATCCGCCTGCAAACCGCCGCCGACCCCAACTTTCAACCCGGCTGTGCGGCATTCGGGTGTGCCGCCTGCACGGTCAACCACCCACAAGTCGCTCTTTGCGCCGAGCGGCGTGCCGTGTGGGGCACCGTTGAAGGTAATGCGCTTGCCATCTGGCAGCCAGCAGAAAGAATTAATCACGCCCCAGTCATCCAGCAGCGTCTCAGGCTTGCCACCTTCCGGGCTGATCACACGCAGCCGCGCATAAAAGGTTTTGTGCGTATCGGGGATGAAGGACGTGCTGTAGAGGATTTCCTTGCCGTCCGGCGACCATTCCGGGCTGGTATTCATGTGGCGGTCTTCGGTGAGACGACGGGTTGCTCCGCTTTCCACATCGACCACGTAAAGCGCCTGTGCAACATCGTCGATGTAACCCAGGTCGTTAAAGCGGTAGACGTGTCGATCAACGCGGTAGGGCTTGGCGGGGTCGCGCGGCTCTTCGGCGGGCACCGTCGTGAAGGCGATCTGTTTCCCATCCGGCGACCACTTCGCGCCTGAACCGACACCCTGCTTGAGCGACGTAAGCGCCTGCGCTTCGCCGCCATCCACTGGGATGATGTAAAGCTGTGGCTTTTCGCTGCGCGTGGACATGAAAGCGATCTGCTTGCCGTCCGGCGACCATTCCGGGCTGCTGTCCTTCGCTGTGCCACTGGTGAACTGGTAGGTTTCACCCGTCGCCACGTCCATCATCCAGATGGCGCTGTACTCCTTGTTCTTCTCCGAATCGACGTGGGAAACGGTATAGGCGAGGCGCTTCCCATCTGGCGAAAGCTGCGCGTTGCCAACGAATTTCAGTTTGAACAAATCTTCAGGCAGAACCGTTCGTTTTTCCGGAGTCATCAAATCCTCTTTCGATAACATATCGTTGCGTGAATAATCTTTCGGCGGCGCAGGCTTGTGTTTAATCCTGTCCGATACGGCTGAATTTCAAGGTTGAACCGAGCCGCGCGTCTCCGACGGCATCGAAACTCAGCAGTCCAATCGGCAGCACGAAGCGATCCTTGTCCACCGCTTTTGCGGCAAACTCGGTGCTGCCAAAGATCGCCGCTTTGACGAGCAATTGGTCTTTGACCAGCCGGATCGTCATTGCGCCAAGGGGACCGTCATAGTTTCCGGCGTAGCGCGCCAAGTAGCCTGGCTCGATACTGAAGTTCGGATCAGCGTTCAGTCGTTCCAGCCAGACCGCAAAGCCTGGCGCAATTAACACTTGGATATATTCTGCTGGCGCGCTGCCGTCCATCATAAAGCTGACCGGAATCGGATCGCCTTCGGGCGGCTGCACAACGTACAGATCAGCACTTACTGCTTTGAGCGGCAGCGTTTGCCCCTGCCAGATGATCGACAGCTCATCGTCATTGCGCAGCACTTCCGCTGCGCCGCTGTTCGCACCCGTGTAGGTGCCGACGAACTGATCCCACTTGCTGCGGTCTGGCTCGATAGTTGCGACCGGAGGCATCTCGCTCGGCAAATCGAGCAGCCCATCGAGGATGAACCTGGTGATTGAATGCTCGTGTGGCGACCAGAGCGCCGAATTGTTCGCCAAGATGACGACGGCGGTTCCGGTTTCGGGCACCATTTCAAAATGGCTGGCGAAGCTGCTGATGCGCCCGCCATGCCCGACCTGGCGCACGCCCTTGTAGTCGAAGGAGGAAAAAGTCAGCCCATAACCATCGCCGTTGAGCGCGGCGAATTTGACGTGCGGCGTATGCATCGTGTTGATCGACTCCGGCAACAGCACCTGCTTACCGCCGAAGCTGCCTCCGCTCAGGTGCATGATGGCAAAGTTGGCGAGGTCAAGTGCGGTTGACATGACGAAACCGGACGGGTAATGCATAGTATTGTCGGCGTAGTGGTGATCGACAACAAGATTCCCATCGTCGTCCAGCTTGTGCGATTGTGCCAGTGGGTAGGTCATCGCTACAGTCGGGTCGAAAGTCGTGCGCTTCATCTCCAATGGGTCGAAGACCAGTTCCTGCATCAGTTGGGTGTAGGGTGTGCCGCTGACCAGTTCCGCGACGTAGCCCGCAAAGTTGATGCCGGGATTGCTGTACGACCAGATTTTGTCAACTGGCGCGACCAGTGGATAGCTGGCAATATCCCCATAAACGCCTGCACGCAAACCTGCTGGCTCGCGCGAGCCGTAATGTTCGGCGGCGGTGGGCAGAGCGGCGGTATGCGAGAGCAGCTTGCGGAGGGTGATTTCACCGATTGCGCCGGGCACACTCAATTCCAAATCGGGCATTATCTCGTTGATGGGCGTGTCGAGTTCGAGTGTGCCCGCTTCAACCAAGCGCATAATGGCAGTGGTCGTCAATGGTTTCGAGGTTGAGCCGATGCGGAAGATGGTCTGCGGCGTCACGGGTATTCCGCCGTCTTCAATACTGGTTACGCCGAAGCCGCGCGCATAAAATACCTTGCGTTCGTGGACAATCGCCAGTGCAACGCCGGGTACTTTTGCCGCCTGCATCGCCGCTTCGACAAACTTTTCCAGTTCAGCAATATTCAGCATTGTTCCTCTTATAAAATTTTGAGGTGCTTCTAGGTACAACTGAATGATTTAACTTTATTTAAGCCGCTGGGAGTATAACAACGGCGGCGTAACCTTCGCAAGATATTCTGCACACTTTGTTGCAGCGTTTTTTAGCCATTTGCCATGAAGCGGCGCGCAAAAATAAACGATAACTTGATCGGTTAGGGCTGCCAGCTTTGAACGAGTTTCGGCTGTGGAATGTATATATGATGAGCCGCGAGCATCGAAATTGCTGAATCTACCCTGTAAAGTTCTCATTCTTGCTTGAGTGCGATACTTACGCTTTGAAAGGATTTGGTATGCACGATTTGTTGCAGCCTGATCCCTGGTTCGTTATGATACGACCATAATTCACTAGAGCAAAGTTGACCATGACGAAATATATCCTGCGCCGCTTGCTGCAAATGGTGCCAACCATCTTCGGCATCACCACCATCTCGTTCCTGCTGGTTATTTCCGCTCCTGGCGACCCGGTGACGATGGTGACATTTGCGCCGAACAACTCGCCAGAATCGATTGCTGCCTTGAAGCGCCAGCTTGGGCTAGACCAGCCGCCGCTAGTGCAGTACCTCTACTGGCTGGTCGGCAACGACTATACGCGCATCGACGTGAATGGCGATGGAGAAGGTGATGTTGCCGGGGCGCGTAAAGGCATCCTGCGTGGTGATCTGGGGCAGTCGATTCAGTACAAGCGCCCAGTGCTCGACCTGATCGTCGAGCGCATCCCAGCGACTTTACAGCTCACGGTTGCCGCGTTACTTGTCGGCTATGCGGTAGGCGTTCCGCTGGGGCTATTTTCGGCGATCAATCATCGCGGCATCGTTGACCAGTTTACGAGAGTCGTTTCGGTGCTGGGCATTGCGCTGCCCAGCTTCTGGCTGGCTTTGATTTTGATCATTATCTTCAGTGTCACGCTTGGCTGGCTGCCGATGACCGGAATGCGTGATGTGACGCGAACGGATAGCGGCAGTTTCATCGACACGATTCCATACATGATTATGCCCGTGACGGTGCTGGCGGTTGGAACAGTTGCCGCGATTTCGCGCTTCGTTCGCGCGAGCGTGCTTGAAGTCTTGCAGCAGGACTATGTGCGTACTGCACGCTCCAAGGGTATCAGCAATAACCGCGTCTGGTGGTGGCATGTTTCACGCAATGCGCTGATTCCGGTGGCGACGCTGCTCGGTCCGGCGTTGGGCAGTTTACTGGGTGGGGCGGTGATTATCGAGCAGGTGTTTAGCTGGCCCGGCTTAGGGCGGCTTTCGGTCAACGCCGCTTTTCAGCGCGATTACCCGCTGGTGATGGGCTTCGTCGTCGTGGGCGGCGTGCTCTACGTTTTGGGCGTCCTCTTGTCCGACTTGCTGTATGCGTGGCTTGACCCACGCATTCAATTCCGTTAAATCGCGGAGGCTGCTCAAATGGCTGAAACTGCGCTTTCCAGCACAAATGTAACGCGCCTGTCAGCACCGCTCAAGCAGCGGTATTTCTGGCAGGATGCGGTTCACTATATTGTGCGTGACCGCTTGACTATGCTTTCGCTGATCGGCTTGGTGATCCTGACGGTGGGCTGCATCGTCGGTCCAATTATCATCGAAAATGTGCTGCACATCGACATCAACCGAACCAGCATTGCAGATCGCTACGAGTTTCCCGGTTCAGAACACCTACTGGGCACGGATAACCTTGGGCGCGACCAGTTTTACCGCCTGATCTACGGCGGGCAGATTTCGCTCGGCATTGCCTACTTCGCCAGCACCCTCTCGATCCTAATCGGCGTTGCGCTTGGAATGCTCGCAGGCTTCTATGGTGGCTGGGTTGATGACTTCCTGATCTGGTTCATCAATACGCTGGAGTCGATCCCGTCGATCTTCCTGCTGCTAATCGCCTCGACGATTTGGTCACCGTCGCCTACTGTGCTGATCGTGATCCTGGCTGTATTTGGCTGGGCATCCACCTGCCGCCTGATTCGCGGCGAAGTCCTTTCGCTCCGTGAGCGCGACTACGTGCTGGCGGCGCGCGCGCTCGGTGCTCCAAACCTGCGCCTGATGATTCACCACATCCTGCCAAACGTCGTCTCAACGCTGATCGTTTCGCTGACCATCAGCGCAGGAACACTGATCCTGATTGAATCCGGCTTGAGCTTCCTTGGCTTGGGAGTGCAAGCGCCGATCCCGTCCTGGGGCAATATGCTGACCGACTCGCGCACCTATTTCGCCAAAGGTACGTATTTAGTCATATGGCCCGGTATTTGCATCGCCACAACGGTGCTCTTCTTCTATGTGTTGGGCGACGGCTTGCGCGACGCACTTGACCCACGTACCCGAAAATAATTTAAGGAGAAACATATTGGTCAACTTGCAGGGTTTTGCCGAATTTGTTGAAGAAAAGCGTAGAGCGTGGAAAGTTCCCGGTATCGCGGTTGCCATCGTCAAAGATGACGAGACCATCTTCAGCCAGGGCTTCGGCTACCGGGACGTTGAAAATAACCTCCCAGTTACTCCTAATACAATTTTTGCCATCGGCTCGTCCTCGAAAGCCTTTACCGCTGCCAGTGTTGCTATCGCTGTTGACGAGGGCAAGCTGGAATGGGACAAGCCAGTTCAGACCTACCTATCCACTTTCAAGATGAAGGATGATTTCGCCAGCGCGCGTATGTCCCCCCGCGACCTGCTCACGCACCGCTCCGGGCTGCCACGCCACGATATTTCCTGGTACAACGCTGAAGCAACCCGTGAAGAGTTGATGAAGCGCATTCCCTATTTGGAACCGAACCGCGATTTCCGTACTTACTTTCAGTACCAGAACTTTATGTATATGGCGGCGGGTTATTTAGCCGGGCACGTGCTTGGCTCGACGTGGGAAGAGATCGTGCGCGAGCGTATCTTCAAGCCGCTCGGCATGATCAACAGCCAGTTCTCGGTAGATGAATCGCAGCAGGCAAGCGACTTCGCGCTGCCTTACAGAGAAAACAGCGAAAAAGATGACATCGTTGAAAAGATTGACTTCCGCAACATCACCCAAGTTGGTCCTGCTGGGTCGATCAACTCCAATGTCAGCGATATGGTGCATTGGGTCAACCTCCAGTTGAACAATGGCAAATTCAACGATCAGACGATCATCTCCGGAACCAACATGCGCCAGTTGCACTCGCCGCAGATGGTGATTGCCGACCCGCTCTGGAGCGAAATTTTCGGTACAAGCACGGTCAGCTATGGCATGGGCTGGTTCATTAACCCCTTCCATGACACCACCCTGATTCATCACGGTGGCAACATCGACGGATTCTCGGCGCTGGTCTCATTCATGCCTTCGCAAAAAGCGGGGATGGTTGTGTTGACTAACCTTAACGGCAATTCGCTGACCGAGGTTGTTACCAGTACTTTTTACGACCGCCTGCTTGAAAAAGAGGGCAAGGACTGGCATAAGTACTTCATGGACTTCAGCGACAAGATGAAGGAACAGACGGAAAAAGCCAAAGCCGAGTCCGCGTCTGATAAAGTTCCGAACACACAGCCTTCTCATGCGCTCGATGCTTACGTTGGCGACTACGAATTCCCCGGCTACGGCGTATTCAAAGTGGCGAAAAAGGACGGCAAGCTGGCTGCTACTTTTAACCGCATCGAAATGGCAGTCGAGCATTACCATTATGATATTTTCGAGGCGAAGGTGGAGTCACTCGAAGCTAGCTTCAAGGTCGGTTTCTACACCGATGCGAAGGGCAACATTGGCAGCCTCGACGTGCATCTGGAGCCGAACGTCAAGCCGATTATTTTCACCCGTATGCCGGATCAGTCGATGGCGAACCGAGAGTTCCTCGAACCCTTCGTCGGCAAGTACGAAGTCATGGGGATGACTGTCACGATTGACCTGCGCGGCGACACTGAGTTGGTCGCCAGTATTCCGGGACAGGGCGACCAGATTCTGGATCCGTACCAGGGCACGACTTTCAACCTGAAGGGACTGACGGGGTTCAGCATTGAATTCAAGCGCGACTCCAGCGGCAAAGTCACCGAAGCGGTGATCACGCAGCCGGGCGCAACGCTCACTGCTAAGCGCATCGATGAATAAGTTGCAGCCCACCTAATTCTCGCAAAACAGCCACTCTGAAGAGCGGCTGTTTCATTTTCCTTACATTAGTAGTGGTTCTCAGGGCGCGGGCACGATGGCTTCCCTCACCAGTGTTGAATGAATGATTATTCATTCATTGTAAAAATAAATTCTGGCTGTGCCCAGCGCTGTGAAAACACCCTCTATATATAACTGGAGTTTGGGTGAAGGATTCTGAAACGAATTTTTTCGCAGGCGGGCATTCAGGGCAAAGGTTGCTGCGGTGCGAACAAGTTCGCTTAGGGTTGCACAATACACCTACCAAAGAAAACCTCCCTGATTCAAGGGCTTTTCACTAACTAACGTTACATTATGTATTTCTTTGACCAATATTTGACACACTCCCATAAAATGTTTCATAATAGCAATGTCCTGTATACAGGGTGTATGCAAAGTAAATACAGGCTTTTGGGTGCTGCACATACTTATGAATGCCGGTCTTGATAAATTAGAGCATTACTTGCGTGAACGGGCAGGCGACTACGAGAGTGATACCTTCCTCCTGCGCGAAGTCGCCTACCGCCGCCTGTACGATGCATTCCGCAACGTCGAACTCGAACCGGGCGAACCGATTTCCACCGTCTGGCTCTCGAAAATCCTCGGTATAAGTCGGACACCTATACGTGAAGCTTTGCAACAGATTGCCACTGATGGGCTGATTCAGATCATTCAGGGCAGGGCGGTTGCGATTTCCGCACGTTCTCCGCGCGAAGTTTATGATGCGCTTCACGTCCGCGAACTGCTGGAGCCTGCCAGCGTCCGGCTTTGTGCTGCTGAAATGGACCCACGTGCCGCCGAGAAATTGCAGCAATTGACCGTGCGTATGGAACATGCGGCGGTAGCAGGGGATCAAAAAGCGTGGTCGCACGCTGACCAGGAATGGCATGAAGTGTTATGCCAAGCGTGCCCAAACGAGTTACTGGGGAACATGGTTCTCATGGCGCGCAATCGGATGTATCATCGTGGCTCGGACGAGCATGTCCCAGCGGAATACCTGATCGAAGGGACGGCTGAACACCGCCGTGTTCTGGATGCGATCATCACCCATGACGAGGAACTTGCCGCGCAGTTGATGCGCGACCACCTGAACGAACTTAAGGAAAATCTGTTTAGACGGTTTATACGTTAACTCAAATTAGGTTCAGTTTTGTCGTAAGTGCGTCAGACAAATAATTCCATAACCGATTTCCGCAGGTCACTTTCGACCCAGACAATACCCTGTGGGGCAGCGGCGCTGCCAAAGGCAGCAAAGCTATCAGCGCCGTTCATAGAAAGGAGTGAGCCGAAAAACGAACGGAAACCATACGGCGGGCACCATAGAAATCGACCTTTAGCAAACTTAAGGAGCTATACACAATGTTGAAGAAAAGATTATTGCTTATCGGGGTATTGATGCTGGTGCTAGTCACCGGCGTCGGCTCATCGCTTGCTCAGGACGTAACAGAATTGACGATTTGGTGGGCGCAGTGGTCACCCGCCGACTATTTGCAGCAAATTGGCAATGAGTACGAAGAAGCCACCGGCATTGCGGTCAATGTGGTGCAAACACCCTGGGGCGATTTTTACACCCGCGTGGGTACGGAATGGGCAGCACAGGGCACATCTTACGACTTGATCGTCGGCGACAGCCAGTGGGTTGGGCAAGGCGTTACGCAGGGGCATTACGTCGACCTGACCGAGTTCATGACCAGCAAGGGCCTGGATCAAACTGTCACCCCGGCGACGCTGCAATACTACGGCGAATATCCGCAGGGTTCGGGCAACTATTATGCTTATCCGACTGAAGGCGACGCCAACGGCTGGGCGTATCGTAAAGACCTGTTTGAGGACCCGGATGAAATGGCCGCCTTTGAAGCCGCTTACGGCTATCCGCTGGCAGTTCCTGAAACCTGGGAGCAGTTGCGCGACATTGCCGAGTTCTTCACACGCCCGGATGAAGGTCTGTACGGGGTCGGCGTGTACACGCAGGACGACTATGACGCTATCACGATGGGCTTCGAGAACGTCATGTTCAGCTACGGGGCGGACTGGAAAGACGAGGACAACAACGTCCTCGGCGTTGTGAACTCGCCGGAAGCTGTGTCGGCGCTCGAACTGTACAAAGAACTCTACAGCTTCGCACCTCCTGGCACCAACGACGCTTTCTTCCAGGAAATGAACGATGCCTACATGAACGGTCAAGCGGCGATGATCATGAATTACTTCGCCTTCTTCCCTGTGCTGGTGAGCGATCAGAACCAGTTCAAAGATGTGACCGGCTTCTTCTCGATGCCCGCAGGTCCTGGCGGTGAACGTTTCGCTGCGCTTGGCGGTCAGGGCATCAGCATCAACTCTTACATTGATGATGCGCGCAAGCAGGCATCCTTCGACTTCATCGAGTGGTTCGCTTCGCCGGAAGTTCAGCAGCGTTGGGCAGAACTGGGCGGCTACACCTGCAATATCGCCGTGCTCGAATCCGAAGAATTTCTGGATGCAACGCCGTACAACCGCGCTTTTGCCGAAACCATGACTTTCGTCAAGGACTTCTGGAACATCCCTGAATTCGGGCAGCTTCTGGAGCCAACGCAGCGTTACCTGAGCGGCTACATCGTTGCCGGGCAGTTTGACAGCGCGCAGGAAGCGTTGGACGACTTGGCGGAGGAACAGGACGCGATTCTGGTGGACGCTGGATACATCACACCTTAGCTGGGCAGCACGCATATGCTTTTGGGCGAAGTGGCAAGTAGGGTTCATTGCTTGCTCACTTCGCCTACACAGAACTGAGGTGAAGCTGTGTCATCCACAAGTAGCGAATTGAAACGCGCCAGCATCCCCGCCGAACATCCGTCGTCCGGGCGACAGCTCAGTGATATGGCGATTGTGCGGCTGTTCGTGCTGCCGACGATCCTTCTGTTGATCGTCATGAATATTTTTCCGCTCATTTACAGCCTGTTTTTGAGCTTCACCAACTATTCAGTTATTTCCGATAAAGCGCCAGAGTGGGTGGGGCTGGCGAACTACCAGCGTATTTTGACCGATGAGCGTTTCTGGACGAACTTCGCCATCACCGGGCGTTACGCGCTGGTCTCGGTGCTTTTGCAGACCGTGATCGGCTTTGGCTTGGCGATGCTGCTAAGAAACAAGTTCAAGGGCAGCGGGCTGATCACCACGCTGATCCTCGTGCCAATGATGCTTTCACCTATTGTGGTCGCCGTTTTCTGGAAGCTGATTTTTAATCCGTCGGTCGGCATTCTTAACTATATGCTCGGCTTCACCAACATCAACACCGCCCCGGAGTGGCTTGGTCAAACTGATCTCGCGCTGTGGGCAATCGTGATTGTGGACGTGTGGATGTGGAGTCCGTTCGTGATGCTGCTTTGTTTGGCAGGCTTGAGCGCGATTCCTGAATATTTGTACGAAGCAGCCGCCATCGACCGCGCCAGCGCGTGGTTCCAGTTCCGGCGGATCACGCTGCCGCAGGTAATGCCACTGCTACTGATTGCGGTTTTATTCCGAACCATCGAAGCTTTTAAACAATTCGACCTGGTGATGGGATTAACGGGCGGTGGTCCCGGTGACGTGACCGAAACGGTCTCGATTCGCCTCTACAAGCTGGCGTTTCAGGGGCAGTACGACACAGGCACGTCGAGCGCGCTCGCGTACATCATCCTGATCATCATTATCGCCATCAGCAATATTTACATTCGTCAGTTGAACAAAGCGCGCGAGGGCTAAGTGACAACTCAAGCTGTTTCTCCCTCTCCGGTTCCCGTCAATTACTCGACTCGCGTCGATAAGGTCGGTATTCGTCCGCGTATTGCCAACGGAGTGCGGGCAATCGTCGCTGTCATCCTCACTGTGATTATTCTGATTCCCGTTGTGTGGATGGGGATGACGGCGTTCAAGCCGCTACCGGATGCGGTTTCTGTGCCCCCGAAAGTTTTCTTTACACCTTCGCTTGAGGGTTTCATCAGCCTGTTCACTCAGCGCCGCCAGCTAACCGCCGGGGAAGTGGCAGCATACCGTGCGCGTTCTGACCTCAACTGGGCGGATCAGGTGATGTTGCAGCGCCAGCAGGTGATCATCGGGCAGAGCAGTTTCGGCGGGCAGTTGCTCAATTCGTTCATCATCGCGGGCATCTCAACCGCGCTCTCGTTGATCTTCGCGGTGCTGGCGGCTTATGCTTTCAGCCGCTTCAATATTCCTGGCAAGGATGACCTGCTCTTTTTCATTCTAAGCCAGCGTATGCTGCCTGCGGTGGTCGTCACCGTGCCGATCTTTCTCATGTATCGTCAGTTAGGTTTGTACGATACACATCTGGGCATGATTTTGCTTTACACCAGCTTCAACCTCTCGTTCGCGGTCTGGTTGCTCAAGGGATTTATCGACGAAATCCCGCGCGAATACGAAGAAGCGGCGCTGGTGGATGGTTACACTCGCTGGCAAGCGTTCCGCAAAATCGTGCTGCCACAAGCCGCGACGGGTATCGCCGCGACGACAGTCTTTTCCTTCATCTTCTCGTGGAATGAATACGCTTTTGCTCTCATGCTCACGTCTGACCGCGCCCGCACTGCGCCGCCAAGCATTCCGCTGATTCTGGGCAGCGGCGGCATCGAATGGTCAACGATTGCAGCAGGGTCGCTCCTGTTCCTGCTGCCGGTCGTGGTTGTGACCTTTGCGCTCCGCAAACATTTACTGCGCGGTGTGACCTTCGGGGCAATTCGTAAAGGCTGATGCATGG
>Ga0081539_10005206_pt1 | contig 13484 bp, 11 predicted proteins | sample TabmetS4T2R2_FD_71023 | JGI IMG/M metagenome (GOLD analysis project Ga0081539, IMG submission 71023) | Tabebuia heterophylla rhizosphere microbial communities from the University of Puerto Rico - S4T2R2 | ecosystem: Host-associated > Plants > Roots > Rhizosphere ...
CGGCGGCGATCTCCCCGCGGGTGGCGGCGATCAGGAGGCGCGCGCACGTGCGGCCCTGGTCGTACAGCGACTGCCCGACTGTGGTGAGGGCAGGATCGGCGCCGCGCGCGCTGTGCGAGTCGTCCCAACCGACGACCGAGATCTCCTCGGGGACACGGAGTCCCAGCTCGCGGGCGGCGGCGAGCACGCCGAGGGCGAGCTCGTCGCTCATGGCGAGCACCGCGGTGGGGCGTGGCGTGCTTCGCAGCAACGCCAGCGCGGCGCGGCGCCCCTCGTCGCGGCTGTTGACCGCGACTTCGTAGATGTCCAGGGACTCGGCCGCAGCCCTGTAGCCCACCAGGCGCTCGCGGGTCACGCGGTAGCGGGGTCGGGCGAGCGTGGCCGGGTCGCGGCGCCGCGCGTGCCGCGACGGGCCGAAGGGGAAGGCGACGACGGCGACGGAGCGGTGGCCGAGCCGCAGCAGATGCTCCGCGGCGGCGCGGGCCGCGCTGCGATCGTCGATGCCGACGAACGGCACGCCGTCAAGGCGCGGGCCGCCGTGGGCGACGAGCGCAATGCCGCGCTCGCGGGCCACCCGCAGGAGCGGATGCCGGTCGGGCAGCGACCACACCACGAGCCCGTCGACGATCGCGTTGGCGAGCAGGGCCGCGCCCTCGTGCGTGTCGACGTCCAGCGCCGCGATGAGCTGGAGCACGGTGTTGTCCTGGGCCGTCCCCTCCGCCAGCCCGCGGACGAAGTCGACGGCGCCGGGGTCGCGGAAGACGTAGGCGAGCGCCTCGCCGAAGAGCAGCCCGATGCTGCCGGCTCGACCTCTGCGCAGGCTGCGCGCCGCCGGATCGGGCCCGGGATAGCCGAGGTCCCGAGCCGCTTCGAGGATCCGCTCGCGCAGGGCAGGGCTGAGCTTGCGGGGACGGTTGTAGGCGTTGGACACCGTCATCGGCGACACGCCGACCGCCCCGGCCACGGTCGCAAGCGTGACCTTGCCCTCGACGCGCGGCCCTCGCATTGGTTTATCGTTATACCATCCCGGCCCGATGGCCGAACCGCGGGGATTCCGGCGCGACCGCCTCACCTGGATCGCGTACGTGGTGCTGGCCTGGTTCGCCTACCTCCAGGCGGCTCCGGGGCTCGTCATCGTGCACCTGCGCGACGAGCTCCACCTCAGCTACTCGACGGGCGGCCTTCACGTCGCGGCGTTCGCGGCCGGGAGCATGGTCGCGGGCGTGGTCTCCGCGCGGCTCGAGCGCGCGCTCGGCCGCCGCACGCTGTTCTGGTCGGCCGCCGCGCTGATGGGGGCCGGGGCCATCGGCCTGACCGCGGGGCGCGTCGCCGCGGTGACCGTCGGCTCGGTGCTGGTCATGGGGACCGGGGGCGGCGTGCTGCTCGTGACGATCCAGGCCGCGCTCGCAGACCGCCACGGCGAGCGCCGTGCGGTCGCGCTGGCCGAGGCCAACGTGGCGGCCAGCGTCGCCTACGTCGTGCTGATCGGCGTGCTGTCGCTCTCCGCGGCGCTGGACGCGGGCTGGCGCGCGGCGCTGCTGGCCTCGCTCGTCGTGCCGGCGCTCGCGTGGTGGACCAACCGGCGTCTGGCGATCGACGCGCCGCCGCCGCCGCTCGTCGCGCAGGGTCGCCTCCCCCGCCTGTTCTGGATCGCGGCCGCGATGCTCTTCTGCGCGACCGCGGCCGAGTGGTGCATCACCGCCTGGGGCGCGACGTTCGTCGAGGACGCCACCGACGTGTCGACGGACACCGCGGTCGCGCTGATGGCCGGCTACTTCGGCGGTGTCGTCGTGGGGCGCGCGCTCGGCAGCCGGCTGGCGCGCGGGCACGACCCGGCGCGCCTGCTCACGCTCGCGCTGGCCGCGACCGCCGTGGGGTTCGCGATCCTGTGGCCGTCGCAAGGTCCCGCGCAGGCGCTGGTCGGCCTGGCCGTGCTCGGCGTCGGCCTCGGCAACCTGTTCCCGATGGGGATCTCCGTGACGGTCGCGCTCGCCCCGGGGCGGGCGGTGCTGGCGAGCGGACGGGCGGTCGTGACCACATCGGTCGCCGTGCTGCTCGCGCCGCTCACGGTCGGGACGCTGGCCGACGCCACGTCGCTGACGACCGCGCTCGGGGTCGTGCCGGTGCTCCTCGCGTTCGCGGCGGCGGGGCTGACGCTCGTGCGGCGAGCGCGCTAAGGCCCGAGCGCGTAGGCCTCCTGCCAGGTGCCGCGGTCGTAGAACTTGAGCTTCGGCGGCGTCGCGAGCCCGGTGGCGCTGACGTCGTACATCCGCCGCGGATCGCGCCACTTCGCCGGATCGGCCGTGCCGAAGCGGGCGGTCAGCGCGCTCGCGGCCGTGGCCGCCGCCGCGCGGACGCCGGCCGCGCCGAGCCGGAGGAACGCGGCGCCGTCGGCGCCGCCGAAGTCGTACTGATGCGAGCGGCTCGCGCTCCCGAGCCAGCCCTGCGCGGCGTGCGGCAGGCGCCCCACCATCGCGTCCTTGAGCGCCTCCCACGACGCGACGCCGGGGTTGACCGTGCCCGCGGAGTCCGTCGTGTCGTAGTCCCCGTCCCACGCCAGCACGGTGTCGAGCAGCGCCTTGGCCGGGCCGCTCGCGCCGGCGTCCGCCGTGCGGATGCGCGCGTCGAGCAGCGAGCGCTGCTGCGCGTGGGTGCCCGAGATGCGGTCGACGCCCTTGACGGCGGCGAAGCTCGGCGCCCTGGCGGCCTGGCGCACGAGGCCGAAGAGGAACGCCGCGCGATGCAGGCGGCCGATCGTGCGCTCCGGGTCGGGCGCGTCGCCGGACGTCCACCCGACCGACGGCATGTTGTTCCAGTTCGCCAACCAGCCCCGCTTGGGGTTGATGACGTGCGGACGCTGGGAGACCTTCAGGAAGCCGCGCCACTCGGCGCCGCCCGTGCCCGGGAACGGCAGCCGCTCGTCCCAGCGCTTCGGGCGCCGGGGCAGGCGGCCGGGATGGAACCAGCCGATGTTGCCCTTGTCGTCGGCGACCATCGTGTTCTCGTTCCAGCTGACCTTGGCGATCGCCTTGGCGGCCTGGCGCACCGAGCCGGCCTCGTTGAGCCGCGCGAGCCCGGTGAGGGTGTCCATCTCGTGGCCCCGGGTCGCGTAGCGGCGCGCCCACGCGGTCTTGTTGCCGCTGCGCGCCTGGACCGGCCCGTGCACCGTGCGGCAGAACCGGCGCTCGACGTCGCTCTTGCCCGCGACCTTGAAGGTCTCGGTGCGGCAGCGCATCGTGCGCGTGCGGCCCCTGAACACGTACCGCGCGCGGCCCTTGAGCTTCTCCGCGTAGAGGTCGTTCATGTCGGTGGACCCGGACGTGTCTCCCCACGCGATGTGGGCGTTGCGGCCGATGCCGACGATCGGCAGGCCGGGGGGCGTCACGCCGCGGGCGTCGAGCCCGGGGCGGTGCACCTCGAACTCCGCGAGCTGCTCGGGGATCTCGAAGCCGAGCTGCGGGCCGTGGAACAGGAACGAGCGCTTGCCGCTGCCGCGGATCGCCCAGGCGTCGCTGCCGCCGCGGATCAGCCGCGCCGCCTGCGCGACCCCGGCGCTCGGCGCCTTCAGCGTCTTGAGGAATCGCCGCGACCGGGTGAAGGCGATCCGCTCGTCCTTGCGCGTGCGGCCCGGGTCGGACGGGAAGCGGCCCGCGGAGGCGGGGATCGTCGCGACCTGATCGCCGCGGCGCAGCGGGAGGAATGCCTTGAAGCGCCTGGCGCCGAGCTTGCGCAGCGCCTTCCAGTTCTCGAGCTCGCGGCCGTCGCCGCTCGGGATCGTGCGGGCGAGCTGGACGCCGATGGCGGCGGAGTCGACCGGCCGCCACGGCGCCATCGTGAGGTTGAGCGCGGCGAACTCGAGCGGGCGCTTGGACGGGTCGGCGGCGACCTGGGCGAGCCACGCGTTGACGCCGTCGGCGTAGGCGTCGAAGCGCGCGCGCAGCGCCTTCGGCAGGCGGCGGATCATGCGCCTGAGCTCGCGCGGCGTGTAGTAGTCGCGGCGGGCGACGATGTCGCTCTCGAGCCGGCTCTCGCCGAGCACCTCGGCGAGGCGGCCCTCGGTGGCGCGGCGGAACAGCTCGAGCTGCACCAGCCGGTCCTGCGCGATCGCGTAGCCGACGCCCTTCCACAGGGCGCGGTCGTCCGGCGCGTGGACGTTCGGCACGCCGAACGCGTCGCGCGTGATCGTCACGCCTGCGAACGGCGTCGTCGTCGTGCCCGGCAGGTCGAAGCCCGCGGGCTTGAAGGTGAACGACTGGTAGAGGCCGAGCTGGTCGGTCAGGTGCGGGTTGCTGCCGCTCGTGGGCACGAACCCGGACTGGCCGGGCGGCAGGATCGTCTCGGCCCGGATCACACCCGCCTGGACGGCGGCGGGCAGCAGCAGGAGCAGGGCCGCGACCGCCGCGGCCGGCGCGAACATCCGTGTCATGACGGGAGAACCTATCCGGGGTACAGCTCCCGCGCATAGCTCAGCAGGCCGCGCTGCTCGAGCCGGTCGGCCGGCGCGCGGAACGTGACCTGGACGACTCCGGGGTGGCGGCCGATCTCGATCGCCCCGGTGACCGTCGCGCGGTTCTTGACCTCGGGGACGCTCATGCCGAGCAGCTCGGCGGCGCGCTGGAGGCCGTTGTCGGTGGCCGAGTTGAGGTCGGGGCCGGTGCCGATGACCGAGACCGGCGCGGTCTCCTCGAGCTGCTCGATGCCGTGCCGCCGCGCGAGCGCGAGCGCGCGCACGCGCTCCTCGTGCGTCAGCGGCCGGGCGAGGTACGGCAGGTCCTCGGGCACCGGGAACAGCACCGGGCCGTCGATGCTCAGCCCCTTGATCACCTCGACCTCGAGCGTGACCGTCCCGGAGACGTCGCAGGTGTGGCCGGCGATCTCGCCGTCGCCCTGGAGGGCGTGCATGTCGCCCATGTAGACGCCGCCGCCGTCGACCTTCACCGGGCAGACGAGCGTCGCGCCCTTGCGCACCGCGTCGATGTCCATGTGGCCGTCGGTCTTGTGCTCCGCGAGCTCGGTGGCGGTGAGCGCGAACCGGTGCGGCGCGCCGAGGAGGAAGGCGCCGAAGTCGCCCGCGTTGTGCGAGTCGGGCATCGTCGTCGACGGCGAGGTGCCGAGCTGGCCCATGAACGGGCGCAGGCGCGCGGCCATGCCGACGATGTCGTGCGGCGCGAAGAGCAGGATCGGGTTCTGGCGCGAGTTGTCGGGCAGCGCGGCCATGCGGGCGGCGTCGTGCGCGAACGCCTCGGCCGCCTGGCGGTCGACGGTCACGCCCACCGTGTGGGTCGGGTCGAAGGCGATCGTGTAGCCGTTGGTGAACGTGAACGGGGTGGCGTCGGCGCCGCAGCTCGCGCAGCGGATCGACTCGGCGCCGATCCCGTCGACGCGCGTCTCGGGCCACTCGGTGCCGCACTGCTCGCACACCGGCGCGCAGTAGGGATCGCCGTTGAAGCGGCCCTCCATCGTCTGGTCGTTGCCGGACGCCGTGGCCAGGCTCGTCACCTCGATGTCGCGGATGCGGATGGCGATCGCGTCGCCGACCTGCGCTCCCTCGACGGCGACCGGCGAGCAGACCTCGTGGCCGCCGCGGATCGACGGCGTGATCATCGGCCCCCAGCAGCCCGGGGTGGTGTTGACCACGATGTGGCCGCCGTCGGCGACCGGCCCGAGCATCGGCACGTCGGGACCGAGCGTCCCGTCGGTGAACGTGTCCACGAAAACGGTCTGACGGGCCTGGGTCTGGATGGTGGCCATGTGCTCACGCTCCTCCGGCGACGGGGATCAGCAGGGCGACCTCGTCGCCCGCATGCAGGGACTGCTCGCGCTCGACCTGCGTGCCGGCCAGCACCGGCAGCGCGGATGGCAGCGCGGGCGCGAGGGCCGGCTGCTCGGTGGAGAGCGCGGCCAGCAGGTCGTCGACGCTGGCGCCCTCCGAGAGGTCCAGCGACAGCAGCGGTGCGTCCGCCAAACGGCTCAGCCCGGCCCCGAGACGGACGCGGACGCGCATGTGCTCACAATACGGCTATGGCCGAGTCGCTGCGAGGGAAGCTGCTGGTTGCGTCGCCCACGCTGCTGGACCCGAACTTCGTCCGCACGGTCGTGCTGATCGCCGAGCACACCGAGGAGGGAGCGATGGGGCTCGTGCTCAACCGGCCCGCGGCATCGACGGTGGTCGAGGCGGTACCGGATCTCGCGTGGCTCACCGGCGAGGAGGAGCAGGTCTACGTCGGCGGGCCGGTCGCCGAGACCGCGGTGATCGTGCTCGCCGAGTTCGACCGGCCCGACATGGCGGGCGCGCTCGTGGACGAGGACCTGGGGTTCATCGGGACCGAGGCCGACGAACCGGACGTGCTCGAGGGCGCGATCCGGCGCGCCCGCGTGTTCGCCGGGCACGCCGGCTGGGGGCCGGGGCAGCTCGAGGACGAGCTCGAGGAGGAGGCGTGGATCGTCGAGCCGCCGCTGCGGGAGGAGATCTTCAGCGAGGACGCGCAGGGACTCTGGGGGGCAGTGCTGCGCCGCAAGGGCCGCAAGTACGCGCTGCTCGCGACGATGCCGCTCGACCCGTCGCTGAACTGATGCGGGTCGCGCTCCTGGTCGTGGTGGGGCTGCTCGTCGTCGCGCCCTCCGCGCAGGCGCGCAACCGATGGCTCGGCGACGGGGTGCTCAACATGGCTCATCAGGGCGGCGAGGACGAGTTCCCGTCCAACACGATGTACGCGTTCCGCAAGGCGCTGGCCCTGGGCGCCGACACGCTGGAGCTCGACGTCAGCGCCACGAAGGACGGGCGGCTCGTCGTCATGCACGACTGGACGGTCGACCGTACGACCGACGGCCACGGCTATCTCACCGACCTCACCGTGGCCCAGGTCCGCCGGCTGGACGCCGCGTACGACTTCGTGCCGGGGCGCAACGCGGTGTCGGGGCTGCCGGCGTCGCGCTATCCGCTGCGCGGCGTCCGGACGGGTCGGCGCCCGCCGCCCGCGGGGTTCACCCGGCGCGACTTCCGGGTGCCGACGCTGCGCGAGGTCCTGCGGGCCTTCCCGCGCACGCCGATCAACATCGAGATCAAGGGCCGCAATGACGCCGAGGCGCAGTTCCTGCACAACGCCGACCTGCTTGCGAAGCTCCTGCGGGGGACGGCGCGGCGGGACCTCATCGTCGTGTCGTTCAACCAGGACGCGGTCGATCGCTTCCATGCCGCGGTGCCGCAGGTGGACGTCGCCCCGGGTGTGGACGGGATCGCTGGATTCCTGCTCGGCGGCGTGCCTCTGGGGGCCGGGTCGGTCGCGCTCCAGATCCCGATCACCTACCGGCTGGGCGCCCAGACGCTGCGCGTGACGACGCCCGAGTCGGTGCTGGCGAGCCATCGCGCCGGCTATGCCGTGCACGTGTGGCTGAGCAACGACGAGGAGAACGCGCGGGTCTACGACCGGCTGCTCGGCATGTGCGTCGACGGCATCATGGCCGCCAAGCCGCGGCTGCTCGAGCGGCGCCTGCGGGCGCGTCACGTGGTCCGGCCCGGCGGGCGGGGCACCGATCCGTGCGCAGTGCGTGCGCGGCGGCATGCGACGGTCGGGCAGCACGGGATCGCCGTCGGCCTGCGACGGCTTGGGCGCGAGCCGAAGGCCTACGCGGGCAAGGTGCGGATCCGTGCCCGGGGCGTGTTGCTGGGGCGCGAGCACTTCCGGCTCGGGCGGGGTGTCCGCTCGGGCGGCGTGACCGTGCCGCTGACCGCGGCGGGGCGGCGGCTGCTCGCGGCGTCCGGGCACGTGGCCGCTACGGTCACCGTGAAGACGCATGGGACCCGTGGCGAGCCGGTTCGCTCCCGAATTCGCGTGGGGTGACCGCAACTGTCGGGCACATCGTGCATTCTTATGTCCCGTCAGGCCGAACCTGCGCCTTCCCTGAGGGCGTGGGCCGGGGGACCCAAAGCGGCGCTGCGTGTGCCGCGGGGGCGAATCCTCATCGGGGGATGAGGTAGCGCACTTCTCTGCGCGAGCCCGTCAGCTCACCTCGGAGGCACAAGAGAAGAAGTAGGAGGGCATCAAGCGTGGACTCGCGTCCATCCGACCTGGATCCATACCCGACGTACCGCCGTGATCTCGGCTCTGCGCTGCTGTGGGAGCGGTCGCTGCACCGCTCGCATCGGCGCCGCGAGCGGGCGCGGCGCGCGCGGCGCAACGCCCCGCGTCAGAAGGGCGTGACGCTGGCCGCGGGCGCGGCGATCCTCGCCACCCCGGTGCTCGCTCCGATCGCGGCGTCGGCTTCGTCGGCGCGGCCGGGCGTGAGCCGGGCGGAGATCGCCCAGGAGGCGACGGTGAGCGCGGACACGACCGCGCTGCTGTCCTATGGCGACACCGGCGAGGCGGTCGTGGCCGTCCAGCACGAGGTCCAGGTGACCGAGGACGGGATCTTCGGCCCGATCACCGAGGAGGCCGTCAAGAGCTGGCAGCGCGGGCAGGGCCTGCCGGCCACCGGCATCGTCGACGCGCGCACCTGGGCCGGGCTGTTCCAGCGCAAGGTGCTGTTCTACGACGACTCCTCGGCGTCCTCGTCGCAGCCCGTCGCCTACGGCGGGCCGGACGCGGAGAACACGCCGCCGGTGGAGACGCCGTCGTCCGCGCCGTCGTCTTCGTCGGCGCCGTCGTCGTCGGCGCCGTCGTCGTCCTCGGCGCCCTCGTCGTCGTCGGCGCCGTCGTCGTCCTCGGCGCCCTCGTCTTCGTCGGCGCCCTCGTCGTCCTCCGCCCCGTCGTCCTCGTCCCCCGGCGTCGAGCCGGTCGCGTCGACACCGGTCTCCACGAGCGGCGCCGGATGCTCGACGGACGGCCGCATCGTCGCGCCGGTCAACGGCACGGTCACGTCGCCGTTCGGCGAGAACCGCGGCGACCACATCCACAGCGGCACCGACATCGCGGCGCCGACGGGCACCACGGTGCGCGCGGCCGACTGCGGCACGGTCAGCCTCTCGGGCACCGAGAGCGGCTACGGCCAGATGGTCTGCGTCCGCCACGCCGGCGACACGACCACCTGCTACGCCCACCTGTCCGAGCGCGACGTGTCGGTCAGCGAGTACGTCCGCGCCGGCCAGAAGATCGGCGAGGTCGGCTGCACCGGCAACTGCACCGGCCCGCACGTGCACTTCGAGGTCCGCAAGGGCGGCACGGCCACCAACCCGGCGCCGTACCTGTCGGGCGCGAAGACCATGAGCGGCCAGGCCGCGTCCCTGCCGTCAGGCTCGGGCGGCATCGGAGGCGCGACCCCGGAGCAGCAGGCCGAGGTCTTCGGCGACACCGGCGGAGCCACCGCCCCGTCGCCGACCAAGCACCACCAGCTCGCCCGCCCCACGCCCGCCACAACCACCCCCTCCGCGCCGGCGACGACAACCTCGTCCGAGGCGGCAACGGCCGCGCCGACAACGACGACCTCGTCCGCGCCCGCGGCGACCACCGCGTCCGGGTCGGCAACGACGCCCGAGTCCGCGGCCACCACCGCGCCGACGGCGACGACGTCGCCCGCGACGACCACCTCGTCCGAGGCGGCAGCGACCGCGCCGACGACGACGTCGTCCGAGTCCGCGGCCACCACCTCGTCCGGGCCGGCAACGACGCCCGCGCCCGCAGCGACTACCGCGCCGACAGCGACGACGTCGCCCGCGACGACCACCTCGTCCGAGGCGGCAACGACCGCGCCGACAACGACCACCTCGTCCGAGGCGGCAACGACCGCGCCGACTACGACGACCACGTCCGAGTCCACCACCGCGCCGACGACGACGTCGTCCGAGGCAACGACGTCCTCGTCCGAGGCCGCCACGACACCCGCGGCGACGACGTCCTCCGAGGCGGACGCGCCGGCGGCGACGACGAGCGCGACGGCCGCTCCGGCCGCGACGGCCGCTCCGGCCGCGACGAGCACGCCGGCGGCGGCGCCTGCGGCGGCGACGGCATCCGAGCCGGCGAGCGCTCCGGCGGCGGGTGGGTCGGCGGACGCATCAACGAGCTCCGCGGCTCCCTCCTCGACGGCCTCGGCCCAGGCCGACGCCGCCGCGTCTCCCGAGGAGGGGAGTCAGGGGTCCGATGGCGCTGCGTCCGGGGGTACGCAGGCGCCGTAGATCCCGAGGTGGGGGTAGGCGGGGCGTCGCTGGGGAGCGGCGCCCCGCCGGTCTTCGTGACGAACTACGGCTGGGTAGCGGCGAGGGAGCATTTCGTCGCAATCGCGACGCCCTCGCCGGACGGTTGCGACGTTAAGCACCTATAGCGAGCATTTCGTCGCACGCGCCCGCGGCCCGCGGAAGATTTGCGACGTTAAGCACCCTCCACCCTGCCGCCCGCGGATCAGCCCGGGCCGAGGCCGAGCGCGAGGAAGCCGACGCCGAAGACCAGCGCGAGCTGGACCCCGATGCAGGCGAGCGCCCAGGCCAGGGCCTCGAGCACACCGAACGAGCGGGCGACGACCGCGCTCAGCACCGCGGGGACGACGAAGAGGGCCGCGAGGACGGCGCCGGCGCGCCACGACGGCCAGGTGTCGAGCGCGACGCCGTTGACGAGCGCGACGACGGCGGTCGCGCCGAGCGCCGGCCACACGACGGCGCCGAGGAGCAGCGGCGCCCAGCCTCGCCGCGTATCCGACGCCGCGTCCCCCGTCGTCATGCAGGAGATCGTTGCAGGCGGTGCGCCCGGAACGCGAGCAGCAGGCCCGCGACGACGGCGCCCGCGAGCATCAGATGCGTCACCAGCGACGCCGCGGAGCTGAACGACTCGTGGAAGACATAGCCGACGAGCGTGAACGTGGTGCCCCAGGCGAACGTGCCGAGCACGCTCCACGGCAGGAACGCCCGCAGCCGCATCCCCGACGCGCCGGCGAGGAACGGCGCCACCGCCCGGACGATGCCGATGAACCGCCCGACGAGGATCGCCTTCGCGCCGTGGCGCTCGAAGAACCCGTCCACGCGGGCGAGCCGAGGCGCGGTCACGCCGATCCGCGGCCCGCGCGCCACCAGGAACCGCCGGCCCAGCCGGCGCCCGAGCATGAAGCTCGCGAAGTCCCCGAGCGCGGCGCACAGCCACACGATCAGCAGCATCGGGACGAGCGAGACGCCGCCCTCGGCGGCGACCACGCCGCCGAGCACCACCGCCGTCTCGCCCGGCGCGATCAGGCCGACGAACGCGCCGGTCTCCAGGAACGCCAGCGCACCCACCAGCGCGTACGTCCACGGGCCGAGCGTGTCGGAGAGATCCGTCAGCGCCTGCTCGAGGTCGGGCAGCTGCACGGTCCCCGACGCCGTCAGCCCGAAGAGGATCGCGGCCAGGCCGGCGATCGCCAGCAGCGCCGCCGGCGGGCGCCGGGTCATGCGGCCGCGTGAGCCGGGAGCGGAGCCCGCAGCGTGGAGCGAGCCTCCAACGGGCGCGGCGCCTCGGCGACGGTGGCCTGAGACGGCTCGTCCTCGCGCCCCCACCCGGCGATCGTGCGCCGCAGCGAGCTCAGCGCGACCAGGCCGACCGGAGCCGGCACCCAGATCGCGATCGAGCGGTAGGCGAGGACGGAGACGATGGCCAGGTCGGCGTCGACGCCGAAGGCCAGCAGCGCGCCGACCATGCCGCCGCTCACGGCGCCCGGGACCGGGATCGTGTTCCCGACCTGGCCGAGGAAGTAGGCGAGCACGACGAGGTCGAGCGCAGGCGGCGCGCCGAACGCGTGCAGCATCGCCCACAGGACGGCCATGTCGAAGCCCCACCAGGCGAACGCGCCGAGCAGCCGGACATCGAACGAGCGCACGTGCCCGAGCGCGTCGCGGACGGCCCCGCCGACGACCGAAGCAGCGGTGCCGACCCGGCCCACGCCCTCCTCGGGCGCCAGCCACGCGGCGAGCAGCGGCAGCACGATGCCGGCCGTCGCCAGCACGGCGGGCAGGGCCGTCAGCGCCAACGGCTGGCCCTGGAAGGCGAGCAGCGTGCCCGTGATCGCGATCGACGCGAGGAACACCGAATACATGAGCACGAGGAACGTGAGCAGCGTGCGCGTCGCGCCTCGGGTACCGAGGCCCGAGCGCCGCAGCGCCCACAGGGTCAGGGCGGCGCCGCCTGCGCCGGCGGTGGGGAGCAACCGCGTCGCGGCAGCGCCGCCCAGGGTGATCTGCGCGCTGGCGCGCAGGCCGAGACGGGCGGAGGCACGCCGCCCGACGAGCCACAGGAGCATCACGTAGCCGCCGAACGAGAGGAGCTCGAAGGCGGCGGCGCCGACGACCCACACCGGGTCGGCGTCCAGCGCCCTCCCGAGCGCATCGGCGAACGCCCGCAGCGGCCCGCCGAGGACCACGACCGCAATGACCAGAGCGGCGGCTGCGGCTGCGGGCAAAGCGGCCCGGCGCGCCAGCGCACGGAGATCGATCGTTCCGAGCGTGAGGTCCTCGGCGGGCATGAAACGAGTATCGGGACCGCCGAGCCCCTTTACATCAGGGATATCACCAGCGTGAGGGTGAAGCGAGCCGTACCGAGGCGCGCACGGGATAGCGTGCCGGAAGTGAGACGCATGGCCGACACGGCGGCGGGGATCGTCCTTGCCGGCGGGCGCTCGTCGCGCATGGGCACGCCGAAGGCGGCGCTCGAGTGGCACGGCTCGACGCTCCTGCGCCGCGTCGTCGGCCTCGTCGCCCGCGCGGTCGACGGCCCCGTGATCGTCGTGCGCGCGCCCGGGCAGGAGCTGCCCGCGCTGCCCGGGGAGGTCGAGCAGGTCGAGGACGCGCGCGAGGGCCGCGGGCCGCTCCAGGGCCTGGCGGCGGGGCTCGGGGCCGTGGGCGACCGCGCGGTGGCCGCCTACGTGTCGTCGACCGACGTCCCGCTGCTGCATCCGCTCTTCATCCGCCGCCTGCTCGCGGCCTTCGACGACGACGTCGACGTGGTCCTGCCGCACGCCGGCGGGTTCCGGCATCCGCTCGCCGCCGTCTACCGCGTGGCGCTCGTGGACGCCGTCGAGCGCCTGATCGCCGAGGATCGGATGCGTCCCGCGTTCCTGTTCGACGCCTGCCGCGTGCGGCAGCTCGACGACGGCGCGCTGCTCGCCGACCCCGCGCTCGCCGCGCTCGACCCCGACCTGGACTCGGTGCTCAACCTCAACGAGCCGGGCGACTACGAGGCCGCGCGCGCCCGCCCGGGACCGGTGGTCACCGTGCGCCGCTGCGGCGCGCTGAGCCGGATCGGGCCCGGCGGCGCCGCGCCCGCCGTGGTAGAGGCCGCCACGCTCGGCGAGGCGGCCGCCGGCGCCGGGATCACGCTCGGCGAGGACGTGGTCGCGGCGCTGAACGGCGACCAGATCACGCGCGACCCCGAGCTGCCACTCGTCGCCGGCGACTCGGTCAGCTTCCGGGAGGAGACGGGCCGCCGGATCCGCTAGGCGACGGCGATGTCGTCGGCCTCGTGCAGGAGGAAGCCGGCGGCATCGAGGACGCGGCGCTCGCGGAGGCGGCCGAGGCGCTCCTGGCAGGACGGGTC
>Ga0081539_10005207_pt1 | contig 13483 bp, 14 predicted proteins | sample TabmetS4T2R2_FD_71023 | JGI IMG/M metagenome (GOLD analysis project Ga0081539, IMG submission 71023) | Tabebuia heterophylla rhizosphere microbial communities from the University of Puerto Rico - S4T2R2 | ecosystem: Host-associated > Plants > Roots > Rhizosphere ...
CGAGGGTGGGCGAAGGGCCATTGCCGACGGAAGATCGACAATTCGCCGAGATGCTGCATGCGCTTGGCCGCGAGTTCGGAGCGACGACCGGCCGGGCGCGACGCTGCGGCTGGTTTGATGCGGTGGCGACGCGTTACGCGCGCATGATCAACGGCGTCGACGAACTGGCGATTACGAACCTGGATGGACTCGACGATGTCGATCCGATCCGCGTCTGCGTTGCGTATCGGTTGAACGGTAAGCGGATTGATGTGCCGCCATCAGACGCGGCGCAGCTCCAAAATTGCGAGCCGATTTACAAGGAAGTACGCGGCTGGAAGCAATCGACTCACGCCGCGCAAAAATTTTCCGATCTGCCGCGCGCGGCGCGCGAGTACGTCCGTCTCATCGCTGAGCTCACCGACGCGCAATTGTCGATCGTGAGCGTCGGCCCCGGCCGCGGCCAGACGATTCGTCTTAAATAACTGCGGTGAGCACCAAAGCGGTTCCGCGCCACATCGCCATCATCATGGACGGCAACGGGCGCTGGGCGAAAGCGCGCGGGTTGCCGCGAATCAAAGGGCACGAGCAGGGCTCGCAGGCCGCGCGCGAATGCGTCGAAGGCTGCGCCGAATTGAAAGTCGAATACCTGACGCTCTACGCGTTTTCGGCGGAAAACTGGCAGCGACCCAAAACCGAAGTGATCGCGTTGATGCGTTTGCTGGAAAAATTCCTGAAGGAGAAAACGCCGGAGTTATTGGAGAAAAATGTGCGGCTCCAAGCGATCGGCCGGCTGACTGATTTGCCGCAGAGTTGCCAGGAGCAATTGCATAAAACCGTCGAGCAAACTGCCGGCAACAATGGTTTGACGCTGATTTTGGCCCTGAGTTACGGTGGGCGCCTCGAGATCATCGACGGAATCAAAAGCCTCCTGCGCGCGATTGAACTGGGGCACATCGACCGCGGGATGATCGACGTCGACATGTTCAGCAAACATCTTTACACGCGTTATTATCCCGACCCTGATTTGCTCATTCGCACTTCCGGCGAAATGCGATTGTCGAACTTCCTGCTCTGGCAGCTCTCCTACACGGAAATTTACGTAACGCCGAAGCTCTGGCCCGATTTCACGAAAAAAGATTTGTTTGCCGCGGTCGAGGAATACGGCCGGCGCCAGCGCCGCTACGGCGCAGTCGAATAGTCAGGCGAACGCTTCAGCCACCGAATCGGCGAGCGACTTTCCCTTCCGCGTCAGCACGAGTCGATTGCCGGATAGTTGGAGCAACCCAAGATCGACAAACTCGCGCGTGGCCGAGTCGAACTGCGCAACTTCGTCCGCCGAAATGCCATCGCGGGTCCGCAGCAGGAGCGCGGTCCGCTCGGCGAGCTTCATTGCGGGTGTGAGTTGCTCAACCGAATCGATCGGCGATTCCCCGCGCAGAACGCGGTCGTGGTACTCGCGATAGTTCGAGACGTTCTGCCAGCGTTGCATTCCCGCTGTGGAAAATGCGCTCGGCCCGATGCCGAGATAATCTTCGCCTGCCCAGTAAGCGCGATTGTGCGCCGATTCGAAGCCGGGCTGCGCGTAATTGGAAATCTCGTAGTGCTCGTAGCCGGCGCGCTGCAAGATCGACATGGCGAGCTCAAACATCTTCGCGTCACCGTCTGAATCCTGGCGAAGCTCGCCGCGCGTGTGTCGCAGGAAGAAGTCGGTGTCTTCTTCGTAGGTGAGGCAATAGGCCGAAATGTGTTCCGGCCCGAGCGCGACTGTTTTCTGCAGCGTCGCGCGCCATTGCGCCAGCGTTTGCCCCGGTAATCCAAACATCAGGTCGACGTTGATGTTTGAAAAACCGGCCTCGCCCAGAATTCGAAATGATTGCTCGGCCTGCAGCGCGTTGTGCTCGCGTCCGAGCAGTTGAAGCAAATCGTCATCCCACGATTGAATCCCGAGGCTAATTCGATTCACGCCGGCGTCGCGCAACAGAGCCGCTTTGCGCGCCGAAACGCTGCCGGGGGTCGCTTCCATCGTCCATTCAGTCAAAACAGAGAGATCGAGGCGCGCGCGAAATCCTTCCAGAAGTGAATCGAGTTGCGCGGTGCTCAGCGCGGTCGGCGTTCCGCCGCCGAAGTAAATCGTCGAAGGAAGAAGATGTCGATCTTGCGCGTGGAGCTCGATTTCGGCGACAAGAGCGTCACAAAAGCGGGTTAATTGCGAGCGGTCGAGCAGCTCCTTATAAAACGCGCAATACGGGCAAATTCGCGCGCAAAACGGGATGTGAACGTAGATGTGACGAATTGCCCCGGCGTCGCTCCCCTTGTCATTCCTAGCGGAGTCGAGGAATCTCTCCTCGTCTGCAACAACGGATGGCTCGACTTCGCTCGACATGACAGGCTGGCGAACACTACCGGTTCTTCTGCTTTGCGCTATCCCGGCGGCCTTCGCGCAATCGCCTGCACCGCGCGCGACACCTTCGCTCGTTTATTTCACGCACGATGCCGATGCGATTCACGATTACGAAACGAACGCGCGCGTCGTTCGCGACATGGTCAACCAGCTCGTGCTCGCCGCGACGGGCCAGCCCGACGTCGCGAGCGCCTGGCGTTCGCTCGTGGCGCCGGAGGACAAAGTCGGAATCAAAATCTGCGCGGCTGGCGGAGAACTCTTCACCACTCATCACGATGTCGTGAACACAATCGTCGACGGTCTCGTCGCCGCCGGCCACCCGCGCGCCAGTATCATCGTGTGGGACCGCTCGTTAGGCGGAATTGACGCCGCCGGCTACAAGCCCAGTGCCGACGGCTATCACCTAAGATCGGTTCCCCCGCGGGAGGGCTACGACCCCAACGCGACGCTCAGCGCGCCGGTAATTGGCAAACTAATCTGGGGCGATTTCGAGTACCAGGGCAGTCCGGGCAAGAAGCCGCCCTTGTCGGACACGGAGAACACCAGCACGATCAGCCACATCTCTCGCATCCTCGCCAGTGAAGTAACGAAAGTGATCAACGTGCCGGTCATGAGCACCAGCGAAGGTAACGGCATCGCCGGCTGCATTTACAACATGACGATCCCGAACATCGACAATTGGCGGCGTTTCGCGCAGCCGACCGGCTTCGGCGTCGACAGCCTCGCGCAGATTTACGCGCAGCCGCTGGTCGGTAAAAAAGTCGTCCTCAACATCATGGACGGGTTGGTTGCGCAGTACGCCGGCGGCCCGCAGTCGCAGCCGAATTGGGCGACGCATCATGCCACGCTTTACGCGAGCAAAGATCCCGTCGCGCTCGATGCCGTCGCGTTGAAGCGGCTTCAGGAATGGCGCAAGCGTGCGAGTTTCCCGGCAATTGGCCACCAGGCTGATTACATTCAGGCCGCCGCTGAACTCGGTCTCGGCAACGCCGCCATGAATCGCATCGTCGTTCAAAATGTCAGCCGCTGACGCGCCGGCGCTTACGCGGGATCGTCTCGCCACGTCGGTGCTGCGCTCTGTCTCGCGTTCCTTTTACGTTTCGATCCGCATGTTGCCGGCGCGTTTACGCGAACCGGTCGCGCTTGGTTATCTGCTCGCCCGGACCACCGACACTGTCGCCGATACGGCAACGATCGAACGCGGAGTTCGCCTCGAGACGCTTCGGAAACTTGCGGTGGCCATTCAGGATACCTCGGCGTCTGTTGCTGATCTTGTCGCGATGTTTGTGCCGCTTCAACAAAACCCGGCCGAGCGCACGTTGGTTGAATCGCTACCGGAAACGTTAGGCCGGCTCGAGACGACCGATTCACGCGATCGCGCGGACATTCGCGATGTGCTTGCCCGAATTAACCGCGGCCAGATCCTCGATCTGGAGCGCTTTCCCGGCGATGAGCTGCGCGCGCTCCGCACCGCCGCCGAGCTCGATGAATACACGTATCTCGTTGCCGGATGTGTGGGCGAGTTTTGGACGCGCCTTTGCTTCCGGCATGTCCGCAGCTTTTCGCGCGCGCCTGAAAGCGAGATGCTCGCGCTCGGCAAGCAGTACGGAATGGGCCTGCAGCTCATCAACATCCTCCGCGACGCCGGCGCCGACCTGCGCAACGGCCGTTGCTATTTTCCCGATGAAGAATTGCGCGCCCAGGCGATGACGCCGCGCGATGTCGTCCGGGAACCGCAGCGGTTCCAACCGATTTACCGGCGTTGGATCGACAAGGCAGAGCAGGGCATCGCCGCCGGGACGGAATTTGCGCGCGCCATCCGCAACCGTCGTGTTCGTGCCGCGAGCGTGTTGCCGGCACTGATCGGAAGGCGCACACTCGCGCTCTTGCGCGACGCCCGCGCGACCGCTCTCCAGCGCACGATTAAAGTGTCGCGCGCTGAAGTCCGACGAATGATTCTGCAGGCGCTGTTCTCGTCGGCTCAGCGAAAATAATTGCGCTGCTTGTCGCTGATCGGTCGCTCGAGTCGCTCCAGCACTTGGAGCATGTCCTCCCACACCTTGCGCTTCTCCGACGGCGCCTGGTTGCGCAGCAGATACGCCGGGTGATACGTAATCATGAGCGGCGTTTCGTTGTAGCGATGCCATTTGCCGCGCAGCTCCCGCATGGTGCCGCGCGATCCGAGCAGGCCTTCCACTGCGACCGCGCCGAGCGCGACCACCACCTTGGGCTGAATAATATCGATCTGCTCGACCAGGAACGGCCGGCACGTTTGCATCTCCGTCAGCGTCGGCGCGCGGTTGCCGAATGAACCGGCTGGCATGTCCGGCCGGCATTTCAGAACGTTCGCGATATAAACATCGTCGCGCCGCAATCCCATCGTCTGAATGATTCGCGTCAGCAATTGACCCGCCCGGCCGACAAATGGCTCGCCCTGCGCGTCTTCATCGGCGCCCGGCGCTTCGCCGATGAACATCACCTCCGCGTCGGGATTACCGACGCCGAATACCGTTTGCGTCCGGCTGCGCACCAGGTGCGGGCACTTAACACATGCGGCCACCCGCGCATTCAGCGCGTTTAGCATGTCGATCTTATTGGAACACATCGCGTCATCGGCGCCCGTTGGACGCGACGGCGCGCGTCCCTCCATCGGCTGCGAGAGTAGGCGATCAATTGCGGCGCGCGACGCACATGGTGTTCGCGATGAAGTCTCCCGAAGTTCTTCCAGCGCGCGCACGACCAGATCGAGCGCGGAGGGGAACTGCATGTCGGATGATGAGAAAATTTTCGCGTCGTGGCAAGATTTCGGTTCTGCCGCCAGATGATGAGCACGCGTTTGTCCGATTACGACTACCCGCTACCGCGCGAGTTGATCGCGAAACGACCGCTGCCGCAGCGCGACGCCTCGCGCATGATGGTGCTGCGCCGCGATTCGCATACGATCGAACATCGACAATTCCGTGAGCTGAAATCGCTGCTCGCGCCCGGCGATTTGCTCGTCCTCAACGACACGCGCGTTCTCCCGGCTCGGAAATTCTCCGACGATAGGGCGATTGAGTTCCTTTTCCTCGAACGAATCGGTCCCGCCCAGTGGAAATGCCTCGTAAAGCCGGGTCGCAAAATGTGCGTGGGCGCTTCGACAAACATCGACGACGTCGAACTGCGCGTCGTGGACGTGTTACCGGGCGGCGAACGCATCGTCTCGCTCGACAAAGATGTCGATCTTTACGCAGGCGGCGCGATGCCGTTGCCGCCGTATCTTCAACGGCAGAGCGACGCAGCCGACGTGGATCAGTACCAAACGGTCTTCGCGCGAGAACCGGGGGCCGTTGCGGCGCCGACGGCGGGGCTGCATTTCACGCCTGAAAATTTGCGCGAGATGGCGCACACCTTCGTGACGTTGCACGTCGGGCCGGGAACTTTTCGCCCGGTGCATAGTGAAGACATCACCGCGCACACGATGCACTCCGAACGCTTCTCGATCTCAAAGGAAAGCGCGCGCAAGATCGACAATGCGCAGCGCGTGGTCGCCGTCGGGACGACAGTTGTTCGCGTGCTCGAGTCCGCGATCCGCTCTGGAGGGACGAGCTCCGTGTCGTCCGGTAAAAGTGCGGACGCGACGGAGCGCGTCCCTCCAATTGCAAGCGGCGAGACAGACATTTTCATTTATCCGCCGTTTGAATTTCGGGTCGTCGACGCGTTGCTGACGAATTTTCATCTGCCGCGCTCGACGTTGCTAATGCTAGTGAGCGCCTTTGCCGGTCGCGACTTTGTGTTGCGGGCCTACGCCGAGGCTAGCCGGGAACGCTACCGGTTTTACAGCTACGGCGATTGCATGCTCATTCTTTAACGCGTTATCCTCGTCCTCATGCCCGAACGACCCGAAGGCGAACTCGTCATCCAGACGATCGCGATGCCGAAAGATACAAATCGCCACGGCGACATCTTCGGCGGCTGGCTCGTCGCCCAAATGGACCTTGGCAGCGCGATCCTCGCTTCAAAGATCGCCAAATCGCGCGTCGTCACCGTCGCGATCGAGCAGATGTCGTTTCTTCAACCGGTCCGCGTCGGCGACACCGTGGCGTGTTATGCGCGGCTGGGAAAAGTTGGCCGCAGCTCGATGCGAATTCCGGTGGAAGTGTGGGTGCATCGCTTCATGAGCGGCGAAGAAGTCCGCGTCACCAGCGCGGTCTTTATTTACGTCGCGATTGATAACGACGGGAAGCCGATCGCCGTGAAGCGCTAATTCGAATTCTCTGCTACGGCGGCCGTGTCGGTCGATTCGCCCGTCGCTTCGTTCGAGCTGACCGATTGCGGTGACTCGTTGACGTCCGTCGTCACTTTCGGCTCGGACGGTGCGGAAGCTGGAATCCGCATTTTCGATTTCATCATCTTCGCCTGTAACCGGTCGCGGCGGTGACTCATTTTGCGCACGTACTTGGAGTAAGCGCGCTCCTGGCGCCCGCGGGCGGTTAGCATCGAGCAGCCGGGGAGGGCGATCGAAACCAGCAGCGCGAGCGCGGTTGGCCTGACAATTCGTTCCAGCATGCTTTCCTCCAGAGCAGGAGTCGTGCGAAAGTCGACCCGCCATGGCGCTGGCTTACCTGTTCGAACGTTTCCCAGCGTTTTCGCAGACGTTCTGTTACCGCGAAGTGGCCGAGCTACTTCGGCAAGGCGCGAAGATCGACATCTACGCGTTGCGCCGGCCCGAGGGCGAGCCGCCGCAGGATTGGGACAAAGACATCGTCGACCGCGTGCATTATTTGCCGGAAGAAAGACCACTCGTCGACAAGGTCGAAAGAATGCTTCGTCGTCGCAGTGCCCCCGTTGTTCGCGATACGGTCGCAAATTGGGGACGCAAGACCGATTTCCTCCGGCTGCAACAGGCCGTTTACGTTGGATTGCGTTTACAAGACGCGGGCATTCGCCACGTTCATGCGCACTTTGCCGGAATGGCGGCGCGCACCGCTTACTGGATTGAGAAGTTCTTCAAGATCGGTTTCAGTTTCACCGCGCACGCCAACGACATATTCGCGCCACGCCCATTCGAGATCGGACTCGACAAGCTCATCGACAGCGGGCGACTGATCGTCACCGAATCGGATTACGCCGCTGATTTTTTGCGGGAACGCTTTCTGACAAAAGCCGGACGGATCCACCGCGTCTACAACGGCCTCGATCTCGCCGCGTTCCGCCGGGCCGACTTCACTGCCGAAATGCCGAACATCATCAGCGTCGGACGACTCATCGAGAAGAAAGGTTTCCGGTATTTGATCGAGGCGTGCCGGTCGCTGAAAGAACGCGGCCGGTCGTTCCGGTGCGAGATTATCGGCGACGGGCCGCTGGAGCCCGAGCTGCGCGCGCAAATTCACGAGCTCGCGCTGGGCGACCGCGTTGCGCTCCTCGGCGCGCAGCCGCAACACGAAATCGTCAATCGTCTCGCTGCCGCCACGCTGTTCGTGCTGCCGAGCGTGATCGACGCTGACGGCGGGATGGACAATTTGCCCAGCGTCATCATCGAAGCGATGGCAAGCAGTTTGCCGGTTGTGTCGACGAGGGTCGGCGGCATTCCAGAGCTGGTCGTCGATCAATCAACCGGCTTCCTACTCCCCGCGGGCGAGGTGAGCGCGCTTACCGACGCGATCGACAAGGTGATTGTCGATCTTTCACTCGCACGCCGCTTGGCCGAGAGCGGCTACGAGCGCGCGCGTGAGCGCTTCGCCATCGAGAAAAGCGCAGCGCAATTGCTCGAGTTGTTTAGCCGGTTTACAGAAGCTGACGCACGCAATTGAGCGCACGCAGATACACGCGATGCGCGCCGCCGCGGAGCAGCTCCTGCGTCATCAGGTCGGCAAGATCATAACTTTGCGCCGGCATGAGCTGCGAATTAGCCGGCTCGCCGGCCTGGCCACGCGAGATTTCCAGCAGGTCGCCGCATTCCGCGGGCGCGACCTTGAATTCGATGCCCGCCGAACGAATCGCGACAGCACCAACCGGCGGTCCATCCTGCTGGCGCAGTTCTACGTCGATCTTACGGTTGTCGGCCGCGAGGAAGCGGCAGCTGCCGTTCATCGTCGGCTGGTCGGTTTTCCACTTTAACTGCGCCGCCAGCCAGCCCACCAACAGGATTGCGGTTGATTTAAAACCCGGCGCGAACTTCACATCGACGCTTTCGATCGAATTAAAATGATGATGCGACGCCGGATGATCGAAAAACTGCGCAAGGGCGAAGCGGATTCGATCGAGCCGCGTCCAGTTGAGATCGCATAGCACGATCCGTTGACGCGCTTCGCGTTGCGCGGCTTCGACGAAGCGCATTTGCTCGTCAAAATTCCGCCAGTCGTGGCTGTCGTAGATGACGCGGTCGACCCAAGCCCAGAGTTGCGGGTTCATCGGCTCATGGAATTCGCCCTGCCACCAAAGGTAGAGCGGCAGATCGGAGTCGACGTGGGAAAAGACGATGCTCGGCAGCAGTTTGGCGCACGGGCCTTCCAGTCGAAACGACAACTGCTCGGAGCAAACCTGTTTGCTCCCGGTATGCGCGACGTGGCAATGGGCGCTCACCCATGCCTCCACGCGATCTTCTTTCGCCGCGCGATCGGAATAAATGACCAGCGCGCGACAGGCGTGGTCTTCCGTGATCTTCCCCACGAGCTGTGTGTTTTTCTCAAGCGAGCCCGATTCTTCGCTGTAGACGGCGAGATTGACGAGTGATGCACGCGTCATGGCGCCTTCGCCTTCCTGCCAGAGTTTTTTCAGCTCCTTGTCGATCTTGCCGAGCTCGACCGGCGCGCCTAACGAATATGTCTCGGCGGGCATAATCAATCAATGGAGGGCGCCGCGCCGTCGGCGCCTCGGTGTGGACACGACGGCGCGTGTCCCTCCAGAATTTTTATCGAATTCTGTTTCATCAGAACCTGCGCCACGCGCGGCCGTCGCGCGCGAGCAGATCGTCGGCCGCTTCCGGGCCCCACGAGCCGGCGGGATAAAAGAACAACTCCGGCGCGTTTTCTTTTGCCGCCCAGGCGTCTTCGATCGTATCGATGAACGCCCACGCTTGCTCGACCTCGTCCCGCCGCGCAAACAGCGTGGGGTCGCCGCTCATCGCATCGAGCAACAAGCGCTCGTACGCCTCCGGGCTGGCTTTGCCAAAGGAGGTCCCGTAATGAAAATCCATCTTCACCGGTTGGATGCGGAAATGTGTCCCCGGCATTTTCGCCTGCATCCGCAACGAAATGCCTTCGTCCGGCTGGATGCGAATGACCAGGACATTCTGGTCGAGCGCTTCGCCGCCTTTGTTAAAAAGCACGGCCGGCGCGTGCTTGAAATGCACTGAGATCTCAGTGCCCGACTTGGGCAACCGCTTGCCGACGCGCATGTAGATCGGCACCCCGAACCAGCGCCAGTCGTCGATGAAGAGCCGAAGCGCGACGAACGTGTCGATCATCGACTTCGGATTGATGTTTTTCTCGGCGCGATAACCGGGCGCCGGTTTGCCGTTGATCGCGCCTTCACCGTATTGGCCGCGCACGACGTTGGTGGCAATGTCATCGCGCGAGTAGCGTCGCAATGAGCGCACGACTTTAACCTTTTCGTCGCGGATGCTGTTTGCCTCGAGATCGACCGGCGGTTCCATCGCGACGAGACAGAGCAACTGGAGTAAATGGTTCTGCACCATGTCGCGCAATGCGCCGGCCGTCTCGTAATAACCGGCGCGACCTTCTACGCCGAGCGTCTCCGCCGCGGTGATCTGAATGTGATCGACATAATGACGGTTCCAGAGCGGCCCGAAGATCGCGTTGGCGAAACGCAGGACGAGAATGTTCTGCGCCGTTTCTTTGCCGAGGAAATGATCGATCCGGTAGGTCTGTTCTTCGCTGAACGAATTCCGGACGATCCGGTTGAGCTCGCGCGCCGAGTCGAGATCGCTCCCGAACGGTTTCTCCACAATGACGCGGGACCAACTGCCGCTGCGCGCTTCGCTAAGCCCCGCCGCCTTGAGGTTTTTCAGGATCGGCTCGAACTGGTCCGGCGCGGCCGCGAGATAAAAAAGGCGATTGCCGCGCGTGCCGCGTTCCTTGTCGATCTTGTCGAGCTGTTGCGCCAGGGTTTTGTAACCCGCTTCGTCTTCGAACTCGCATTGATGGTAGAAGACCGATTGCGCGAAAGTCTTCCAGACCTCGTCGCGCACCGGCTGGCGCGAAAACTTCTTCGTCGTTTCCTCGAGCTCGTTGCGAAAATCGTCGTCCTTCTTTTCGCGCCGCGCGAACCCGATCACTACCGTCGCCGGCGGCAGTTCGCCGTCGGCCGCGAGATTGTAGAGCGCCGGGATGAGCTTGCGATGCGTCAGGTCACCGGTCGCGCCGAAGATCACCACCGCGCACGGCTGCGGCGCCGCGCGGGCGGAAAGACCTTCGCGTAACGGGTTGCGCTCCTCGGCTTCGGCCGCTCGATTCATCGAGCAACAGGTTACACAAACGATCTCGCTTTGCGTAAGGCGAATTTTGAAACGCGGCTCGTGGTCGCTACGAGCGGCCCGTCATGACCCGGGCCAGCACGACCAGGAAAACTACCAGCGACAAGGCTGCGATAACGAGACACGCCACGAGCGCGACGAGAAAGAGCGCGGCACGCAGTTCCGCAAATAATCCCGTCGCCGCGGCGCCAACGCAGATGCCCGTCGCCACAAGCAACACTCTCGCGACCCGCGGGAAAAATCGGACGCGCGGCGGGAACCCGGCGTTTGTGAGCCGGTGTCCCCAGATGATCATGATCGCGCTGAAGAACAGAACGAAGATCGACATGACCAGATCGGCGATTCTCCAGATGGTTTCGACATTGAGGCCGAACGAACGCAGCACGAGCGGGAGCAACGCGAGGAAGAGCGCGCCAAAGCTCGATCCGAACATCCAGGTCAACGACCAGATGTCGCGCGCGTGCCACGACTCCGGCGACGCCCCACGAATCGCGACGACGAGCCCGGAAAATCCCGCCAGCGTCACCGCGATCTGCGCGATTGTGAGTAACAACGGCTCCTGCTCCATGTCGACCTTGTTGTAGCGGCGGTGTCCGACCGCCGCAATCCGACAGTGAATTCGTCCACAGATTTCGCAGATTTACACAGATCAGGACGACGATGGAAAACAATCTGCGAAAATCTGTGTACTCTGTGGCCAAATAGCTGTTTGCCGATGTCGTTATCATTTCGCGCAGTCATCTTCGACCTCGACGGTGTGCTGGCCGATTCCGAGCCGTGGTGGAACGACATCGACGCGCAATTGCTCCGCGAGCACGGCGTCGAGTATCACGGCGAACATCACCGCGAAGTGCTCGGCGTCAGTTACCGGCTCGCGATCGAGTTTTACAAAAAAGCGTTCGACATCACTGCGCCGACTGACGAGCTGATGCGCCGACGCGGCGAGATCGCGACCGAGTTCTTTGCCAGCAAGGTCGGCCTTTTTCCTCATGTGAAAGAAGTGCTGCAAGAATTGCGGAACATCCGCCTGTCCGGCTCGGACAATCTGCGCCTCGCACTTGCCACCAGCTCGGTCGGCGCGTCCGCGCGCCCGTTCCTGGATCGACATCAGCTCACGTCATTCTTCGAGGTCATCGTCACCGGCGACGAAATCGAGCGCGGCAAACCCGCGCCCGATATTTATCTCCGCGCGGCGGAGCAACTGGCGGTCGCGCCTCGCGACTGTCTCGTCATCGAAGATTCCCTCTCCGGAATCGCCGCAGCTAAAGCTGCGAACATGCGCGTCGCCGCCATCCCCGATCGCCGCTTCGTCGATCCGCGCGAGTACGAAGAAAAGGCCGATTACGTGCTTTCCAATCTTTCGGAAATTTCGGCGCTCCTGCGAGAACCTCAGTAAGCGCCGCGTCTGTATCGACGATGTCTACCCGCCGAATCACTTGCCGTTTGCGGTTTTGTGTCGCGCGCCGGTCTTCTCTTCCTCGGTTCGCGCAATCAATTTCATAAGCAACGCGGTGCCGGCGCCGATCAACTCCGTCGCTGGATTGCCAATGCCAAACAGACCAGCGCGCGTCAGCAACGTCGCGAATTCGCCGCGGCGCGGCAGCGAAACATTACTGCGCGGTTGCGCGGCTGGGCCGGCGGCGGCGCCGGCTGCGAGCAACGCCTGACATAAATACTTGATCTCGTCATCCGGTCGGTCCCAAAAGATCGCCGCGCCGGAGAAGTTCAGATAACGCGCTGAACCATCCGCGTATCCGGCCAGCGTGTCGTATCCGCCACCGGAAGGCATTTCGAGGACGATGCCGAGCACTTCGTGCGCAATCGACGGAGCTGGCGCTTCGCCAAGATCGCGCAGGCCGCGCCACGCCCAAAGAATCGCGCGAGTCTCGAGTGTGGAATCCGCAACCAGCGTGTGAAGGAGGGCTCTGGCCGCATCGTGCTGGCCGTTCCGTGCGAGGGATGCAGCCTGGGCGAGCGCGGCGACTGGGCCTTGCTGTCCATCGGTTCGAATCCGCGCGGCCATCTCCTCGAGCGATTGCGAGGCGAACAGCATTTGCCGGATCGGGTCCCGCTCGGTCCCGAGCCTCGCACCCTTCAGTGCGCGGTGCGCGGATAAGAACGCGCGGAAAAACGTCGCGATATTGAACATGATCAGTTGCCGATCTCCACGCGATACGCTGGTCGGTGGTCGCTGAAAAACTGTGCTCCGTGGATCAGGATCACGTGTGGATCGCTGAGCCGTTTTACGGTGTCATCCTGATGCGCGAACTCGGTCTGGCAGGCCGGGCATTTCGGGTTCGCTCCGGGAACGAAACGACCGCCGCACGGACATGCCGGAAGCGTTGCCGCGATCCGTTGGACGGTCTCGATTGCTTGTCCCTGTCGCACGGCGGCCTTGTCGCTGTCGCGCTGGATCGCGTTTGAGCAGGTGTCGCAGTAGAAATGCGGCCAGCAATCGCTCATCCCGCTCGAGCGCCACGCTGCGATGGTTTTTGCGCATTTTGGACACGTCATCGTGCCGACCCACTGGTTGGTCAGCGGATAACGAACCGTTTCCATGCGTGGGATATCCGGCGGACCGTTCATTTTGATGCCGCCGGGGCGGTACTCGTTGCGACGGCAGC
>Ga0081539_10005208_pt1 | contig 13481 bp, 7 predicted proteins | sample TabmetS4T2R2_FD_71023 | JGI IMG/M metagenome (GOLD analysis project Ga0081539, IMG submission 71023) | Tabebuia heterophylla rhizosphere microbial communities from the University of Puerto Rico - S4T2R2 | ecosystem: Host-associated > Plants > Roots > Rhizosphere ...
GTCGCGATTGTGATTCAGGTTATTGAGTACCTTCGTCAGTTGTCCGGTGCGCTTGCCGTTTGCGTCCGCGTAACCATAAGTAAGGTCAAGTAACACGGCTGCGCCCTGGGTGCCGGCCCCGCGAACTACGGTTTGACCGTCCAGCAGTCCTGTTTGATCGCTATAAGCATACGTCTCGGTAATTTGGTTCGGACCGTCTGGACCGACCAGCAGTGACTTCAACTGGCTCGCAGCGTTGTAAGTAAACTGCGAAGCGTGTTTGACGCTGTCGACAGTCAACTCGCTGACGCGGCCCGCAGTGTCATAATCGTGATGCACTACTTTTCGCGACGTTTGATTCACCAGGTCCTTCGCCGGATAGGTGAAATTGGTAAGGCGGTCGAGAGCGTCATACTCGTAGGTGCTGACCATCGCATACGGACGGCTGTTCAGCGTCAGCGTGCTGCTACTCAGTCGGCCTTCCGTGTCGTAGCCAAATGCTTCGGTGCTCACGCCCGCGGTGATAATGGTCGCGATTTTCGTGACGTCTACAAAATCAGACGCGTTTGACTTCGTGCGATATTGATAGGTGACCGTAGGCGCATCCAGCACTCTGAGGTAATAGTTTGAATCGCTCGGCTGTAGACCATGATTCGGATCTGCAGTGGTATCAAACGAGACGGATTGCAATCTATTCAGCGGGTCGCCGGCGTAATCGAAATTCGTTTTCACTCCGCGGGCGTCAAAGCGAGCTATCACATTCGACCGAACGTCGTAAGCAAAAACATCGCTCCACGTTCCCGACGCTCCTACATATTGCCCCTGAGAATCCAGCGTCGCATTTCGTTCAGCGAGCTTCTGAGCGGTGAGTCGTCCTAAACCATCGTATTTAAAGGAACGCGTCTGGGCATCCTGCGTCGTAGTCAGCAATCTACCTAACGCGTCGTAATTGTAAGTCGTGACTAAGCCGCCGGTAGCCGTTGAACCATTACCGAGGGGATCTGGTTCGACAACTTCGACCAAGCGACCGAGAGAATCCGCGCGTCCCCAGCGTTCGCGTCCCCACGCGTCTCTGACGAGCGCGGTTTGACCCGCACTGGTGGAAGCGGCATTCGGTCGGGCCGGAGAGTAGCTGTCTGTAGTATCGAAATCTCGCTGGTTGTAATACGTTTCGGTCGTACTTCCGTCGGGCCAGGTGATGCGATTGATTCTGCCGAGCGCATCGTAGCTGTGAGCAATCCAGTAACTCGGATCGCCGCTGCGATAAGGTCTGGTCTGCCGCGAAACGCGAGCCATAGAATCGTATTCGGTGTCGATCACGTCCCAGGTGTTATTAGCGCCCAGGGCTTTTTGCGTTTTTACCAGGCCCAAGCCATTCAGCAGTTTGATGGTTTGGTTTGCAATCGGACTGCTAGCCGATAACCGGGTCGTCTGCGTGATCTTGATTGCGCCGTCGTCGTACTCGAAAGTCGTGGTGGCCCCGGTTGGCGCAAGAATTGTTTCGGGCCGCCAGGAAACGGGAGAGTAAGAGACTCTGGTTTCGCGTCCGTCGGCGTCGCGACTCGTAAGGTTCAATCCCGTGTTGAAGTCGTAGGTAGCAGTGCTGGTCACTCGAGCCAGAGAATTCGGATCGGCGGCACCTCGCGTCTGCGAACTCGGATACGCATATTGGGTCCCTGACTCATAGACGAAGTTTATCTGTTCACAACACGTGGTGGATTGAGTAACCAGGTTGCCGGTCATGTCGTAACGGCGCTTTTCCGTAATGGCTGAGGTCTCACTCGTCGGGTCAGGATAGCGGATAATACTGGTCAGGTTGGCGCGCCCTCTTATCCAATGCAACTGCCAGTAGAACCCGGGCATTAGGTACGGATTGAAATCTATTTCGTGATGAGTAACTCCCGGCGCATTGACCAACGCGCCCTGATACGAGCCGCTACCTGGAGGCCCGGGCGGGTAGGCATCCGGATACTCTTCGTCATAGCGATAGGCGGTGCGGGAGAGCAGTGTAGTCCCGTCTCCAGCATAGACCTTCTCATCCTTGACCAGACTTATTAAGCGCGGCGTGTTGTAGTCGCAAAGGGAGTCGAAATGGAAACCATTGCTGTAATAACCGTTTTCATACTCCCGCACTGTTTTGCGTACGAGGGCCCCGTTGTAACCGTAAACTCGCTCTTCCGTAATTTGATCGTAGAAAGTAAAGCTACCTGAACTGTAGGTATATTCGGTTCTGGTGGTGCCGGTCTCATCTGTCTCATCGATGAAGTCAGGCCGCGCTCCGTTAACCGTAGTCAGGGTAACGTCCTGGTTCCACCCAATCGTCTTCCGACTCATCAGGTTGTTGTTTGCATCGAACAGTTCATCCTTGAAAATAAGACCATCGTTCGCGTGTCCGGGGCTGCCTTCGGGAAGGTTGTAAGCTGACTCGACGTGTCGCGAGTTGTCTGGATAGGTCACTGTGACGGTGCGCGGCGACGCGTCCTGCTGGATATCGAAGTGCGTAACCGCGGAGCCACCGGTCTGATTCTCCCAAGTTTCCGTGAGCGAGTGATAATCAGGCGCATCAGCAAGATTGCCGCCCTTGAGCAAAGGATAGTCATACACCTGTCGCCGCGTCATGAAACCGGGCGTCACTGTTCCCTGCTCGTTGAGGCTCGCAGCCGAGAACACCATCGAGCGTTGCGCCTCAACTTTGGCAATCATTCCGTAGCTCGAATACGAATCGGAATCGCCAAACCAATAGCCGGTCGCAGTGGCGGGAAAATAGATCGCGTCAAGAACGTCGACCGGAGCAGTTCCGGTCCGCACCAATGCCTGCATTGGCGCAAAGGCATAGTCGAGAGTCAGCGATTTGTAATGAAACCTGGCGACGGTCCGAGTGGTGGGATTTCCGTTTGCGTCCGGAATGCCGCCGACTGTGATTGCGGTGAGACGATCGCTGCTGTCGTAGTTGAATAGAACAACTCGGCCTAACGTATCGGTAATGGTTTCGATCTGTTTTCTATAGAAATTCTGCGACGTGTGGTTGTGATAGGTGATCGTAATGTAATTACCGTTAGCGTCCAGAATGGTAGTAGGGTACAAGGTGCGGGCGCCGGATGGTTCGAGACCGCCCCAATAACCTACGACTGTGCCATTGGGATACTTTGCTTCCGCGAAATCTGAGCCAGCCGACGCACGGAAGTCCGTATGACAGATGTAGTCGATGAACGTTCCGTCGGTGGTTGAACCGATAAACGTCTTCGCAGAATTTTCCGATGCCGAAGCATTGTTTCTCACTTCACCCGCAAATCCATGACGCGTGCCGTCGGCATCGACGATCATCGCTCCACCGTCTAGCATGTTGATAATCTTGCCGAAGCCAAAGGACCAGCCAACGGCCGGTGTTCCCTTATCGATGTCGAACGTCATCTCGGAAACGCCGTTAGTCGTCGTCTTGGCCCAAACTCTGGAGTTGTACTGTAATTTCAGATCTACATCCAAACCTCTCCCCGGCAGGAACACCAAAGGAACGTTGAGCTGAAAATTGCCGCTGGTGGCTCCGCCCACGGAGCTCGCCGGACGATTCGGCGGGTTACCGCGTTCGTTGATCGGATGGTCGGCCCATTTCTTAGTGATGGCTCGCCACTCATAAATATCCGTGCCACCGGCCTGCGGAGTCATCGGCCTCGCATGATGCTGCGCCGTCTTTGCCGCGTCCTCCACAGTGATCGTGACGGTGCCTGATCGTCCAGCGCCTTGAGCCGTCACTCTGTAAGTTCCGGGCACATAGGCCACGAAGTTTCCCGCGTCCGACACGCTTACTTCTTCTTTGTTACCTTTCGGCGTGACCTGCCAGGTGTAGCTTACGCCGCCGATTAAATTGTCGTTGATGTCAAACGCAACGGGCGTGAGCATTAGCTGCTCACCCTTCCTCAGCGTGGTATTTCCGGGATAGATGGCGATCCGAAACACACGTGAGTCTCTGGTTCGCTGACTCTCCTGCCGGGCCGGTCGATTACTTTGCGCGTTCAACCAGCGTCGCACCCTGGCCGTAATCTCACTGAACGGCAACAGGAAGGTTTGCGCAATGCGCCAGCCGTCCGCATCCTCGTCCGAGTGTTGGGCAATTACCGGAGTGCCCGTCAGCAGCAGACACAGAATCAAAGTAAGACTCACCGCCCTCAGCAGACTTCCAGTGAAGCGCATATGTCACTCCTTCATTTTCGGATCGACGTTGCCTATTGCAGACTCAGCAGCACCAGAATCTCGCCGGCACCCTGCGCCAACGGCTCGAGTGCTTTGCCAATCAACGTTCCGGGCCGGTGAATACGTACACCGCCGATTTCCACGGGCACGGATTTCATCGCCACGCCTTCCTTGTCGCTGGTTACTAACAGATCGCCGATATTGATTGGGCCATTACCGGCGTCGACTCTCACTTTGACGCGTCCGGTGCTCGCCACCAGCACGCGGCCTTCACCTGCTTCGCCGAGCGCAATGCCGGGCCTGACGGAGATCACGCCGGCCACGCGGCTGTCGTAGGCCTGAGTTGCGGCCACTACTTGATTTGCTTTACCGGGATCGAGAATGACGACAGTGCCGGGCGCCAACTCTTGTGAAGATTCAACCCACTCGGCCACGTCCTGGTACTTCGCGTTGATGTTGCCGTCAACGGTGATACTGCCGGCTACGTGGAGCTTGTTCGCCGGGCTCGTCGTGCCGATACCGACGTTGCCATTGCCGCGCACGATCATCTGAATGCCGCCCGTATTCTCGAAGGTGGCGATTGCGTCATTAGCTGAAACTGTTGCTGCCTTGGTGCGAAAAGCGTTGAGGCCGCCACTGACGTCGAGTGAGTAGATGGGCGATGCGATACCGATGCCGACGTTACCCGCGCTGTAGTTGATCGTCGAACCGCTCGTGGTCCACTGCGAACCGCCGACTTGCGACCACGCAGTCTTGCAGTCACCCGCGATGCACAAGCCGCCGGATGAGTTGATCGAACCGCCCTGCACGTCGAGGCGGTAACCGGGAGCCGTAGTGCCGAGTCCGAGCGAACCGGTTTGCGTGAGTGTGAAGCGAGCGGTGGTGCCGGGTGAGTCCCAGAACTGCAAGGCATCGCCGCCGGTCGCATTGCTCACCAGGTACCACTTGTTGGTTCCATTCACCGCGAGCGTAACGTTCGGGTTCCAGCCGGCGGCCGATTCAACGATGATGCCGCCGTTGGTGTTGTCGGTTTTCTTGAAGCGGGCGACGTACTGGGTCGCGCTGACGACGTCAAACTTGTAAGCGGGGCTGGAGGTGCCGACGCCGATGTTTCCCGCCGAGGTAATGCGCATTCGTTCAGCCAGCGTGCCGTTAAGCATCGTGTTGATTCCCAAGACGCCGGAGTTGGTTGCGCCATCCGTCGACACGCCCATGGTAGCCAGTCGCTTTTCGTTGCCGTCGGCGATACTGCTATTGGCGAAAGAGATCACGCCGAGCGCGTTGTTCGCGCTGGTCAGGTTCTTGCTGAGGACCAAACTGACCAGCGGCACGATGTTCGCGGTAGCGGTGCCGTAACCGACTTCCAGGATCGAGTTCGATTGCGCGGTGTAACCGGGGTACAACTCGGTATGGCCCGTGATGTTGCCCGCCAGGAAGTTGCCGAAGGTGACCAGTCTGTCCTGCGGACTGCTCGTGCCGATGCCGACATTGCCCGCAGCGTTGACGGTCAGGCGAGCCGTGGGCGTAAAGGCACTGCCGGTCGAGATTCCGTTGTTGGTGTAAATAGTTACGCTACCAACGTTCGCCTCAATCATGCTCGCGGAGACCGACTTCGCAATCCAGCCACTGTTGTAAGCCGCGCCTCCCGAGAAAACCGCGTGCGATGGTCCACCACTGTAGAGATACCCGCCTGAATCAGCAGCACCGAAGCCGAAGCGGACTTGCGCGCGATCGAGAGCCGTGGTGATGTCGAGTTTGTTATTCGGGCCAGTAGTACCGACACCGACGTTATTCGAGTTGGTGTTGGAGATGTTGCCGTTGGCATCAGCCGTGGTCCATTGTGCTTTCGCGACGGCGGGTTGAAACAGAAACAAGGCCGTGAAGAACGCAGCGCAGACGAGGAGCGTGAGCGCATTAGGCGCTTTAGTGATCGTTTCCATATCGGTCTCCTAAAAGGTTGTTCGGCTTAAAAACCTTGAGTCGTCGACACCTTTGGTCTAAACGCAAGTTTTTTTGACTGCGCGACCGTAGCTAAAACGTTTATGGGCTTGTTCGGGAAGCCCGCATCGGGGAGTAGAGGACTAGGACGTTTCCCCCTGGGCTCGTTGGATTACCTTAGTTCGTGAGAGCAACGTTTGTTAGCGGGGGCCCATCTCGTTGCCGCTGAGTTGGGCCACTTGTGTGTGAACGCGCCGCATCATAGTGCGATGGTTTTCGGCTGTCAACAAAAATCGGCGCGGCTACGGCTGGACCTGCACGTTTCCACCACCGTGTGCGATGTCGACGAATGAATACGACGACAACGGAAAACTCTGACAGCCGACGATCTTGTTTTGGTTTGAAGGAATGCCGGTATCGTCGGAACGTTCCGCATCTGTCGCCAGCCAGCTCAATGAGGCGCCGTTATCGTCGTCGCGTTCAGAATCTTTCGGTATCCAACCGTTCGCGGGATTTTGATAGACGCCCCACGTGAGTCGATCGACAGCCGGCGCATTGATACCTTCGCCGTTGTCTTCAACAACGAGCAGGACGCGCAGACCAATCGCCGTAAGCACGTTTGACTCAACGATGACACCGCTCATCACGGCGCGGTTTCCGTCGATCTTCAGACAATCAAATGAGGCCCGTATCGAGGCGCCGGTTGCCGGCGCATTCGGATTGGGCGGCGTGTCCGGATCGGTCACGACCGTGGCGGTCGGATCCGTAAAACTCATCTCGCCGACAGTGCGGCCGTTGTTCTGCTGGCGAGCGTTGAACTCGAGAAACTTCGGTCCGCCCTCGTCGACGGCAAACTGGAATGAACCGGTCGCGGACGGACCAGCAGCGCCGGCAAAAGTGAGTGGCGTCAACGCCACGCAGGCAAAGAGAAGCAGCAAGAGGGAGGCAAAAGCAATGCTCTTCATCGGGAACTCCTTCTGGGCTCGAATTTTGGTAGACGGCTTATAGCGGCTGTTGGCCGGGAAGTCAATTCTGTGCTACGAATTCCGCCATGTTGAGCTTACTGTTTTTGGCACTATTAATTTTTACTCCCCAGCATGGAAGCATCAAGGGCAAGGTGGTGGCTGACATTCCCGACCAGCGCCGGCCGCTCCCGGGAGTCGTTGTCACTCTCGGCGGCGAACGACTCGGTAATAAAACCGTCCAAAGCGTCACCGATTCCGAAGGCCAGTTCGAATTCAACGATCTCGTCGCCGGCGATTACACGCTGGCAGTCGAGTTTTCCGGTTTCAAGAAGTACGAACAGAAACTCAGCGTGCAGCTCGAAGCGACGGTCGAACAAAACATCCTGTTGCAGCCGGTGCCGCTGAGTGAGTCAGTAACCATCAAGGACGACCCCGCCGATGCAAACAAAACTGAATCAACTACTCCTTCCGTCATCACCACGCAAGCTTTGCGCGACGCGCCGCTGATCGATCAGAAATTTCAGGACGCGCTGCCGCTGCTGCCCGGTGTGGTGCGTGGTCCCGACGGAAACCTGAACATCAAAGGCACCCGGCCAACCCAGAGCGGGATTCTCGTCTCGAGTCTGAACGTGACGGATCCGGTCACCGGCGCCCCCGCCATCGAATTGCCGCTCGAGGCGGTCGACACGGTTCAGGTGCATTCGAATCCTTATTCATCGGAATACGGCAAGTTCACCGGCGCGGTGACGACGATCGAAACGCGTTCGGGCAGCAACGACTGGCGTTACCTCGTCACCGGCACGCTGCCGCGACCGCGCTGGCGCGATAGCAAGATCTACGGGATCGGCGCCGCGACCCCGCGTATCGCCGTCGGCGGCCCAATCAAAAAAGACAAGCTTTTCTTCTTTCAAAGCGTCGAATACCGTTTCGTGCGCACCAACGTTCCGAGTCTCGAAGCGCTGAACGAACACCAACGCGACATCAAGCGTGAAAGCTTCGACTCTTTCTCGCGCATCGACTACGTCGTCAACGCAAATAACCGTTTAACGGGCAGCTTCTCCATTTTTCCGCAGAAGTTTGACTACTTCAATCTCAACACTTTCAATCCGTCAGACACGACCGCGAACTTTCATCAACGCGGCTGGTTTCTCGCGCTCAACGAACAGGCGACGTTCAAGTCAGGCGCGTTGCTGCAATCGATTTTCAGCGCGAAGCAGTTTGACGGCGACATCTTCGGCAATAGCGCCGCGCCTTACCTGATTGCTCCCGACCGTAACTTCGGCGGCTGGTTCGATCGCCAGCATCGTGAAAGTCGCCGCTACGAGCTGCTCGAGGTCTATAACTTTCGTCCGCACGCGTGGCGTGGTTCGCATGCGTTGAAGACGGGATTGAACTTCAGCCATACGTCGTTCGACGGTACGGACCGCAGCACGCCAGTCACGATCCGGCGCGCGAACGGAACGCGCTATCAGTTGATCGACTTCACCGGCGCGGGCGTGCTCGAGCGTAGCCAGAACGAGTTCTCTGCTTTCGTGCAGGACAAGTGGCTGCTGAACAAGCGGCTCGTGTTCGATCTCGGCCTGCGTTACGACCGCGACCAGATCGGCAAGCAGAATAACTTCGCACCACGGCTCGGCGTCGTCATCTCGCCGACCGACTCCGAGCGCACGATCATTCGCGGCGGCGTCGGACTGTTCTACGACAAGATTCCGCTGAACGTTGGTTCGTTCGAGCAGTATCAGAGTCTCGTCGTCATGACCTTTGCCAACAACGGAGTTACGATCGTCGACGGTCCGCGCGTGTTCCGAAACACGGCGCCGGATGAACTCGAGAACCCCTACAGTCTCGCGTGGAACTTGCAGGTAGATCACCAGCTAAACAATCGCCTGCTGCTGCGGCTCGGCTACGAGGAGCGCAGCACGCGCCGCGACTTCGTGCTTGAACCCGTCCCGATCACGTCAACCGCCGGCGAAGGCTTGCTTTTATTGCAGAACTCGGGAAGATCGCGTTATCGCGAGCTGCAAGCGGTCGCACGTTTTCGGTTTCAGGAAGGGCGCAACATCTACTTGTCGTACGTGCGTTCCGAGGCGCGCGGGAATCTGAACGACTTCAACACGTATTTCGGCAATCAGAAGCATCCGGTGATTCGTCCGGATGAGTACGCGAAGCAACCGTACGATGTGCCAAACCGGCTGCTGTTCTGGGGCGACTTCGGTTTGCCCTTCGACATCGTCGCGACGCCCGTGTTGGACTGGCACAGCGGTTTTCCGTTTTCATTGATCGACGAGCAGCAGGAATTTGTTGGTCCGCGTAACGAGGGTGGCCGCTTCCCGCAACTGCTGACGCTGGATCTGCTCGTGACCAAAGGACTCTCGATTCCGTTTCGCGGCAAGAAGTACAAAGGCCGCGCGGGCCTGACGCTCTTCAACATCACGAACCACTGGAACCCGCGCGACGTGCAGAACAATATCGACGCCGCGCAGTTTGGCACGTTCTTCAACAGCGCCGGCCGCAGCATTCGGCTGAAATTCGAGTTTGTAAAATATTAGTTCTTAAAAAATCCCTTCCCTTCGGAGTTACGTATGCGAACCTTCTCAACCCTTGTCTCCCTTCTGTGTCTGTCCGTGTCATCCGTGGCGCAAACACTTCCGAGCGAAACCCCTTCGAAATTCGAACCAACCAACTACGGCTTCAACTACACGCGTCGTGAAGTCATGATCCCGATGCGCGACGGCGTGAAACTACACACCGTGATCCTCGTCCCGAAAGGCGCGCGCAACGCTCCCATCCTGCTGACCCGCACGCCTTACAACGCGAGTGAGCGCACGCGCAACCTGAACAGCTCCGATCTCGGTTCGGCGTTGTACGGCTACGACAACGCGACCGACGTGATCGTCGAAGGCGGTTACATTCGCGTGGTGCAGGACATTCGCGGCAAGTACGGTTCCGAGGGCGACTACGTGATGAACCGGCCGCTGCACGGGCCACAAAATCCGACGATGGTCGATCACGCCACCGACACCTACGACACGATCGACTGGCTCGTCAAAAACCTTCCCGAAAGTAACGGGCGCGTCGGCATTCTCGGTATTTCTTACGACGGCTTTCTGCCGCTGATGGCGCTGATCAATCCGCATCCGGCGCTGAAAGTGTCGGTGCCGATGAATCCGATGGTCGATGGCTGGCGTGGCGATGATTGGTTTCACTGGGGCGCGTTTCGCCAGCAGGGAATGAGCTACATCTACGACCAGGAAGCGACGCGCGCGAACGACATCCTCTGGTGGACCAGCCACGCCGACGATTACGACATGTTTATGGAAGCGGGTTCGGCGGGTGAGCTCGGCCGCCGCCGCGGTCTCGAACAGGTCGGCTTCTGGCGCAAGCTGCTCGAGCATCCGAGTTACGACGCTTACTGGCGCGATCAGGCGGTGGACAAGATTCTCGCCACGCAGCCGTTGAAAGTGCCGGTGATGCTCGTGCACAGCCTGTGGGACCAGGAAGATATCTACGGCGACATCGCCGTTTACAAAGCGATCGAACCGAAAGACACCAACAACGACAAGGTGTTTCTCGTGCTCGGACCGTGGCACCACGGCCAGGAGATTCGCGAGGGCAGCGCACTCGGCGCGATCAAATTTAATAGTGACACCGCGCTGACGTTCCGGCGTGAAATACTGCGCCCGTTCCTCGAGCAGTATCTGAAAGAGGGCGCGCCGAAAGCGAACGTCGCGCCGGTCACTGCTTTCGAGACCGGCACGAACACCTGGCATAACCTTTCGTCGTGGCCGGCGGGCTGCGAAAAAGGCTGCACGGTGAAGCCGGCGCCGCTCTATTTGACGAGCGGTTTGAAAGCGAGCTTCACGCAGAGTTCGAAAGCGCCGGGTTACGAGGAATACGTTTCCGATCCGGCGAAGCCCGTGCCGTTTCGCGCGCGGCCGATCGATAACGCGAGCTGGTCGCGCTGGCTGGTCGACGATCAGCGCGAAATGTCGGGGCGTACGGACGTGCTCGTGTTCACTTCCGACGTGTTGACCGAAGCCGTGAAGATCAGCGGCGAGCCGATCGCGAACCTGATCGCGTCGACGAGTGGAACAGACTCGGATTGGGTGGTGAAGTTGATCGACGTGTATCCGGCTCAGGTTGCGGGACAACCAAGCATGGGCGGGTATCAGTTGATGATTTCGGCCGACGTCTTTCGCGGCCGTTATCGCGAGAGCCTGGAGTTTGCGAAACCGATCGCCGCCAACACGCCGTTGCTTTATCGCTTCGGCCTGCCGACCGCGAACCACGTGTTTCTACCGGGGCATCGCATCATGGTGCAGATTCAGTCGAGCTGGTTTCCGCTTTACGATCGTAACCCGCAGAAGTTTGTGCCGAACGTTTTCTGGGCCAAGCCCGAGGACTACCAGAAAGCGACGCAGCGAATCTACAACGCGCCGGGCCAGGCGAGCTTTGTGGAACTGCCGCTGGTGACGAAAACCGACACCTCAAGGAGGTAAACAATGAAACGCTGTTTCCCACTCGCGCTCACGTTACTGCTTCTCTCCGTCTCATCCGTGTCGTCCGTGTCGTCCTTGGTCAAGGATGACATCACAAAAGAGCTCATCACTTTCCGGGGAAAAGAGCGTGCTTACTATCTCTACGTTCCGTCAACGCTGAAATCCGGCACGCCGGCGCCGCTGATCGTGATGCTGCACGGTTCCGGCCGCACCGGCAACTCGCTGGTTGAAAAGTGGAAAGACTACGCGAAGAAAGAAGGGATCATCATCGCCGGTCCCGACGCGACGAATCTGCGCGGCTGGTCGTCGCCGATCGATGGTCCTGACTACCTGCGCGATCTCGTCGAAGAACTCAAAACGAAGTATCCGATCAATCCACGACGTGTCTACCTGTTTGGCCATTCAGCCGGCGCGTGTTTCGCGCTGCACATGTCGTTGATGGAATCGCAGTATTTCGCCGCCACGGCGATTCACGCCGGCGCGTTAACCGACGACGAGATGGATATGATCAGGCTCGCGAAGCGGAAGATCCCGATCTCGATTCAAGTGGGCGACAGCGATCAGTTCTTTCCGCTCAAGCCGGTGCGCGCCACGCGCGACGCGTTGAAAGCCGCCGGCATTCCGGTTGACCTGATCGAGATACCGAATCACGATCACTGGTACTACGATTCGGCGTCGAAGTTTAATCAAACTGCGTGGGAGTTTTTGAAGAAGTACGAGCTCGACGCGGATCCGTTTTACCAGAAATACAACTGGAACTAGCTTCTGTACCAGGAACCCACCGACGAAGTCGGTGGTACTTCCAGATCCTTCCTAAGAAGGTTGGTAGGTCGAGTATGGAGCACCACCGACTTCGTCGGTGGGTTCCTGAGATCCTTTCTTAGGAGCTCACGCTGTCAAGACTGCTCATCAGGGAGCAAACGCAGAGTGGCGGAAAACAAAACCAAGCCGACGAACGAGAGTGTCGCGGAGTTTATCAACGAGATTCCCGACGCCGAGCGCCGGGAAGACTGTCGCGCCCTCGCGAAGTTGATGGAAGAGATTACCGGCAGTAAGCCGAAGATGTGGGGCCCTTCGATCGTGGGGTTTGGCAGTTACCACTACAAGTATGGCAGCGGGCGCGAAGGTGATTGGATGATGACGGGCTTCTCGCCACGCAAGCAGGATCTGACGCTTTACCTCATGATGGGCTTCGAGAAGCACGGCGATTTGCTCAAACAGTTGGGCAAACACCGCACTGGCAAGTCATGCCTGTACATCAAGCGGCTTTCAGACATTCACGTGCCGACGCTGAAGAAGCTGATCAAAGCGTCGGTGAAGGATCTCGCGGCTTACGTAAAGACGCGCAAAGCCGCGGCTAATTGAGTGTGACGACCGTGCCGTCGCTGAAAACGAAGCGATGGTCTTTGAGCAGCGGTGGCTCAAAATCTGCACTGACCGTCACGACCCCCTTCATCTTTTTCGTCTTCTGGCTGACTCGCGCCAGGTATCCCGTCTCACCCGCTTGATACAGCAATAACAGATCGCCTTCGTACTCCAGCGAGTAGACCCGCTCGATACGTTCTCGCGCGGCCACTTTGACTGAGAACATCCGGCGCAGTCCCGCGTTCGACGTGACTTCACCAAAACCGTCGTGCCGCAAGATGTACTTCGCCACTGAAGTCGAGAACACAAAAAACGTGCGTTCGTTCTGGCTTGCTTCGCCGGAACGCTCCGCCGGCACAAACGGCGATTCAGTCACAGCCTGCTGCGGTTCGCCTGGCAAACGCTGCGGTCCAGCGCCCAAGCCCTGCGCGTAATCCGAACCGGCCGCCGCCGGCACAACCAGCACGAACAGCCACACCACCACGAAGTTCTTCACGACTTGTTTCTCCTTTGGCGGGGCGGTGAGGTATAGTCAGTTTACTACATC
>Ga0081539_10005209_pt1 | contig 13481 bp, 21 predicted proteins | sample TabmetS4T2R2_FD_71023 | JGI IMG/M metagenome (GOLD analysis project Ga0081539, IMG submission 71023) | Tabebuia heterophylla rhizosphere microbial communities from the University of Puerto Rico - S4T2R2 | ecosystem: Host-associated > Plants > Roots > Rhizosphere ...
GGATGGCGGCGATTTGTTTTTCGGCGGCGGCGGACCGAGCGGTAAGGTGAGAGCCGTGCGACGGCCCAAGCGACGATGAGTCGGCTGCTGCTCGTCGGTCTGTTGGGGTTGGGCGGCGACGGGCTCAGCACGCCCGGCAATCCGGTCGTCGATCTCACCCTGCGACGCCATCAGCTGACCGGCATGCTCGTGTCGCATCTCAGTGTCGCGGCCGTCATCGCGGTCGCCATCGTCGTCTCGTGGATCGGCCCGCGAGCGATCGTGGCCGAGATCGCATTCGCTCGGAGCCTGGTCACGCCGCCGCCGGCGGCGCGCTTGAAACTCGCGTCACTCGTGCAGAGAAGCGCGATGACACAGTCGACTTCTGAATTCGCCTCAGCGCGGCCCGCCCGATAGAGGCCGGCCGTAGCGGTCGACTCCGATCGGGTAGCGCCAGTCGCGCTGGAGCGAGCGCTCGTCGCGCCGGGCCGGGGCGTTCTCTGGGCCGTTCACACGATCGTTCGTCCCTTTGACGCTGTAGTCGGCGTGATAGTCGGCCTGGTAATTCGCCTGGTGGTTCCCTTGTGATGGCGTCGACCCGCCTGCGGCGCTCGACGCCTCCGTGCCCGCACCGCGCTCGTCGGCGGCGGCGTGGACGGCGCTCGGCAGCATGCCGAGAACCGTGATCACAGCGACCACGATAACGAATGCCACGATCTCGAAACGTCTTTGCATACTCTTGTCCTCGGACGGCGCCATGGCGCCGTCATGGCCTGGAGATCTCTGCCGGTATGCACGTTCCGGACCGCGCCGGCCACTATCAAGGCTCGCGTGCGATACTCCGCGGCATGAGCACACGCACCCTTTCGCCCGAGACGACCGCCGAAGCCTATCTCGAGCTGCTGAAGGACCGCGGTATCGAGGTCTTCCTCGGCAATGCCGGCACCGATTTCGCGTCGCTGGTGGACGCCTTCGCGCGGTTCGCCTCCGAGGCGGGCCGAGCTCCCCGTCCGTTGGTGATTCCGCACGAGTTCGTGGCCGTCTCGATGGCGCACGGCTATTACGTGGCGAGCGGGCGACCGGCGGCGGTGATGGTTCACGTCAACGTCGGCACCGGTAATGCGGCGACGGCCATCATCACGGCCTCGCGCGCGAACGTACCGATCTTGATGTCGGCCGGACGGACGCCGATCACCGAGGAGGGGCTGCCGGGCGCGCGCGACCTGCACATCCACTGGGCGCAGGAGAGCTTCGACCAGGCGGCGATGCTGCGCGAATACGTGAAGTGGGACTACGAGCTCAGAACGCCGGTGCAGGTCGAATCGGTCGTCGACCGGGCCTTCGAGCTGATGCAGGCCGAGCCTCGCGGGCCCGTGTACCTCACTCTGCCGCGCGAGGTCCTCGCGGCGCGACCGGCGCAGATGACGATCACCTCTCCGGCGCGACGCCAGTCGCGCAGCGAGCGCTTTCCGGATCCGGCGCGCATCGACGAGGCGGCGCAGCTCCTCGTTCGCGCCGAGTCGCCGCTCATCCTGGTCTCCGCCGCCGGCATCGATCCACGAGCCGTCGCGGGCCTCGTCGAGCTGGCGGAGGCGGGAGGCATCGCGATCGTCGAGGCCGATCCGATCTACCTGAATGCGTCGCACCGTCACGAGCTGCATCTCGGCTACAACCAGTCCGGCACCACGAATCCCTCGCTGGCAGAGGCCGATGCAATTCTCGTCGTCGAGTCGGACGTGCCGTGGTATCCGCATCTCCAGAAGCCTGCGCCGAACGCGCCCGTCATCCATCTCGGCGTCGACCCGTTCTTCTCGCGCTATCCGATGCGCAGCTATCCGTGCGACGTTCCGATCGTCGCGACGCCGGGCGTGGCCCTGCCCCTGCTCGCGGAAGCCGTGCGCCGTCATGCTGACCGTGACGCCGTCGCCCGCCGGCGCGAGCGAGTGGCCGCCGAGCATCGCCGCCGTCACGCCGAGTGGGACCAGGCCGTCGCCCGACAGGCGAGCGGCTCGACCATCGGATTTGCGTGGGCGTCCCGGTGCATCGGCGAGATCGTCGACGACAGCACGGTGGTGGTGAACGAATATCCGCTGGACCGGCGCTTCGCGGCGCTCACGCGTGAGGGCAGCTACGTGGCGTCGCCGCACTCGAGCGGGCTGGGCTTTGGCCTCGGCGCCGCGCTCGGCGTGAAGCTGGGGCGTCCAGACGCCACGGTGATCGCCACCGTCGGTGACGGCGCCTACTTCTTCGGCGAGCCGCTCTCGTGCCTGTTCGTGCAGCGTGCGCATGCGGTGCCGATCCTCACCGTCGTCTTCAACAATCAGCAGTGGGAGGCGGTGAAATCCGGAACGCTGGCGGTCCATCCCACCGGCGCCGCCAAGACGCGCGGCAGCTTCCCGCTCAGCGAGCTACGACCGTCACCTCGCTTCGAGGAGATGGCCCGGACCGTCGACGGCTACGGCGAGCGCGTCGAGAATCCCGGCGAGCTGCCGGCGGCACTCAAGCGCGGCCTCGCGGCCGTGCGCGACGGCCGGCCGGCGATTCTCAACGTGCTCTGTCAGCGGGCCGTGTAGTTGCGCGCCCGCTGCTGATCGCCGCGTCCCGCGCGCCTCGTCACGCCTTGCGACGACGGCATGACGGGCACAGGCGCTCATGTCTGCCCGAGCTTGGGAAAAGCGCATCGCACGCCAGACACCGCATGGTCCGCAAGCCCGTCGGCCACGCGTTGGGCAACGGGCTCTCACTGGGCTCGGCGGGCTTGGGATCTTCGGCGCGCGGGGCGATCGGGCTCATCAAACTCCTCGTTTTCGCATCGCGACCGCTCGCGCTGGAGACCAGCATGCGCGCTGCAGCCTCATGTGGACCTGGTCGCGGCGGCGCCGCGGTCGGCTGGGGCGCCACTTTCGACGACGTCGGGGTGGCCGCTTCGTAGCTGGTCTTCGCCGCGGCGTGACCCCGCGTGCTCACGCTGCCCGCGGCCGAGCCTCATCCAATTGTTTGTCTTGAAGTTGTAGTGGTAGACCACGCCGTTGCCATCGAGGCCAAACAGGTCGTTCTCGGATGCACAAATCTGAATCAGCTTCGCCATGTGCTTCTCTCTTCGCCGTCGGTCGAGCCATGCATTGGCGATAGGGCGCTCCGTCGTCCGGGCGGTGTGGCGAGCGACGCCGCGACCGTCGTGAGAACGAAGGATCAGAGATGGAGATGGAGCAGGCCATGATCGCCGAGGTCACGACGCCTGATGCGTCAACCAGGGAAACAGCGGCGAAGGCACGATCAGTGTACACCGGTCGCGCTTCTTTCAAGGCGAGCTCGCGCCGCACGCTGAACTTCGGCGAGCGCACGTCGGCGTGTTCAATGGACGAAGGTCCAATAGGCAGGACGGATGGCGCGAAGTAGATTCGGGCAGCAGGATCTCATTCGCCAAGGAGCCGTGCATGAAAACTCTGTATTCGTACGTCACGTCAGTCAGACAGAGAGCGGTCGCTCTTTTCCATCGCGCTGATCACCTCAAGACCGACGCGGTTGAACGGCAGCGCCGCTGGAATGAAGCCTTCGCCGAGCACCAGAAGCCGCTGGAAAAGCCCAAGGACCCGGGAAAGTGATTGGACCTTCGTCCAATATCCTTCGCGAGGCCCCAACGATATGTTGCGGCTTGCGGAAGGACCGATAGGAGGACTTCGATGCCGCAATGGATCAAGCCGTGCATTTGGGGCGCTGTCGCGGGAAGCGTGCTGACCATGATCCTTGGGTTCAGCTATGGCGGGTGGACGACGGGCGATACTGCCGCGCGCCTGGCGAGGCAACAGGCTGATATGGCGGTGACCGCCGCGCTGGTGCCACTCTGCATCGCCCAATCGAAGGCCGATCGTGCTGTGGTGAAAAAGGTGGGAGAGCTCAAGGCGCTCACGTCGTCCTATCAGCAACGCGACTTCGTGACGAAGACCGGTTGGGCGACGGTGCCCGGGAGCGTGGAACCCAATAATGAGGTCGCGGAGGCGTGCGCGGCCGCGATTCTGAAGATGACGTCGAGCTAGTCGCTCACCCTCACGCCGCGCGGCGTCGGCACGATGCACACAAGCGCTCGTGCCTCCCCGAGCTGATGAATGAGGCGTCGCACGCAAGGCAGCCGATGGTTCGCACGCCGGTGGACCACGCGTTCGGCAATGGGGTCTCGACGCCCTCGTCATCACGCAACCGCCGCGGCACGCGCGGCTGCGATGCCTTGTGAGGGCGACCATCATCCGGCGGTCCAATCGGTCGAGCGACCATTCAGCAGCCGCCGTTGCGCACGTCCGCGGCCTTCGCGATCCGGTAGAGGATCCAGCCGGTGCCGTCCTCACCCCCGATACGCTCGGCGCGTTCGAACAGGCTCGGCCCTCCGCGAGGGGGAGCGGAGGAGTACTGCGCATGCAGCGTCTGCCGGCCGAACACGACAGCGCTCGCGGCCGACGGCGCATCGACGTCGTAGCGCGCCACGAGCGCTCGCCGATGGTTATAGAAGTCGAGGATCCACTTCACGCGGTTGTCTCGCCCGCGCCACGACCCTCATCCGGCGTCCACGTTCCAGCCGCGTATTCACGCAACGCGCGGTCCAGGACCCGGCGCAGCGTGGTGCCTTCCCTCGCCGCGCGCGCGCGTGCCGTTCGTTGGATGTCGAGAGGGATCCCACGCACGAGATAGATGCCCGTGATGGCCATGCGCACGAGCGTGCGGCTCGGTGTACCGGCGGCCGAGGCGTGTGTCATCGGCGCCCGAAGCGTGGTGGCCATGCGGGAGGCGGCGACATCGGACGGTCGAGCTCGCTCATGCTCACCAGTCGCTCTCTTCCGGCCGCCACCGCCGCCGCAATGCTGGGAAAGGTCACGTGCGATTCCTCGACGGTCGCGCCCCCGTAGTCGGTGATTCGCCAGCGCCACTCGGGATATCTGGGTGTCGAGATCGCCGTCACCTGCATCGACCTACCCTCGTCGGCATCATGCGCATCGACGTCATTGCGCCTCCTTGTCGGAGCTCCCAGTCTCGCCGACGTCGCCCTGGCGGCCAATTGGACCTTGGTCCAACGGACGCTCGGCGGTCACGCGCCGGATCGCGTCGAGAATCGTCTCGACATCGAACGGCTTTGTCAGGTGGGCGGCGGCTGTCGATTTCTCGATGCGCGCGCGGATCGACGCATTGTCATGGGCGGTGATGAAGATGACGGGCACGGCGAGCCGTTGCTGCAGCTCGAGGCCACTCATCCCGCCGATGTCGATATCGAGGATCAGGCAGGCGGCACGGCCGACAGAAAGCCACGCAAGAAACTCGGGCGCGGACGCGAAGGCCACCGCGTCGTACCCTGCGGACGTCACGACCCGAAGGAGAGAGCGACGCACCGACGCGTCGTCGTCCACGATCGCGATCACGGCTGCCGCGGTCACACCGCCCTCCTCTACGCCACCCTGCGCGCAGAGAGCTCGCGGCGCTATTGGACCTTGGGGTTACGAGAACGGCCGGCGGAGCTGAGCCGCGCGCGATCAGGTTTTCGCGACGATCACACCGACGCTGTCGGCCAGCCGAACGAGCTCGGCCACGGAGCCGGCCCTCATCTTTTCCATGACGCGGGCCCTGTGCACCTTGACCGTCTTCTCGGCGATGCCGAGCCGTGCCGCGACCTGCTTGTTCAGCATTCCGGTGATGACGAGGGCGAACACCTGTCGCTCCCGTGCGGTGAGCGTCTCGACGCGCGCGTGAATGGATCTGGCGCGCGCTTCTGTTCCGAGATCCCGCGCATCCTTGTCTAGCGCGCGCCGAATGGCGTCGAGCAGATCCTTGGCTGCAAATGGCTTGGTCAGGAAGTCGATGGCTCCGGCCTTCATGGCCTCGACGCCCATCGCGATGTCACCGTGACCGGTGATGAAGACGACGGGAATCCGATGTACGGCTTGCGCGAGCGTTTTCTGGAGATCGAGGCCGGTGATTCCAGGCATCCGCACGTCCAGGATCAGGCAGCACGGTCCGGGCCCGCGCGCGGCCTCGAGGAATTCGCGCGCCGAAGCGAAGGCCTCGACGGTGTATCCAGCCAACGCGATGAGCCGCGTCAGGCTCTTGCGCACGGATACGTCATCGTCGACGACGAACACCGACGCCGCGCCCTCCATCAGCGCGAGGGCTCGCCGGAGTCGGGCAGGGTGAACGCGAACGTCGCGCCACCTGATGGATTGTTCGACGCACTCAACTGGCCGCCATGCGCGTGGACGATGCTGCGTGCAATGGCCAGGCCCATGCCGAGCCCCGCGGGCTTCGTCGTGTACAGAGGCTCCAACATCCTCTCGATGTCGTCGGTGTCGATGCCAACGCCGGAGTCCTCGACTGCCACCACGACGGCCCCGTCGCCGGCGCGGGCGGTTCGGATCGCGAGAGCGCGCTCGCGATCGTTCGGCTCGACCATGGCCTCGAGCCCGTTCAGGACCATGTTCAACAGCACTTGCTGAAGCTGGATGCGATCACCTCGGATCCCGGGAAGGTCCGGCGCGAGATCCACCGTCATCGGCACCTTTCGGATGAGCACATCGCTTCGAACGAGCTGGACGACTTCGGCGACGACGTCATTGATGTCGAGGGGGACGTGCGCGAGATCGCCCTTGCTGACGAGCGCGCGCAGTCGCTGGATCACCTGCGCAGCGCGCTTGTCGTCGGCAACGATGTCGGTCAGGATTTCGCGCAGGGCAGGACGGTTCACTGACGCGGCGTCGAGATGCCCAAGCGCGACCTCTGCGTTGTTGAGAATCGCGGTCAGAGGCTGGTTCAACTCGTGTGCGAGCGACGCGGTCAACTCCCCCATGGCCGACACGCGTCCGATGTGCGCCAGGTGCTGGCGCAGGTTCGCCGCTTCCCGCGCCGCCTGCGCGCTTGCGAGAGCATTCGCGACCGCCTCGCCGACAAGATGAAGCTGGTCCAGAAGCTCATCGGGCCACGCGCGCTCGGCGACAGTCGTGGCCACGACGAGGCCACCGAGGACGGCCCCGGCCGCCCGTACGGGCACGGCCACCAGGGATTTGATATCCGGCAGCTCCTCCAGCCGTGCGCCCCGCACGACGTCACCGTCCTGAATTTTTGCGGCGAGCCACGGAATGCTGGCCATGTCCGTGGCGCCACCCAGGCTCCATGCATTTCCAGCGCGTTCGGTGCGCCGGAACTCGATGAGCTCGGCGCGATCCACACCTACGAAGTCGACGATCGCGCCGAGCGCGCCGTGGACCGCCTGGTCGAAATCGATGGCGGCTACATTGCCGAACCTTATGGAGAGGTCGGAGAGCAGCCGCTGGAAACGTAACCGCTCGGCCAGGGCCGACTCCATACGCTTGCGTTCCAGAGCGCCGGCGAACGCCTCGCTCAGCAGACGGAGCCGCTCGACCATGTCGTCCGGCCAATCTCGCACGGCGCGAACGGAATCAAAGGACAGCACGCCGAGCATCGGGCCTCCAGCCTGGAGCGGAATCGAGAGGTGGGACCGTGTCCCGAGGCGCACGTAGCTTGCCCGATCGGCCGCCGCCTCCTCAGGCAAGGAGCCGGTCCGCGGAAGGCGGACGACGTTACCGCTGCGGAGCATCTTGGCCGTCCAGGGAAATTGTCCGGCGGCGAGGATCGACGGAAGCTTTGCGATACCGGGCTCGGCCCACGACACCCGCGCGCCGGGCCGCCCCTCGGTGTATTCGTCGAGGTTGCCTCGATCCATTCCGAGGAAGCTGACCATTTGGCGCAAACCGCTCTCGAGAGCGGCATCCAAACCGCCGGCGTCCACGTGGATCAGGCCGGCGGACACGTCCGCGAGCAGGGCCTCGAACCGAATCCGGTCCTCGAGAAGACGGTGTGTCCGGCTGGCCCGGGCCATGCCGGTACTCTACGCTTCCCCGACGTCCTGAGCCGCGGTTAGACCAACGTCCAATAGAGCGTGTTCATCGGCGCTGATAGCGTGGCGTTTGTTGGAGGGGCCGCAAGCCCAAACCGGTCGCCTTCAGCGAGCTCGTCGCCGTCGTCGCCATCCTGGCCTTTGAAGGAGCAGCCGAGTGGACGGTTGGTGGACCGAAATCGAAGCGGAGATTCGAGCAGTCGTTCAGCGTCATCCCGTCGTGACGCTGGAAGAGCTCGCCCGACACCTCGGCGTCTCGAAAAGTGGGACGGCATCGATTCTGCGCGTGCTCATGGTCGATCAACCCTCGGGTTCGGCGGTCGTCCTCGATGCAGCGGTCAGAGAGACGCAAGGAGATGCGGCATGAGCCCAGAGATCATTGCCATCCTCGTCGGGATGTTTGCCGGCTGGGTCGCCGATTTCGTCGTGAAGCATCGTGGCTAGGGCATGCTGGCCGACCTCGGTTTGGGCCTCGCCGAAGCCCTGCTCGCGGTCATCTTCGTGCAAACGGTCGGCGTCGCTGTCGACGCAGGCGGGTTTGCCACGGTCCTGATCTCGCTCGTCGGGGCGGCAGGCGGCATCGGCGTGCAGCGGCGCTTGTTCAGTCGGTCAGGCTCCGGCAGCTCCGCTCGAAGGATCCGCTTGTGATGCGACCGGCATCCGCGCTGTGCGGGATCTGCGGCGCCGAGCTGAGCGATACGAGGGAACGGTTTTGCGGCGGCAACCGATGCTCGCAGGTTTTCGATGCCTGCTGGGCGGGAAGCTCGGCGGATTCGACGCCCGTGAGGATTCTGTCAGTGTACCGGGCGACGTCCCGACGTGGTGAGACGGCCTCCAGCGAGTGGCTGCGCGGTCCGTTCCGCGGCCACGAGGCGTAGCAGCGTGAGCTCGGGCCGGGTGCCGACGCGCACCGGCGGGCCCCACGTTCCCGTGCCGGCGCTGACGTAGACCCACAAGCGTCCTCGGCGGGAGAGCCCGGCCGCGTGTGGTCCGTGGACGAGATGAATCACGAACGTCCACGGAAAGAACTGGCCGGCATGCGTGTGTCCCGACAGCTGCAGGTCGAATCCGGCGCGCTCGGCCAGCGGCGCGATCTTCGGATTGTGCGCCAGGAGCAGACGGAAGGCGGGCCGCGCATCGCCGTCGTGCGCGAGGTCGGGGCGCGGGCGCGCATCGGGATCGGACATTCGCGCGGCGAAATCGATGACGCCGCCGATCACCAAGCGTGCCGCGCCACGAGTGATCGTGACGTGGGCGTTGCGAAGCACGCGAAATCCCATGGCCTCGAAGTGCGCGGTCCACGGCGCGGCGCCCGAATAGTAATCGTGGTTGCCCAGCACGAAGAACGCGCGATCGCCGGACGCCAGCGCCGCGAGTGGCGCGACGTGAGAGGCCAGCCGCGGCACCGAGCCGTCCACGATGTCGCCCGTCAGCGCGATGAGATCCGGCGCCAGCTCCTTCGTCATCTCGACGACCCGCTGGACGTAGGCCAGGCGCATCGTCGGACCGACGTGCAGATCGCTGATCTGCACGATCCGCAGTCCCTCGAGATCCGGCGCCAGCCCCTCCACGGGAATGTCGACGCGACGGATGTAGGGGCCGCGCAGCGCGGCCAGAACGCCGGCGCAAACGGCGGCCAGCGCCGCCGCCGGCACCCACGCCGCGCCTGCTTCGATGACGCCCGCGTGCACCGCCGCCAGCGGCGGAAGCACGCTCGTCGCCAGCAGGAGCACGTCGCGTCCCACCGTCAGCACGAAGAGAAAGCTGAGCCATCCCATGCAGAGAAAGCTGAACATTTGCACCCACTCGTGCACCGGGCTCTCGCGGTCGCGTTTGCCGAACCAGTAGACAACGGGAAGAATCCACACCATGACGAATGGCACCGCGAGCGCCACCCGAACCGGCGCCGTCGAGGTCAATCGCGCGGCGATGTACGCATAACCGGCCAGGAGGATCGCGCTCACCACGAGGACGAACGGATGAAGGAGACGTCTCACCAACTGATGCTACCAGAGCCCGCGTAGACTCTAATCATGAGCTTCTCTGGGAGCCGCGTCAGCATCCTTCCGACCGCCATGCTCGTCTTGCTGCTGTGGACGTCGGCATCGGGCAGCGGCACCGCTCCGCGCGTGGCCACGCCGGCGCCGCCCGGCATGGCCCAGGAGCTGGGCGCGGTGGTCGAGCAGGCGCGGCTGCGCTTCGTCGCGAAGGACGCCGCCGGCGTGCTGGCGCACGTCGCCGACAACTATCGTAGCAGCGGAATGACGAAGGCCGACGTCCGTCAGCAGCTGCTCGCACTGTATTCGTTGTACGAGGCGCTGCGCGCACAAGTGCAGCTCGACCACGTCGAGATCGTGGACGGGGACACGTGGTTCTACACGACCGGCGTCGTCAGCGGCCGTCTGCCGCTCGTAGGGTGGGTCACGGTGCTGTCGTGGCAGCGCGAGCCGGAGGTCGCGCGGCGTCAGGGCGAGGTCTGGCGGCTGGTCGGCTTCCAGGACTGAGCTAGCGGGTCAGCTTCGGCCCGTAGACCCAATCATTGTCGACCAGGACCGCGTCATTTTTTTCGGGCGGCGTTCCCGCACAGCCATTCGGCTCGGAGCAGACACTCTGCGGGCCCGGCGCGGTCGCGGTGATCCACGAGAGCAACATCAGCGTGCCGCCGAGCACGACGATCGCGATGAGGACAACGAAACACACGACCACGGCGATCTGATCGAAAGAGATCCGCGTGGTGACGTCTCGTGCGCCGCGAGTCGCCGAGCCCCACGTCCTGCCCGTGTGCATTCCGAGGACTGCTGGGGGTATCGGGGCTGTTCGAGGACCGTCGGTTAGACTGCCTGCCATACTGTCGCCCGTGGCACATACCGTGCCGAGCGTCGACAACGCGAAATCAAGGGATTAGGAGGACTGCACCACCCGACGTTCGGGTATCTTGCCCGGCGCATGCGGGCACTTGAGGGCGGCGATCACGGTCTGCGCGCGTCGTCCGCCCACTGCGGCGCCGCAAGCTCTACGCGCCAGATCGGACCATCGGGATAGAAGGGACCGTCGAAGCGTAGGAACGTCGGCATCGGCTCACCCGCGAGCCAGAAATTGAGCGCCGGCGGCTGCTTGCCCACGACCGAGGCGACCGTGCCCAGCGCCCCTTTCAATTCGGCCTTTGCCACGTACCGCGCTGCCTTGCGCGCCCCTCCCTCGATCTTGACGGTGTCCTCGCCCGCGGGTGAGACCTCGAGCGTCAGGACGCGCGGCTTCGGCGTGAACACCAGCACGTGGGCGTTCACGCGCTCGCCGGCATTGAGGTTCTTCAGCAGCACTGCCAGCATGCCGAACCCATAGACGTCGTCCGGCAGCGCGATCGTTCCCTCGTCGACCTTGCGGTCGCCTTTGCCCCGGTCGGACGTCTGCACGGTGTATCGACCCGTCTTCCGCTCGATGTACGCCTCGAGGTCCCGGGGAAAGCTGGGGCCGCGCTGAACAGACCGATACGTCAGAAGCGTCCAGAGGCGTCGCTGGCCAAGGACGAAGGTCTCGTGAGAGAGCGACCCGTCGGTGAAGTTGAAGCGGAGGTGCACCTCGATCTGTTCGGCGCTTGGCTTCTGCCACCAGTCGCCGTGCGCCAGCACCTCGGCCTTCGGTCCACGCAAGACGAGAAACCCGTGCGCCGCGCCTTCCGCCGACCGCACAGGCACAGGCGCTGCGGCGACGCCACGCGGGGCGATCGCGCCTGGCGAAATCGCCAGCAATGCGCAGCCAAGGATCGTGCGAACGCACTGACTCACGATGGTGCCCACCAAGTCTACCGGATTGACAACCCTTGGCGCGTGTGGAACCGTCGCGGCAGTCCGGAGCCAGCGCGCGTTGCCGCGCTGCCGAGTCCGGCGGAACAGGAGGCTCGCCGTCAGCAGATGCTGGAGGAGCTGCGCAAGCTCGCGATCTTCGCCGACGCCTCTACGCCGACCTGGCCGCGCGCACCAAGCGCATCAAATTCTCGCCGCTCGGATTGGTCCTGCCGTCGTGGGACCCGATCCGCGCCGCCGAGGCGCTTGCGGCCGCAGGGTCAACGTCCCCGGCCAGCAGTATCACGTGACGGGCGCCCCGATGGATGGGTCGTCGATCGACAACCACAACCGCAAGGTCTACGAAGAGAGCGTGAAGGTCATCAAAAAAGCGTGGACCGCGGAGGCGTGGGACTACGACGGCGACTACTACAAAGTGCCGTATCCGTATCAGGACGGCATTCGGCGCTGGCCGGGCGCCGACCGAAAGATCTGCGTGGTGCCCAAGCCCTACCAGCTCCCGCATCCGCCCATGTTCGAGCCGTTCTCGGTGAGCGAAACGACGATCCGCTACACCGCACATCGTTCCGTGGATCCTCGTTGCGAATCCTCCCGACTTCCAGCGCCTGTGCCACGTCTACCGCGATGTGGCGGCGACGGCCGGCCGCACGCTCGGCCTTGGCGAGAGCGTCGGCGCGTTCCGCGCCGTCCACTTCGGCAACACGGAGGCGGAGACGGTCGCGTTGCTGCGCGACACCAACTACGCAGCCTTCCAGAATTACTTCGGGGGATTCGGCTTCTGGGAGGCGTTTCGCACGGCCGAGGATGCCGCGAAGTATCCGCTGGATCCGTATACGTCGCTTCCGCCGGCAGAGTGGACCGTCGACCGCATGCGCCGAGTCAAGTACGGGCTCGCGGGAACGCCGGACCAGATCAAGCGAGAGTTCGAGTCGCTCCGCACGATCGGTGGTGGTGGCAATCTCGAGTGGTTTGGCTGGTTCTTCGCGCCCCGTTGTCCGGACTATGACCATGCGGATGGCGTGGACCGTACTGGGGGCTGTGGTCGTGCTCTTCACGCTCGCCGGCTGCGCGGTGACCTGGCAGCCGGGCTCGCGGCCGTCCCCCGAGCAGGAATGCGCGAACGTCGGCGGGGCGTGGTCGAGCAGCGGCGGTTTGTGCCGGTACCGGGGAGGGCCCTAGCCGCTTGTCACGTCATGAAGCGACGGATGAGCTGCGCAATGTCATCCGCCGCCGTATCGAGCGCGAAATGCCCCGCCTCGAGGACGTGGACGTCGGCCTTCGGCACGTCGCGGCGATAGGCCTCCGGCTCGGAGAGGTCGAATGAGGGATCGTACTTGCCCCAGATCACCAGGAGGCGCGGCTGCTTTTCGCGCCGCCAGGCTTGCCACTTCGGGTAGGCCTCGACATTGGTTCGATAGTCGTAGAACAAATCGCTCTGAATGTCGGGCTGGCCAGGCTGGTTGAGAAAGGCAAATTCATCCGTCCAGAGGTCCGGGTCATAGCGTTCCACGTTGGGATCGCTCCCGACGTGGCGCGCTCGCGTCGTCGGCAGCGATAGGAAGTTTTCGCGAAGCATCGCTTCGTTGGCAGCGCGATCGGCCCAAAACGCCCGTCGCGGCTTCCAGATGACCCCGAGCCCGTCGTTGTGCGCGACAGCGTTCTGAACGATGAGCGCCGCGATCCGATCCGGCCTACGGAGTTGACGGCCCGGGCGCCTTCCACGTCGATGCGCCGTCGTCTCCGAGCTCGAGAATGGCGTCGTAGTCTTCGAGCCGGTCGTCGCCATCGCTGAGCGTGAGGCACGTGAT